>VFSW01009587.1_pt1 | contig 13810 bp, 11 predicted proteins | sample 5358111 | NCBI WGS metagenome assembly VFSW01 (sample SAMN11554181, study PRJNA540505) | mine drainage metagenome | isolation source: sediment from site ElyBrook_90M | place: USA: Ely Copper Mine, Vershire, VT | collected 2017
TTCTTTTTGCCGTGTGGGGGGCGGGGCGGCGGGCCCCCCCCCGCCCCCCCCCGCCGGTCCGACGACGGTCTCCTCGACCATGGTCCCGGGATTAAAGAGGTTCGTCTCCAGGCGGAACTTGCCCTGCTCGATCGACGCCCAGTCCACGAGGTCCTCGATGAGCCGCGCGATCTGCCCGATGCCGTTGGAGATGTACTGCATGCGCTTCTTCTGGTCTTCGTCGGGCTTGATCGTCTGGGCCAGCATCTCGAAGCTGACCTGGAGCGTCATCAGCGAATTCGAAAGATCGTGGGAGGCCATCGACATGAACTTGGACTTCATCGCCGAAAGGCGCGTCATCTGATCGTTGGCTTTCTTCAAGTCCTCGATCAGGCGGCGGTTCTCCTGGCGCAGCTTCATCTTCTCGAGGGACTTCGCGATCGCGCGCTTGAGCTGATCGGGGTTGACCGGCTTCTGCAGGAAATCGTCGACCGACTCCTGGATCGCCCGCACCGCCGCGTCGAGCGACGCGTTGCCGGTGATCATCAGAATCTGGCTGTCGGCGTTCAGCGCGCGGATCTGCTTGATCGCGTCGATCCCGGTGCCGTCGGTCAGGTTGTAGTCCATCAGGATCACGTCGAAGGCCGTCTTCTTGACCTGGGCGACGGCCGCGGCGCCCGATTCCGCCTGCGCGGTCTCGTAGCCCGAGGCGTCGAGGATGTCCCCGACGCCCTCGCGGATGTTCGCGTCGTCGTCGACGATCAATATCTTTTCTTTCACATTCGCCTCATGCCGCGATCGGCAGATAGAGCTTGAAGGTCGTGCCGACGCCGACCTGGCTTTCCACGTCGACCCGCCCCTTGTGCCGATCGATGACCTTGCGCACGACGGCGAGCCCCAGGCCCGTGCCGCGCGCTTTCGTCGTGAAGAAGGGCGCGAATATCTTATCAAGTACGTCGGGCGGTATGCCGGCGCCCGCGTCGCCGATGTCGAGCTCCACCCAGCCGGGCTCCGGGATCCGCGTGCGGATCGTGATCTTGCCCCCCTTCGGCGGCGGCATCACCTCGATGCCGTTGCCGATGAGGTTGCGGACCGCCTGCTGCATCTCGGACTGGTCGATGTCGAGCGGGGGGTTGGCGGGATCGAGGAGCTTGACGAGCTCGATGTGCGGCGGGAACGGGTACACCGAAAGCAGCTCCTCGAGCCACGTGTTCAGGAGGACGCGCTCGACCTGCATCTCGCGCTGGCGCGAGTAGGTCAGGATCTCGTTGATGATGCCGTTGGCCTGCTGGATCTCCGACTCGATGATCTTGATGTGCTTGGCGATCTTGGGGTCGGGCTCGGCGCCCTGGCCGAGCTTGGTCTTGATGAAGTAGATCGAGTTGTTGATGACCGCGAGCGGGTTGCGGATCTCGTGGCCGACGACGGCGGCCATCTGCCCGATCGCGGCCAGGCGCTCCTTCTTGATCAGCTCGTCCTGCGCGGCCTTGAGCTCGCGCGTGCGCGCGTCGACGCGCTTCTCGAGGAACTTGGTGAACTTCTCGAGCTCCTGCTTGGCGTGGACCAACTCGCCGGTCTTCTCTTTGAGCGACTCGCTCATGCCGAGGAACGTCTGCGCGAGGTCGCCGATCTCGTCGTTGGTCGTCACGATCTCGGGCAGATCCTCGAACTGACCCTTGCCCAGACGGTCGGCCGCGTCGCGCAGCAGGCGGATGGGCGCGGTGATGTGGCCGGCCACGACGAGGGAGAGCAGGACCGTCGCGAGCACGACCCAGACGAGGACCTTCAGGATCTGGGACTTCATCTCGTCGGACGACTGGTAGGCGACCTCGACCGGCTGCTGGACGTAGACGATCCAGCCCAGGTCGCGCGTCTCCGCGAAGGCGGCCAGCAGCTTGCGCCCGTCGGGCAGCGGCAGCTCGCCGCCGCCCCGGTCGTTGGACTGGGTGGTCACGACCCGCAGCACCTCGTCGGGCATGCGCGCGTCGGGCTTGTAGATCTCTTTCGGGTCCGAGTGCGCGATCATGAAGCCGTCGGAGGCGACGACCGCGGCCTGGCTCTTGCCGGTGGACGGGAACTCCATCGCGAGCATCGTCGAGAGCGGGTTCAGGCTGATGCGCGCGGCGAGCACGCCGACCGGGCGCGCCGGCTGGGAGCGCGAATCCAGGATCGGGACCGAGACGGTCACCGTCGGGTACAGCCCCTGGAAGCGCTCCAGGCGGCCGATGTACTGTCCCTTCGGCCCGATCGCGGTCTGGAACAAATCCTCTTTCGAGAAGTCGCGCATCTCCGGGTTCGGCCCCAGAAAGCGGCCCACGCGCAGGGTCTCCATGCCCTTGTCGTTGAGCACCGAAAGCTCGAGCACCGCGAGGTGAATCTGCAGGATGCGGTTGAGCGACTGCTGCTGCTTGATCGGGTTCATCGAGACGAAATCCTCGAGGCTCGAGGTCTCCGTCAGGACGTTGCGGAAGGTGGTCACGTACTTCTGCACCGTGTCGGCGAAGCCGACCGCCAGGGACTCCTGCATGGCCAGCGTCTCCTTGCGCAGGGACGCCTGGGAGATGCTGATCAGGTGCCAGCCCACCAGGCCCATCGGCGCAAGCGAGGTGACCAGGAAGCCGAAGAGGATCTTATAGGCGAGCTTGCCGCGTCTCTTCGTGGGCATGGGCTAGGGGTTCACGACCCGGAAAGTATGGCTTTTCCGGGGCACGGAATTGTTTCGGCGGAAACCCCGCCGGTCAGCCGCGGGACGCGTTGCGCGACAGCAGCTGCTTGATGCGCGCCGACAGTTCCGCCAGGTCGAACGGCTTGGTGATGTACTCGTCGGCGCCCAGCTCGAAGCCCTGCTTCTTCTCCTCCGACGAGAGGAAGCGGCCGGTCATCATGATCAGGATGACGGTCTTCGAGCGCTTGCGCAGCTCCTGGCAGATCTGGAAGCCCGAGGAGTCGGGCAGCTGGATGTCCATGATGACGACCTCGGGCTCCAGCTTCTGGGCGGCCGAGATGCCCTCCTTCGCCGCGCCCGCCTGGTGGCACTCGAAGCCGTCGAGCTCGAGCACCTCCGCAAGGCTTTCGCGCAGGTGCGCGTCGTCGTCGATGATGAGCAGCTTCGGGAGTTTCGTCATGTCATCTCCTCAGTTCAGATCCGGGCGGCACCAGCTTGTAGCCGACGCAGGGAATCGTGGTGATGTACTTCGCCGCCTCGCGGAGCTTCTCGCGCAGGCGCCGCACATGCACGTCCACCGTGCGCGGCGAGCCGAAATAATTGTAGCCCCAGACGCGCTCGATCAAGTACGGGCGCGAGAGCACGCGGTTGGCGGAGCTCAGGAAAACATACAGGAGGTCGAGCTCCTTCGAGGTCAGGGGCACCCGCTTGCCGCTGACATGCAGGGTGTAGCTCGTCAGGTTCAGCTCGATCTCCCCCATCTTGATGAGCTCCTCGGGGGCGCTGGCCTGCGTGCGGCGCAGGACGGCCTTGATGCGGGCCAGGCACTCGGCCGTGTCCCAGTTCAGCGAGAGGCATTCGTCGGCCCCGGCCTGGAAGAACGCGAGGCGCAGCGACACGCGGTCCTTCGACGAGAGCGGCGCGGCCGTCGGGGCCGAGGGGCCGCCCTTGCCGAAAAGAGCGTATGCGTGCTTGGTCGGGGCCGCGCTGGAGACCGGCGCGTCGGCGTGCTCGACGAGCGCCACGATGGGAAGCTGCTTGGCCGGGCCCTTCGTGCGCAGGCCCTTCACGAACTCGACGCCGTCCTCGTCGACCAGCTTCGAGCCGATCAGGAGCAGGTCGCAGCCGCGGTGCGCGAGCAGGCCGTGGACCTCCTTGGCGCGCTGGGCGACCGTGACGGACACTCCGGCGCCTTGGAGGGCCTCGAGGATGACGGCCGCGCGGTTCGGCTCGCGCGAGGCGTAGACGACGTTGACGCGCATTCCGGCTTCAGGCCTCGCCCGCGCCGCCGTCGTCCTCGAGGTCGACGCTGAGACCTCCGAGGCCGAGACCGCCCGAGAACAAGTTGTAGAGGACCGCGACGATCAGGACCACGCCGTCCATGAGAACGGTGTAGAACAGCGTGAAGAGCAGCGTGGACAAGAGCCGCATCGGCAGCGCCATCGTCGCGTTCTGCGAGTTCGGCACGAAGATGAAGGTCATCAGGCCGCCGATCAGGCCCAGAGATCCCAGGACCGCGGAGACCGCCGGCTGAGTCGAGAGGATGACCGCCACGCCGCCGACGACGGCGGAGGCGATCGCGGGCACGATCATGTCCTTGCTGATCAGCGCCAGCGCCGCGAGCACGCCGACGGCCGCGACGGCGGGCAGGATGGGATTCTTCATCCAGTAGGGGTCGATTCGCTTGACTCGATAGCTCATGCCTGTCTCCTTGATAACGCCGAAGGCCAGACAAGATTAACAGAACTGCGGGGTGAGCGCAAGGGCTCGCAGGGCTCGCGGCGGGTCAGATGCGGGCGCCGGCGGTTTTGGGCTCGAAGAGGATCAAGGTGCGCTTCGTTTCGCCGTCCTCGTCAAGATGGACGGCCTTGACGTGGCACGGCTCCGAGCGGAACATCGTGTCCGTCTCCTTGACCTGGTTGGGACTGTCGAGGGCGACGCTGACCAGGCGCAGGACGTCCTGCTGCTGGCTGTCGATCACGTCGAGCAGGTGCAGCTTGCCGTCGGTCGTGACCGTGCCGGTCACCGGGAAGTTGGTGAACAGGACGCTGTTGTCCTCGTCGACGACGATCGCGCGGTGATTCTTCGAGACGACGGCCTTCAGGATGGACTCCCACCAGCGCGCCTCGGCCAGGCCGCGCTGCTTCTCCTTGACCATGGAGTTGGCGATCTCGGCCTTCACCTTGGAGAGGAAGATCCCGATGACGCCCGAAAGCTCGCCGATCTCGTCGTTTTGGGCCGCGAACTTCAGCTCCAGGTTCTTGAACGAGATCGACTCGATGGCGTCGCGCAGGTTGAGCAGGCGGTTGATCACGAAGTGATGCAGGAAGAAATAGAGCGGGATGCCCAGCAGGAGCAGCACGCCGACCGCGCCGACGGCGTACTTGTTCATGGCCTTGTCGATGACCTTCACGACGCCCTCGCGGCTGACCTGGAGGTCGAGGATGCCAAGAACATCCCCGCGCAAAGCGAGGGGAATCGCGATGTCGTACAGGGGCAGGTTCGGCACCGCGCGCACGATCGGCGTCTTGGCCAGCCAGGCCTGCTCGATCGCGTCGGTCGGGAGGCTCACCTGATGAGTGAAGTCGTCGAAGCTCTTCGTGATCATCGACGGGTCCTTGAACCAGCGGACCTCGCCGTACTTGTTGAGATAGAGCATCGAGGCGACGCGGTCGTCCTTCGAGAACCGCGAGACCGTGTCGAACTCGGCCATCGTGATGGCGCCCTGATTGCGCGAGAGGCCCTCGATCAGCGTCGGCGCGTACAGGCGGACCATGTCGATCGACTCCTGCTTGAGCTTCTCATCGAAGGTCCACTTGAAGAGGTTGTAATAGAAGATCCCGCCGAGAAACATCACGTAGATGCCGATCCCGGTGAACCACAGGAACCACTTCGCCGACAACCTCATTGACCGGTTCCGTAAAGCTTCTCGATCCGCTCCAGGCCGCCGACCGCGTCGATGTTGCCCGGGTCGAGCTGCTTGGCGCGCATGAACTGGTCGCGGGCCTTCTCGTAGTTGCCCTGCTGGAAAAGGATCATGCCGGCGAGGTAGGCCTGCTGGGACTGCTGCTTGGCGTTGTCGGAGGGCGCGGTACCGGCGTCCTTCGCCGTCGGGGCCTGGCCGGCCGCCTCCATGGCCTTCTTCTCCTCCTCCGCCTTCTTGTCGTCCTCCTCTTTTTTCTTCGCCGCTTCGGCGTCGGCCTTCGCCGTCTCCTCCTTCTTCTTCTTGGCGTTCTCCTCGCGCTCCTTGGCGGCCTCGGCCGCGCGCTTCTTGGCGGCCTCTTCGCGCCGGATCTGCTCCTTGGCGCGCGCGACGAGCTGGTCCGAGGCCTTGGGGTCGTAGCCGTATTCGACGGCGGCCTTCCATTCCGTGATCGCCTTGTCATACTGCCGCGACTCGTAGAGGCGGCGCCCTTCGGCCACGTGCTGGTTGGCCACCTCGGCGCGGATCTCGGCCTGGAGCTTCTGGGCCTTCACGTTGCCCGGGCCGGCCTCGAGCACCTGGTCCAGCATCTTCAGCGACTCGAGGACCAAGCCCTGGCTGTAGAGATTCAGCGCGGTCTGCAGCTTCTCGTTGGCGTCCTGCTCGCGCTCCTCCGCCTCGACCTTGGCGATCGCGGCGGTCAGGCGCGGGTAGCGCGGATTGAGCACCAGCGCCGCATACCACTGATCCAGCGTCTCGCGCAGGCGGTGCTGCTTGTAGGCCTTCTGCCCGCGGCGGAAGTGCTCGTCGGCCATCTCGGCATGAGCCTTCCGGAGCCAATAGCGGGCCTTGAGATTGCTCGGCGAGAGCTTCACGACCTCATCCCACTTCTCCGCCGCCTCGGCCAGCCGCCCCTGCCGATAGAGGGACATGCCCTCCTCGAAGCGGTCGTCGAGCATGTGCCGCTCGGACACGCGCGGCGCCGCGGCCCCCTTGAGGTCCAGCGTGGCGCGGTTCAGGATCGCGGCGTCCTCGTAGCCGGGATCGATCTCGAGAATCTTGCGCGTCAGCTCGTTGGCCTCCTCGAACTGGCCGTCCTTGTAAAGGTCGAAGGCGTTCTCGTACACGATCTTCAGCATCTTGCGCGTCATCCGAGCCTTCTCGAGCTGGATCGTGTAGATGTATTTTTTCTTGTCGTCCTCGGAGCTGATGGTGCCAAGGTTGACCTTCGACATATCGAGGAACAGGCCCTCGGTGTCCTTCGACTTGCCCATGTCTTGGGCGCGCGCCGGGCCCGAGCCGGGGGCCAAAAGGAGCAGGGCGGCGAGAGGGAACGAAAGCATCAGAAGCCGAGGCCTCCCTGAATGAGGCTCTTCATCATCGGCGCGAGCATCATGATGAACACCGTCGGAAAGATGAAGATGAAAAGCGGGATCAGCATCTTGGTCGCGGCCTGCGCGGCCAGCTTCTCGGCCTTGTTCAGGCGGCGGAAGCGCATGTCCGCCGCGTAGTTGCGCAGCAGCTCGACGAGGCTCGTGCCGAGCTCGTCGGATTGGATGATCAGGCCCACGAAGGAGCGGATCTCGGGCACGCCCGTGCGCATCGCCAGGCGCTTGAGCGCGTCGCGCCGCGTGTAGCCGAGCTGGACCTCGTTGATCATCTTCTGGAGCTCGTTCTCGAGTTCGGTGCGCTGCGTCGGGCGGACGTTCTTCAAGATGCGTTCGATGGCCGCCATGTAGTCGAGGCCGGCCTCGATGGTCAGGGCCATCAGGTCGACCATGGTCGGGAAGTTGCGCATGATGTCGGCCTGGCGCGTGCGGATGCGGCCGTTGAAGATCGAATCGGGGATGAAGAAGCCGACGACGCCGAAGATCAGCAGGATCCACTCGCCGGTCAGGAAGAACGCGCCGAGGCCGAGAAGACCGGCGAAGAACTCCTTGAGGTGGAGGATGTCGAGGGGCGACGGCTTCTGCGGCCGTCCCAGCATCATGTGCAGCTCCTCGAGCTTCACGTCCAGGTGGAAGGTCTTGAGCAGGAAAAGGTCGAGGCGGTCGAGGAGGCCGCCGTTCGGGTTGAGGCTGGAGAAGGCGCTCGAGGTGCCGACGTCCTTCTTGGCGAGCTTCGACAAGTCGTGCTCGTCGACCTCCGGGGGCGGCGCGAACATCCGGCTGACCGCGGTGTAGGCCGCCGCCGATCCCAGGAAGGCGACCGCGAACAGGAGCCAGTGCATCGAAGGGTCGATGGGATTCATGTCAGACGCTGATGTCCCCGAGCTTGTTGACGACCTTCATGCCGATGCCGATCCAGATCGTGCAGAAAAGCAGGGTGAAGAACCCCAGCGGCGAGAAGTAGAACTCCTTCATCGTCTGCGGCTGGAAGGCGAACATGATGATCAGCATGATCCACGGCATCACGCCGACGACGATCGCCTGGATGCGCTGCTGCGCGGTCATCGCCGCGGTCTTTTCGGCGAGCTTGGACTCCTCGCGGATGTTCTCGACGATGCGGTCGAAGATCTTGGTCAGGTTGCCGCCGACCGAACGCTGGATGATGACCGCCTTGATCATGTACGAGAGCAGGCGGCTCTGCACGCGCTCCTCCACGCCCTCCAGCGCGCGCTCGAGGCTGGTGCCGAGGCTGTAGTTCTGGAGGCACAGGCCGAACTCCTCCGAGATCGGCGGCAGGCAGTCCTGCTGGACCAGCTGGAGGCACTTGACCAGATCCATGCCCGACTTCAGGCCGTTCGACATCAGGATCATCGCGTCCATCAGCTGGGCCTCGCACTTCATGCCGCGGCGGAAGCGGATGTTGCGCAGCAGCCAGCCGGGCAGCGTCAGGCCCGCGTAGATCCCGAAGCCGGCGAAGATCAGGAAGCCGAAGATGTCGAAGGTGAGCAGTCCGATCAGGAAGCCGAGCCCGACCGGCACGCCGACGAGGTAGTGGATCTTGATCACGACGAACTGCCGCTCGTACTCGTGCGCCCACTCCTTCGCCTTCGCCTTGTACTGCTCGACGCCCCGCTGGATCCGGTCCTCGTTCAGCGTGCCGACCGTATAGCCGCCGATGAACATGCACGCGATGCCCAGCAGGAAGAACAGGAGCGCCTCGGCGCGCGCGCCCGCGTCGGGCGCCGGCGCCGGACCGGGGACGGGGCCGCGCGGGGGCGACTGGAGCACGTCGAACGAGGCGTTGCTCAGCGCCGCGATCCCCATCACCGCGTCGCGATAGCGGTCGGTGTTTCCGTTGATCAGGCCGTCCATCACGCTGTCCATCTGCTTGTTGATCAGCTCGAAATCCGCGAGCACGGCGCGGCCGCGGCCGCCCAGAGAGCTGCCCAGGCGCGCGCGCACCAGGCGGTCCAGCGACATCTGGAAGCGGATGCGGTTGTCCTCGTAGTCCCGGACCAGGTTGCCCGGCGGCGTCATCTGGCCGCCGAACGGGTCCGGGGGGAAGCTCTTGCGGACCAGCTCGAAGAACTCGTACAGGACCGAGACCGGCGCCTGCCACAGCTGCGCCTCGTTGAGGATGCCCTCGTCGGGGTCCTGCCAGACCGGACGCTTGAGCATGGGGTCCAGCGTGGCGTCCACCCACTTGGGCACGACCAGCCCCGGATCGCGGTCCTTCTTGAAGTAGTGGTAGAAGATCTGAACCTTGGTCTCGGCCCCGTCCTTCTTGCCGAGGACGAATTCGCCCTGCTCGCGGCTGAAGACCTGCGCCGAGGACGGCGCCGCGGCCGCCAGAGCGCAGAGAACGGCAAGGGCGGCGCGGCGCATCAGTGCTGCCCCCCGGCGCCGAAGGCGATGGCCTCGGCGTCCTCGGGCACCTGCAGCCCCGCCTTCAGCATGTCGTCGATCGCGTTGGGCAGGCCGTTCTTCTTCTTGGTGCGCTCGCTCATGAACGCTTCCTTCGGGATCGGAAGACCCTTGAGCTTGATCTCCTCGAAAAAGCGCGGCACGTAGTCGCACGCGGTGAAGTAGCCGAAGCTGTTCCCCTTCTCGTCCATCGCGGTCTGGATGAAGCGGAAGATGTCCTTGGTGAGGATCTTCACGCCGTCGCGGCCGACGCACTCCGTGATGTAGGTGGTGCGGCGCTTGCCGTCGGCGAAGCGCGTGATCTGAATGAAGAGGTTGACCGCGCTCGAGATCATGTCGATGAGCACGTTCATCGGCAGGTCGGTCCCGGCCATCAGGCACATCGCCGACAGGCGCGAGATCGCGTCCGACGGGGTGTTGGCGTGGAGGGTCGCCAGCGAGCCCTCGTGGCCGGTGTTCATGGCCTGGAGCATGTCGAGCGATTCGCCGCCGCGGCACTCGCCGACGACGATGCGGTCCGGGCGCATGCGCAGGCAGTTCTTGATGAGGTCGCGGATCGTGATCTCGCCCTTGCCCTCGATGTTCGGCGGGCGCGACTCGAGGCGGATCCAGTGCTCGGCGAGCAGGCGCAGCTCGGCGGTGTCCTCGACGGTGATGATGCGCTCGTCGTTCGGGATGAAGTTCGAGAGCATGTTCAGGAAGGTGGTCTTGCCGGTGCCGGTGCCGCCCGAGATCAGGATGTTCTTCTTGACGATCACCGCGGCGCGCAGGAACTCGACGATGCCCGGGGTCGTCGAGCCGAACTTGATCAGCTGGTCGTGCGTGAACGGCTTGGCCGAGAAGCGGCGGATCGTGAGCGTCGGGCCCGAGACCGCGAGGGGCGCGATGATCGCGTTGACCCGGGAGCCGTCCTTGAGGCGCGCGTCGACGAGCGGCACCGATTCGTCGATGCGGCGGCCGACGGGAGCCACGATGCGCTTGATGACCTGGATGACCTGCTCGTCGTTGCGGAAGCGCATCGGCAGGAGGATCAGCTGTCCTTTCTGCTCGATGTAGATCTTGTCGAAGGCGTTGACCATGATCTCGTTGACGGTCGGATCGCGCAGCAGGGCCTGCAGCGGGCCGTAGCCCAGGATTTCGTCGACGAGCTCGGTGACGAACTGCTCGCGCTGGACGCGCGACAGGGCCAGGCCCTGCTCGCGCTGCAGGAGGTTCTCGATGATCTGGCCGACCTTCGAGCGGTTCTCCTCGTTCTGCTTCGGGTCCTCGGAGATGCGGATGCGTTCGGTCTCCATCGCCGCGACGACGAGCTTATGGACCTTGCCCTTCAGCTCGTCCCAGAAATCGGGGATCGCGCCGGCGGCGGAGACCGCCGTGGCCGGAGCCTTCGAGCCGCTTTCCGCCGCCATCGCCGCGGCCGCCGCGGAGGGCTTCCAGAGCAGGTCGGCCGACGCGGAGAACTCCTCGCTCTGCATGGAGCTTTCCCAATGCTTGACCGAGGGCTTCAGCTCCATCGTGCGGCCGAGCAGCACGCGCAGGGCCTTCACCCAATCGCTCTGCAGCTGCTCGACGACCAGGATCTTCTGCGTGTTCGCGTACTCCGGGATCAGATCCTCCCAGGGCATGTAGGCGAGCACGTTCTTCTGCATCCCCCGGAAAAAGCCGCCGACTTCCTTGGGCACGAGGGCGCCGGGCAGGTTCGCCTGATTGACGACGATCTCGAACTTGTCGAGCGGGAAGTGAAGGGCCTTGATCTCGTTGAACAGCGAGTAGGTCGCCGTGAAGTGCGAGCGCTGCGGCAGGCAGACCCAGTAGATCAGATCCGCCAGATCGTAGGAGAAGATCTGCAGCGGAAAGAACGGATCCACGTCGATGAAAAGATCGTAGCTTTCGGCGAGCGACCCCAGGACCTTCACGACCACGTTCGGCGAGAGCTTCAGGAACTCCGCGCGCGAGTTCGCCAGGGGCAGCACGCCCACGCCCCACTGCGAGACCGGGATGCGGCCCTTCAGGAGACGCCCGAGGCCGCCGGTCGGATTCTCTCCCACGAGCTGAGTCATGCTCGCCAAGGACGGCGGATTCAAGTTGCCCAGCGAAAAGCTCACGTCGTCGCGGCAGAGCGGGTCCATGTGGACGATGACGACCCGGCGGTTCTGGCTGCCGGCCCACGCGAGCGCGAGGTTCAGGCAGACCGTGCTCTTGCCCACGCCCTCCTTGGGCCCCGTGAAAACGACGACCCGCCCAGGCTCCTTGACGGAGGTCAGGATGGGCGGCGCCTCGGGCGGGAGCGTCTCAGCCATGGGTTTACTTGACGATTTCCATCGTGATGAACAGGAACAGCGATTCCTGGGTCTCGGTCACCGTGGTTTGCGTGAAGAGCAGACCGATCAGGGGGATGCTGCCCAGATAAGGGATCTTCGTCTTCGCGGAGTTCTTGGTGCTGGACTTGAGGCCGCCGATGACCAGCGTCTCGCCGCTCTTGACTTCGACCGCGGTCTGGATCTGGCGCGTGACGACCGACGGCACCGAGGTGTTCCCGACCGCCACGGTCTTCGAGAAGTCCACGTTCGAGACCTCCAGCTGGAGCTCGGCGCGGATGGTGTCCTTCTTGTTGGGGTTGATCACCGGGACGATGTTCATGATGACGCCGAACTTCTTGAAATCGGTCGTGACCGTGCCGTTGCCGTTGGCGGTCGGATACGGCTGCTCGCCGCCGACGACGAAATTCGCCTGGGATTGGGCCTGGACGATCACTTTCGGGTTCGACAGAAGCTGGGCCTTGCCCTCCGTCTCCAGCAGCTTGAGCGACGTCTGCAGCTGGGTCGTGCGCGCGAAATCCCCGACCTTGAAGATGGCTCCGGTGGGAATCGCCTTCTCCGCGAAATTAACTCCGGCCTGAAACGGCGTCCACGAGAACCCCAGGTCCTTTTCGTAGGAGCCGGAGATCTCGACGATGTCCGCGGACACGGCGATCAGCGAGTCCTCGGGCTGAGCCGAGGCTTTCGCCGCGAGCAGCGCCAGCAGCGCCAGCGCCGTCCAGAGTTGTCGATTCATGTTGTCGCGCCTTCCTGGGTCCGCGTGCAAGTCGTCAAGTTCGAGTCAACGGAACAGCTTGCGAAAACTGGCCATCTCCATCGGGTGCATCTCCACGTCGCCCAGGCCGCGCATGATCACCGTCGGGTCGCCCTGCTTCAGCGCGAGCGAGAGGTACTGGGCCTCGTTCGGGTTCAGCGCGAGGCTGACCGTCGACTTTTCCGCGAAAGCGGCCGTCTTCTCCTCCGCCGCCGCCGCGTTCTTGAACTGCTTGGCGTTCATGCCTTGGCCCAAGTTCGTGCCGACCGCGATGATCAGGACGTTCTGCAGGATGGTCGCGGTGACCTTCTCCTTGCGGCCGTCGTTCATCATCGCGTCGAAAGTGACGAGGACGTCCACTCGGTCGCCGGGCTTGATCAGGGCCTTCATCTCGGGCTCGATCGGAAGCATCGCGCCGCGATAGCCCGGAGGGATCTTCACGCTCAGGCCCGACTCCGGCGACAGGGAGACGAGCGAAGACTGCGTGATCTGATTGCCCTTCGGGATGCGGACGCGGGTGACGAGATTGACGATCTGCTTCATGTCCGACGGCGCCTTGTACTCGAACACGTCCTGCTGCATGAACTTGCGCGGGACCTCAAGGATGTCCACCATGTCCTCGTGCAGCACGGTGCGCTCCGGGATGTCGGCCTTGGCGACCAAGACCTTGGCCTTCTCGTAGTCGCTGTTGAGCGCCCGCTCCTTGCTCGTCAGCACCATCAAATAGAAGACGGCCGCGAGCATGGCCAGCACCATCGGGATCAGCACGCCTTTCTTTTCCATGTTAAGTTGAATGTCCTCGTTGGGCCTACTGCTTCAACGGCTGCTCGATCGGCATCCGCACCGTCGCGACCAGCGCCCGCGTTCCCGGAGGCGCTCCCTTGCTGGCGAGAATGATGCTGCTGATCGGAAAGATCAGCCTCACGTTCTCCCGTCCCGTACAGACCAAGTCGGAATTCTGCTGATTCGCCTGCGGATCCATCAGCGTCATGTCCTGCTCGCAATTGACCGACGCGATGGGCAGAATCCGCGTCATGACGCTGCTCAGTTTCGACGGCCCTCCGCTCGGCAGAAGCCACGTCATGCCGCCGATCCGAGCGACCTCGTACGTCGCGTGATTGAGAAGGATCAGTTGGAACGACACGTAGCCGATCTCCATGATCGTGAAGACGATCGTCAGGAACACGGGGAGAATCAAGAGCATCTCCACCACGACCTGCCCCGACCGCCTTCCCCTTCTCTTCACGCCGAACCTCCCGCCGCCGTTCCCGCCCCCGCCCGCGCCGGCCGGGGGGGCAGCCCGAGGTCCTAGTTGACCCCCGGGCCCCTCAGGCGCGGGGGGCCCGGGCGAAACCAAGG
>VFSW01009589.1_pt1 | contig 13810 bp, 7 predicted proteins | sample 5358111 | NCBI WGS metagenome assembly VFSW01 (sample SAMN11554181, study PRJNA540505) | mine drainage metagenome | isolation source: sediment from site ElyBrook_90M | place: USA: Ely Copper Mine, Vershire, VT | collected 2017
TCGCCATTCCGCCGCCGATGAGCAGCGCATCGACTTTCGGCAGCAGATTTTCGATGACCTTGATCTTGTCGCTCACCTTCGCGCCGCCGAGGATCGCGACAAACGGTTTCGCCGGATTCGCCAGCGCCGCGCCGAGATAGTTCAATTCCTTTTCCATCAAAAAGCCGGCGACGGCGGGCAAGTATTTCGTGACGCCTTCAGTGCTCGCGTGCGCGCGGTGCGCGCTGCCGAACGCATCGTTCACATACACGTCGCCGAGCGCGGCGAGTTTTTTCGCGAACGCGGGATCGTTCTTCTCTTCCTCCGGGTAAAAGCGCACGTTTTCCAGCAGCACCACGTCGCCCGCGTTCATTGCCTCCACCACGCGTTCCACCGGCTGCCCGATGCAATCGCTCACGAACGTGACGCGCTTGCCGAGCAGTTGCTCCAGCCGCGCGGCGACCGGGCGGAGCGATAGTTTTTCATCCTTGCCCTTGGGGCGACCGAGGTGCGAGCACAAGATGACTTTCGCGCCCTGCGCGACCAGATACTTGATCGTCGGCAGCGAGGCGACGATGCGCGTGTCGTCCGTTACTTTGCCATTGTCCAGCGGCACGTTGAAATCGACGCGGACGAGGACGCGTTTGTTCTTGACGTTGATGTCGCGAATGGTTTTCTTGTCCATAGCACCCCCAGTGGTCAGTGGGTAGTGTGGAGTGGGTAGCGATCACTGACCACTACCCACCATCCACTTTCCACTAGAATTTCGACGCGACGAACGCCGCGAGATCGGCGACGCGGCAGGCGTAACCCCACTCGTTATCGTACCACGCGATCACCTTGACCAGGTTGCCGATGACGAGCGTGTCCATCGACGAGAACACCGACGAGAAATGCGTGCCGCGCAAATCGGAGGACACCAGTGGCTCGTCCGTCACGTCGAGGATGCCCTTCATCGATCCGCTCGCATACTCCAGCATCGCCGCGCGAATTTCATCCTTGGACGCTTCCTTGTTCAGGATCGCCGTAAAGTCCACGACCGAGACCGTCGCGGTGGGCACGCGGAACGCCATCCCGCCGAACTTGCCCTTCAATTCCGGAATGACCAGCCCCACCGCACGCGCCGCGCCGGTTTCAGACGGAACGATGTTCTGCGCCGCCGCGCGCGCGTCGCGCAAGTCCTTCGCGCCGAGGTCTTGGAGTTTTTGCGTGTTGGTATACGAATGGACGGTGGTGAGCAGACCTTTTTCTATGCCGAACTTGTCGTTCAACACTTTGGCGACCGGCGCCAGTCCGTTCGTCGTGCACGAGGCGTTGGAAATCATGCGGTGCTTGGCGGGATCGTACTTGTCCTGGTTCACGCCGAGCACGATCGTAATGTCCTCGTTCTTCGCCGGCGCGGTGATGATCACTTTCTTCGCGCCGCCGGACGTAATGTGCCCGATCGATTTGGTCGCGTCGGTGAACAAGCCGGTGGACTCGAGCACGATGTCCACGCCCATGTCCGCCCACTTGATCGCGTTCAAGTCTTTCTCCGCGGTCACCTTGATTGTTTTGCCATCCACAACCAGGTTGCCGTCTTTGACGGACACGGAGCCATTGAATGCGCCGTAGGTCGAATCGTACTTGAGCAGATGCGCGTTGATCGCCGGATCGAACAGATCATTGATCGCAACGACCTCGATCTTGTCCGCGATGCGCTCTTTGATCGTGCGGAAGACAATTCGTCCGATGCGTCCGAATCCATTGATGCCGATCTTGGTAACCATGTTTTTCTCCTCCGTGAGATGGATTGGGTAAGTAGACAAGTAAACAAGTAGACAAGAACACCGGTGCGCCGGTAATAGCAAGTGACTTGTCTACCGGTCTACTTGTTTCCCTGTTTACTCGTCTCGTAATATTTCAGAATTGCTTTCGCAAGTTTGGCGGGGTCGTGCCGCCAGGGTTGCGCTTCATCGACGAGGTCGGCGAGGATCAGTTTGAATTTGGGCGCGTCACCTTCGGCGCGCACCATCTGGCTCTTCGATTGGGCTGGGAAATTGACGTTGTAGTTGTTGTTCGCAAAGACGCATCCGAAAATTCCATCGCCGACATGCTGGGTCAACGCGCTAAAGTGATCCGCGACGGTAAAGTTGTCCGTCTCGCCCGGCTGCGTGGCAACGTTGCAGACGTACGCCTTGAGCGCGTTCGATGTTTGCAGCGCGCGCTGGATGTCTTCGACGAGTAGGTTGGGCAGGACGCTCGTGTAGAGACTGCCCGGTCCCGCGATAATAAGGTCCGCGTCCAGAATCGCGCGGACGACGCCGGGATACGCCGGCACGTGCTCTGGCTCGAGGTACACGCGCTCGATCGGTCTGCCGCGGTGCGTGATTTCCGATTCGCCCGCGACGCGCGCCAAGCCGCCCGCCGGCTCGCTGTCGCGCGTTTCCGCGCACAGCGTCACGTCCTGCAGCGTCGACGGCAGAATCTGCCCGCGCACCGCCAGCACGCGGCTCGATTCCAGGATCGCGCGCTCGAAATTACCGGTCACGCCCGCCATCGCCGCGATGAACAGATTGCCGAATGAGTGCCCGTCCAGCCCGGTGCCTTCGCCAAATCGGTATTGAAACAACTGCGTCACGAGCGGTTCGGAATCCGCCAGCGCGGCGATGCACTGCCGGATATCGCCGGGCGGCAGCACGCCGAGTTGGCGGCGCAGTTGTCCGGAACTCCCGCCGTCGTCGGCGACGGTGACGACCGCGGTGAGCTTATCGGTATGCTCTTTCAATCCGCGCAGCAGCGTGGACAAGCCGGTGCCGCCGCCGATCGCGACGATCTTGGGTCCCTTGCGCCGCGCGCGTTTGCGGTACAGCACCTCGACGATGTTGATGTCATCGGTGACGAATGCGGAGAGCAGCGACTCGCTTAGCTTGACGATGGCAATCGCGATCAGCGCAATGCCGAGTGCGCCGATCAGAATACCGCGCTCGAGCCGTGGGATGAATTGCAGGGTGAGGTAATAGAAAACGTCGGGCAGGGGCGATTCGCGGTAGATATTGACCAGAATGACTGCCCAACCAAGACCCAGGATGGTGACGCCGAGGGATAGCAAAACCAGCCAGCGTTTGACGCCTAGCCCAAAGTACAGCCATTTGACCGTGGAGCGATTGATGAAACGCGTCAGAATATTCATTCTCACGACAATTATAGCCCAAGCGCCAGACAATGACAAATCCAATAATTTCGACAGTGCGCTCACTTGACGATCAACGTACCGATCGTGGGTGCCACGCCCAATGGGTTTCCGCGCGGATCGTGGGCGGAAAGGTTCTGCTGATCGCTGGTGCGATAAAAGCCGGTAGTGATCCGGTATTCGCCCGCCGGCAAATCCGCCGGCAACTCAAGCGTGAATCGATCCGGCGTGACATCGCCGGCGTTCCAGCGGTCGGTGCGGAACCAGCCGTTTGCCGGCTCGTGGTCGTCTTGCGCGACGATGCCTTGGTTCGCGTTAACCAGATGGACGAAGGCAACATAGCGCTCGCGAATGTTTTGATCGGCGCGCCAAGTCAGCACGATGCGCGCGCTGTCGCCGCGCGTGGCTGGCTGGCTGGACTCGACCGTGTAGCCGAACAAAGTGATCTGATCGTCAAACTGAATCGCGAGCGGCTGCGCCGGGACATACGGCGCGCGTTTCTTGAGCGTATAACCATCTTGCGCAACGAGGGTTTCAAAAAAAGGCGATGCCAAGACGTCTTGCCATGTAGATTGATATTCTTTGCGGGGACCGTAATGATCATCAGATAGAAGATATTCGATCGAGCGCAGGTTAAAAGTATTGGGAGCTTGATAAATAAATCGCCGATCGGAAAGATGTGGCACAAGATTCGCTTCCGCCATCGTGGGCGCATCAGCAGGTATTTGCGCGAGCAGTTGATGACCTAGCATCACGCGTTGACCTAACGCATATTGCGCCGGATCGAACCCACGCGCGAGCGGACCTGCCGCTTGGAAAAAGTAATTTGTGCTAGTTGCCACAACGAGGCACACGGCAACTACCGTCTGAAAGATCGGTGTGCGTTTCCATTCGCACAGCCGTTTCAATCCGATCACAAGCGCGAAAAAGAGAAACGGAATGATAGGTGCTGTGTATTGGTAGTGGATCGGGTTCTGATCAAAGTCCGCGATAAGTAAATAGCCAAGTGTCGGCACGCTCAACGCGAACGTTTCCATACCCAACAGTGGAATGAACAATACGGGCACGAGTAACTGCAGTACGAATTCGATCTTGAGCGGCACGAGCAAATGTTGAATGACCAAACCGGGCTGTGTGAGCGTGGTTGTAATGATCTCGGATAGGGTACTGCCGAGGTAGCGATAATGAAGCAGGATGAAAGAATTGGCATCGTAACTAGCGCCCAAGAAAAACGGGATCACATATTTGAACGCAATAACCGCGTACGTGATCCCAAACAGCACAAGCGCAGTTCCCAACTTGTGTTGGCGCATAACGAACAGAAGATAAATCCCCAGCGCCACCACGACAAAAGCGATCTCTTCTTTTGCTAACAGCGCTACAAAAAGACAAACTAGAAAAGGCAGGAAATGGCGGCGCAGTAAAAAATAGAGCCCAAAAGCAAGCAGTGGCGTTGCCAAAGCGATTTCATGGAACTCGAACAAATTGACGTACTGCAACGCCGGAAATAAAAAATACGCGAATGCAATCATTACTGCCAACGTCGCGCCGAGCGTTTTCCGCGCGTACCAATAGACAGGCACTCCGCTTATCGAAAGCGCAAGCGTTTGTGTGATGAGCAAGACGCGCGCATCACTCCATATTGCATAGAGTGGCACCAACCCAATTAGAATCGGCGATAAATGTATTCCTAAATGGGAAAGAAAGCCAATCTCGATCGTGTTTTCGAATAAACGACCATTCAAGGAGTTCCAAGCGACTTGATCGAAAATACCCAAATCGAATCCGTTGCTGTGAAACGAGTCGTGACGTAATATCGAGAGCGACCCAAAGACAAGCGCATAGCCGATTCCAAGCGCAACAAAAATAAGGTTCGCCGTGCGCGTCGAAATAGAAAACTCGCGGCGTCCAAAGCGTGGTGCGAGCGCAACGACAATTGCCCCTGCCCCGAACGCAACGGTAAGCGTAACAACAAATTCGCCAAAAACGTCCATCATTGTCTCTCGGGCTTTTCAAGAAGAGGTTTGAAATATCCCAAGTGAGTTGCAACCACACAAAAATTCGCAACCGACAAGTTATTGACCTATCCTTTCTCAAATTGAAGGAAATACGTTCAATTCATTTTACGATCAACGTACCGATCGTGGGCGCGACGCCCAATGGGTTTCCGCGCGGGTCGTGCGCGGAAAGGTTCTGCTGATCGCTGGCGCGATAAAAGCCGGTGGCGATCCGGTATTCGCCCGCCGGCAAATCTGCCGGCAACTCCAGCGTGAATCGATCCGGCGTGACATCGCCGGCGTTCCAGCGGTCGGTGCGGAACCAGCCGTTTGCCGGCTCGTGGTCGTCTTGCGCGACGATGCGATCTTGCGCATCGACCAAATGGATGAACGCGACGTACCGTTCGCGGATGTTTTGATCGGCGCGCCAAGTCAGCACGATGCGCGCGCTGTCGCCGCGCGCCGCCGGCGCGCCGGACTCGACCGTGTAGCCGAAGAGAGTGATCTGATTGCCAAACTGGGTGGCGAGCGGTTGCGCGGGGACATACGGCGCGCGTTTCTTGAGCGTGTAACCATCTTGCGCGACGAGGGTTTCAAAAAAGGGTGATGCCAAGACGTCTTGCCAAATCAGATCAGAGCCCTCGAGAACGGGCAGCGTTTTGTCTGACAAGAGGTAATCGATCTTGCGAAGATCAGGAACGACAGACGTCTGATACGCATAGCGTCGATCGGTCAGGTGCGGCGCCAAGTTCGAGTCTGCCATCACGGACGCGTCGGCAGGAATTTGGCGGATGAGTTGTTGACCGAGCTGCGTATGCGCCGTGATGGCGTACTGGGTAGGATCGAAATATCCTGCCAGCGGTCCCGGCGACTGGAACCAGTAGTTGGCGATGCTTGCCGCGCCGATGAGCGCGATCAACACGATCCGCCGAGTGTGTTCGCTGCCGCCCCAACGCGGTGATTTCAAAAGGCGCGCCGCGCCGACGACTGCCGCGAAAAAGACGAATGGCAACAACGGCGCGGTGTACTGAAAGCGAATCGAGTAATTGGCGGGAAATTCGGTCGTGAGGAGATAGGCGAAGGATGGCAGCGCCATCGCAAACACATCGAACCCGACGAGCGGGATGAAGGCGAGCGGGACGAGCAGTTGCAGCACAAACTCGAACTTGGCAGGCACGAGCAGATGCTGTACGACCAATCCCGGTTGGGTGATGGCGTTGCGAACAATCTCGGTCACGGTCGTGCCGAGATAGCCGTAGCGATTCGCGTACAGATAGGTGGTGCCGTGCACGGAATCGCGGAACGATGGAATGATCCAAAGAAGCGTTGCCGCCGCCCACGCGATACCGACGACGACCAAGCCGGTGCCAAGCGCGCGCTGCCGTCGCGCGAAGAAAAGGTACACGCCAAACGCGGCAACGATAAACGCGACTTCTTCTTTCGTGATCAGCGCGAGTCCGAGGCAAACCAGAAATGGCAGATCGCGGCGGCGCAGGAGAAAATACAGCGCAAACATCAGCAGCGGAGTCGCCAGCGCGATCTCGTGGAATTCAAATAGATTCACCGATTGCAGCGCCGGCGATAGAAAATACGCGGCGGCAATGACCAGCGCCAGCGGCGCGCCGAGCTTTTGGCGGGCGAACCAATATAAAGGCAACGCGGAGAGAGCGAGCGCCAGCGTTTGCAGAATCAGCAACGTATGCGCGTCGCCCCAGACAGCGTAGAGCGGAACGAGCGCGAGCAGAATGGGCGAGAAATGCTCCGCGAGCGAGATGCTGGCATCGATTGTGATCGAACGCTCCAGCAGGCGACCGTGCAGCGAGTTCCAAATCGTCTGATCGAAAACGCCGAGGTCGTAGCCGCCACTGTGGAACGAGTCGTGCCGCAACAGCGACAATGTCCCAAAGACCAGGACGTACGTCAGCGCGAGTAAAAAGAAAACCCGATTTGCCGTGCGCGGAGCAAGCGCAGGCAATCGAGTCTTCGGGAAACGCGGCGTGACCACCAACGCGAGCGCGGATGCTAAGAGCGCGACCGCGAGCGTAACCGCAAATTCGTCAAAGACGTTCAGCGCTCCCCCCATCATGGCGCCGTCACTTCAATTTTCGCTAGGGGCAACATATCCTGTCCGCGCACCGGTAACCATTCCCACTTGCCGAACGGATGCAAGCCCAGCTGAAGTGTATAGGTTCCGGTCGAAAGATCATTTGGGACGACCAGCGTGTGGTGCGACGAAAATACCTGTCCGGTTTGCCACCAATCCGTCGTCGTGCGTCCTGCGCCGGGCACGCCCTCGACGGTTGCGACGGTCTCGCGCGCGCTGACGAGTTGAAGCGATAGCCAATAGTCTTCGGATAGATCATTCAGCGCTTGCCACTCTACCTGGACGTTGATCGCGCCGCCGGGCGCGGTACGCGGCGGGTCCACTCGAAAATCGACAATCCGAATCTGCTTGCCGAAATCCAGCGCGGGCGACGCTACGGTATTTGCAACCGCAAAATTTGGCGCATACTGATAAGCCAGGTTGAATCCATTTGCCAGCGCCACCAATCCCATACCGCACGTCACGATCATTGCCGGCAGGCGCTGACTTTGAAACAGCCGCAAAATTCCGGCGGACAGCAGCGTTCCCAATGCCGGCAGACCCGCGAAGACCTGGCGCGCTTGGTCCATTCCGATTAAAGCGAAAACCGACCGAATGTGTCCTACTTCCAACAGCAACCAGTAGAGCGCGAAGAAGGCCAAGCTCTGTCGCGTCACGCTGGGCAATTTGTTCGCGCGCCAATCCTTAAGCAACAGGAACACGCCGAGCAGAGCGACGACCAGCAGCGCGCTGAGGACGGCATACGTCATTGGCGGCATTTCGAGATTTGATGCGCCGCCGAATTTTCCCCAGAAGGATTGATCCATTCGCACAACATAGAGGAGCCAATCGTTCCATACCATTGGCGTGGTTCGCGGCACCGTACTCAACCACCGCGTCAGGTTGATCGGGTCGCCGAAGGTCACCCAATTGTAGATCACCCACGGACTGATGATGGCGGCGGAGGTGGCGAACGTGACGAAGATACGCAGCACGCGTTGGCGCAGCGTCCATTTCGGCTGGAGCAGCAGCATCGCGATGCCGATGGCACCCCACAAGCCGAAGGATGAAATTTTCGTCAGAACCCCAAGTCCCAACAGCGCGCCCAGCAGCACGAATCGACGCCACGGTGCGTCCAACGGCGTACGTAAGTAAACGAGCAAGGACAGCGCCGAGAGGGCAATGACCAGGTTGTCGTTGTTCGCCGCTGAACTCAGAAAAATAAATTGCGGAAGGAACGCGACGAACGCCGCCGCTGTCAGATGTAACGTGGGGTTGCCCGGACAAACATACCGCGCAAGTTGAAAAGTCGCCCAGACGGTGAGCGCGCCAAAGGCGACTGACAGCAAGCGGACCAGGTGCCATGCCAGCGCGCCGCCTTGGTACGGGAACCCTTCCTGGCGCGGGTGCAGCAGGAGGTTATTCGCGTCGGTAGAACCCAATTGCCAATCGGGATTGGCGATCACTTGAAATTGTTGATCGGGGATCCAGAACGTGACGAGCGCGCCGAGGAAATAGTACAGCGGCGGCTGATGCGCTTCGCCCAACACCGCGCCTTCCGCCGGGGGCAACTGCCGGTGCTCGATCAGATACTGCACGTACGCCCAATGCGAAACTTCATCGGGCGCTTCGCCGAGCGGAACGATCACGCTGTACGCCAGCGCGAGCGCGACGAACGCGGCGAGCAAGATCGGCAGTGCGAATCGTTGCAAATTCATTCGCGTTACGGAGTATTGATCGAATTGAGGACCACGTGATCTTGTCCGTCGGCGGTCTGCAGGCGGACGCCGGTGGCAGGATCGTACCACCCAATTTCGATGGGATAGCCGCCGTCCGGCAAATCCGGCGGCAGCGTGAACGAATGAACGTCCGTGATGTATTCATTCTCGATCCAGCCGGTGGTGGGCAGATCGCCGTTTGCCGGCACGGCATCCGCCGACGCGAGGATGTTATGCTTTCCATCGACCAGATGGATGAAGACCGTGTATGGCACGTCCATCAACGTGAGGGATTTCCAATACAGGGTGACGCGCACGCCGCGCTGCGGAATATCCCGCGTCAAATCGTACCCGAGCAATTTGATTTTCTTGTCGAACGTCGCTTCCAGCGGATGCGCGACGAAGGGCGCCGTCATCTCGCGAGGGCGATTCTTGATCGTGATGCGCCCCAGCCGGGCAGTCGTTTCGACGAACGGCAGCAGCGCGGAACCCAGCGGCGCGTTGTTTCGGACGACGGCAAGTTTCAAGGTGTATGCTCCGTCCGCGACATTCGCCGGCACGCGCAAGAGCGGCATGTCGCGGACATACATCGCCGGCTGCCATGCGGACGGCGGATAGCCGACGCTGAGCGGCGCGTCGCGGCTCGCGGCGATAGTGCCTGCCGAATCCTCCAGCCACATCCGCACCAGCAAACCGTCCGGCAGTTTGGTCGAGCCGGCGCGCCACAACAGCGTAAGCGGGAGCGCGTCGCCCGGGCGCACCGTGACGGGATCTGCCGGTCCCAACGAATAGCCGACGAGCGAGAGCGCGCCAAAATCCGCGTCGACCAGGTGCGCGATGTTCCACGCATCGAAGCCGTAGCCGGCGAGCGATTGCGCAAAGTATTCGGCGGCGGGGTGGGCGGCGCTCGGCGCGGTGTAGCGCGGCGCGGTCACATCGGCGGCGGAAGTGAACTTTTCCAACTCCTGCTGACCGATCACGACGCCGGTGGTTGCGTCGTACAGCGTGAGCGAGATGCTGTACTCACTCGGCGTGACGCCGAGGAACAGCGGTACCGCGTACGTATCGACGATCACTTCGCCGGCGCGCCACGCCGTGGTGGGGTACGCGTCGAGCACGGGGCGTTGATCGATCTGGCCGGCGACGCGTTGATCGGCACCCAGAATTTTGATCGATACCATCGCGTCGGCGCTGATTTTTTCCTGCGGCTGCCAGTAGAGGGTCACGCGCAAGAGACGACCGTTCTCCGCGTGCCAGCGGTTCGGCAGCGCGTTGAGGCGTGCCGGGTCCACATCGTAGCCGAGTAATTTTATTGCGCCAAAATTCTCATCGAGCGGATGCGAAATCCTGGGCGCGGCGGTTACCGGTTTCGGCTGGACGCGAATCAGCGGACCGAGCGAAGCGAGCGAATATTTCTCCGCCGCGCCGTTCAGTTGCCGCGTCAAGTAAACGATGCGATCCTGCTTGAGCGCGTCGGCAATCGCCGCGAGGCGCGCGTCTTCTTTATCGGCGGCGATGGTCTGCACGTCCGGGCGAATGCCTTGCGTTTCCTGCAAGTAGCGCAGCAGCGTCATCTCGCCGGTGATGCCGATGATGGTCGCGTTGGGTTCCAGCGGCTGGCTCAGAATGTCCACGCCGTAATCGTGCATGTCCCATTTTTGCGAGAGGTCGTTAGTTGCAAAGTTGGCGATCAGCAAACTGAGTGGAACCAGAATGAACAGCAGGCAAGCCGCCAGAAATGAAACGTAATAGGTAAAACGTAATTTGCGGCTCGACAGTACGGTGAGTAATCCATCCGCGCCTGCGCCGGCGAAGACCGCGAGCAGCAGAAACGCGGTCAGGAAATGCACGTAGACGTTGGCGACATTGTAGTTGAATGCGAATCCGGCTTCCGCTATCAGCGCGACGATGAGCAATGTCCACTCGCGTGGTTTTTGCAGCAGCCAGACGATGCCGATAACGGCGAGCGCGAGACCGAGCAGTCCAAATTGATTTTGGAACAGCGTCGCGTAGTACGCCACGTCGCGTTGAACGCCAAACGGATTGCCGGTCAAGAAAACGGTGTACTGCGACGCCATCACCCACGCAAAGAATCCTTGCAGCGTGTTTTCGTACGTGCCATCGGCGGAGCCGACCGCGCCGCGCAGCGGCAGGTACAGGTAGAGCAACAGCGGCGCGAGGAAGAGGAGTGCGGCGCGCACGAATGTTTTGAAATCGCGTAGGATGTTCCGATCAACAAGCAGAACGTAAACCGCAATCGCGGGGTAGAGCAGAAGAATCAGGCGATGATGCGCCAGACCCAACCCCATCGCGAACGCGAGCGCGTAGAAACGGCGGCGCGCGGCGTCCGCGTTGCCGCGCTGGGTTTCCTCGCGCCAGATTTGCGCAAGAAAGAACACGACCGCGACGATCAGCATCTCCGGCGGGTACGTTTCCGCGATGACGGCTTGCGACCAAAACGTCTGCCCGACCGCGAACGTCAGCGCGCCGATGATCGCCGCGAAGCGGTGCGCCGTGAGGTGTCGCGCGACGAAATACACCATCACGACCGCGAGCGCTCCGTTCAGCGCGGAGAGCAGGTTCAAGCGGAACGCGGGATCGTTCAACGGTACGAGCAGCGTAAAGAGTTTGCCGACTAGCGCGTAGAGCGGGTAGCCGGTCTGATGGATGATGCCGAGGCGCGGCACGACGTACTGAAATTCCAGCGTGTCGTCGAAGAGGAAGGCGACGGAGGGCGCGAGCGTACGGACGTACAGCGCGAACGCGAGGGCGAACAGCAACCCGCTAATCAGAAGGTCGCGTTGTTTCGTGAGAAAGGTTTTCATCACGGAGAAAATATAGCACAGTCTGGAGATTCAAGCAAAAAGGGTGCGTGTGGTAGGGGGCAAAGCATTCGCACAATTCACATTTTTCAAAATGCGCTTGGTGATACCAAGTTGAGTGAGGCGCGCAAAGCGTCCGGCGAATGCTTTGCCCTTACAGTTTCCATCGCCCCCGGTTTGTTGTATAATCGAACACGATGGACAACTTTCACCGCGCTTTCTTCGAACCACGTTCCGTCGCCATCATCGGCGCGTCAAGCGATCCGGCGAAACTCAGTTACGCGATCGTCGACAATATGACGCGCTATGGTTTCCGCGGACGCATTGTTCCGATCAACCCCAAAGCCGGCATCATCCTCGGTCATCAGGCGTATCCTTCCGTGCTCGACGTTCCCGACGAAATCGATCTCGCGGTCATCGTCATCCCCGCGCCGCTTGTCGCGGGCGCGCTAGAACAGTGTGGCAAGAAAGGCGTCCGGGGCGTCATCGTCATCACCGCGGGCTTTCGCGAAGTCGGCGGCGATGGGATGAAGATGGAGCGCGCGCTCGTCGACATCGCGAAAAAATATTCGATGCGGATGATCGGACCCAACTGCATCGGCATCATCGATATGGTGATTCCGCTGAACACCTCGTTCACCGCGGGGATGCCGGGGCGCGGCAACATCGCGTTCATGACGCAGAGCGGCGCGCTCGCCCAAGCCGTGCTCGATTGGGCGGAAGGGCAGAGCATCGGTTTTTCGCGCTTTGTCAGCATCGGCAACAAAGCGGACGCGAGCGAAAACGATTTTATCGAAGCGTGGGGCGACGATCCAGAATCGAAAGTGATCCTCGCGTATCTCGAAGACATCCGCGACGGCGCGGAGTTTATGGCGAAGGCGCGGCGCGTCGCGCGCGAAAAGCACACGCCGATCATCGCGATCAAAAGCGGCACGACCGACGCGGGCACGCGCGCGATCTCGTCGCATACTGGCTCGCTCGCCGGCTCCGAGCGCGCGTACGACGCGGCGTTCCGGCAAGCCGGCGTCGTGCGCGCGAATTCGATCGAGAGTCTGTTCAACTATTCGATTGCGTTCGCGTACCAGCCGCTGTTGCGCGGCAACCGCATCGCGGTCGTGACGAATGCCGGCGGCATGGGCGTGATGGCAACGGATGCGGTCGAGCGCGCGGGGTTGAAGATGGCGCGCCTCGCGCCGGAGACGATCAATGCGCTGCTGCGCGACGCGCCAGAAATCGCCAGCGCGCTGAACCCCATCGACGTGCGCGGCGACGCGTACTAAGACCGCTACGAGATCGCGCTGCGCCACCCGCTGGCGGATCCCAACGTCGACGCGGCGATTGCGATCTTGATCCCGCAGGAACTTACGCCGGTCAAGAAAAGTGCGCGCGTGATCGTCCAGGTCGCGCAAGAATTTGCCGCGCAAGAGAAAACGATGATTGCGGTCTTTATGGGCGAGGAGCGCTCGCGCGAGGGCGTCAAGATTTTGCTCGAAAGTGGCGTGCCGAATTACGCGTTCCCCGAACCCGCCGCGGAAGCGCTCGGCGCGATGTGGCAGTACCGCCAATGGCTCGACAAGCCGGTCGAAGCGCCACCGCAGTTCGAGATCGACCGCGCGAAAATCCGCGCGACGATTGATGCCGTGCGCGCCGACCATCGCACCGCGCTCGTGGAAGCCGAAGCGCGCGCGATCGCCGAAGCAATTGGCTTGCGCGTGCCGCAGACGCAACTGGCGAGAAACTCGGACGAGGCGGTGGCGATTTCGCAACGCATTGGTTATCCGGTCGTATTCAAGATCGCGTCGCCGGATATTTTGCACAAGTCGGACATCGGCGGCGTCAAGGTCGGCATTGCCAACGACGCGGACGCGCGCGACGCGTTCGATCTCATCACGTACCGCGCGCATCGTATCATGCCGGACGCCGAGATTTGGGGCGTGACGGTACAGCAGATGATTCCCGCCGGCAAAGAGGTTATCATCGGCATGAGCCGCGATCCGCAGTTCGGTCCGCTCCTCGCGTTCGGCTTGGGCGGCATCTAC
>VFSW01009590.1_pt1 | contig 13810 bp, 8 predicted proteins | sample 5358111 | NCBI WGS metagenome assembly VFSW01 (sample SAMN11554181, study PRJNA540505) | mine drainage metagenome | isolation source: sediment from site ElyBrook_90M | place: USA: Ely Copper Mine, Vershire, VT | collected 2017
ATGCATCGGATCTTCGGCGTCCCGCAACGCCAGCGTCCCGTACTCATTCTGATCCGAGACGCATAACAGAACCGGATGGTCGGCATCTAACAACGGCTCCCAGAACTGGGTGAAGCCGGATGGCAGAAATATGCGCCAGCCCAAAAAAACGGCGACTCCAAGCAGCACCAAAGCCGCTACGCCAAAAATGGCCTTCCAGCTCGGCGAAGGAATATCCAGGTGCGTCGCATTGCGATGTTCGTGTACAGACTCAGCCAGGGAGGCGTTCTCGGCGGTTGCGTCCAGGGGTTTGGCTTCCGCAGTGGGCAAAAGAAACTGCGGCATGTACGACCCGGTCGGCAACAACAGGCGAATCTTCCCGGTCTGGCCCGTTTCCTGATAATACTGTGCGATTCGCTTCCGCACTTCTCCCGCAGTGACCCGCACGATCGGCTCAGCAGCCGTGTCGTAGTCCGCTTTTTTGTGGAAAACTTCAATCCCGATGGTGCGTTCCTTCAGCGTCTCCGCGTTTCCGGCCAGAGTCTGCTGCACCACAAAACGCAAAAAGTCGGGTAAACGCTTGCTGCTGCTAAAGTATGGACTCTGCAGCAGCAGTTCCAGCTGCTCTTCGACTGCAGCTCGTTCCGCTTCTGTTGAGGGCACCCAATTTTCCACTGCATGATCTGTGAACATGGCACCCCTCAATTTGTCTCGTACCTAATATATACCGAGAATCGGCCATGGTAGATATATACAGAGAAGCTGCCACGGCAAGAAAAGGATCGACTCTCTTTCTGCAACAGCCAGCTCTCCTTCATCGAAGCTCCTTCTGCTGATCTTCTCTCTCCCCTTGTTTGCCCGCGTGTCTCCTTCGGAGGGTGGTTGCCAGGAGCCGACCTTACAAAAATCTCAGATCGAGGTCTTGCCGTTTGCTGCAAAATGCCGAAAAGGGAGCGGGATGGCAGCGCACTCTCCGGCAAAACATTGCAGATATTCGGCCATTTCTCATGTTTTTACATGTAAGGAGAAAGGCTTTACCTGAAAATAGCTTTTTATTTGTTTCATTTTGAACCTAAGATCAGCGGCGTTGCTCATACTTCGGCTCGCACGCTCAGACAACACACGGCTTGCGAACCAATAGCGAATCAGATTTGTCCCCAGGGAAGCGTCCGTTTCCCAGGGAGAGCAAATTAGAACGTAACAACTTGAAGGAGGTTCACGTGGGAAAGCAGAATCATTGGATCTACCGAGCCCTGGTCGCGATCCTGCTGACGATCTTGGTCAGCTGTGTCGGTCGTGTCGATGCCCAGATTGCGGTAACGACAGCAACACTCTCCGGTACGGTAACGGACCCCGCAGGGGCGATTATCCCGGAGGCAGCCGTCACCTTGACCAGTCCCGAGCGCGGAATCAACCGCAGCTATACCGCGAACGGCCAGGGACATTACGCCTTTAGCCAGTTGCCTCCAGGCACCTATACCTTGGCGATTCAGGCCAAGGGATTTAAGGAATATGTGCAGAACGGCATCATCCTTGACGCTGGGCAGACGGCCACACAGAATCTTCATCTCACTGTCGGCGTAGCCTCGCAGAAGGTGGTCGTTACCTCGCAGGCCTCGGTGCTGAACACAGAGAATGCCAACGTATCCGCAGAGGTCGATGCGAAGCAGATCGTCGAACTTCCCTTGAACCTTCGCAACGTCTATGGCCTGGCCACCCTCAACTCCTCGGTCAGTAACAACACCGAGTCGCAGCAATTACTGGGGGGCGGCGGTCTCAGCAATGACAATGCCGATCAGGACATCTCCTTCCTCAACTTTGCAGGTGGATTTTTTGGTACCTCGGCCTACCTGCTCGACGGTGCCTGGGATACCGACCCGGAATGGGGCGCAGTCGTCTACGTGCCCTCCGTCGATGCGGTGCAGGAGTTCAAGATTCAAAACAACTCCTTCACCGCCCAGTATGGCTGGAGCACCGGCAACGTCGTTGACGTCACCACCAAGTCGGGAACCAATTCCTTCCACGGCGACGTCTATGAGTTCTATCGCAACTCCGTGCTCGACGCCAATCTGTATTTCAATAACCTGAACAAAATTAAGAAACCGGATTTCAACCGCAACCAGATGGGAATCTCCGCGGGCGGCCCACTCTATATCCCTGGCATCTACAAGCAGCGGACCAAGACCTTCATCTTCGGTCTCTATGAGCGGCTGTCTCTGTCGAGTCCTTCCACGACTGCCTTCACCGTTCCAGATGCAAATCAGCGTGCGGGAAACTTTGCTGAACTTCTCGGCGGCAACGTAGGTACCGATGCTTTAGGCCGTCCCATTCTTTCTGGCCAGATCTACGATCCCAACAGCGCTCGCCCCATTACGGCTGGCCAGGTCGATTCCAAAACTGGACTCGTCGCCACCAAAACCGGTTACATCCGCGACCCGATTGCAAACAACAACGTCGCCGCTTTCATGAATAACAATTTCAACGCTGTTGGCTCCAAGCTCGTCTCCTACTTCCCAACGGCGACAAGCGCAGGGCTGGTAAACAACGTAAATGTGTCAGGACTCAACCCTGCCAATTCAGATGAGTATCTTGTTCGTCTCGATCAAAATTTCACCGATGCTACAAGCTTCAACTTCCGTTACTCCTATAAAAAGGAATCGAAGACAGGTGAACCGGCGTACTTCGGCGAAACGAATCCAGCAGGCCCAGGAAACAATCGCCCCAACAATCGCTGGGATCTTTCCGCTGGCCTCAGCCATATCTTCAACCAGAACTTTACAATGAATCTTTCCTCTGGCGTCACCCTCTGGCATGAGCGCTCCGTCAGCCAGTCGAATGGATTCCAATCTTCAACGATTGGTCTTCCATCGCAACTTAACGGAAACGCCGAGTTTCCTGTCATCAACTTCGGTGGCTCCTATATCAACCTTGGCTCGACACAGGGGCAGGCCCTTACCAACCATGGCCCCATCGGCAGTGTAGCTGCTGACTTCATTAAAATTGCTGGCCCTCATACGCTTTCCTTCGGCGCCATGGGTGTGGAGCTGGAGGATGACCAGACCAATGTTGGCAGCACCACCATCAACAGCGATGGAAGCTTTACCGCTGGCCCGGATCCTGACTCCGTCACGGCCAATACTGGAAACGGCATCGCCCAGGCACTCATCGGAGTTCCCGATGGCGGCTCCTACGCCACTCCCTACAATCCAGCTACGGGGATGCACTACTTCGGCTGGTATCTGCAGGATGACTGGCATGCACGGTCAAATCTGACATTGAATCTCGGCCTTCGATATGAGATTCAAACGGCTCCCACCTACCGACACAACCTGGGGTCGACCTTTAATCCAAATACGCCCAATCCCATTGGCACGGCCATCGGTCAGCCAGTGCTTGGAGCCCTCACCTTTCTTAGCTCCAGTAATCGCGCAGAATATGCGACAAATTATGGCAACGTAGCCCCAAGGGTGGGTTTCAGTTATCAGATGATCCCCGCCCTCCTTTTCCGCGGTGGCTATGGAATCTTCTATCCGCCATCGGTCAGTACCTTTATGGCGGATCAGGATGGATTCTCTGCAAACTCGCCCATCGTCGCCTCGGTCAATGGTGGTCGGAACCCTTCCCCTGGACTTTCTCTTACCAACCCATGGCCCAACGGCTTCGTGCAGATTTCAGGAAACTCTCTCGGTCAACTGCAGGATGTTGGCTACGGTCTGGGCAGTATTTTCCAGCACCGCAAATCGAGCTACGTCCAGCAATGGATGGTTGGCGCACAGTATGCACTGGGTTCCAATGACTCCATCGAACTGGACTATGTCGGCAACCATGGAACGCACATGATTGCTGGCAACCTCAATCGCAACCAGCTTGACCCAAAGTACCTGCCGTTAGGAACAGGAGTATTAAACGGTCAATTTACGAATCCGTATTCAGGTCACATTGCCTCCAGTGGTTGCGGATTGAATAATGCCACCGTCGTTGATTCCCAACTGCTCCTTCCTTACTCGCAGTATTGTGCTGTTTCTGAGAATGATGCTCCAGCTGGCTTTTCCCAGTACAACGCTCTGGAAGCAACCTACAATCATCGCTTCAATAATGGACTCAGCGTGCTTGTCTCCTACACCTACTCCAAGTTTGTCGATAACGTGGAAGGGCAAAGCGCCTGGGCATTCCGTGGAAATCAAGGTCCGGCAAATAACTACAACTTAGCAGCTGAAAAGAGCGTCGATGCTGGCGACACTCCTCATAGCTTAGTCGCTAGCTACATCTACGCACTTCCCATTGGCAGAGGCAAAGCGATTGGCTCGAACTTCAATCACGTTGCCGATGCTGTGGTGGGGGGCTGGTAACTCTCAGGAATCGCGACCTTTAAATCCGGCATTCCTCTGGGAATTTCAGGCAACGACATTCCGTCCTACGGTGGAAATCCTCGCCCAAATTACTCTGGCCCCCTCAGTGTTTCCCATAAGGGAATCAAAGAGTGGTTCAATACAGGCGCGTTCTCCTACGCTACCTACGGAACCTTCGGTAATTCTCCTCGTTACTTCTCCAACCTGCGTGGACCTGGATATCAAAACTTCGATACTTCTATCGATAAAAACTGGGAATTACCAAAAGCCATGCGCCTGCAGTTCAGGGCAGAACTGTTTAACACCTTCAATCATGCTCAGTTCTACACCCCTAACACTGGCTACGGCGGATGTGATCCCAACGCATCGACAAGCTGCAACAGTCAGTTCGGTCAAATCACTGCCACCTTCCCAAGCAGAGAGGTTCAATTCGCGGGCAAGCTTTATTGGTAACATCTCGTGATGAGATACCTCTACCTATTTCTCTTACTCCTGTCGATTGCCCCTGAACTTGTCCTGGGGCAATCGCAGGAATCATCGAAGCTCGCATCGCTCCTGTTGAAAGCCCAGCAGGCCCAGGCCAGGAGCGATTACGCGGCGGCAGCCAATGACTACCTGCAAGCGGTGAAGCTTCAACCCGATGCACCCAGGCTATGGGCAAACCTCGGGCTGATGCAGCATGAATTAGGAAAATACATGCAAGCAATCGACAGCTTTCAACATGCCGCTGCGTTAGACCCAACCCTATATGTTCCCAATCTGTTTCTAGGGTTGGACAATGAGCAGGTTGGCAAGCCAAAAGAAGCCGTTCACTTTCTCGTCGCAGCAGAGAAAATGAACCCTCAAGATACGCAGCCACCCCTGGCGCTTGGACACGCCTACGCTTCACTGGGGAAGAATGCGGAAGCCACGCAGCAGTTTTTGCGGGTAATCTCACTCAACCCGAAGCTCAGCTCAGCTTGGTTTGCGCTGGGGATTGCCGACATGAATCTAGTCGAGACCTCCGCGCGCACCTTGTCCACTGACAATCGAAACTCCGCCTATGCTCAGGAACTATTTGCGGAGTCACTCACGCAGCAAGCCAGATATCACCAGGCGATTGATGTATACAAAAGCATTCTTGCTTCCGAAGCTACTTCTGTGGAACAGCCTCCCTGCATTCACTCTGAGCTTGGCTTTGTTTACTTGAAGCAAAAGAATGCTGCAAATTCCGCCAACGAATTTGCGATAGAAAGAAAGCAAAACCCCGGCTGCAATCTTGCTCTGCTTGGCCAGGCCCGCAGCGACATGGCTGCAGGCGGTAACTCCGCAGCTCTTCAACAGCTCGAGGAGTTATGGAGCCGCGATCCTGGATTTGTACAGGCACGCGTCTCACTTCTTAGCGATGATCTTGATGCTGCGCATGCGTCTTCTTTTCGTGACTATGTTCAAAATGCAACGGGTGTCGATCCGGCACTTGCCAACGTGATTGCAAGTGCAACTGAAACATCTGCAACTGCGAATGTCGTGAATCGGAAAATCAAGAGTCACGCATCGTCCATAAATAGTTCCTTGCAAGGCGCGCGAACCAGTTATGCCAGTGGACACTACGGCTTGTGCGCTCAGCAACTCGCACAAGATCAAGCGCCCGCCAGTGAAGATGTGCTTTCGTTGCTAGCTACCTGTGCCTTTCTAACGGGAGACTATCAGCAAGCAGCGAACGCTAGTAGTGCCTTGCTGGCGAAGTCGCCACATTCATCTTCGGCGCTATACTGGTCGATCAAGTCCAATGAAAAACTGGCGCTGGCTGCACTCGAACATTTCCAGAGTCTCGAACCCAATTCTGCAAGAAGCCACATCCTGCTCGGCGATATCTATCGCCAGCAAAAACGGTATCAGGACGCCCAGAGTGAATACAGGAAAGCACTACAAATTGCGCCCAACGATACGGCTGCGCTCCTGGGTCTCGCAGATGCGTACTACGGAAACTCCGATTACGACAAAACGGCAGAAACAGCGCGAGCCGCTCTCCATCAAGGCCCCGACGATCCAGAGCTGAATTTTCTGGTTGGGGAATCCTTGGTCTCCATGCATCAATATGCCGAGGCCGAACCATATCTCAAAAAGAGTCTTCAAAATAAGCTGCAAGTTCTGCCACATGTTCATGCACTTCTCGGCATTGTAGACGCAGAAACTGGCCATCCCCATGAAGCTATCCATGAACTGAAACTTGGATTGTCCAGCGATGAAGACGGCAGTTATCACTACCGAATTGCACGACTCTACGCCAAGATCGGCGACAAGAAAAACGCCGAGAGTGCTATGCAGCAGATGAAAATCATCGAACAGCAAAGTCGAGATCGGGCAAGAATCGAACTGCAAGAGTCAAACTACATTTCATCCTCGGATGCAGCAAGGAAATAAAATGTTTCATGTTTTACGCATATTCTGCGGAAACTATTTACGGAAAGCGAGAGTTATGTACCGGACAGGATATGCGATAAGTAGAAAAGCATGTGCGTTTATTGTCATGCTATTGGCATGTACGGTGGGAATCGCGGCGCAGGCAGTTACCTTGCATGCTGTCAATCAAACGCATGTTCTAAATAGTGGAATTGAAATTCAGAGTAACCCAGGCGTGTTGCAGATTGTAGCTCTGCGCGACGATCTGCTTAGGATCACAATGTCGGCTACCTCGAAATTACCGGAGGACGCCTCCTGGGCTGTGCTTCCTGCCTCCCGCATTGCTCGCGTCAGTGTTACGCCAGATCAGGATGCGCTCAGTGTTGGCTTTCATACAGCCTTACTTCAGGTTCGGATCAATCGCCAGACTCTGGGAATTACAATCAGCGATGCATCTGGCCATGTCATCTCTCAGGACGCCCGTCCGGTAGAGTACCGCGCAGATGATAAAAATGGTGATCTTGGCTTTCGTGTGTGGAAGGTCATGCCGGATGACGAGCATTATTTCGGTCTTGGCGATAAAACTGGTCCACTGGATCGGCGCGGCGGTTCCTATGTCATGTGGAATACAGATGCCTATCGCTTTCAGGAAGGCACGGATCCACTCTACAAAAGCATTCCCTTCTTCATTGGATTCAGAGAGGGAAAGAGTTACGGCATCTTTCTCGACAACACGTGGAGAACAACCTTTGACTTTGGAAAGGAATATCGTGATAACTATTCCTTCGGTTCCGAGGGTGGTCCACTTACCTACTACTTTCTCTACGGGCCTCAGCCAAAAGCAGTTGAAATGTCGTACGCGTGGTTGACCGGAACCACGCCTCTGCCACCTCTCTGGTCATTTGGATTTCAACAATCCCGCTACAGCTATGAGACAGAACAGCGTGTTCGAGAGGTGGCCGATCATCTGCGTGCTGATCGCATTCCATCCGACGCAATTTATCTGGATATTGACTACCAACAAAAAAACCGTCCCTTTACAGTAGATAACACAAAGTTTCCATATTTTTCTGCGTTCGTGCAGGAGATGGAGAAAAAACAATTTCATCTTGTTCTGGTTGCGGATCTGCACATCGCGGATGCTCCCAATCAGGGATACGCTCCCTTTAATACCGGAATTGCCGGTCAGCATTTCGTCAAAAATCAGGATGGCACTATCTATCATGGTATTGTGTGGCCTGGCCTCTCGGACTTTCCAGATTTCACGCAGCAGAAAACGCGGAAATGGTTTGGAGGTTTGTATCAGTCTCTCTATATGGATGGTGTCTCTGGATTCTGGGATGATATGAATGAGCCATCTGTATTTGATACGCCCATCAAAACAATTGCATTAGATGTTCAGGATCATATCGATGAACCCGGTTTCACTCAGCGTGTTACAACACAGCGCGAAGTTCATAACATTGTAGGCATTGAAAATGCTCGCGCGACATTTGATGGCATGTTGGCGCTCAAGTTAAATCAGCGTCCTTTTGTACTTACTCGAGCTTCATATGCTGGCGGCCAGAGATACGGCGCAACCTGGACGGGGGATAACTCAAGCTCTTGGAGCCATCTTCGCATGAGCACTCCGATGCTGGAAAGCCTTGGTTTGGGTGGATTTTACATGGCCGGAGACGACATAGGTGGATTTGCCGGTTCGCCTTCCATGGATCTACTTACCGCTTGGCTGGAGGTCGGTGCCTTCAACCCGATGTATCGCGATCACACAGAAAAATACACCAACGATCAGGAGCCATGGGTCGGTGGTCACATCCAGGAAGCAATCCGCAGAAGCTATATCAATGAACGCTATCGTTTGTTGCCATACTTATATTCGGTCGCAGAAAAGGCTTCTAGAACAGGCGTTCCTATCATGCGTCCGTTGTTTCTGGAATTTCCTGAGGCAACAGCGGATAAGCATCCACTCGATCTTGATGCTGGCAATGAATTTCTTGTCGGCCCCGATCTCCTCATTGCTCCGACTCCATATCCAGATGAATTGCAGCCCTATGCTGTCACCTTTCCTTCCTCTGACTGGTATGACTATTGGACAGGAACGAGAGTTACAGATGGTGTACCGCCAAAATCTACCTCACTTCGATCTGTTCCTGTCAGCACGGGGGCTCCGATGGGAATCGGTGCACTGCAAACAATATCCATCCATCCAAATCTGCAGGTTTTGCCCGTGTACGTGCGTGGAGGCGCAATTCTACCTCTTCAGCCTTTAATTCAAAGCACGGCGCAAAAGCCGAATGGCCCGCTCGAATTACGCATCTATCCTGGGCCAGATTGCAAAGGTACTTTGTATCAAGACGATGGAACCACGCTGAACTATCAGCATGGCGTGTATTTTCGTGAAGACTTTACCTGCAGTGTAAGTGCTAGCAGAGTACAGCTAAACATATCTTCTGTAAGTGGGTCGTATCCGGCATGGTGGAAGCAGATCGAGGTTGTTCTATATGGTTGGAATACTGCAGGGTATGTCGCAAAGCTGAATGGACAAATCATCTCCAACGGTCGCTACGATGCAGTTCATCGCTCGCTGCACCTGCTGATCCCGCAAAATGCAGCCGGGGAAGTATTGTCCATCGCGAAGCAGCTCTCTTCGGGAAGATAAGTTTCAAAATTAGAAAGTGCCTTCGTGAAAACTTCCCGGTGCGCCTGCTTCTACGGAAGCGTGTAGGTGATCCCCGTATTGATCTGCAAGGAATTTGCCTTGAATCCCGGCGGTGGATTGTTCAAATAGCTATCGATAACCTGCACGGAAAATGAAAGCTTCTTGAACACTGGCATTTCAAGTCCGACACTTGAATTTGCAGAGTAGGCATTCATATTATTCCACTCCGGCGTGATTGAAGAAATTTCCGTCAGTACAATACTGCGCGGTAATTTCCTCATGTAGCTATTGGCAAAGGTCGATCCAAATAAATTCTGGTTGGAACTGGAGGTCTGAAACTGTTGCTTGGTGTAATCGAGCGTAGCCGTTACATCCAGCGTTTGCTTTGGGCGCTTGATTGCACTGTATCCAAATCCACCGCCGTAGGTCTGTTGTAGGTCAAGACCCTGGGCATAGTTATGGTCAAAAATGCTGTGAGCCAGTATATAAAAGCGCGCCGAGATGTATTGATCCTGCTCCGCCAGCGCGTGGAAGATATTTGTTTTTACCGTCGGCGTATTGGGCTGCGTAATCTTGCCATACGTACTCGTAAAGTCGAGTTCGGTGCGGTTGTCTGCAGGCAGCCAGGCCTCGGTTGGAATCGAGTGCGTCAGCGCGATGGCCGCGTTGTAAGTGGTTTCATTCTGCGTGGAATTCACCAGGCTTGCGCCTCCGGTTACCGAACCGGCCCATCCATGCAGCAGGCCCGGCGTATGTTCCACATCGCGGTGAAAGGTGGGCTCGTCCACAATGTAAGTAATCTTGGCTACGGGAAGCGTTTGATCTCCCTTCGCAGTATGTACTGTGACCTGTCCGTTGGTCATACGGAAACTCCCCACAGGAATCATCGCATTGGCATGACGGCGTCGGACTTTCGTCGTGGTGCTGAGAATCGCGAAGGGCTGCTCCGAACGTAGCTCCTTGATTTTGCTCCACGCAATTTTCAATGTCCCCGTGCCGTCGGTTTCAAAGTACACGGTCTCGCCTGACACGCGCTGCAGGTGTCCTGTCATCTGATCCCCGTTAGCAAATACGAGAACATCCGAACTCGGTTTCGGGCTTGGAGTCTGACTGGGTATCGTGGCATTGTTGATGGCCTGCGCGGAGAGGCCCAGTGCAGGGATAAGGACGAGCGCACAAACGTAAAATAAAAGTTTCCTGGAAATGGAACACAAAGGTTTTTTCAAAGCGTTCATCGTTCTTCCTCTTGAAAATGCACCCAGTTGATCTTGCCCCGACATATGTTCCGATGCAATCCACTTTCAATACGTTGGCTATCGGGGGTACACTCATCGCAGGTGAGATGATGGGCCGTCTAAGTGATTTCGCGTTGAAACTTGGTCGAATGTTTTCGATCATTGGCATCTCGAATCCTGATGAGGTAAAACGCAAGCGTATCCTCTATCAACAGCAGCGCGAGGCCCGCTTGGCGAAGCAGGCACATGCGGCATCTGCAGAGACATCCTCGGCCACGCCGCTCCCGCCGTCTTCCACCCTGCCAAAGCCGTAGCCGGCAGCCGCCAAATTTTTGGCTGTAATCGCGAACCTGTGCGACGTACACTAAATATGTATGGGAATCACTCGACAGCAGGCGCGCGACGCCTTTCAATCCGACGATCTCATTGGTCTGGGCATGGAGGCCGACGCCGTGCGCCGCAGGCTGCATCCCGAAGGTGTCGTCACCTACATCATTGATCGCAACATTAACTACACCAACTTCTGCACGGAGTATTGCACCTTCTGCGCCTTCTATCGCCCGCTCAAGGGCAAGATGGCAGCCGAGGGCTACATCCTCGACTTCGACACTATCTACGAAAAGGTTCGCGAAACCGTCGAGCTGGGAGGAACTGGCGTCCTCATGCAAGGCGGCTTGCATCCCGATCTGAAAATCGATTGGTTCGAACGTCTGCTGCGCGGCATCAAGCAGCGCTTTCCGCAGATATGGCTACACTGCTTCTCCGCATCAGAAATTCTTGCCATTGCCGAGTACAGCGAGCTCTCCGTGCGCGCCACGATCCTGCGTCTGCGCGACGCTGGCCTCGATTCCATCCCCGGCGGCGGTGCAGAGATTCTCGACGATGAGGTTCGCCATCGCATTGCCCGCCTCAAGTGCGGTACAGAGGACTGGCTACTCGTACACCGCACCGCACACCAGCTTGGAATGCGAACCACCGCGACGATGATGTTTGGCGTCGGCGAAACTTACGAGCAGCGCATCAATCACTTTGAACAGGTCAGACAGCTGCAGGAGGAGACGGGCGGCTGTACCTCCTGCATCCCCTGGAGCTTTCAGCCCGGCAATACAGCGCTGGGCGGTCGCGGCTGGGAAGAAGCTACCTCTGTCGAGTATCTCAAGGTGCTGGCAATTGCGCGTCTGTATTTGGACAACATTGAGAACGTGCAATCCAGCTGGGTCACGCAGGGGCTCAAGGTGCTGCAGATGGGCCTGCGCTTTGGCGGCAATGATGTTGGCAGCGTCATGCTCGAAGAAAATGTAGTCAAGGCTGCGGGCACCTCGAACTGCACCACGGAAGAAGAGCTGCGTCGCGTTATTCGCGATGCTGGCTTCCGACCCGTGCAGCGCGACACACTCTACCGAACGATGTTTTTGAACTAGTCGCGAGAGGTCGTCGGCTTAATCGCCGACTATCTCTGCTTGTTCGACCAGTTGCTGCGTTCGTCCCCGATACGCAAAGATTCCTGCCCGTTCGACCACTTCAAGGTGCCAACCGATGTTCCAGCGACGGCCCAGCTCCAGCAGTATCGGTACGGTCAGGAAAAAGATTCCAGCATAAACCATGAATCCATCCCCGTAACTTCCCATGTGATCTTTAGAGACGCCCATCAGGTACGGCAGTACAAATCCACCGAGACCACCGGCTGCGCCCACAATGCCCGTCACCATGCCCACGCTGGTTGGAAAGCGCAGCTGCACCAGTTGGAAGACCGCTCCATTCCCCATGCCGAGCAAGCCCATGGCAAGAAATAAAAGCGCGATGGCCACATGCAGTGTCGGCAGTTGTGCCGCGCCGTAGAGGGAAAGACTCAGCGCGCCAAAAATTCCCAGCAGCAGACGATAGCCACCAAATTTATCGGACAGCCATCCGCCCACTGGCCGCAGATAGCTGCCTGCAAAGACCACCAGCGTGGTTACATCGCCCGCCTGCACGGGAGTCAGATGATATTGATCGTGAAAGAACAGCGTCAGAAAACTCGCCAGTCCGACAAACCCTCCAAAGGTGAGGCTGTAGAAAAAGCACAGCCAGCGCGTGTCCTTTTCCTTTAATAAACTTTTGTAGTCCTTCCACGTCATTGGCTTCGTGGGCTGGGGACTGTCCTTCGCCAGCACAAAAAACATCAGTAGCACCAGCATCACGGGCAGCGCGGCCAGCGCGAAGGTCGTGGCCCACCCAAAATGTTGTGCCAGGCGTGGAGCAAACAGCGTCGTCAATAATGTGCCGGAGTTTCCCGCTCCAGCAATGCCCATCACCAGCCCTTGATACTTGCTGGGGTACCACTTGCTGGCCAGCGGCAGCGCGACCGCGAAGCTGGCTCCCGCGATTCCTAATAAAAATCCCAGCGCATAAAAGTGCCATGGCAACGTGGCAAACTTCCATCCCCACAGCAACGGAAGCAACGTCAGCGACAGCCCCATCAATCCCGTCTTGCGTCCGCCAATGCGGTCGCACAATGCACCCATGATGGGCCGAAAGCAGGCGCCGCCCAGCAACGGTATCGCAATCATCAAGCCTTTTTGCGTGGCCGTCAGATGCATGTGTTTCATAATGGATGGTGCCAGAGGCCCCAGCAGAATCCACACCATAAAGCTCACATCAAAGTAAAGGAAGGCCGCGAGTAACGTGGGCCAGTGTCCGCTTTTTAGAAAAGATTTGTCGTCCGCGTTCAGGAGATTCGTAGTTGAAGTATCCAGTGTCGAGGGTTTCATGTTTGCTTCCTCCGCAATCCAGGGTTGATGTTGGTTAGTGATCGTCAAAAAATCAGAGTCGCTCTGCGTTAAAGGTGATCCGCGCGCCTTGTTCCGTAGTCCAGCGTTTTTTCAATCCTCACGGCACACTGCTTGTAATTCGGTTCTCGCGAAATGGGATCAAAGGCGCTCTGGGTCACTTGATTCGCATTGTTCTCGGCAAAGTGAAAAGGAAGAAACACCTGACCCGGAGCAATAATTTCTGTCACGCGCAGTTCCACGCCGCGCACGCGTCCGCGTGCCGACACTACATCCACGCGATCATGCGGGGTAAGCCGCAATTTCTCCGAGTCGCGCGGATTCATCTCCAGCCAGGCACGCGGAGAGATGTTGTTGAGAATCGGCACCGCTCCCGTTTTTGTGCGCGTGTGCCAGTGCTCCACGGTGCGGCCCGTGTTGAGAATCAATTCGTATTCG
>VFSW01009591.1_pt1 | contig 13809 bp, 12 predicted proteins | sample 5358111 | NCBI WGS metagenome assembly VFSW01 (sample SAMN11554181, study PRJNA540505) | mine drainage metagenome | isolation source: sediment from site ElyBrook_90M | place: USA: Ely Copper Mine, Vershire, VT | collected 2017
CCCGGCCCGCCTCTCTTGCCCGGGGGCGGCCCCCGCGCCGGCGCCCCCCCGGCGGGGGGGGCCCCCCCCCCCCCCCCCCGCCGCAGCCCAGCGCACGGCGGATTCGAGCGGTTCGCCGAGTGCGAGTGCCGTCGCCAAGCCCGCGCTGAAGGCATCTCCGGCACCAGTCGTGTCGATCGCATTGACGGGGAACGCGTCTTGGTGGACTACGCAAGCGGCGCGACGATGCAGATCCGCGCCCTGCGCCCCCCGGGTGACGACGACTGCACCAACGCCCGTCGCGAGCAGCTGCTGGGTCGACATGTAGCCGAGCTCGAGGACCTCGACCGCATTTGGGGTGATCACGTCACACAGCGCCAAGAGTCCCGTGGTGAGCCTTCTAGCAGGGGCGGGGTTGAGCACGAACTGAGCGCCGACGTCGTGCGCGGCGGCCGCCGCGGCGCCGACGACGACGTCGGTGACCTCGAGGTCCGCGACGACGACATCGCCGCGGAGGAGGCTGGCCTGCAGCGTCGTTCTGACCACATCTTGGTGAAGCTGGCCGTTCGCGCCGCTCGCTACACCAATGACGTTCTCGCCACCGGCGCTCACGAAGATCATCGCGATTCCCGTGGGACCGTCTTCGACCCGGACCCCACCGACATCGACGCCATCGTCGCGCAGCGCGGCGAGAGCGTCGCGCCCGAACTGATCGCTTCCCACCGCGGCGATGAGCACCGTCGGTCGGCCCATCCGGGCAGCGGCTACGGCCTGATTGGCCCCCTTTCCCCCTTGGACCTGGACAAACCGACCACCCAGGGCGGTCTCCCCGGCGCGCGGCAGGTGGGGCAGCTGCATCACTAGGTCGACATTGACCGACCCGACCACGAAGACACGGCCGCTCACGAGTCGATCCTCGGCGACGCGGTCGATCGGCGCACCACGAGTTGCGGTCGCACGACCAACCGTCGCGCGTTCCGCCGCTCGTCGCGCAACCGCTCGAGCAGGAGGCGCGCGGCCGCGGCACCCATGTCGTAAGCCGGTTGCCGCACGGTGGTCAGGCTCGGAGAGGCGAGCTTCGCGTAGGCGATGTCGTCGTAGCCCACCACGCTCAACTCGTCGGGTACGGTACAGTCGCGATCGCTCGCCGCCGAGAGGACTGCAAGCGCAAGCAGGTCGTTGGCGGCACACACGGCCGTCGGCCTGTTCGAGCGGTCGAGCAGTGCGATCGCCTGTTGGTAGCCGCTCTCGAACGTGAACGCGCCGTCGCTGTACGAGACGTCCGCGATGCCCTCTGCCACGACCGCCTGCGAGAACCCGAGGCGCCGCTCCGAAGCCGTCGAGAGGTGTGCATCCCCGTTGATCAGAGCCAGTCGCCGGTGGCCGAGCCCGGAGAGGTGCCGGACCGCCAGTCCCATTCCCGTCCGGTTGTCGCCCACGACGTTGTCGCCTCGCCATCCGGGGAGCGTACGGTCCACGATCACGGTCGGGATCCGCTCCGCGAGCGAGCGGACGTCGTCCGCGTGCGACGCCGCAGCGATCGCCACGATCAGGCCGTCAACCCCGCGCTCCCCGAAACTCGCGAGGTACCGGCGCTCCTTCACGGGGTCGTTGTCCGAGTTGCCCAGGACGGCCGCGTAGTCCGCCTCGCTGAGGACGTCCTCCGCGCCCCGCGCCAGTTCGGCGAAGAACGGGTTCGTGATGTCGGGCAGCACGAAGCCGACCGTGTTCGTGCGATGCCGCACGAGGGCGCGGGCCACGCGATTGGGCCGGAAGCCGAGCTCCATGATCGCCGCGTCGACCCGCGCTCGCGTCTCCGGCCGCACGTAGTGCGCACTCGAAAGCACGTGGGAGACAGTCCCCAGGGAGACGCCGGCAACCTGCGCGACGTCGCGCATGGTGGGGGTCCTGTCCCGCTGTCGATCGCCTGTGTCGTCGTTCAAGTGTCAGCCTCAGTTCAATGAAGCGTTTCATTGAAACGGTTCATTGGAACGCGCCGCTAGTGTAGGGGCGCTGTCAAGCCCGCCGAGTAGGCCTTCCCGTCATGTTGGCCGATTGGAGCGAATCCGTACGTAGCCATACCGTGAACCGGAAACCGCTTCCCCCCCACCGGCCAGCGACATCTCGTGGACGGGCTGCGTGGCCTCCCCTCGCGAAACTGCAGACACCTTCGTGGCGTCTGACATGCGTCCCAGATGTGGTGTTGTCGTCCGCGTCCTTGACGCCGAGTCCTGGCCGACGATGCTCCGGCGTTCGTGCGATCCGACGAGGGACCGTAGCCTGGACGAGATCGGCCGCGAAGCCGGACGTAATCCCGGCTGACGCTGGGCCAACGAACCGGGTCGACGTTGAGCCGAAGGAGGGACGAGATGAGCAGTGGACAGCGCGGCAAGCCGCCCTTCCGGGTGGCCGTGGTCGTCGCGGTCGAAGACGGTGGCCTCGGCCGCTGGCAGACCCTGCCGACCTTGTACGCGACCCACGTCCAGGCGATCAACGCCGGCAATGCCCTGTGGGTCCTTGATGCGATCCCTGGCCTGCGCGGGGTCCGGATCGTCGGGAGCGACGGCGCCCAGGTGGGTGCCGATCTGTTCCGCAGCTGACGGGGCCTGCGGCTTCGTCAGGCGCGGCACCCCACCCTCGTGGCGCTGGCGTGGCCGCCGTCGGCGCGCCTGCCCGCGTTGATTCGGCCCGACCGCCTCACCTCGGCGCGCCGGCCCCTTGACTTCTGGTTCCGCGTGCCGAAGGTCGGGGGGCGCCTGATCGGGCGATCCGGTCGCCCGCCGGGATCCGGGCACGGGGCGCCGCCCAGGGTGGCCCCGCGAGGTGCGCGATGCGTGGGACGAGCGGCGGGCTGCGGCCCGATCCGGTGACCGAAGAGGTGCGGGCCCGGTACACGGGGCGTGTGCAGAACCTCGAGCGCCTGGCGCAGGAGAGCTGGGTCGCCGGCAACTTCGCCGGCGCGTCGGCCTTCCTCCACAGCGCGGCCACGGCCGCCGAGCAGGCCGCCAACGAGCAGACCCGCGGCTGGATTCTCCGGGCGGGGTCGGACGACGGCGATCAGGCCGTGCGCGCTTCGGCGCACGCAACGGGGCGCCCGTGATGAACGCCCTGGACATCACGGGCCAGGACGGTCGGCCGGCCCCGGTCACCGACACGATGGTGGTGCTGACGGCCGGGGTGAGCGAGCTGCTGGAGCGAGGTGCAGAGGGCGACCGCACGCTGCAGTCCGATCTCATGCTCGTCGCGTTGCCCAGGGTCAGGGCCGGGGTCGGGCCGCCCGGGCAGTCCCGGGCTGGACGGCGACCTACCCGCTGGACGATCCGGCCAACGAGCCCGATCTCTGGGCCAGGATCGCCGCACCGATCGTGTGGATCAAGCGCGACGATCACGAGCCCGACCAGCCCAACGCCGCGGGCACGTGCTCCTGGTGCGGACGGCGGCACGCGGGCGTCATGGCGGTGTTCACGGTGTTGCTGCCCGAGGAGTACTGACGCCTGGGCGCGGGCGCCGAACGAAGAGGGGCGCGAAGGAGGACAACATGCAGCGATTGATCACACGCGCCGACCCGTCGGCGTCGTTCGACCCTGAACGCATCGTCTTGCTCGACGGCGTGCCCGTGGGCACCGTGATCCAGGACCGGGCCATGCGCCCCCTGTGCTGGCTGGCCTTCGACGCGGTAGCCAGTCGAGGCGATCCCTTTCGGGGCAGTTGCGGCTGGGGCAAGACGCCGCTCGAGGCGGCGCGCACCCTGCCGGCCGCCGTCCGCGCCATCCACGAAGGCCAGCTCTGATCGCATCTCTCACGCGACGACGCCCGCCCTGGTTCGCTCCCCGGGGCGGGCGTCGTTGCTGTGCGAGTCGAAGGTGCGGCGGGACAAGTCCATCGTCTTGGCCGCGCACCGCAACCGCTCAGGCGGCCTCGGCGATTTCCGCCAGTACCTCGTCGGCTGAGGTCCAGCGGAGCGGGGGGAGGCCGAGGAGCGCCGCGATGTCGGCATTCGTCCCCTGCACGATGGCACGGGCCGCTGCTTCGTTGGGAATCGGGTTCACCCGGTTCACTACCTCTTCCTGATCAAGCTGCATGACCAGGTGAAACACGAACCCGCCATCGTCGCGGCGACCGACGTTGATCTTGATCCCAACCCGGCCGTCCCCTGTCTGCCAAGTGCCGAGCGCCTTCGCGGTCGGGTCAGCGCCAAGTGTCTGGACCACGCCGTCCCAGTCGCCGCGACGCAACGGGTGGCCCGGGTTCTCGTCGTGCCACACGCGGTGGCGGGGGCTGTCGAACTCCGGCGGGCGATCGGGGTAGCCGGCCTTCGCCAGCCGGACCCGGTTCTCCTCCCACTCGCGCAGCGCCTCGTCGCTGATGCAGACGGGGAAGGTCTCGAGCTTCCCGGTCCAGGGATTACGGGTGTGCCAGGTGCGCGTCTGGCCACGCTGGCGCTTGGTGCGGGCTGCTCGTCCCACGGTGGGTGCCTCCTCGGGCGGTGTGCTCGGGCCGCATCTCGGCCCCCTACCCGTGTCAACACAGCGCGACCCGCATCCGTCCGGCCGGAATCGCCCTGATCCCGCGGGAATCGCCCGGCCGTTGTCCCGGCCGTCAGCAGCCGATCGTCGGGGGCGGCGGGCCTGACGGTCAGACCGCCTCGATCCGCCGCCCCGTGCGATCAGAAGTCGTAGGCCCCGATTCCGGGATCCACGCCGAGGCGGCGGGCCTCGTCGGCCAGGGCGAAGGCGAAGAGGCTGAAGCGGCGGCTGCCTTCGAGCGTTGCTGCCGACTGGATCGCGGATGCCACGTCCGCCGGATCCCGGGACGCAAACGCGGCCAACACCTTCGCGGCCACGGTGTAGCTCCGTCGCCCATACCCGCGCAGCACGCCCCGCCCCTTGCGCTGCGCAGGGACGGGGCGCCAGTCCGCGGCCAGCAGGCGCTGCCATGCCAGGTTGCGCAGCGCGTAGTTGCTGAGCTCGTCGGGGGGCACCGTGCCGAGGGGGCGCACCCGATCGGATCCGTCGGGGCCGTCATCCACGAAGACGACCCGTCGTGCGAGGCGAGCCCCGATCGCCGCTCCCCGGCCGGACAGGATCAGGAGCCCCGCCTCGGCCGCCTCGAACTCGCAGATTCCGAGCGTATCGGCGCCGGTCCACCAGGCCCCCGTGGTAACCGCGGTCTCGACCCAGGCACGCGCCGCCTCGATGAGAGCCGCGCGATCGCGTCTCGTGCCGGCCGCGCGTGCCCGTCGCAGCAGCACACCCTGCTCGTCCATCAGCGCTTCTGGATGGAACGCGTGCGCCCCGGCCGCGTGGGTGTCCGCCGTCATGGGCGGCATCGCCAGTCCCTTCCGGCTCAGGCGCTTCGCGCTCGGCGTCGCGTGGCTCGGCGCTCTGCGGCGCGGGCGTAGGCCGCTGCGAGTTCGTCCGCCGCACGTTGCAGACAGCCGCGACAGGCTGCGAAGGTCAGGTCGTAGTTGAGCACCACGATCTCCTCAGTGGCCGGCGTCGCACAGGTCATGCAGGGCAGATCGGGACGGTCAACAGCGCCGAAGGGATTGCCGTCGGTCTCGAACAGGCCCGAACTGACGCCGGCGGCCGGGGCCAGGCGCGCCAGGATGGTCTCGAGGCAGGAGCGGCACACGGAGGGGTTCGAGGGCTTGTCCGATGCACGGTCCATCCTTGTGGCCCACCGCGCAGCGTTCTGCTTGGCCATCGCCCGGACCTCGGGCGTGGCCCACGGTCCCAGCCACCGCAGACCCTCCAGGCTGCCGCAGAACCCGCATCGATCGTTCCCTGCGCCCAGCGGCAGCGGCATGGCCAGCCAGTTCTTCGGCTCGACCAGGCGCTCCGGTTCCTGGACGGGAAAGCAGCCTGGCTCGAAGACGCGCGCCTCGGTGGGGTGATCAAGGTCCGAGGCGCCGACCCACAGCTCGACGTGATCGCCGTGGCCGGCCTCGAGGGCGGATAACCAGCGCTCGGCGTGTGCGCGCAGGGTGTCGCCGACCGGCAGGGCGATGGCGGCGTCCACGTGGGTGTCGTAGTCGTATCCATGCCCGTGCGGCTCCTCCGTCCAGTCGTCGGCGGTCCGCAGCCGGTCCATCACCACGGCCGCGTCCCGAGGTCCGTGCACGTTGATCTGGAGGTAGAGCCGTCGCGTTCGGGCCGCGCCGTCCGTGTCGGAGTCCGGCAGGTGGAACGAGTACTCGGGCGATTCGCGCTGGGTGGTGTGCTCGGTGTCGTTGCCGAGCGACCATACGGCATCGCCCACCACGTCATCTGCCGAGGGGCCGCTGCTCTCGACGGGGCCGGCCGGGGCGTCGTGCTCCGGCGCTTCTTCCGTTCGCCCGGCCGGCAACTCCAGCGTGAGCTGCGGCATGTCGAGTAGCCACGCTGCCCACTCGACACGGCACGGGCCGTCGTTGGCCTGGCCCACCCGCAGGGTGACGGACTTTGCGTGACCGATCACCGGCCATCCGCCGCCCATGCCGACGTGAAACTCGAAAGCCAGCGAGCCGGCGCTGTCGGTGCGCCGCACCGGGTGCTCTTCGCGGGCGCCCTCGTTCAGCCAGCCAGCGACCGCCGCGGCGATCGCGTCGGAGCGCGCGCGGTCGTGGTCGCTGACAACGAGCGAGAACAGGTATTCGCGGCTCATGGACGCGTCCTTTCGTCCCCCCGCATCGGATGGTGCCCGTCGCTCTCTCCCGGTCCAACCGTCGGGCCCCCCCCCCCGGCTCTGGCCGTGGGCCGAAAGGACCAGCCCGCCCCACCCTGCGGGGCGGGCTGGTCAGGTGCGGAGACCATGCGGGGACGCCGGGCTGGGCGGCCGAATGCTGACGACGTGTCAGTATTGGCCGAGCTTTACGATCAGGTCGCAGCACGAAGGAAGGTGGCGAGAGGCGACGGGTCGCGCGCCCAGTGGCGTGCGATCCCCTGCTCGGTCTGCGCTTGAGTGAGGTTCAGCTGCCGCAAGACCCCGGCGAGAACGGCCGCCCGCCCATCACCGTCGGGAAGACCTGCGTCCGCCCGAGCGTCGTCGAGACCCCACGGTACGCTTGGGACCGCGCAATGCCTGCTCCGCGTCATTCAGGTTGAGTTGCCGGCTCCGCAGGAGCAGCGTCTTCCCGGAGGGACTTGGCCCTCCGCGCTTCACGTTCCAGGATCTCGAAGATCGCTGTCTCGTCACGCGTCAGGCGATCAACATCAGTGCCACCGAGGCGCACGATCGTGTAGGCGCTGTATCGAATGACATCATCTACGAAGGCATCGGCGTCCCTCGAAAACGAGCCCGTGGTCACCATCAGGATCGCGGTAGAGCGATTGCGCACCGCAACTCCGACCTCGCGCGCCGCATGGTCGACGTTGAACGACGTGGTGTTCTTGCACTGAACCTGCCAACGCGTATGGACGGGCTGGAGCGCCTCGGCGTAACCATCGATCTCTTCGTTGCCACGGGGCCGCTCTGGCGGGCGGATGTTGCGCAGCCCCATCCGCAGAAGCAGGCGGAGGACAAAGAGCTCGAGAGCTCTGCCTCTCTGGGTGGTCGACAGCTGCTCGTCACGAAGCTGGGGCACGAGCTCGGCGAAGGGCACCTGAAGCTCAGGTCCCGTGACCGCGAACCCCGCCGTGCGGATTCGCTCGAGCAGCTGTTGAACCGCGGCGGTGGCAAACGTGGTCGTTCCTCTGAAACGATGGTCGCTGCCGCCTCTCCCGCCCGTGGTCTTCTCGAGCTCGATGAACCCCGCATCCCGCAGAGGCTCGAGCTGGTCCCTGACGAACGACGTGGGGGCGAAATGCAAATCGTGGCGGGGCTTGAGCAGCGTGATCATTTGCCCGCTCGTCGCTTCGTAGTTCGGAAACAGCGCCAGCTGCTCGAGAATGGCCCGCCCAACTGCATCGAGCGCGGCAGCCCCCTTGATAGTCCCCAGCGAGACGCCGCTCAGCTTCTCGAACACCTGCTCGTCGACATCGAACCAACCTTTGGGCCGGAAGACACCAACTGCGGTGAGCCAGGTTCTCACGCCGTTGATGTCGGTGCCGTCAGGGTTCGACCCGAGTCCGTCACGCGCGAAGTGATCGGCCAGGGGTTCCTTGGTCAGCCGCATCCCGGCTTTCGCCAGGTAGTTGACGCCAACCACGAGCTCGATCCCGTTGAGGTTGCGGAGGAGGTGCTGCGCCAGGAGATGGCGCCTCTCGTCTTCTCCGGGCAAGGCCAGCACGGCTGCCCCGAAGTCCGTCAAGGCGTCCAACTTCGGTGTCACGAGACAGTAGTCGCGCGCCGAGAGGATCGCGTTGTAGGCCATCGTCCACTTCGGCCCACTCTGGCTCGTCTGCCCAGGGCTCAGGAGATGGAAGACCCCGAGCCTCACACCATCCTTGTTGCCTGAGTTGTCCCTCACGGCTTCGAGGAACGCTCCAAGGGAGGGTATCTGCGCGGGCGTGAACTGCTTTGAGTACGGCAGTTGGCGCCGGGCCCCTGCCTTGGTCGTGACAGATCGGAGTCGAAGCTTGGCCGCGGCATCGGCGCCCCCCCCGCGGGGGGCCCGGGGGGGGGGGCGGCGCCGGGCCAGGGGCCCCACCGCTCTCGGCAGCCGGCGCGTCCCCGTCGCCCGTCAGGCCGAAGAGACCGGGCTCAGCCGACGACGGCTGGTGCTTCCTCCGCATCACGCGCTACTCCCTGATCCCGCCCAGAGGCGTCGGACCCGCACGCGCGGATCAGCCAGTGCCCTTCGGTGTCCTGCTCGAAGTGCGCAGAGCAGATCGCACGCACGGTCTCGTAGTCGCCCACGCTCAGCCCGATGTCGCCGTTGAAGTGGTGCTGAACGAGCAACGAGTGCAGGTAGGGCAGCGTTCGCTGGTAGTCGACGCTCGGGATGCTGCCCACAGGGGCCAGTGTACCGAGGTGGTTGGCGAGAATCTCGGCTGCCTCGATCCGCCGAGCGGTCGTGATGGCCCGGCCGCGCCTGGAGTGCCGGGCGCGCATGGCCAGGACCACATCGTAGGCTGCGACCTCCTCGGCTCCGCTCCGGCCCTTGTAGCCCTTGTGGGAGAGCTGGCCCTTGTCGAGGTACGTCGCGCCGACGATGGATAACCCTGCGTCTGTCGCCGCGTCCTCGATCGCCCTCCAGACTGACGCATCCGTGCTGTGGAAAACGACGGTGAGACTGCCGTTCCGCCGAAGCACGCGCGCCATCTCTGCGAAGCTCGCAGCCATCAACGTCTGGTACTCCATGACCGACTTGCCGCCGTGCTGCGGGCGAAGTGACCGGTTCACGACCGCCTCTTCGGTGGGATCCGTGAGCGCGCCGAGCCAGCTTTCCCAGATGAGGTTGCAGTCGGCGTAGTAGATCGAGGAGCCGAACGGCGGGTCAGTGAACACGTAGTCGACGGAGGCGTCGGGCAACGGCAGTCTGGTTGCTGAACCGACGATCACCTGGACGCGATCGGCCGTCTCGGGCCCGGCGCGCCATTCGCTGGAGTAGAACGTTCGCAGCTGGCGGATCTTGTGCGCGAAGACGCTTCCGACGTTCACCTCCGATGAGAGGTGCGGGATGTAGAGGGTCCCTGTCAGCGGGCGCTGGCCGCCTCGCGCGTTGAACCGTCGCATCACCGTCCCATGCCAAGCCGTGTTGGTGAAAGCCGTCGCCAGCGCCTGTCGAAGCCTGATGTCGGGCTCGTCGCGCACGGCCGTCCACAACGCCGCAAGAGCCCGAAGGTTGCGGGGCGTGTAGAAGTCCGCGACCGTGCGGATGGCGCGCAAACCGAGGGCAGAGCGGATGTACATCTCGCGGTTGGGCTCGATCGGAGTGGTCGGGTACCAGTCACGTATGAGACCCGACCTCCAGAACCTCTCGATCGAGAGGTCGTCGTCGCTAACCGCGCGCTCCTGTCGTCCGCACCGCTCGCAGTCCGTCACGACCCACACCGGAACGGTGTCGGCGTGCCCAGCTCCTCGTCGCGGTGTCATGCGGCGGCACGATGGACACTGAAAGGCGGAAGCGACTGCCCCACTCGACCGGTCCGCACAGTGATCCCAAACAGTGGCTGGGCTGCCACAGTGTGAGCAGTTCAAGCGATCGGACCAGATCGTGTAGGCCAGGGTGGCCCGTTCGCCGCACCTGGCACAACGCGCCGAGTACAGCTCCTCGAGCAACGGCTTCACGCGTCCCAAGACCCGCGCAGCCGCTGCTGCGAGCTCGTTCGGATCGCTCGCGTGCGTCACGTTCCAGGCGATGTGGGCGGCTGCCGGGGCAAGGTCGTTCAGGATGGCAGTTCGGCCCAGGCGGCGAGCAGCGACCCCTGTCATCCCACTGCCGGCGAAGGGATCGAGCACGGTCGCACCGGGCAATGTGTGATGCGCGATGAACGGCTCGATGGCTTCCGGCGGGATCTTCGTGTGGTAGCTGTGGACGTTGAAGACCGGCGAGCCCTTGGAGCCGCGGGTCGGCTGCAGGAGCGGTTCCGCATCAGCAACGGCGAGCGACCGACGGCCGGGGCGCTCAATTCGCACTCCGAGATCAGGGTAGAGGGCGCGGAACTCCATCAGTCCACCATGTCGAGACTGAGCTGCCCGTCATCGGGAGACATGACCTTGCTCGCCACCTCGGCCACGCGATCGAACGTCCAGCCGTCCGTGGGCGTACCAGCTTCGAGCAGCGCGGAGACAGCCACAGCGTACAGGTGACCGATCTCCCTTGTACGCCCGGAGCCGCTTGTCAGAAGGTCTCGCTCGATGGCCGCGCTCACGATGGAATCAGCGTCAGCCCGGCCTGTGACACCTTGCCTGGCACGCGGAGAGGGCGATAGCGTCATCACCACGTCGGTCGCGGCGACATGCTCGCCGGCCTGCATCGCCTTGATGCCCTTGAAAGATGGTTGGGTCTTGTGCAGGGTGCTTGCGCCGACCACGTGCAGCCCGGCATCAGTGGCCGCGTCCCGGATAGCCGTCCACACGGCATCATCGGTGTTCTGGAACACCATCGTTGTAATGCCATCGGGCTTGAGCGCACGCCTGACCTCCGCGAGGGAGCGTCCCATCACCTCCCGGTAGTCGGCCACGGTCTTGCCCGCCCGCTTCCTGCTCACCACCGCCTCAAGGGCGCGGTCAGTCAGCTGGCCGAGCCACGCTTCCCATAGCAGAGAGGCGTCGGCGTAGTAGATGTTCGCTCCGAAGGGAGGGTCGGTGAAGCAGTAGTCCACGCTCGACGTCGCAACGGCAGTGAGATGCGTTGCGGAACCCTGGATCACGGTCACCGCGCCCGCCGGGAGCGCCGTCTGTCGGTAGAACGCGAGGACGGCGCGCAGCTTCCTGCGGAACAGCGACAGCACGTTCCACTCGTAGCGCAGCGACGCGATGTAGAGGGTTCCGCCCAGCACGTTCGTGGGACGCTTCGAGTTCCACTGGTATCGACGAGAGGCGCGGTTCACGATGGCGGTGAAGACCCACGTAAGCGCCTCCCGCAGCCGCTGGTCCGGCTCGCGCATGATCCCCTCGAACAGCACGCTGAGCGCCGCGAGGTTTCTCGGGCTCCAGAAGTCGGCCACCCTCTCGATTCCCAGGTCTCGATGTCCGCCTCGCCACATCTCCCAGTCGCTCCCAAACGGGAGGTCGGGGTACCAGTAGGGAACATCCTTACGGTCAAAGGCCATGCGAGTGAGGTCACCGGGCCCCGGCGAGACCTCCTGTCGACCCACCCCGCACTCGGAGCACGCCAGGTTGACCACGACGGGTCGTTCGCCGGCGACGCGGGCGCGTGCCTTGTCGAACAACTCCCCGCAGATCCCGCACCTCAGGCGGCCAACGCCGCCTCCCTCGAGCCGACTGTCCCATACCAAGACCGCAGCACCACACCGCGGGCATGTCCGCTCATCGGACCACACCACGTACTCGGCAGTCGCCCGGCCCTTGCAGCGCGGGCATGTCGTTTCGTAGAGCGGCTCGATCTGTGGTACGCCCCAATCCAGGAGCCGACCTGCGGCCGCCTGCAACGCCTCGGCGTTGCAGGGCGTCGTGTAGTTGCGGGCAATGTGCACTGCCGCCGGCGACAGATCGTTGAGGATGGCCCGACGCCCTGACAGCGCAGCGGCCAGACCCGTCATCCCACTCCCGGCGAATGGATCCAGCACCAGACCGCCGCGACGGGTGTAGTGCTCGATGTAGGGCGAGATGGCCTCCGGGGGCACCTTGGTGTGATAGGCGTGGACGTTGTATGCCGCCGTGGCCCTGCTGACGCGGGTTGGCCGGACGAAAACGCTCATTTCCGCGGACGGGGCTCGGTCGGATTGGCTGGCAGCGGCACGGCTCTAGTATGCGTGCACGTTGTCAGATCACGACACCCGCAGCGATCGCGTTCGGGTGACGAGGAGCACCGCAGCGGTCGTGGCGCCCCTCTCCTCGGTGGTGTCTCAACGGCTCCTGAGGCCGTTGAACCAGCTTGGCGCGACGCGGTGCCGCATGATGCCGGGCACTGTGGCGCGAGTGTGGCTCAGACCGACCCCGGTGTCCCCGCTGGTAGAGCGTTCGGCCGAAGCACCAGCCTAGCGCGCAGGCAAGCTAGCTCGGCCCAGGGAGGCTATCCGCCGACACTGGGAGCACGCCGATGGTATCGACGATCCAGCCTACGGTCCGAGGCTCGAGACCCAGGAGCCTGGCTCCGTGCTTCGGCTGGGCCGCTGCCTTGCGCCTCGGCGGGTCAGCCGCCGATCTTGAAGACGCTGGTCCCGCAGACGGGGCACTTCCCCTTGAGGGCGTGCTTGCCGTTCTTCATGGTGACCTGCTCGGGGTTCTTCACCTCGCGCTTGGCCTTGCACTTGACGCAATACGCTTCAGCCATGACGTGCACCTCCGAACTGCCAGTTGAAAGGGCGCGATACGACGCCCGCGACCCATACCCCGGCCGCCAATCGGGGGCCACCCGGCGGTCTAGCGAACGGAGCCCAAGGGCCGTCCGGTGCTCAAGGATAGCGTTCACGTCGGCTCGCTCGCTTGCCTTCCCCCCAGGTGGTCCTGGAACGCACGGTCATCTTGAAGCCGTGCGGATCGTTCTGGCCGGTCGGCGAGGAGCCCCACAGACAAGGAGCGCGGCCGCGCGGGCGGCGTTCCTCAGCCGAAGAGCACCAGCCCGCCACCATGAGCAGCCAGTCTGAAGCTCGTCCGGAAGGCGTCGTAGCGATTCATGAACCAGTCTTCATCTTCGGGATCCGGGAGTGGCTTCGCCGCAACCGTCTCTCGTAGCGAGGCGAAGTCGGCGGCCAGCTCCGCGGCAGCGATGGGCCCTATCGTTCCCTCGCAGTCCGAGAAGTTGAGGATCTCGAAGAACGGCCGACCAATGAAACGAGACGGGTTGGCCCAGACCGCCGAGAGCGGCGCCCCGAGGGCGCGCTTGGCAAGCTCCCTGCGCCACTCGTTGTAGGTGGTGTATGAGCCCGCGCGGAAGGCGACCTGCTGGCCTGAACCTGCGTAGCAGCGGCCCGGCTGGAGCCCGCGCAGTGAGCGCGCCATGCCCTCGTCCGTCCACGCGACGATGTGGTCTTCGTGCTCGGCGCTGTTCGGGTCGCAAGATGAAACAAGGGTGGCGTGCTCGAACGCTACGATGTCGAGACCCATCGGACTGGCTCCCCATCAGATCGCTGTGCCCAGCGAGCGGGTCGCCTCCGTGGGCGACGAGGGAGCTTCGGCGGGACCATGTGGTTGTCAAGACCTGCGTCGCGGAAGCGGTGCCGAGGAGCACCGGAATCCCTGGAGCAGCCTCCGTCCAGCAGTGGCGGGCCGCGTCGCTGCCGGACCCTGCTAGTGCAGGTGGAGGTTGACGCCCAGGAGGACGAGCGGCCACAGCACGAC
>VFSW01009592.1_pt1 | contig 13808 bp, 12 predicted proteins | sample 5358111 | NCBI WGS metagenome assembly VFSW01 (sample SAMN11554181, study PRJNA540505) | mine drainage metagenome | isolation source: sediment from site ElyBrook_90M | place: USA: Ely Copper Mine, Vershire, VT | collected 2017
TGTGCGGCGCGATGGGTTCCAGAGGCGCCACGTAGACCGTCTGCCCGGACGAGCTGGCGCCGTGGACCACGCCGGAGATGCGCCGCTTGAGCTCGGCGCGCACGGGGATGACGAAGCGGTCGCCGCGGATGGTGATCAGGTCTTCCTGGGTTGCGCCGTCCGAGGAGAGCTTGCGCAGCGCGGCGCGGAGGCTTTCTTCGATGACGCGCTGCTGGCGCTCCTGATCGCGGCGGATGCGGTGCAATTCAGGCGAAGCGTTGTCGGCCAGCGACCCGTCGGGCTGGATGGTGCGCTCGATGGTTTCGGCCAGCGGGCGCAGGCTGGTGGTCAACGCGTACGACAGGCTTGAGAGCCCCGGCAGCTTGCCGGCCAGCCGCGCGGGGGGTGACTGGAGCAGCGCCTGCCAGGCGGCTACGTCGTTGGCCAGGCGGGCGATGGCCTGGAGTTCGGCGGCTTCGAGGGCCGCGCCGGGGATCTGCGCCTTGGCGGCCAGTTGCGTGGGGTCGAAGAGACCGCCGCAGGGGATGGAGACCTGTTCCTCCAGCACCAGGCGCAGTTCGGCGGTGAGCTGGTGCTGGCTTCCGATCCAGGCTGCGTCGGTGGAGGGGCGGAGGTCGAGGATGGCGTTGCGGCCAACGGGCGAAGCGGCAAACCCGGCCACGAGGGCCAGCAGCGGTTCCCACTCCAGAGCGGCAAAGTCGGCGTGTTCCACCGGAGACGGGATGGGATCGAGGAGGGGCATGTCCAGCAACTATCTTAGCGGGCTCGGGGTTGGGCCGCATGGATGAGGCATGCTTTGCGAGGTCTCGGGATTAAGATTCTTCGGCAAGAGCAGGGCAGGCCAGGGGAGTTGGCACTCGGCACCTGAATTTGAGAAGCCGACGGGGGATCGACAATAATAGTGCGCAGCCAATCTGGCCGAAGAAAGGTGACCCGGGCATGACGGTACGGATGGGGTTGTTTTGCCTGCTGGGCGGATTGTGTTTTACGGTCTCGGCACTCGGGGCAGGACATTTTGGATGGTTCCTGCTGTCGGGAGTGCTCACGGCATGGGCGCTGCTTCCGGTGGTGCGGTTTGGACCGCGGGGCCTGCTGGCGCAGGGTGAAGCGATGGTGCTGGCCTTGGTGCTGATCGGACTGGTTTGTACCCTGTCAGAAGCCGCAATCTTCTTTCCTGAGATGAAGGCGCAGCTGGCGCCCTCGCTGGTAGGAGGAACACTGGTGTACCTGGTGGCGGCGGCGGTGATGGTGGGGCTGGGCGAAGGGCTGAAGTTGATCGAGCCGCGAATGCAGCCGATTGCGCATCGGCCAGTGGTCCTGGCAGTTGGGATGGTTCTGCTGGCGGGGGTTTCCTACGTGGTCTATTACGAAATCTTCGGAGCCATCGCATTTCAGTTCTTTACCAGGCAGTTCTATCCTCACGCGGCGGAGCAGGCAAAGGCGATGGGACTCTGGTTTCCGCTTTACCAGTTGGCGCGCGGCGTTGTGATGACCCTGGCGGTGTTACCGGTGATCTATTCGTTGAGGCTTCCGCGATGGCATGCTGCGCTGACGGTGGGGCTGCTGGTGTGGATTGTGGGCGGAGGTGCGCCTCTGCTGGTGCCGAGCACGATGATGGTTACGGCGCAGCGGTACATTCACATTGTGGAGATATTCACGCAAAATTTCTCACTGGGAGTTACGGCGGTGCTGCTGCTTCGGCCCAGAGATGCGACGGCGTCGAACATGCAGCCATCCGCGCCGGTTGCATAAAGCGCAACACGACAGTTGCCCCAATCGGGCGCCCGTACGGGCTTCAACTCCGCTTCCCACTGCGCAACCGCGGCCGCAGCGAGGCGGCTGCCGATGACGGTCATGGCGGTGCGGCCCATGTCCATCAGGGTGTCGACGCCGAGAGTTCTATTGATTTGAGGAGGTCGAGCTCGGAGTTGATGAGCCGGAAGCGGAAGCGCTGGGCGCGGCGGCGGGCGCGGGCGTGGAAGCTGCGGGCGCGGCCGGCGTTTCCGTCTTGGCGGCGGGGGCCTTGGTGTCGGGCGAGGCGGAGTCGGAAGCGGGTTCGCTGGTTTTGGCGGCGTAGTCGTTGACATACCATCCGGCGCCCTTGAAGTGCAGCCGCGGCGCGGTCAGCGGGCGCTCAAGCAGGCCGTGGCACTCCGGGCATACCAGCTCCGGCTCTGCCGAGAAGTTCTGGATTTTCTCAAAACGATGACCACATTGGGTGCAGCGATAGGCATACAGCGGCAAGGTTCTTGTCCCTCCGGGGAAAATTCACCCAACATTCCCATTCTACCGGCAGGGCGGCAGATTTCATGCAAAACTCCGCCCTGCCGTGAGAGACCGCCCCAGCCGGGCAGGAATCAATGGACGGCCAGCAGCACCGATGCGGAGTGATTCTCCCACTCCAGCGTCAGCTTGCCGGTTGTGCCGCCCAGGTTCGTGAGCGTGTACTTCAGGTTCTCAACCATGGCCATCGGCTTGCTCATGGTCATCTTCACGCGGCCCAGGTCCTTGGTCTTGTCGTAGACTGTGCCCCACTGGCCGGTCTGGGTATTGACGATCAGCACCCAGTTGTCGGGGTCGGAAACGTCTACGTAGAGCGTGTAGTCGCCCTTGGGAACCTTCAAATCTCCAACGGTCACGTCGGCGTCGGTGTGGAATTTGGTGGCGCTGTTGGCCCCTGCGCGCCACACCGGGTAGGTGGGATCCTTGCCGATCAGGCCGTCTTTGGAGAAGATATGGCCCTCGCGGCCCTTCACGCCGGGCGAGCTGTAGGTCACGGTAATGGTCTTGCCGGCGATGATTGCGGAGTCGGTGGCGGCGGGGCTCTTCGGCGGCGGCTTGGGCGCGGGCGTCTGGGCGGCAAGCGTGGCGGCGACAACGAGCAGGCTGGTGCAGGCGAGAAGACGGTTCATGGCGATAGTTCTCCTTTTGGGCGGAGTCCACTGCTGGATAGGAAGCCGCCAACCGGATGATTGTCGCACCGCGCGGGCAGGCAAGGGAAGCCGGTGCTGTCATCCTGTTATGATGCGGCGCAAGGTATTGCATGCAGCAGAGAGACGATCGAGTATCGGCTGGCGAGAGGTTCAGGGCGGCGCTCAGGGAAGAAAAGCCGCTCCAGGTGGCCGGCGCCATTAACGCCTATACGGCCCGGCTGGCCGAGGCTACGGGGTTCCGGGCGCTCTACTTATCGGGCGGCGGCGTGGCTGCCAACTCGCTCGGCATCCCCGATCTGGGCATCAGCACCATGGAAGACGTGCTGACCGATGTGCGGCGGATTACCGATGCCAGCAGCCTGCCGCTGCTGGTCGACATCGACACCGGCTGGGGCGGGGCCTTCAACATTGCGCGGACCGTCCGCTCCATGATCAAGGCGGGCGCGGCGGCGGTACATATCGAGGACCAGGTGGGGCAGAAGCGCTGCGGCCCCCGGCCGGGCAAGGAACTGGTGCCGGCGGCCGAGATGGTGGACCGCATCAAGGCCGCCGTGGACGCGCGGACCGATGAGCAGTTTGTCCTGATGGCGCGCACTGATGCGCTGGCCAACGAGGGGCTGTCGGCGGCGATTGCGCGGGCGCAGGCGTATGTGGCCGCCGGAGCGGACATGATCTTCGCCGAGGCGGTGACGGAGCTGGGGCAGTATACGGAGTTTCGCGCGGCGGTGGGCGTGCCCATTCTGGCAAACATTACGGAATTCGGCCAGACGCCGCTCTGGACCCGCGACGAACTTGCGGGCGCGGGCGTGGACATCGTCCTCTACTGCTGCGGGGCTTACCGCGCCATGAACGCGGCGGCGCTCAAGGTCTACGAGGCCATCCGCGCCGAGGGCACGCAGAAGAATGTCGTCCCGCTGATGCAGTCGCGCGCCGATCTCTACAAGTATCTGGACTACCACGCGTACGAGAAGAAGCTGGATGAGCTGTTTGCGAAGGGCAAGGAGTGAAGGGAGCTCCAACAATGAAGGCGTGCTGCTGGTTGGTTCTTCTGATATTGCCGTGTTCGCTCGATGCACAGGCGAAGGGCGGCCAGGAAGCAATCAAAACTCCGCGCGAGTTTGTGGAGGGATTTTACAAGTGGTACGTTCCAAACGCGCTCAGTGACAATGTGACCAGGGCCTGGGATCTTGCCCTGAAACAGACGGGCTCACCCTTGAGTCCTCAGCTTGGGCGGCTTATCAAGGAGGATTCCGATGCACAGTCGAAGTGCGCGGAACTGATTGGTCTCGACTTCGATCCTTTTCTTTTCAGCCAGGATCCCGAGGAGCGATACGAGGTCGGTAAGATCATCCAGAAAGGCCAAGTCTATCGGGCGGAGATTTACGGTGTCCGATCCGGTAAGCGGTTTGACACTCCCGCCTTAAGTGCAGAGTTCTCAGAACAAAATGGGCATTGGCTTTTCCTTAATTTCTATTACCCGGAAGGTTCGGACTTGCTAGCTATTCTGAAATCGCCCAGAGCGGCGTGCACGGTACCGCGTCCGGTCGGCAAGAAACTCGGTACCCAAGGAGGTTCAGAATGAGTGAAGGATCAGCTTCCCCCGCGGCATTCAAACCCAAGAAGTCCGTCGCCCTTTCCGGCACACCGGCGGGTAATACGGCGCTTTGCACGGTGGGCCGCAGCGGCAACGACCTGCACTATCGCGGCTACGACATCCGCGACCTCGCCGCCCGCTGCGAATACGAGGAAGTGGCGCACCTGCTGATCCATGGCAAGCTGCCCAATGTGGCCGAACTGGCTGCCTACAAAGCCAGCCTGCGGCCACAGCGCCGCCTGCCCGCCGCGGTGAAGCAGGCGCTGGAGTTGCTGCCACCCTCGACGCACCCCATGGACGTGCTGCGTACCGGCGTCTCCGTGCTGGGCTGCGTGCTGCCTGAAGGCGCGGCGCACGACGACGCAGGCGCGCGCGACCTTGCGGACGCGCTGCTGGCGTCGCTGCCGTCGATGCTGTGCTACTGGCACCATTTCGCTCGCCATGGGCGGCGCATTGAAGTTGAGACGGACGACGACTCCATCGCCGCGCATTTCCTCCATCTGCTGCACGGGGAAGAGCCGAGCGAGGCTTGGACGCGGGCCATGCAGATCTCGCTGATTCTGTATGCGGAGCACGAGTTCAACGCGTCCACCTTCACGGCGCGTGTGATTGCGGGAACAGGGTCGGATATGCACTCATCCATTACCGGGGCCATCGGCGCGCTCAAGGGGCCCAAGCACGGCGGGGCCAACGAGGTGGCGCTCGAGATTCAGCAACGCTACAGTTCGTCGGATGAAGCCGAGGCCGATATTCGCCGCCGCGTGGCCGAGCGCGAGGTCATCATCGGCTTCGGCCATCCGGTCTACACCATCAGCGACCCGCGCAGCGATATTGTGAAGGAAGTAGCGCGGGAGCTTGCGATTGCCGCCGGTGACACGCTGCTGTTCGACGTGGCCGAGCGCATTGAGAGCGTGATGCGCGACGCCAAGCGCATGTTTCCCAATCTCGACTGGTTCTCGGCGGTTGCCTATCATCAGATGGGCGTTCCCATCGACCTGTTTACGCCGCTGTTTGTGATTGCGCGGACCGCGGGGTGGGCGGCGCACGTGATCGAGCAGCGCCAGGACGGGAAGATCATCCGGCCGTCGGCAAACTACACCGGGCCGGAAAACCTGAAGTTCGTCCCGATTGAAGAAAGAATTTGATGTATTCTTTGGCCCAATCGTCGGGGTCACCGTTCGCGAAGCGTATGCGATGGTTCGAGGGATAGGAGAACTCGTCTGATGTCGCGCCGAGCTTCATTACTCTTCACTCTTGTGTTTGCATTCGGTGGCCTCATGTCGGCCGCGCAGACCTGCAAGACGGGAAATTGCCGAATCACGAATAAACAGATTGAATCAGTTCTTCAGGCGGTTCGAGATGAAAACTATGATTACGGGTATTACGATAAGTTTTGGGGATTCGAAACGGCTGGACCGAATGGGCCCCGTGCTGAGTTCCACATCTACATCAATCCTGGCCTGACCCCTGCTGTTGGTGGCGACGAAGGCATCATCATTTACAAGTACCTGCCATTCGGCGAGGTCATACGACCTTTCATCGTCGATACGGAGGGAAATGCGTACTTAACAGGAAGTCCAGACAGTGGGTTTGGTTGGACGCGGCCGGAGGGCAATACGATCTACATGGACGACGAGGAAGTGATAAAGGATAAGCAGCAGTCGATCAGGGTCCCTTTCTCAATTGAATTGAAGCCGAGTCGAAGGCTGATACTCGAAACGGCAACTCGCCAGAAGATGCGCACCGGCAGCTCAAAGTGGGAACTCAAGCACCAACACAAGACCAATTAGCAGGTCATCGAGGCAGAAATTGTCCACGCACATCAGCAATGAACGTCCAGCGCCGGATCAGGTCTTAACGGACATCGCCGACTACGCCCTCAGCTACCAAATCGAAAGCGAACTAGCGTACTCCACAGCCCAACACTGCCTCATCGACACGCTGGGCTGCGGCCTGGAGGCGCTGGAGTATCCCGCCTGCACCAAGCTGCTGGGGCCCATCGTGCCGGGAACCGTAGTCCCCAACGGCGCGCGCGTCCCGGGCACGAACTACCAGCTCGATCCGGTGCAGGCGGCGTTCAACATTGGCGCCATGATTCGCTGGCTGGACTTCAACGACACCTGGCTGGCGGCGGAGTGGGGACACCCCTCAGACAATCTCGGCGGCATTCTGGCCACGGCCGACTGGCTCTCGCGCACCGCCATCGCAAATGGGCAGCCACCGCTGCCAATGCGCGATGTGCTCACCGCCATGATCAAGGCGCACGAGATTCAGGGCTGTATCGCACTGGAGAATTCCTTCAACAAGGTCGGCCTCGATCACGTGGTGCTGGTCAAGGTGGCCTCTACCGCGGTGGTCAGCCGGTTGCTGGGACTGAGCCGCGAGCAGACCATCGCCGCGCTTTCGCTGGCGTGGGTGGATGGGCAGAGCCTGCGCACCTATCGCCACGCGCCCAACACCGGTTCGCGCAAGAGCTGGGCCGCGGGCGACGCCACCAGCCGGGCCGTGCGGCTGGCGCTGATGGCACAGGCGGGCGAGATGGGCTACCCCTCGGTGCTGACCGCGAAGACCTGGGGCTTCTACGACGTTTCCTTTCACGGCCGCGCGTTCAGGTTCCAGCGCCCCTACGGCAGCTACGTGATGGAGAACGTGCTGTTCAAGGTCAGCTTCCCGGCCGAGTTTCATGCCCAGACCGCGGTGGAGGCGGCCATGGCGCTGCGGTTGCGGCTGGAAGAGCTGGGCAAGACCGCCGAGGACATTCGCACCATCACCATCCGAACCCACGAGGCATGTCTGCGCATCATCGACAAGAAAGGACCGCTGGCCAACCCCGCGGACCGCGACCATTGCGTACAGTACATGGTTGCCATTCCGCTGCTCTTCGGCAGGCTGACGGCGGCCGACTACGAGGACTGGATGGCCACCGATCCGCGCATCGATGCGCTGCGCGCGAAGATGGGGTGCGTCGAGGCACCTGCCTTCACGCGCGATTACCACGACCCGGAGAAGCGGTCCATCGCCAACTCGCTGCGTGTGGAGCTGGACGACGGCACGGTGCTGGAGCAGACGGTGGAGTACCCCATCGGCCACCGCCGCCGGCGCGCCGAGGGGCTGCCGCTGCTGGTTGAAAAGTTCAAAACCAACCTGCGCCGCTCGTTTGCTGAGGACCGCCAGCAGGCCATCCTCGAAGCCTCGCTCGACCGCGAACGGCTGGAACAGATGCCGGTGAACGAGTACGTGGATTTATACGCTCTAGCGTAGACAACAGGGATGAGAGGCCAGATTTTTCGGTTTAATCGTCCCTTGTCACGGCACAGATCGAGCAAAGCCCTGCATATTGGTCTAACGCTGCTTTTCCGTGGAGAACGATCCTGTGCCCAATTGTTCGCGCGCCTCATTCGCATTTCTTGCCTTTTCCCTCGTTTTCACTTCCGCAATCCTGCACGCCCAGCATCCGGGCAACGCCAACACCTATTACCAGCAGCTGCGCGGCCTTCTTCCAGGCGGCGAGGTCATCGCGGTGAACAACCTGGAGCTACGCCGGGATGCGGCCGTCTTCACCTTCCGGAGCGGCAACATTGCTTTTTACGGCGAAGTGAACGGCAAGGTGACAGGTGCGGTCTTCAAGGGCGACGGCCATCTGCACATCGCTCCGCCTACGGCCGAGGAACGGCACAATCTCTCCATCTTCCAGCACGGCGAAGAGTTCGATGAGGACTTCGATCAGGCGGTGCTGCGCTTTTCTGACGCGACGGCTGCGGAGCTGCACAAAGGCTCGTCAGGCAAAGGGGAGGCGAACTCTTCTTACGTCTCGGTAGCGCAAGAGTTCAAGAATTTTGCGCGAACCAAGCTGCATGACAACTTCGATCTGCGCCTGCTCCAGGACGTGCTGAGCCCCGTCGCAGGTGGATACTTCACGGCCGCAATCCATTGCCGCAAGGACGCTCATGTGTTGTTCATCCTTGATCCGCAGGGCGCGGAAGAGGTAGCGCCGGAAGAGGTTGAGCTGATGAACTGGAAAGACTGGGGCCCCAGCGTTCCCCTGGCATTCCATCGCGCCGGCGAATACGGGAACGGAGCTGCCAGCGGCAACGAACTCAACGCATCCTACCGGATCCTGAGCGAGAATCTGGATGTCTCGATCGAGAAGGGCGGCTTTTTGAGCGGCACAGCCACCGTGGAGTTGCGCGCCGAGCAAGACGGCGTGGTGGTGGTCCCGCTGGATATCTATCCCACGCTGCGGGTGAGCCGCGCCGAGACCGCAACGGGTGACCCGCTGGATTTTGTGCAGGAGAAGAAAGAAGATGATCCGGACTTTGGGGTGGTGCTGGGGAAGACTCTCAAGAAGGGCGAGACAGCAAACCTTCGCATCACCTATGCAGGCAAGGACGTGGTCACGAATGAGGGCGGCGCGAACTACTATCCGGTTGCGCGCGAAAGCTGGTATCCCAATGCCTCCAACGGGTTGGGGGATTATGCCAATTACCGCATGACGTTCCATGTGCCCAAGGGCCTTGAGCTGCTCGCCACCGGGACCAAGGTAAACGAAAGCACCGAGGGCAAGGTCACCACCACCGAGTGGAAGACCGATGTGCCCCTGGCCGTGGTGGGCTTCAACCTGGGCATGTTCGCCAAGAAAGAAGCAAAAATCGAAGGCAAGCTAGGCGACGATCTGATCATCGACGCCTATGCCAACAAAACTGTTCCAGACAGTCTGGCCCACTTGGACCAGGGATCTGACCTCCCATCTCAAATACAAAGCCTCCCGACGGAGGGATCGATCATGAGTAACATCAATACGGCCTCCATGCTTGCCGGCCAGTTAAGCCAGGGCCAGGTGGCTGCACAGATTTACTCGAATTACTTCGGCCCACTGCCCTTCAATCATGTCGCCATAACCCAGCAATATGCATGCAACTACGGGCAGAGCTGGCCGATGCTGGTCTATTTGCCCATCTGCGGATTCCTGGACACGACGCAGCAGCACTTTATGGGCCTGCATCCTGAAGATATGTACTGGAAGGTGGTCACGCCGCACGAAGTGGCGCACCAGTGGTGGGGACAGACGGTTGGCTTCCGCAGTTATCGCGACCAGTGGATGAGCGAGGGGTTTGCCAACACTTCCGCCTCCATTTTCCTGCAACTCACGCGGCCCAAGCCGGACGAGTTCCGCGAATTCTGGAAGCAGCAGCGAAGACTCATCACCGAAAAGAACGCGCAAGGCTTCCGTCCCATCGACGTGGGGCCGGTGACGATGGGTTTCCGGCTCAATACGCAGAAGACGGGATGGGATATCTATCAGAACCTCATCTATCCCAAGGGCGCCTATATCCTTCATATGATCCGGATGATGATGTGGTCTCCCAAAAACGGAGATGCACTATTCATGGAAACCATGCACGACTTTCTGTCAACCTATCGCCTCCAGGCCGCTACCACCGAGGACTTTAAAGCAATCGTGGAAAAACACATGAGCCGGCAGATGGATCTTGACGGAAACCACCGCATGGATTGGTTCTTCAACCAGTATGTGTACGGAATCGACCTGCCCAATTATCACTTCGAAAGCGAGATCGCGCAGAAGGGAGATACGACCAGCCTGCATTTCAAACTGACACAATCGGGTGTTGGGGAAAACTTCAAGATGCTGGTGCCCATCTACTTGGAGACGGCCGATGGCAAGCTTCTTCGCCTTGGCTTCGCAACGATTCACGGTTCCAAGACTGTCGACCAGACCGTGCAGTTGCCCAAGTTTCAATCACCGGCCAAGCGGGCGCTGATCGACTATAACTACGACGTATTGGCGACGGAAAACTAGCGCCGTGCCAACGCGGCGGAGGGTGCGATATACTCCCTTACGCGGCACAAAAATGGAGGTTTTAAATGCATTTGTCAGCAATTCTGAAGTTCGCTGTGGCCGGAGCCATGGCCGTGGCCATCATGGCGACCCCCGCGGCGGCAAAGGCACAAGGCGACACGGTCCTGAAGCCGGCAGACATGCAGAAACTGATGCCTGCCAGCGTTTATTACAAGGGCCAGTCGGCCACCACGCAGTTGCGCAACTCGGGCGGCGTCAAGTTCGCCGATGGATACTATGTGCTGACCACGCTGGTGGATACGAGCGGTTACTCCACCGATGTGCAGGCCAAATACTCGGCGTATTTCATCGCCGAAGTGCCCATCAAGGTGGGCGGCCAAAGCCTGCCGGCGGGCGTCTATGGCGTGGGATTCATTGCCGGCGACAAGTTTGTGGTGTCCGACGTGGGCGGGCACGACCTGCTGACGGTAAGCTCGGGCACCGATGTCGGGCTCAAGCGGCCCATGCCGCTGCAGGTCCTGGTCAACCCCGCCGGCGGATTCCGGCTCTACGCCGGGCGCCGTTTTGTGAATTTCAGCCGCTAGATCGGCAGGTGACCTGACTTTCCGGCTGCTTGACCGGAAGAGTCGGGGGCGGTAGCGTTAGACTGGAAGGGGGCTCCAAGGCTCCCGTCCTTCACACTTTGAACCTACTTCCCCGTCCAGCCCATTGTCGGGGGCAACTTCCCGATTCTGTTTTGTCCCCGCGGGGTGAATTTGTTTGCGCTTCGATGGATTTCATCACAAGCCAATCCTTCCAGCTCGCAGCGAGGTGCAGAAATGCCGCTGAAACTGACCGTCAACAACGTTGAGAGAACTGTAGACGTTGATCCCGAAACGCCGCTCCTCTGGGTGCTGCGCGATGTTTTGAACTACACCGGCACCAAGTACGGGTGCGGCATGGGCCTGTGCGGCGCATGCACCGTGCACATGGACGGCAAGGCGATCCGCTCCTGCCTGACGCACGTGAGCGCCGCGGAGGGCAAGGCCATCACCACCATCGAGGGGCTTTCTCCCGACGGTTCCCACCCCGTGCAGGTGGCCTGGGAGGCGCTGGACGTGCCGCAGTGCGGCTACTGCCAGTCTGGCCAGATCATGTCTGCCGCAGCACTGCTGGCCCATACGCCCCATCCCACCGACGCGGATATCGACTCGGCCATGAGCGGGAATCTGTGCCGCTGCGGGACCTATCCGCGCATCCGTCAGGCCATTCATGAAGCCGCTGCCGCAGTTTCCACCACCAACAAATAGAGGGGAGGCTCGAACCATGCGCATTGATCGCAGATCGTTTCTTCAGTTGAGCGCCCTTGCCGGTGGCGGCCTGGCGCTCGATCTTTACCGCTCACCGCTCGCCGCGGCCCAGAGGAGCGGCACTCCGGTCGACCTCACGCCACAGGCATTCATCCGCATTGCTCCCGATGGCACCGTGACCATCATGGCGCGCGCCTCGGAAACCGGCCAGGGCATGCGCAACATGCTGCCCATGCTCATCGCCGAGGAGCTGGATGTCGATTGGAAAGACGTCCGCGTGCAGCAGGCCGATCTGGACGAGAAGAAATACGGGCCGCAGTTTTCCGGCGGCTCCGCAAACACGCCCATGGGCTGGGATCCCATGCGCCGCGTGGGCGCGGCTGGGCGCCAGTTGCTGATTACGGCCGCTGCGCAAACCTGGGGCGTGCCCGCCGCCGAATGCACCACGCAATCCGGCCGCGTGTTGCACGCAGCCTCTGGCCACTCAGCAAGCTATGGCGAGCTGGCCGCCAAAGCCGCCGCTCTGCCCGCGCCCGACCTCAGCACCGTCAAGCTCAAGGACCCCAAGGATTACCGCATCATCGGCCACTCCCAGGCAGGCGTCGACACCCACGCCATCGTTACCGGCAAGCCGCTGTTCGGCGTCGATGTCCAATTGCCCGGCATGTTATACGCATCCATTGAAAAGGCTCCCGTGTTTGCCGGCAAGGTGAAGTCTGCCAACACCGATGCGATCAAGGCGCTCCCTGGCGTGCGCCATGTCCTGGTGATCGACGGCGGCATCACCCCAGCCGCTTTCACGCCCTGGGAGCCTGGTATGGAGCCGGGTATCGCCATCGTGGCGGACACCTGGTGGCAGGCGCAACTGGCCCGCAAGCAGCTCAAAGTTCAATGGGACCTGGGTCCTGCCGCCTCGCAAAGCAGTGAAGGTTTCGATAAGCGCGCGGCAGAGCTTCTGCAGGCCCAGCCCGGGACCACCGTGCGCAAGTACGGCGATCTGGACGCCGCGCTCAAGTCTTCGGCCAAGGTGGTCGAGGCCACCTACCAATATCCGTTCTTTGCGCACGTCACCATGGAGCCGCAGGGCTGCACCGCCCACTGGAAAGACGGCAAGCTGGAGATGTGGACTACCAGTACGCTTCCCGTTGACGGCCGCGGTCTGGTGGCCAGAACTCTCGGCATCAATGAAAGCGACATTACCACCCACATGATGCGCGGAGGCGGCAGCTTTGGCCGCCGCCTGCAGAACGACTATGCGGTCGAGGCCGCGTGGATCGCCAAACAGATTGACGCTCCAGTCAAGCTGCTCTGGTCGCGCGAAGATGATATTGCCCACGACCCCTTCCGCCCCGGCGGAACGGTTGGCTTCAAGGCCGGTCTTGACGCTCAGGGCAAGCTCACCGCCTGGCGTCACCACCTGGTCACCTTTGGCGACGCAAAGCACTCGACCTCCGGCGGCGGCATAGGACCGGACACCTATCCAGCCGGATTTCCGCCCGCTTACGCGCTTTACACCTCCGCGCAGCCCCTCATGCTGCGCACGGGGGCGCTGCGCGCCCCCGGCGACAACGCGTACTGCTGGGTGGCGCAGTCCTTCCTGGACGAGTGTGCTCATGCAGCCGGACGCGACCCGCTCGAGTTTCAACTCGACCTGCTCAGCAACACGCGATCGCCATGGTCCGCGAGCCAGCGGGACGCCGTAGGCGACCACGAGCCGTCAGGACAGTCCGTTCTCATTCCCGAGCGCTTCAAAGGCGTGCTTGAGCTGGTTGCGGAAAAGTCCGGCTGGGCTCATCGCAGCAAGGTGCCGGGCCGCGGCATGGGCATCGCCGCCTGGTTCTGTCACCTGGGCTACTTCGCCGAGGTGGCCGACGTGAGCGTGGATGCCAACAACAAGATCACCGTCCACCATGTCTGGGCGGCCGGCGACGTGGGCAGCCAGATCATCAACCCGCGCGCGGCAGAGAGCATGGGCCTTGGCGGCGTCATTGACGGACTGGGCGAGATGGCGCAGGAGGTCACACTGGTGGATGGCAAGGTCCAGCAGTCGAACTTCCACAACCACCCGTTGTTCCGCATGAGGCAGGTTCCACGCATCGAGGTCTACTGGCGCAAGACCGACTACGCCCCCCCCGGCCTCGGCGAGCCGACGCTGCCTCCCATGCTGCCGGCGG
>VFSW01009593.1_pt1 | contig 13807 bp, 15 predicted proteins | sample 5358111 | NCBI WGS metagenome assembly VFSW01 (sample SAMN11554181, study PRJNA540505) | mine drainage metagenome | isolation source: sediment from site ElyBrook_90M | place: USA: Ely Copper Mine, Vershire, VT | collected 2017
CCCTGCAGTACCGCCTGCCATACGCCATTCAATTCCCCGCGCGTCGTGAGGGCGGAGGACACCGCCCGTCGCACGACTCCCCCTACCAGGGCGTAACTGACCACCCGCACTGCCCCCGCTTCATGCACCATCCAGGCCATCTGCCGGGTACCCAGATGAACCGGCACGCCCAGAACCCACTGATCGGGAGGGAGCAGCGCATGGCAGTCCCGTTGCCACTGGTTGAACAGGGCCTGAGTGTCCTCCACCGCCAACCCCCGCACGTGCAGGGTGGCCTGGGTGCGCGTCATCGACTCCAGCACGCGCCACGACATGAGCGCCATGATCGACATCAGGAGGGCAGCGATCATCACTTCCACCAAGGTGAACCCACGCATCCTACAACACCTGAGCCGGGCTGAGGGGCACCACGGTACTGACCCGCGCCAGGACCTGTCCGCCCCCTTCCAGAAACACGGTCACTTCCACCAGACGAAAGGAAGGATTGGGGGTTCCTTGCACATTTTCATGGCAATTCAGCATGAAACGCCCTTGCGGACAGGCAAAGTCACTTCCCCCAACGGCAGGCCATTGCCGGCTCAAACGCAACTCGTTCAGGGCATTGGTCGCACTCCATTGCGCCGCCAGACGTTCCGGCACCGCCTCCCCGAGATGGGTCACCCCCCCCAGGGCGCGCATTCCCGCTGCCAGTGCCACGGCCATGACGAACAGGGCCACCAGCACCTCGATCAGGGTAAAACCTCGCTCAGGAGTCCCAGTTGCCGATATCGGCATCATTGCCTTCTCCTCCTGGCTGCCCGTCCGCGCCCAGACTCCAGACATCGATCTCGCCGTGCTGACCGGGATTGGAATAGTGATAGGGGTGCCCCCAGGGGTCCCTGGGCAGGGTGTCCAGGGTCTGCATCCAATTGCTGGGCACCGGTTCCTGCGCGGGTTGTTTGACCAACGCCTGCAACCCCTGCTCGGTCGTGGGATAACGCCCCACATCCAGGCGATACAACTTCAGGGCCTGCACGATGCTGGCAATATCCTGACGGGCCGCCAACCTGCGCGCCTGATCCGGACGATTCATGACCCGGGGCACGATCATCCCGGCCAGAATGGCAATGATGACCATCACCACCATGATTTCGATCAAGGTGAAACCCCGCTCCCGAAGACCTCGGGATTTCACCCCTCCCTTTTCTCCACGAAACACCTTCGTACCCATCTTCACCGTATTCCACCTCGTCCCTGGCATGCATAAAGGAAGATCGGACCATACATCCAATACACCAATCCCGCAAGTCTGACGGTCCGCGAACAGATCCCGTCAGGGGGGCAGGCACTGAACCAACTGGCGCCAAACCTGGCGCCGGAAGTTCGGGTCTTGGCATCACAAAAACTTTCAGGTAAGGTGCCCAGATGAAAAAAATGAACTTTGAGCGTTCCCATCCGTTACTGCCGCATGGGGTGGAGGTCGGCGGATGGCTGGTGGTCGTGGCCCTGGTCGGCTATTGGGGAGTGCAACTGGCGCGCCCCTTGCCTCACCTGGCCCCCCGCTCCGGAAGTTTGCCGCCCGAGACCGGCGAACGCCGCTGGGAAACGGTATTTTCTGCGCCGGTGGCCAACCTCCCCATCCAGGTACGGGGAATCATCACGTCGACCAGCGGCGGGGTGGCGTTGCTGGCCCCGCAAGGAGAACCGGTTCGCGCCTGGCAAGCAGGCCAGGAAGTGCTGCCCGGCGTGTATCTGGTTCGGGTGGACAAGCGCAGCGTCACGTTGGCCCGGGGCGGGCAGGAAGAGACCCTGACCCTGACCGTTCCGTCGCTCCCCAAAGGAACCGTGTTTGCCCCGCCTCGCCTACATTGACCGGGGACGGGGTCTGGCCATCGTCATGATGGTGCTCTTTCATGGCTGCTATGATGCCACCTACTTCGGCTTTGCCCACTTCGACCTGCTGGGGTCGTTCTTCTGGACCACCTGGCGTACCCTGATCGTCACGCTCTTCGTATTCCTTTCCGGGATCAGCCTGGCCCTCAGCGCCCACCGTCCGGCCCACCGGGAACGCCGTCGTCTCTTCCAGCTGGGGCTGGGAGCCCTGCTGGTCAGCGGGGTGACCTATGCACTGTTCGGCGCGCGCTGGATCTATTTCGGCGTTCTGCACTTCTACTGGCTCGCCACCCTCATCAGCCGTCCCCTGCTCGGGTTGCGCGGAAAGTTGCTGCCCCTGGGACTGTTGGCGCTGGGGGCAGGGCAATGGGGCATAACGGCCATGGACCCACGCTGGCTCAACTGGATCGGGCTCGCCGCCCATAAACCAGCCACCGAGGATTATGCCCCGCTCCTGCCCTGGATAGGGGTCCTGTGGCTGGGCATGTGGACAGGGATCCAGCCCTGGGCATCCCGCCCGCCAGGCACGTCCGCCCCCTGCCCGGCCCCCGATCGGGGGATCCAGTGGATGGGACGCCATGGCCTGATCCTCTACCTCATCCATCAACCCGTACTTTTCACGGCCTTTGAACTGGCCCGCCAACTCTATCCGGTTCGTTGACTCTGGATCGCTTCGTCTGCACCGGTGGGCGGCGCAGATCGCTCTGCCCGGCGACCGTTCAGCCACCCAATGAAAGCCAGAAAAGCAAGACCGGAACCAATCAGTAAAATCCCGCCCACTTCTGACCGGTGGAAAGACTCCCCCGTCATCCAGCGCGAGGACAGGATCGCCACCACGGGCGTACCCAGCACCGACAGACTGGCCTCCCAGGCGGGAACCCGATCCAGGATGTAGAGCCATAGCCACCAGCACAGGGCCGTACTGGCCAGGGCCATGAAGGCCAGAATGGCGCCATAGGTCCAGGTCCAGTGCGTCGCCCGCTCTGGAATCAGAACTGCCGCGCCCACCAGGGGGAGGGCCCCCAACGCCATTTGCCAGGCTGTCAGATTGAGCAGGTCCACCTCATGCCGCTGACGCAACCGCTTGACCAGCAAGGTGCCCACCGCCCAGCAAAAGGCCGCCAGCAGCCCCAGGCATTTACTGACCAGGCTGGTATGCATCTCCCAGGGTTCGATGATGAGCAGCAACCCGCCCAGGGTCAGGACAGCCGCCACCCATTGCGCCCCGCGCACCGGTTCGCGCAGCACCAGGCCCGAGAGAAGGAGCGTCCAGACGGGCATGGTAAAGATCAATACGGCCGTTTTTCCGGGGCCGCCGGTCACCAGCGCCCAGGTCTGGAAAAGCATGAAACCGGAAACCTGGATGAGCCCGATGGCCAGAGTTTCCCTGGGGAATTGCCAACGCCAGGGGCGCCCCGTCAGGGGAAGCAGCGCAAGCAGGGCCAGTCCCCCCAGAACGGAACGCTGCGCCGCAAAATGAAGCGGCCCGGCAAAACCCAGCCCTTCCTTGGCGGCCACCCAACTGTAACCCCAGGTGAGGGACAGCACCACCAGGCCCAAAAGCGGACCCCAACCACGAGAATGCCTCAAATACGGTCTCCTATACCCCCACCAGGGAACAGATCATCCCTTGGCGCATTCGGCCCGCATCTGCTCGCTCAAGGTCGTCAAAAATTGCAGGGCCTGCTGGGTTTCCCGTTGAGTCATGAGGTTCCACAACCCGCTCAACCCGCCCCCGGCCGGAGTTTGTTTGACCGTGCTGGCGGCCTCCAGGCCATTGAGCAAGCCGACCACCCGGTCCAGTTTATCGAGCAGCGCAGGCAGGCTCTGGAGGATTTTTTCCAGTGCGCCGGTGGCTTCCAGACGCTCCAGCAGTTGCAGCAGTCGCCCACCGCCACCGCGATTGAACCGGTCGAGCAGGGACAGCCCCTCCCCCACCGTTTCCGCCAGCCGTCCCACCATTTCATCGGTCAGGGCATCCTGAAATGACTGGTAGACCCGGGCCAACTGACGCATCCTGTCCAGATCCCCGTTATCGACCATGTCGGCAAGAACCGGAATGGCCTGGGCCAGACCGGAGCGCTGGACCCGATCCATCAGGTCCATCCCCTCGCTGCAAAACCCCGCAAGACGACTGACCACGTCGTCGCTCAGCGCATCCCGGGCCGCAGTCACCAGATGTTCTGCCTCTGCGGACGAAAAATCGGTTGATTCCTTGAGTTCCGTCATCATCATCCCCTCCGCTCAAAGCAAGCCACGGGCAGAAACCCAGTAGAGTTTGTTGTAGGCCATCTTGAACCAGTGCACTGCCTTGGTGGGGGGCTGGGGCGAAGGAGGAGTCTGGTAGTTGAACATGGCATAGGTCGCACGATCCTTGCCCGTCTCGATGAAACAGAAGACCTTGCCGTCATATTCCCGCACCGGCGCGCCCAACTTGATCAGGGCGGCAATATTCTCTCCCAGGGTATCCGCCTGAAAATGAGCCGTGGAACCAGCCTTGCTGATGGGAATATTGGTAGTGTCCCCCAGCACGAAAACGTTCTCGCGTCCTTCCATGTTGAGTTTGCCCCGGTGGGTAGGGACCCAGCCATTCTTCCCCAGATTGTTCCTTTCCAGGACTTCCATGCCGCGATGGGCGGGGATGGTGATCAGCAGGTCGTAGGGAACTTCGGTCCCTTCCTCGCTCAGCAGCACTTTTTTCTCGCCGTCCACTTCCTTCATGTTAAAAAAGGTTTCGTACGTGATGCCCAGCCGGTCCATTTCCGGCGCGGCCCATTTGGCCACGTTTTCAAGGGTATGTACGCGATTGATGGGGTAGGTGTAATGCAGTTGGACCTTGTCGAGGAGCCCCCGGTCCTTGAAGTAATCGTGCAGCATGAAGGTGATTTCGAGCGGGGCCATGGGACACTTGTGGGGAACCCCCACGGCAATCACCACCTTTCCCCCCTCAAAGGACTGCAGGCGCTTGAACATCTTGAGTGCCGAGGCTTCCGTGTAAAAGGTTTCGGCATGCTCGGCCAGACCCGGAATTTCTTCCGGATACATGCGCGAACCGGTGGCAATCACCAGAATGTCGTAAGCATGGACTCGCCCACTGCGCGTTTTGACGTGCTGGTCATCGAGGTGAAACTCTTCCACCGGATCCACATGAAAACGGATGGTCGATTCCAGCAGGCTGGCCTGATCCCGGTACAACTCATCGGGGGTCATGCGTCCCACGGCCAGATACAGCAAACCCGGCTGGTACATGTGCTTGTCCGAAGCCGACAGCATCGTGATTTCCACCTTGCCCGCCTTCAGTTCCGGAACCAGACGACGCGCCAGATTGTTTGCCAGGATCGTCCCGCCCATTCCGCCACCCACAATCAGAATCTTCATGCCCCCTCCTGCTTCAAAGTATGTTGAAACCCTGCGCCCCGAAAAACCCGGTGAAATGCGCCTGCCTATTTCGTCTTGCGCACCACGATATGCCAGACACCCTCGTTTTCCGTCGTGGAGACATAGTCATGTCCCACTCGGCGCACCCACTCGGGAATGTCATTGGCCGACCCCCGGTCCGTGGACAATACTTCCAGTTCATCCCCGATCTGACTCTGCTTCAGGGCCGCAATCAGTTCCATCAGCGGCCCCGGACAAAAACTCCCCTTGCCATCCACGATTTTTCTTTCCATCAGCGATTCTCCCTCAAAAAGTCCAGACCTGACCGTCCTGAACCTCGGTCAGCAATCTGGTCAATCCGGTGGCTTCCCCCAGATAGTCCTCCAGTTGCTCGGAACCGATGTCCAGCACATCCATGGCCATGGAACAGGGATAAAGACGGGCTCCCCCCAACTCGATGGCCTGTTCAAACAACGTCTTGAATTCCGGGACGTTCCTGGCTTTCATCAAATCGCCCATGGGTCCCTCGTGCGGGGCCTCTGCCGTTGCCCCCTTGATGAAATGAGGCAAGGCATTCATGGACAGAAAGACCAGGACTTCCTGACCGCTCACCGCCGCCACCGAAGCCAGCATGGCCGCCGCTTGCAAGCGTTCCAGGGTCCCCGAGATCACCACGACACAGATTTTCCGACCCACCATTTTTTTCTCCTCGATTCGCGTTTTCCCCTCCCTTCAGGGAGAATTTTCCTTCATTTCCGGGCCCCTCTCCTGCAAAGCCAGGATTCTGCCCACCGTCACGAAGGACCCGCACACCACCACCCGATCTTCCGCCGCAGCTGCGGCGCAGGCCACGCCATAGGCCTGCTCGGGAGACGGATGCCACTGCACGGACCCCCGTACCCCCCGCAGCGCCGGTTCCATCTCCGCCCGACAAGCCCCGCGCGCTTCATGGAGGTCGGCCAGATACCAGTCATCCACCACGGAATCCAGGGCCTGGACCACCCCCACCTGATCCTTGTCACGCAGCATGCCCAGAACCAGACGCGTCCGCCCGGCGCAGGTCGCCTTTTCCAGATTATGCGCCAGTTCCTGAGCAGCTTGTGGATTATGCGCCACATCCAGAATCACCTGGGGCGAAAGGCGCAAGGTCTGGAAACGCCCCGGCAGCACCGCGCCCGAAATCCCGCGCCGGCCCTGCTCCGGCGTCACCCGCACCGGCAGGCGTTGCAGCGCTGCCAGCGCCAGGGCGGCATTGCGGTATTGGAAGTCTCCGCGCAGGGAAGGTGCCGGCAGGTCAGACCAGGTCTGGTGGGGCAAATACAGGGTCCACCCCCCTTGCGCCTGTCTTTCCACCGTAAAATCCCGTCCCCACAGCCAGAGCGGAGTCTCCAATGCGGCTGCGTGCTCCAACACACTGCGCGGAGGGTCCGGATCAGCGCAGAGCGCAGGGACCCGGGCACGAAAAATCCCCGCCTTTTCTGCGCCGATCGCCTCCCGGGTGGAGCCCAGCCACGTTTCATGGTCCAAGGCGATCCCGGTCAGCAGAGATACGGCAGGCTCGAACAGATTGACCGCGTCCAGGCGCCCACCCAACCCCACCTCCAGCACCGCCACATCCACCTGCGCCCGCTGAAAAATATCCACTGCCGCCAGCGTACCGAATTCAAAGGGCGTCAGACTGATCTCCTGGCGGGCATCCTCGATCCGGGCGAAAGCGGCACAGAGCCGGGCATCGGAGGCCGGGGTCCCGTCCACGACCACCCGCTCGTTGTAGCGCACCAGATGAGGGGAGGTGTAGGTTCCCACCCGATAGCCCGCCGCCTTCAGAATCGATGTCAGATAAGCGCAGGTGGACCCCTTGCCGTTGGTGCCCGCCACCATCAGAATCGGGTAGGAAGGGAAGAGACGAAGCCGGTCGCGCACCTGACCGACCCGTTCCAGCCCCAGATCCATGGCATGGGGATGGATACGATCCAGGTAAGCCAGCCAGGCGGGCAGGGTCGCGGGCGGGGCGTTTTCCTCGCAACCCGCGAATTCCCGTTGCACCCTGCCGATATCCGATGAAACCATTCGTCACCCATCGCAAAATGAAACGGGGAATTATCGCCTGCTTCCCTCCCTCAGGGAACCCCCATCCCCCGAAATCTCAACGAATGAGAAGCGCGCGGAAATCGTTGACATTGGTGAGGGTGGGCCCTGTGATCACCAGGTCACCCAACGCCGAAAAAAAACCGTAGCCGTCATTGTCGGCCAGATGATCGGCCACCTTCAGTCCCAGATGTTCCGCGCGCGCCCAGGTATCCGGGAGCACCACGGCCCCGGCGTTATCCTCGGTCCCATCGATGCCGTCCGTATCGCCTGCCAGCGCAAATACCCCCGGTTCGCCCCGCAGAGCCAGGGTCAATGCCAGCAGAAACTCGACGTTTCGCCCTCCCCGCCCTTTACCCCGTACCGTCACCGTGGTCTCCCCTCCCGACAGCAGGACGCAGGGGCGTGCTGCCGGCTGGCCATGCCGCTTCACCTGATGGGCAATGCCCGCCATGACCTTCGCCACTTCACGCGCCTCCCCCTCGATGCTGTCGCCCAGAATCACCGGGGTGACCCCGGCTGCCCGCGCGACGGCCGCAGCCGCCTCGAGGGAATGCTGGGGGGTCGCGATGAGATGGGTCGAAGTCCGCGTCAGGCGGAGATCGCCCGGCTTTGGCGTTTCTTCCCGGGCGGCACAGAGATGGGCGTAGGCCCGTGCCTGATCCTGCAATCCGTATTTCTCCACGATCGCACGCGCCTCGGCAAAGGTGGTGGGATCCGCCACCGTGGGGCCGGAGGCAATCACGGTGGGATCGTCGCCGGGCACATCGGAAATCAGCAAGGTGACCACCTGGGCCGGATAACAGGCCAGGGCCAGACGTCCGCCCTTGAGACTCGAAAGATGCTTGCGCACACAATTCATTTCGGTAATGGTGGCGCCGCTTCTGAGCAAACTCCGGTTCATGGTCTGCTTGTCCGCCAGGGTCAATCCCGGTGCCGGTGCCGCCAGCAGGGCAGAGCCCCCCCCGGAAATCAGGCAGATCACCAGATCATCCGCCGTCAATCCCTGAACGGCTTCGAGAATCCGCTGGCTGGCCCGTTGTCCCGCCTCGTCCGGCACCGGATGGGCGGCTTCGAGCACCTCGATGAAACGGGTGGGGACCTTGTGACCGTAACGCGTCACCACCACGCCCTTCAGGGCACCCGTCCAATGCTGCTCCAGCGCCTGGGCCATGGCCCCCGCCGCCTTGCCGGCACCCACCACCACCGTGCGCCCGCGTGGAACGGCCGGCAGAAAGGAAGGAAGTACCCGATGAGGGTCCGCAGCGGTCACGGCGGATTCAAAAAGGGAACGCAGGAACACGCGCTCGTTTGCGAAGGAGGGGGTGGTATTATTTTTCATAACAGGCGTTATAAATTTTCACAGAAGGGTCGAAAGTCGCTAGAATAGAGGCTTCATGCTCAAAATGATAGTCATTGTTACCCCCTTGGAGGATTTGTCGTGTTTGATTCCAGAAAGTTGCTTGCCGATACGGACCCCGAATTATGGGACGTCGTCCAGAAAGAATACCGCCGGCAGGAAGACCATATCGAATTGATTGCTTCGGAGAACTATACCAGTCCGGCAGTCCTGCAGGCGCAAGGTTCCGTTCTGACCAACAAATATGCAGAGGGGTATCCCGGCAAGCGTTACTACGGCGGCTGCGAATTCGTCGACATGGCCGAACAACTGGCCATTGATCGCGTGAAACAACTTTTTGGCGCTGAATATGCCAACGTCCAGCCCCATTCCGGCTCCCAGGCCAATGCCGCCGTGTACATGGCCATGCTCCAGCCGGGCGACACGATCCTCGGGATGTCCCTGGCCCATGGGGGACACCTGACCCATGGCGCCACCGTCAATTTCAGCGGCAAACTCTACAAGTCGGTGAGTTACGGTCTTCATCCCGACACGGAACGGATCGATTACGACGAAGTGGAACGCCTGGCCCAGGAACATAAACCCAAAATGATCGTGGCGGGCGCCTCGGCCTATTCCATGGTCATCGACTGGGCCCGTTTTCGTGCCATTGCCGATGCCGTGGGAGCCTATCTCATGGTCGACATGGCCCACTATGCCGGTCTCATCGCAGCGGGTGAATACCCCAGTCCCGTCGGTATCGCCCATTTCGTCACCTCCACCACCCACAAGACCCTGCGCGGCCCGCGGGGGGGGATCATCCTGTCCTCTGCCGAGTTTGAAAAACCGATCAACTCGATGATCTTCCCGGGGATTCAGGGGGGCCCCCTGATGCATGTCATCGCGGCCAAGGCCACCGCCTTCAGTGAAGCACTCAAACCCGAGTTCAAGTCCTACCAGAAGCGCGTCAAGGCCAATGCGCAAGCCATGGCGGAGACCTTCATCGAGCGTGGCCTGCGCATCGTTTCCGGCGGCACGGAAAGCCATCTCTTCCTGATGGACCTGCGTGCCCGCCAGATCACGGGCAAAGCCGCCGAGGCACTGCTGGGACGGGCCCATATCACGGTCAACAAGAATGCCATTCCCAATGATCCGGAAAAACCCTTCGTCACCTCCGGAATCAGAATCGGTTCACCGGCCCTGACCACCCGGGGTTTCGGCCACAACGAGGCACGCAAGGTCTCCCACCTGATCAGCGACCTGCTCGAGGCTCCAGAGGATGACAGCGTCCTGCAACGCGTACTCGCGGAAGTAGGCACACTCTGTCAGCGTCACCCCGTCTATCGCTAATCGCTCAGGCATTCGTTTCAGGAGTCATCATGGCAGGTCATAATTTTCTTTTCGTTCCGGGTCCCTCCAACGTCCCCAACCGCGTTCTGCGCGCCATGGCGGTCCCCATGGAGGACCATCGCTCGGTCAAGTTCCCCGCCCTGACCCAGGAAATCCTGGCTGGTTTGAAAAGGGTCTTCAAGACGGAATCCGCCGCTCCCATCGTCTTCCCTTCCTCCGGGACGGGATGCTGGGAAGCAGCGCTGACCAACTGTCTGAACCCCGGGGACCAGATTCTGGCTTCCCGCTTCGGACAATTCAGTCACCTCTGGTGTGACATGGGAAGACGCCTGGGTTTCAACATGAACATCCTCGAGGTGGAATGGGGTGAAGGCGCTCCGGTCGAAGAGTACCGAAGCGCATTGGAGGCCGATGCAGGGCATCAGATCAAGGCGGTACTGGTTTGCCAGAATGAAACCGCCACCGGCGTGACCAGCGATGTTGCGGCCATCCGTCGGGTGATGGACGATTTGGGTCACCCTGCCCTGCTCTTTGTGGATTCGGTCAGTGGTCTGGGCAGTATCGACTTTCGCATGGATGAATGGAAGGTCGATGTCTGTGTCGCCGGTTCCCAGAAGGGTCTGATGTTGCCGGCCGGCATGGGAATCACCTGCGTCAGCCAGAAAGCCCTGCAAGCCGCCCAGAATAGCCGTCATCCCCGTTGTTACTTTGATTACCTCGACATGGTCAGGAGCAATGGCACCGGCTACTTCCCGTACACGCCCTCCATTCCCATGCTCTACGGTCTGCGTGAATCCCTGGTCATGCTGGAAGAAGAAGGACTCGAAAACGTCTTCGCCCGGCACCATTACCTGGCCGAAGGAGTCCGTGCCGCCGTCACCCAGGGCTGGAAATTATCCCTCTGTGCCAAGGCGCCCCACTGGTACTCCGACTCGGTTTCAGCCATCGTGGTTCCTGCCGGGTTCAATGCTGCCGAAGTCATCGAGCGGGCCTTCCGCCGCTACAATCTGGCACTGGGCGCCGGGCTTTCGAAAGTGGCGGGCAAGGTTTTCCGTATCGGGCATCTGGGCGACCTCAACGAGGTGATGCTGATGGGCGCCATCGCGGGTGCTGAACTGGCCATGCTGGACTGTGGCATTCCCGTCACCCCCGGAAGCGGGGTAGCCGCCGCCACCCGGTTCTGGCACGCCCATGAGGCCCCGGTTGGCCTGGGAGCAGGTGCATGAGCAAACGCGTGGTCTTTCTGGACCGCGCCTCCCTCAAGGCGCAGGTCCGTACCCCGGATTTCTCCGACGATTACGTCGAATATGACCGGACCACCCCCGCACAGGTGGTGGAACGCCTGTGCGGCGCCCAGGTGGCCATCACCAACAAGGTGCCGTTGCGCGCCGAGGTCCTGAGCCAACTCCCCGATCTCGAAATGATCGCCGTGGCGGCCACGGGGTACGATGTAGTGGACATTCCCGCCTGTCAGGCTCGAGGCATTCGGGTCGCCAACATCCGCAATTATGCCGTCCACACGGTGCCGGAACATGCCTTCGCCCTGATCCTGGCTCTGCGCCGCAATCTGCTGGCCTATCGCCAGGACGTGGAAAACGGGGTCTGGCAGGCCTCCCCCCAATTCTGTTTCTTCGATCACCCCATCGGTGACCTGTTTGGGTCCACCCTGGGCATCATCGGCGAAGGGGTTCTGGGTCAGGGAACGGCGCGGATTGCCACGGGGTTTGGCATGAAGGTCCTGTTTGCCGCCCATGCCGGCCCCAGGCATGAGGGAATCAGTTACACCCCCCTGGAAGAGGTCCTCGAACAGGCCGACGTTCTCTCCCTGCATTGTCCGCTCACGGCCAATACGCGCAACCTCATCGGCGAAAAGGAACTGCGCCGCATGAAACCCACGGCGCTCCTCATCAATACCGCCCGGGGCGGTCTGGTGGATGAGGCCGCATTGATCCGTGCACTGGATGAAGGGTGGATCGGGGGGGCGGGGTTCGATGTCCTGACCACCGAACCCCCCACCCAGGGTCATCCACTGCTCGACGTACGCCGTCCCAACTTCATCCTGACCCCCCACATCGCCTGGGCCTCCGATGGCGCCATGCAATTCCTGGCGGATCAACTGATCGACAACATCGAAGCCTGGCAGCGCGGGACGCCCCAAAACCTGGTGGTCTGAAACCGGCCACGGCGGGGATATCCGGCGCCTCGCCCGCCCCTGGCCGGGGAGGGCGAGAGTCGTCTTTTTGACCATCTCCATGTTATCATCGCGAAATTATTAACAGGAGGTGACATGGATATTCATGAGTATCAGGCCAAGGAATTGTTGGCGCAGCATGGAGTTCCCATCCCGCGCGGCAAAGTGGTCTATACCCCGGAGGAAGCAGCCCAAGCCGCGACGAATCTCGGGAGCGAACTGTGGGTCGTCAAGGCACAGGTCCACGCCGGCGGACGCGGCAAGGCAGGCGGCGTTCGTCTGTGCAAGACCGTCCAGGAAGTTACCAACGTCGCTGAAATCCTCCTCGGCACCACCCTCGTCACCCATCAAACCGGCCCTGAAGGCAAGATCGTGCAACGCCTCTACATCGAGGCGGCCGAACCCTTCGATCGGGAAATTTATCTGGGGATCGTCCTGGATCGCAAGACCCAACGCATCCGCATCATTACCTCGGCCCAGGGGGGCATGGAGATCGAGGAAATCGTCAAAACCCACCCCGAGGCCGTGCTCCAGGTCGAAGTGGAACCTGCCGTCGGACTTCAGGCTTTTCAGGCACGGGAACTGGCCTTTGGTCTGGGTGGATTGACCCTCAAGCAGGTCCAGCAATTTGTCACCATCGCCCTGGGCGCCTATCGGGCCTTCCGCGACCTGGATGCTTCCATGATGGAAATCAATCCCCTGGCGGTGACCAGGGCAGGTCATCTGCTTGCGCTGGATGGCAAGATGTCCTTCGATGACAACGCCCTCTTCCGTCATCCCGAACTGCACGAAATGCACGATCCCGCCCAGGAAGACCCCCGCGAAGCCCAGGCACACCTGCACGGGCTGAACTATGTGGGCCTGAGCGGCGATATCGGCTGTATCATCAACGGCGCCGGGCTGGCCATGGCCACCATGGACATGATCAAGTATGCCGGGGGCGAGCCCGCCAATTTTCTGGACGTCGGTGGCGGCGCATCCCCGGAACGCGTGGCCGAGGCATTCCGTCTGGTCCTGTCAGACGCCAACGTCAAGGCCATCCTGGTCAACATCTTTGCCGGGATCAACCGTTGTGACTGGGTCGCCCAAGGCGTCGTCCAGGCCGCCCGCAACCTGAAAGTGCCGCTTGTCGTCCGACTGGCCGGAACCAACGTGGAAGCCGGGCAAAAGATCATCCGGGAAAGCGGTCTGCCCATCATCAGCGCCGACACCCTGGCAGAGGCTGCCGAACGCGCCGTGGCTGCCGCCCATGGCAAAAACGCGTAACGCGCATTCAGGAGATACCGATTCATGAGCATTCTTATTGATGAAAACACCAAGGTCATCGTTCAGGGATTCACAGGCGACAAGGCCACTTTCCACGCGACCGAAATGATCGAGTACGGCACGAATGTGGTGGGAGGCGTCACCCCGGGCAAGGGGGGCATGAAACACCTCGATCGCCCCGTCTTTGATACCGTACGGCAAGCCGTGGAAGCCACCGGCGCCGAAGCCAGTCTCGCCTTCGTCCCCCCACCCTTTGCCGCCGATGCCCTGATGGAGGCTGCCGAGGCGGGACTGAAACTGGTCTGCATCATTACCGATGGCAT
>VFSW01009594.1_pt1 | contig 13807 bp, 15 predicted proteins | sample 5358111 | NCBI WGS metagenome assembly VFSW01 (sample SAMN11554181, study PRJNA540505) | mine drainage metagenome | isolation source: sediment from site ElyBrook_90M | place: USA: Ely Copper Mine, Vershire, VT | collected 2017
TGGTGGATCTCTTCCGGCCGCGGGCCGGCGGCGCGGCCGTCCAGGTGCTGGAGCGCCGCGGCGTCGAGGTTGAGTTCCCCGGGGGCCAATCCTGCTGCGGCCAGTTCGCCTACAACGCCGGTCACCACCGCGAGGCCGCCGCGATGGGCCGGCAGCTCGTGCGGGCCTTCGAGCCCAGCGACGCCGCCCGCTCGCTGGCCGACCCGCCGACGGTGATCGCGCTCTCCGGCTCGTGCGCGGCGATGCTCAAGCACGAGATGCCCGACCTCCTCGAGCTTGACGCGCTGCAGCGGGGACGGACGCCGGCCACCGCGACCCGCTGGCGGCGCCGGGCCGAGACTCTCGCCGACCGCGTGGTCGAGCTCAGCGAGTGGCTCGACGAGCGCGCCGCCACCCTGCCATCCGACCGGACCTCGCCGGGGCCCGGGGCAACCGAACCCTTCAAGGTCGCCTGCCACACCGGCTGCCACATGCGCCGCCTGCTCGGTCTCACAGAGGCGCCGCTGCGCGTCCTGCGCCGCGCCGGCGTCAAGCCCGTGGAGCTGGACGATGCGGAGCAGTGCTGCGGGTTCGGGGGAAGCTTCGGGCTGCTCGAGCCGGACATCTCCGCGGCCATGGCCGACGCAAAGCTGGCCAACCTGGCAACGGCCCGGGGCGACGGTGTGACCTGCCTGGTGAGCTCGGACCTGGGCTGCCTGATGCAGCTCGGCGGGCGCCTCGACAGGCAGGGGGACGCGTTCCCCATGCTGCATCTTGCCGAGGCCGTGGATCTCGCGGACCGGCATCGGCTCATGCCCGCCGACATGGAGCGCACCGCGCGCCCCCAGGAGGCGGACCCCGATGCCCGGTGAGCTGCCTCCGGCTGGGGCCACCTGGCCGGAACGGCGGCGGCGTGCCCTCGCCGACCCGGCGATGCGGGCCGCCGTGGCGAAGAGCACACGAAGTCTTGCGGCCAAGAAGGAGGCCGTCTTCGCGGCCTACCCCGCAGCCGAGGCGATGCGGAAGCGTGCTGTCATCGCTCGACGTGGCTCGCTGACGCGCGTCGACGCGCTGCTCGACGACCTGACGCGCCGGGTCGAGGCGCGCGGCGGGCACGTGGTGCGGGCCTCCGGCCCGGCCGACGTCGGCCGCTACGTCCTCGACGTGGCCCGGCGATGGGGCGTCCAGCGAGTCGTGAAGTCGAAATCGATGGCCACCGAGGAGATCGCCCTCAACGAGCAGCTGGAGGCTGTCGGGCTGCACGTCCGCGAGACAGACCTTGGCGAGTACATCATCCAGCTGGCCGGCGAGCGTCCCGCTCACATCCTCGTGCCGGCCTCGCACAAGACAAGGCAGCAGGTCCGGGCCCTCTTCGACGTGGAGGCTGCCGCGTGCGCGGTCGACCCGCCGGCGGGCGACGCCACGCCCGAGCTGACCGCCTTCGCGCGGCGCCAGCTGCGGGCGGATTTCCTCGCCGCCGACATGGGCATCAGCGGCGGCAACTTCCTCGTCGCCGAGACGGGGACGCTCGTGCTCATCACGAACGAGGGCAACGGTCGGATGACCACATCGCTGCCCCGGGTCCACATCGCGGTGGTGGGCATCGACAAGATCGTCGCGACCTGGGCAGATCTGGCTGACCTCCTTCAGCAGCCCGCGCTCAGCGGCACCGGCCAGCGCCTGTCCACGTACACGACCTTCATCACCGGTCCCCGACGCGAGGGCGAGCTCGACGGTCCGGAGGAGTTCCACCTGGTCCTGCTCGACAACGGGCGCCACGAGCTGCTCGGGACCGAGTTCGTGGATGTCCTCGCCTGTATTCGCTGCGGCGCCTGCCTCAACGTCTGCCCGGTCTTCCGCACGATCGGCGGCCAAGCCTACGGGAGCATGTACAGCGGGCCCATCGGCGTCGTGCTGACCCCGCTCCTGGGCGGGCTGGAGCGGGCGCCCGAGCTGCCCAAGTCGGCCTGTGCCCTGTGCTACGCCTGCGCCGACGCCTGCCCGATGGAGATCGACCTGCCCCGCCACATCCTGGCCCTGCGACGGACCGAGGTCGAGCGCGGGATGGAACCGTGGTCGGACCGGCTGACCTTCGAGCTCTGGGGGCGGTTCTGGGCCAACCCGGCAGGCTTCCGCTTTGCCGGCCGCATCGCCCGCCTGGGCCAGCGGGTCTACGTGCGCGACGGCCGACTCAAGGACGCGCCCGGCCTCGTGGGAGGCTGGACGGCCACCCGGAACGCGCCTCCGCTCGCCAGGGAGTCGTTCCACGAGTGGTGGGCGCGGCGGCGTGCCTCGAGGGCCGGGTCGTGACCCGCAAACCCAGCGCAGGATCACTCGCAGACGCGAGCGGGCGCGACGCACTCGTGGCGGAGTTCGTCGAGAGCTGGCGGGGCCTGGAGGGCGATGCCTGGATCGTCCGCGGCGGGCGAGATGAGGTCCGTCGCACGATCGTCGAGGCCGCCAGGATCATGGTCGAGAACGGCGGGCCGGCGACCTCTTGTCGGGTGCTCGCCTGGTCGACGGCCGACCTCGCGTCGCTGGACCTGCCGGGACTGCTGGCGCAACAGGGCGGGGAGCAGGTCCCGTGGCCGACGGGGGCGGGTGCTGGGGCGGCCGCCGCCGGCACCGACGGCGCGGCTGCCGCCGGTGACGTTCCCGGCACTGAAGAGGTTACCCGGACACAGGCGGAGCTGGTGACCCTGGCCGCGGCAAGCGACCTCGGGATCACCACGTGCGCCTGGGCGGTTGCCGAGACGGGGACGATCGCGCTCTACGCGACGCCCGCCACCGGCCGGTTGCCGAGCCTGTTGCCGACGGCCCACCTGGCGCTCGTGCGCCCGTCGCAGGTCGTGAGGACCGTCCCCGACGGCCTGCGCCTCCTCGCCGAATACATGGCGCGGGAGGGTGGCCCGCCATCGGCGGTGAACCTCGTCAGTGGCCCCAGCCGCAGCGCCGACATCGAGGGAGACCTCGCGGTCGGCGTGCACGGACCACGGAGGGCCGGAGTGATCATCGGGGAATGGTGAGCCCGAACCTGCACCCACCTTCGGCCGCTGTCCTGCGCCTCGCCCCCGAGGACGAGGTTGCGGTGGCCGTGACGCCGCTCGCGGCCGGGGACTCGATCCGCCTCGACGACCTCGAGCTCGCCGTGCTTGACCCGATCCCGGTGGGGCACAAGGTCAGCCTGGTGCGGATACCAGTCGGGGCGCCGATCCGGAAGTACGGGCAGCCGATTGGCGTCGCGACACGGGAGATCCACGCAGGGAGCCACGTTCACGGCCATAACTGCGCCGTCGACGCGTTCGATCGGACGTACGCCGTTGCGACCGCCGGGGGCGCGACGCCGGGGGGCGTGAACGGGGGCGCCACACCACGCACGTTTCTCGGCTATGTGCGCCCCGACGGGCGGGTGGGCACGCGCAACTACGTGGCGGTCATCAGCATGGTCAACTGCTCGGCATCGGTGAGCCGTCGCATCGCGGACGGGATCACTGCCGACGAGCTATCTGCCTACCCGTCGGTGGATGGCGTGCTCGCGCTGACGCACAAGGGCGGATGCGCCATGCCGGAGAACGGCCCGGAGCACCTGCAGCTCGAGCGTGTACTGGCGGGGTTCGCACGGCACCCGAACGTCGCCGGATACGTCATCGTGGGCCTCGGGTGTGAGGTCGCCCAGGCGCGTCGACTCATCGAACGCCAGGATCTGTGGCGCCCCGGCGAGGTCGAGGGACCGCCCGTGCTCGTGATCCAGGAGGAAGGCGGGGTTCGCCGCACGGTGGAGGCCGGCATCTCGGTGCTCCGCCGGCTTCTGCCGGTCGCAGCAGCCGCCCGACGCGTCGAGGTCCCAGCGTCCAGCCTCGTGCTGGGACTTCAGTGCGGCGGCTCCGACGGGTTCAGCGGCATCACCGCCAACCCGGCGCTCGGCGTCGCCGTCGACGCGCTTGTCGCCCAGGGCGGGACCGCGGTCCTGGGCGAGACGCCCGAGATCTACGGCGCGGAGCACCTGCTGGCGCAACGGGCGGTGGATCGCGAGGTTGGCGAGGCGCTGATCGAGCGGATCCGGTGGTGGGAGGCCTACGCGGCATCCCACGGTGCGACCATCGACAACAACCCCACGCCGGGCAACAAGGCTGGGGGCTTGACCACGATCTTTGAGAAATCGCTGGGCGCCGTCGCGAAGGCGGGATCGACGCGGCTCACCGCCGTGTACGGCTACGCGGAGCAGGTGTCGCGTCGCGGCCTCGTGCTCATGGACACGCCGGGCAACGACCCAGTCTCTCTCACCGGGATCGTGGCCGGTGGAGCGACGATCTGCGCCTTCACCACTGGCCGTGGCTCCGTCTACGGGTGCAAGCCCTCGCCGTGCATCAAGATCGCGACCACTTCGTCCTTGTATCGCCGGATGGAAGACGACATGGATCTCGATGCGGGCGTCGTCCTCGACGGCACCCCCGTCCAGGAGGTCGGGCGCGCGATCTTCGACGAGGTGCTCGCGGTGGCGAGCGGCAAGCGCACCAAGAGCGAGGCTCAGGGCCTGGGCGACGAGGAGTTCGCACCATGGATGCTGGGGCCGGTCCTGTGACCGACACCAGCATCAGCCGAGCACGAGCGCCGACAGGCTCAGATCGGCATGGGTGGGAATCCCGACCACGGAGCAGCCCTGCTCGCCGAACGCGAGATAGCCGATCAGCGGCACGTTACCGACGGCGTGCTCGAGCTCGGCGGGGATCTCCTTGATCCGGTCGCCGAGGGCGATGGCGCGTCCACCGCAATGGGCGAGCAGGATGCCCTTCGGCTGGCCGACGCCGAGGGCCGCCTTGTAGACAGCGTTTCCCGCTTCGGCGATGAGCCCGTTCACGGAGGCCTCGCCCAGTTCAAGGATCATGCCGGGGCTCATGGCCGCTCCGAAGTCCATGGAGCCGTCCGGGTTGCTGTTGACCGGGTGGGCGGAATACGTGATCCCATCCTTGTGGAAGAGGAGCGGGTACTGGACGCTGAACGAGACGAGGGCGCCGCCACCGATCTCGGATTCGGCTCTCGCGACCCACTCCGTATAGACGTCCATGGCCCGACGGCCGCCAAGCTCGAACAGGGTTCGTCCAGTGGCCTTCGTGACGGTGGCCTTCTTGCCCGTCAGTCGGTACCCATTCGTGAATGCGTAGCCGACCGGCCCCCCGATGGCCGCGATGGCGAAGTGGTTCTTGTAGGAATGGCCGTTGGCGAACTGCTGGAACTTCCCGTCGGGAGAGTGATCCGAGGCCGAGCCGCCCACGACCGGCACGCCCGGGGCGACGGCAGCGATCCCCCGGAGGATCTCCTCTTCCGGCCCCATGAAGGCGAGGGTGAGCAGGGCGCTGGCGTCGCCGCCAAGCTGCTTGAGTGCTTCCTCTGCTGCCGTCTTGCCGGCCGCGAAGCCGTCGCCGTAGCCGACGGCAGCCACGCCCACGCCGGCCGGCCGGTCGCCCATCAGCATCAGGCTGGCGGCGCCGCCCTCGCTCGTGATCCAGCCGGCGTCCTGGAACACGCCGGTGGACGACGATCCACCCCAGAGAGGAACGTCACCAAGCAGCCCGCAGACGCCCGCGACGAGGCTCTCCGTGTCGTACTGGGTCGTGGCGAACAGGATGGCCAACGTCGGCTTGCCGTCGAGGCCGGCCTCCGCCCGCTCGACCAACTCGGCCGCGGCCGTCTTCGGATCCGTAGACGTCGTGGAGCCCGTGCCAATAGCGCTCATGAGATTGCCTCCTGGGTGACTCCCGTTGAGACTTGCCTGAAACCGGGCAGCCGTGCCGACTGACTGATCTGGCCGAGGATCGCCGCGCCGAGCAGCGAGGACTGGTCCTGGAACGCGTACTCGTACGCGCCGGTCCAGCGGCGCCTGGCGTCGAGCATTCCGCGGATCCTCGCTCCGCCCCCGGAGATCCCCACCCGGTAGCCGAGGTGGACGACCTCGGCGACGTCTGCAAGGTGCCCGCCCAGGTATCTCGCGTTGCCGCGGACGATGCTGACCAGCAGGTCCTCGCGCGTGGTCTGGAGTGTCAGGCCGCTGAAGCGGCCCGTAAGAGGCTCGAGGGAGTACCGGCTGCCACCGAGATACGGCACGTACGCGGGGAGATCCGCTTCGCGGGCGTCCGGGTCCGGACCTCGGAAGAACGCGTCGAGCACGCTCGGAACGTACTCGGCGTAGAACTCGTCCTCGCCCAGCTCGCTGCAGGCGACCCGGCGGAACCAGTCGAGCGCCGCGCCGCCGGCATTGAGGACGAAGAAGGTGAGCCACCGGCCGGGGACCACGTGGCAGCGGACATTGAAGGCGGGCGACGCGATCGGGCGGTCCGTGCAGACATTGGCGATGTCGCACGTCCCGCTGATGATGTTGACGTCGCCGGGCTCTGTCAGGCCTCCCGACAACGCCGCGAGCACTGCATCGTTGCCCCCGCAGAGAACCGAGCAACCGTCCGGCAGGCCGAGTTCAGCGGCGACCGCGGGCAGCAGGAGACCGACCTGCTCGTGGGAGTGCATGAGCGGTGGCAGCTTCTGGTCGGGAATGCCGGCGAGGTCGAGGACCGCGCGGTTCCAGGTGAGGTCGTTGCGCGCCGTGTTGTAGAGGCCGGTGATCGAGACCGTCGATGGATCGATCGCCCAGTGGCCCGTCATCCGCTTGACGAGATAGGTGTTGCAGTGACCGAACTTCGCGGCCGCCGCCCAGACTTCCGGCTGCTCGTCCCGGAACCAGAGCATGGACGACAGCGACGAGCCACCCGACACGGGAAGGTTGCACGTATCGGCGAGGAACCTCCTCTCTCCAACAAGGTCGCGAATCGCGGCCGACTGGGCATGCGAGCGTCCGTCGAGGAACAGCACGGCCGGCGCGAGCGACGTGCCGTCGGCAGCCATGGGCGTCAGTCCCGGCGTGGTCACGGACAAGGAGATGACGCCGACCCCGGCAAGGCTGGCCGCGCACTCCGCGCAGCATTCGCGGAGTGCCTCCCACCATGCCGCAGGCTCGATGTCCGCCTTGCCCCGGTCGTAGATGTGGGGTTCATACGTACGTTGTGCCTCGCAACGCTTGTCGAGGTCCGGGCTGAAGACGCCGATCTTGAGCGCGCTCGTCCCAACGTCGATGGCCAGGATGTCGCGGCTCACGGTAGGAGACCCTCTGCAACGAGCAGCGCCTTGAGCCCCTGCACCTGGGCCGGCTCCAGGGGGAGCAGCGGACGCCGCGGGATGCCACCCCGGAACCCTGCCAGCGTCATGGCAGCCTTGACTCCTGCCACCCCGTGAGATCCGGAGATCGCCGCGTTGATGCGGCTGATCCGGTCCTGCAGCGGGACCCCATTCACTGAGTCGCGCGCACGCCCGTAGCTGAACAACTGGAGCGCAAGCTGCGGGAACGAGTTGGCGAGCGACACCGTGCCGCCCGGCGCGCCGCCGAGCATTGCCCGAAACAGGAAGTTTGCCGAACCCGCCAGAACATGGAAGGACGGGCTTTCCAGGGGGAGGAAGTTCTCGATCCCACTCGCCGCGCTGTCCTTCATCCCCACGATGTTTGGGTGGGTGGCCAGGCGACCGACAAGCTCGGGACCGAGTGTGATGCCGCAGAACCCCGGGGCGTTGTAGAGAAGGAGCGGGATCCGCGCGCGGTCGGCCAGCGACGTGAAATAGCGGTACAGGATCTCGTCGCTCATCTGTGCCCGGAAGTACCCCGGCGGCAGGACGAGCCCGAAGTCGGCCCCAAGGTCCGCCGCGGCGGAGAGGAACCGCTCCGCCGCGCGCTGGGCGTCGTACGTCGCCCCGGCCATAACCACCTGCCGCGGACCCTTGTGGCGCACGACCACGTCGAGCACCCGCAACCGCTCATCCTCGGAGAGACTGCGATTCTCGCCGTTCGACCCCAGCGCCAGGTAGCCGAGGATCCCGTTCTCCGCATAGCGGCCGACATTGAAGCGGAGGGCCGCGTAGTCGACATCCTCGTTCTTGGCGAACGGTGTGCAGATCGGAGCAAAGACCCCTGCGACGTTTGCCTGAAGGTCGTCGGATTGCGTAGAACGCCCCCTGGGACGCGTTGCGCTCGAGCCGCGGTCGAGCGTCTGAAGTGGACCTTCGCGGGCTGCAAACTGGTTGTACGCGTTGATCCGTTCCGCGAGCACCTCAGGCTACGGCCGCTGCCCTGACGCGGTCAGTGCCGTTAGTCGCGACTTGTTCGGGTGGCCGTTGTCGCGACGGGTTCAAGTCCCAGCACGTGGTGCAAGGGCATGGCCGAGAACAACTGGAGACCTGTGCTGCTGCGTCTGAAGGAGACGGTCGAGAGCTGGGCATCGGGCGGGCCGGAGTCGACGGGGACCACCGACCAAGGTCACCACCCACCGCGCTCGGCAGGTCGCCGCCGACGGCGTCCTGCGTAGCCTGACCCACGTCGCTCTGCCACAGGCTGTGCGGGGCCAACGGCTCCGCACGGGGCGCTCCGCACCGTCCGCGCGGGATGGGAGGCGCTGTTGGCGCCCGGGGCCATTCCCCTCGGTGGGAGAATCTGACTCACGCGGGGAGCCCTGACGCGCCGCCAAACACCTGCCGCCGGGACCGCGCCGAGCCACTGGCGGTCCCCGCACGGACGACGGACGGAGGCTTGCGCCGTGGCAACCATCAGCATCTCCCGTCATTTCGACGCGTCCATCGAGCGGGTAGGGGCCCTGGCGATGGACCGCGCGGGGTGGCCGCAGTGGTTTCCCTCGATCCTGGAAGTCCGCGACATCAGCGGACCGACCGACCGCGTGGGGACGACCGCGGTGCTGGTCGCCAAGGGGCCCGATCGGGTGCACCAGCTGCGCCTCGAGCTGACGCGGGTGGAGCCGCCATCTGTCCACGGGCACGCGGCGGCCGAAATCGGCGGAGAGATAGCCTACGAGTCGCTCATCCGCTTAACGGCGTCGGGCACCGGCACGGACATGTTGTGGCAGCGAGACACGTCACCCACACGTGGGCTGCTGGGGGGGCTCGTCGACCGGCTGCTGGTGGGTCGCATGTCCGAACGCCAGATGCGAGACGCGTGCAAGGGCTTCGAAGCCATGCTGGAGCAGGAGACGCCCCCGCAGTCCGACTGACCGATGAGCGCTCCGCACCGGGCGCTCCGCTCTCTTCGGAGGATGGGACGCGCACCGGGCGACGGGGGGCCGCCCGCGGATCGTCACGTCCGCGCCGTGTCCGACCGCCGAGATGCAACGGCTGCAACACGAGAAGGAACAGTGCACACGGGGTGTGGCGCCGCCCGGACTGCCCTGTTCATCTGTCATACGCGCAAGAGAAAGACAGGTCGGGTCGACCTCAGCCGTCAATGCGAGCCTCCTTCGTGTCGCTTCACTCGGGCTCAACGTCGTCAGCCGGATCGAGGTGGATGATCGCCCCGCGCCGCAGCAGCAGGCGGTAGGCGTCGCGGAAGCTCATGGCGTCGTCCCGGGTGAGCCGATCGAGGGCGGCCGCCTGCTGGATCGGGACGTAGCCGCGGTGGTTGGCGTACCACTCCCCGACGGAGGTGTACGCCGACCAGTGCCGCAGCTCCGCCCGCGGCGTCCGGGGACCGAGCCCGGGGTCCAGCTCCGGTTCGTTGGTGGACATTGCCTCGACTCCATCGCACCTGGCGGGAGCACGGTGCCGGCCTGAGGGAGCCGGTCGGTTGCTGCGTGGTCGTCGGGCCAGGACCCTCGCACGCTCTGGATGGCGGCACCTTCGCGATGCCGGGGGCATCGTATCCCACGCCCCGTGCCAGCTCGGCTGTCACGACCGGGGCGCGGCGATGGCTCCATCTCGTTCACGACTCGGTCGCGCCCACCAAAAGGAGGTCCGGGTCGCCCCACGACATCAGTGCCGTGCCGTGGTTGCCTGCCCGAGCACGGGCCGCGGCAGTACATCAGTCTGAGCGTGGCTCCTCGATCACCACGTCAAACGATGCCGGATCAACGGCGAGCGTCCTGGCGATGAGGCCGCGTGCGCCGTCCGGTACGCCGGACGGATCGGGCACGAAGAGGTGGACGATCGGAAGCTCCGTGATCGTCACGTCCGCCGCCCCGTCGAGGCACGCCGCCCAGGTGGCGTGGTACGTCGGTCGCGCGCCCGCTGCGATTCTTCGTCGGTCGATTCGAACAGCGGCCCGCAACCGCTCCGCCGACGAGTTGCCCATCGAGGTGAATCTAGTGTTCCAGCACGGAAGTGACCAGACCCTTGTGACGATCGCAACAACGATGCATCGCGCCCTGGCGCCGACGCGGCGGACTGTTACCTTGGGCCAGATCTCGGTCATTCAGGGGTGCCTCCGCGGGTGGCCCGGTGACGGGCCAGACGATGCGCGAGGAGACGAATGGCTGCATATCTCGTTCTGCTGGAAGAGGTCCATGACGTCGACCGGTACCGCAACGAGGCGGAGACCTTTGCGGCGAGCCCGCGAGCCTGATCCGCGGATCGCTCAGCTCAAGGAAGCCGGGGAAGCCTGGAGCGTCTCCGGGCACCCCACGGGGGTTGGAGATCGACGCGGCGCTCGCAACGGTGGGAGTGCTGTCAGTCGGCAACGAGCGCGGACGCGATTTCGTCCCACGCCACGTCATCGGGATCACCGTGACTCCGGGCCAGGATTCCGCCGTCGCGGGTGACGACGAGCGCGTGGACGTCATCACTGCCGGGGATCGCCAGCGACCGCTGGAAGGCGGGCACGTCGGTGTAGACGGTGATCGTGCGCGCGAGCACATCGGGGTCGCCGATGCCCGCCGTCATCCCACCATCGATGAAACGGCGCACCGGTCGCCACTGGGTCGCCAGGACCGGCACCTCGACGACAGCGACTGGCGTCGAACCCGTCCAGCCTCGGGTCGTCGGCGGGATGCCGGCCGCTACTGCACGGGCGATCCACCGGTCCACGCGGGCCTGCTGCCAGCGCTGGAACGCCACGATCACCAGCGTCCGGTCGGCAGGGGAATCGCGGGGGAGGGCTATTTCGACGCCGAGGAGCGAGCGACCAGCCACGAGCGGGAACCGTGCACGTTGCCCAGCAGCGTCGCTCAACCTCGCGCACTCATCCCTTCAGGTGGCGCCCGCCGGGCAACGGGGGTCTGTGCGCCCACCCGCGCCTTCATCGGAGCCCGGTGAGGTCGGCGGCAAGCTCCCAGAAGCGATGGGCCCGCTCGAGGTCGTGCGACTCGGGACTGGACTCGATCGGTCGGCGCTCCCCGAAGAACTTCCCGCCGACACCCTCGATCGAGGGATCGACCGCCATGAACACGAGTGAGTCGGTTGCGTCACCCACGGATGTCGCGAACGGCATGCGGGGCATCACGTGCTGCATCACGAAGCGCATCGCGCCGCGGGTGCTGGCGGCTGCGGTGGCGGGCACGAAGCCCGGACAGACAGCATTGGCGGTGATCGGCCGAGGCGGGAGCCGGCGCTGCAGCTCGTAGGTGAACCACAGCACGGCCAGCTTCGAGTTCTTGTAGGCCCGGTCCGGGTGATAACCGTGCTCCAGCTGCGGGTCGTCAAAGTCAAACTGGACCGGCTCTCCGCGTGAACCCGGCAGGTGGAGCCGAGAGCTGACGGTGACAACCCGCGCCGCAGGTGACCGTTCGAGCGCCGGAAGCAGCAGGCCGGTGAGCAGGAACGGCGCCAGCACGTTCACGGCCAGGGTTTCCTCGTATCCGTCGACGGTGACGCGACGCGTCGCGCTCTGCTGCATGACCCCGGCCACGTGAAAGAGCACGTCGATCGCCTCGCGACGTTCCACCTCCTCAGCCGCGAAGGCGCGCAGATGCCTCAGGGAGGACAGGTCAACGGACCGCGGCTCGACGAGAGCGTCGGGGTGGTTGCGCCGGATCTCCCCGGCGGCGGCCTCGGCGGCTTCCGGGGTGCGGGCAACGAGGACGACCCGGTCGCCGGCGACGGCAAGCTTCTCCGCGGTGACCCGGCCCAGTCCTCGGCCACCGCACGTGATCAGCACAGTCTTCATCGCCTCGACATCCTAATGGGGGTGCCAGTTCAACTTGGACCGATTCGCGGCTCCCGGTGCGTCCCACCCCCGGGTTCGAGACGAAGGCGACGCTCCACTGGGTCGGGCCGTCGCCGGGTTGCCACCCCGCCGGAATCAGCGAGGCCGGCCCGGGCAGGCCGGCCTCGGAGCGGGTTGACCCGGGTGGCGCTTGGCCGCCGGGCGCAGGGTTGCCTAGACCTCGGGGATCAGGACCGCGGTGACGACGTGGATGACGCCGTTCTTGGCCGCGATGTTGAAGAGCTTGTCGCGGATGTCGATCCGGGAGGTCCCGCCGGTCGTCGTGAAGAGGACGCCGTTGTGGATCGCCCAGACGGGCTGGCCGAGGAGGGTCTTGACCGCGTTGATCTTGCCCCAGGCGGCGGGCAGGACGTTCGCCGCGTAGGCGTCGCCGCTCACGACGTGGTACAGCAGGATCTTGGTGAGCTTGGCCTTCGGGAGCGCGGTGCAGACGTTGTCGGGGGTGAGACCGAGCTTGGAGAACGCGGCGTCGGTCGGGGCGAACACGGTCAGCTGCCGGCCGCTCATGAGGGCCTTGCCGACCGCCGGATCGGCGCAGCCGACCGCGGCGAGGAGGGTCTTGAAGGTGCCGTTCGCCGTGGCGATCTGGACGATCGTCTGGGTCGGCTTCGAGGCCGCTGCGACGGTCGAGGGGACGATGGCCACGACGAGCGCTGCCGAGCCGAGGAGCAGTGCGATCCGCTTCAGGCGGTTCATCCGGGTGGAGCCTCCGTGCAGGGTGGAGTTGACGCCCCCACTTCGGAGCCGTGTCCGCGGCGGATTGCGGTGGCCGCCTGAGGCGCCTGCGCCTCGGCCTATCCTTGACGCGTCCCGAGTTCGTGCGCATCCATCGGAGGGCCCATGTCAACACGTGCGGTGGCCGCGATCCCGGTCGACCGATCCGGCAGCCTGTTTCGCTGGAACGGCGTCCTCGCGGCCCTCCACTTCGTCCAGTTCGTGGCCATCCTGGCCATCTCGTTCGCGAAGAACCCCTTGGTGACTTCGCCGGTGGTTGGCACATACCTGCGCTATGACGAGACGACGCGTCACCTGGTCACCGCCCAGCGCTCCATCTGGGATCTGCCGATCGGCCCGGCCGTCGCCCTCTTCTTCCTCATGAGCGCCGTGGCCCACTTCGCCATGGCTCTCCCGGCACGCCGCTGGTACGAGGCGCATCTCGCCCGTGGCCAGAACCCGATCCGTTGGATCGAGTACGCGTTCTCCTCGAGCGTGATGATCGTCGTCATCGCCGCCCTCGCCGGCGTCCAGGACGTCGGCGCGTTGATCGCGATCTTCGGCGTCAACGCCGCGATGATCCTGTTCGGCTGGAGCATGGAGCTCGCCAACGAGGGGCGCGACCGGCCACAGTGGCTCCACTACGTCTTCGGGTGCCTCGCCGGCGCCATTCCGTGGATCGTCATCTTCGTGACGCTCCTGATCTCCGCCACGGAGCCCGGCTCGGCACCCATCCCGGGATTCGTCATCGGGATCTTCGTCTCGCTGTTCGTCGCCTTCAACGTCTTCGCGATCAACATGGTCCTGCAGTACCGCAAGATCGGTCGCTGGCGCGACTATCTGTACGGCGAGCGGGCCTACATGCTCTTCAGCTTGATCGCCAAGTCGCTGCTGGCCTGGCAGGTCTTCTTCGGGACCCTGCGGCCGTAGGTGTGCTCGTTGCCCGGGACCTGCAGCAGCCGTGCATGCGAGACGCGGCAGGGGGCAGCATGCGCCGCGCGGCGTCTCACGGCTGGCGGCGACCTGCATTCGACGGTCGTGCGGGACATGACCGCCAGCGCGCTCCCTCACGGT
>VFSW01009595.1_pt1 | contig 13806 bp, 13 predicted proteins | sample 5358111 | NCBI WGS metagenome assembly VFSW01 (sample SAMN11554181, study PRJNA540505) | mine drainage metagenome | isolation source: sediment from site ElyBrook_90M | place: USA: Ely Copper Mine, Vershire, VT | collected 2017
CTGATGATGAGCTTCTTCGTGATGCTCGTCGCGTTCTCCACCATGGACAACAACAAGCTCAAGATCGTTGCCGGCTCGATGCGCGATGCTTTCGGCGTGCAGACCGATGCGCGCTACTCCGGCATCATCGAATCCGACGGCCTGCCGACCAGGCCGAGGCTGAAGAACGTCGCGCATATTTCGCCGGAAGACGCGTCCAACATGCCGACCCCGGACGAGCAGGATCGCAGCCGCATCAGCGGTGCCCGGTTGAAAATCGATCGCGAATTCGCGCTTGCCTCGGCCTCGCTGCGACAGGCGTTGCAGGACATGCCGGAGCTGACCGAAATCTCCAAACACATCATGTTTGAGGAGACCAAGGAGGGCCTCAACCTGGAAATCGTCGATCAGGACGGCCGCTCGATGTTCGCCGACGGGTCAAAGGTGCCGTATGAACGCACGCGCCGGCTGATCCAGAAGCTCGCGGCCCCTCTCAAGGCGACGCCGCTGCGAATATCGATCATCGGCCACACCGCCGCGGGCTTCGTGCCGTCGAAGAGCGATTACGGGGCGTTCGATCTTTCGGCGGATCGGGCGAATGCGGTGCGTCAGATCCTCGAGCGGGAGGGGCTGCCGCCGGCGCACATCTTTGCCGTCGCCGGCAGGGCGGACACCCAGCCGCTGTTTCCCGACGATCCATCGCTATCGGCGAACCGCCGCGTGACCATTACGCTGATGCGTGAAGATCCGCCGCTCCCGCCCGACCTGAAGCCGTAGCCCGATATCGCTACTATAATACCTTATTCGAGCTGCGGCCTGGTAGCAATTGCAAATTTTGCATGGCATAGGCTCAAAATCAGGCTAGGCTATGCTTCAAGCGCAGGGCTATAAGCCGCCTCGCTTTGCTATTGTGCAGTGAAGCACGTTGAGGCTCCCATCCCCATGACCAGCGATGTTGTAGCTCCCGCCGCGGAAACGACGGCGGCAAATGGGCATGGCGAAGCCCATTCCACCGCGGGCTTCAAGGCGCTTCTGATCGGCAGCATCGGTGTCGTCTATGGCGACATCGGCACCAGCCCGCTTTACGCGTTGCGCGAAGCCGTGGTCGCGGCCAGCGGGCCCTCCGGCGTCGTCCAGCCTCTGGCCGTGCTGGGGGTCGTCTCGCTGATCCTGTGGGCGCTGATCATCGTGGTGACGCTGAAATACGTGCTGATCCTGCTTCGCGCGGACAACCACGGCGAGGGCGGAACGCTGGCCCTGATGGCGCTTGCGCAACGCGCGGTCAGCCGCGGTGCCGGCACCATTGTGCTGCTCGGGATCGTGAGCGGCGCGCTGTTTTACGGCGACGCGGTGATCACGCCGGCGCTGTCGGTGCTGTCGGCAATCGAAGGCATCAAACTCGTCACCGCGACGTTCGAACCGTATGTCGTGCCGCTCACCGTACTTATCCTGCTGGCGCTGTTTGCCGCCCAGTCGCGCGGCACGGCGCGTGTTGCGGCCTTCTTCGGGCCGGTGATGTGCGTCTGGTTCGGCGTGATCGCGATCGGGGCCATCATTCCGATCATGCGCGATCCCGAAGTCCTGCTGGCGCTGAATCCCGTGTTGGCCGTCACGTTCATGCTTCATCATGGCATCATCGGCTTTGTGACGCTGGGTGCCGTGTTTCTTGCGGTCACCGGCGCTGAGGCGCTCTATGCCGATCTCGGGCATTTCGGCAAACGGCCAATCCAGACCGCGTGGCTCTTCATCGTATTGCCGTCGCTGGCGCTGAATTACCTGGGGCAGGGTGCGCTGGTCATCGCCGACCCGAAGGCGATCGAAAATCCGTTCTTCCTGATGTTTCCGGAGTGGGCGCTGATCCCGATGGTCGCGCTTGCCACCGTCGCGACCGTGATCGCGAGCCAGGCCGTCATTACCGGCGCCTATTCGCTGACCCGCCAGGCCATCCAGCTCGGCCTGCTGCCGAGATTTGAAATCCGCCACACCTCGGAAGCCCATTCCGGCCAGATCTATATCCCGCGCATCAACATGCTGCTGTTCATTGCCGTGATGCTGCTGGTGCTGATGTTCCGTTCCTCCAGCGCCCTGGCGTCGGCCTACGGCATCTCGGTGACCGGCACCATGGTGGTCACGGGGATGATGGGCTTCGTCGTGATCTGGCGCGTATGGAGATGGTCGCCATTGGCGGCCGCGGCGTTGATTGCGCCGTTCCTGTTCCTCGATCTCACGTTTCTCGCCGCCAACCTGTTGAAGGTGCTGGAGGGCGGCTGGGTGCCGCTGGCGCTCGGCGCCGTGGTGATGCTGCTGATGTACACCTGGCGGCGCGGCAGCCGCCTATTGTTCGACAAATCGCGCAAGCTGGAGTTTCCGCTCGCCGATCTGGTGGCGATGCTGGAGAAGCGTCCGCCGCAGCGCGTATCCGGCACGGCCGTCTTCCTCACCAGCGACCCCCTGAGCGCGCCGACCGCGCTGATGCACAGTCTGAAGCACTACAAGGTGCTGCATGAGAAGAATGTCATCCTCACCATCGAAACCGCGCCGACGCCGCGGATTAACCCGGCCGAGCGGGTGAGGCTGGAACAGATCGCCGCCACCTTCACCAAGGTAACCTTGCGGTTTGGATTCATGGAATCGCCGAACGTCCCAAGGGCGCTGGCGATCGCACGAAAGCTTGGTTGGCAGTTCGACATCATGTCGACGTCGTTCTTCCTCTCGCGGCGCGCGCTGAAGCCGGCCGCGCATTCCGGAATGCCGCGTTGGCAGGATCACCTGTTCATCGCGCTCAGCCGTACCGCCAACGATGCGACCGATTATTTCCAGATTCCGAGCGGAAGGGTGGTCGAGGTGGGAACGCAGGTGACCATCTAGCCCCTCGGGCGCTTCTTGATCCGCTGTCCGGCGCTTGATTTTCGTCGCATGAGGGGCGACGTTGGCGCGGAAAGGCGAGCCGCCGGCATCCGCGCTTGCGGAATTTGCCGGTATCTGCTCGTAATCCGCAAAAGGTGGCTGCCGGTTCTGTGGTTGGAACGCGCCCAAGTCGGATATCGAAGTGGCCGTAAGGAGGGTTTGAGTGGCAGACCAGGGACATCGGGTTCACGATTTGACGCCGGAAGAAGTATCGAAGGGAATGGCCGACGGGCGCTACCTTCTGGTCGACGTCCGCGAGCCGAACGAAGTCGCCGTGGATGCCTATCCCGGCGCGGTCGTGGTTCCGCTGTCGAGTTTCGATCCGCAGGCGATCCCCGATCCGAAGGACAAACAGGTGGTTTTTGCCTGCCGCTCCGGCAAGCGATCGGTGACGGCGTCGCTGGCTGCGCAGGCCGGCGGCCTTGCCTATGACAAGCATCTGGCCGGCGGGATGCTGGCGTGGAAGGCTGCGGGCTTGCCGACCAGGTCTGGCGGCTGACCATTGCCATGACTTCCATGAACAAGGTGTTTGCGGATCTGCCCGTCACGATCTTTGAAGTGATGTCGCAGCTTGCGCGCGACAACAACGCGATCAATCTCGGCCAGGGTTTTCCCGACGATCCGGGGCCGGAGGATATTCGCCGCGCCGCCGCCGACGCGGTCATGAACGGTTACAACCAATACCCCTCGATGATGGGTATCCCGGAATTGCGGCAGGCGATATCAGCCCATTACGAGCGCTGGCACGGCATCGCGCTCGATCCGATGGCCGAGGTGATGGTGACCTCCGGCGGCACCGAGGCGCTGACATCGGCCATTCTTGCCGTGGTCGAGCCCGGCGACGAGGTGGTCGTGTTCCAGCCGGTATACGATTCCTACCTCCCGATCATCCGCCAGGCCGGAGGCATCCCGCGTCTGGTGCGTCTCGAACCGCCGCACTGGCGTTTGACGGAAGAGGCGCTGCAAAGTGTATTCAACCCCAGGACCAAAGCCGTTCTCTTCAACAATCCGCTCAATCCGGCCGCGGTCGTCTATCCGCACGAGGACCTGGAATTGCTGGCACGGTTCTGCCAGGAGTTCGACACCATCGCGATCTGCGATGAAGTCTGGGAGCATGTGATCTTCGACGGCCGCGAGCACATTCCGCTGATTGCCGTACCCGGAATGCGCGAGCGCACGATCAAGGTCGGCTCCGCCGGCAAGATCTTTTCCTTGACCGGCTGGAAGATCGGCTTTGTCTGCGCCGCTCCGCCGCTGTTGCGAGTTGCCGCAAAGGTGCACCAGTTTCTCACTTTCACGACCGCGCCCAATCTTCAGGTCGCGGTCGCCTACGGCCTCGGCAAGCCGGCGGATTATTTTCATCGGATGCGCAAGGATCTGGCGCGCAGCCGCGATCGCCTGACAAAGGGATTGGAGAGCATCGGCTTCCCGGTTCTCCGCTCGCAGGGCACTTATTTCCTCACGGTCGACCTTTCGCCGCTCGGCCTTAACGAGACCGACGAGGCGTTCTGCAGGCGCATCGTGACCGACTACAAGGTCGCGGCTATTCCGGTATCGGCGTTCTATGAGAAAGACCCTGTGACGTCGGTCGTGCGCTTCTGCTTTGCCAAGAAGGATGCAACGCTGGACAGCGCGCTGGAACGCCTGTCCGACGCCGTGCACCGCCGATAGGAACTGGACCGATGGGGCGCTGCCCGGCCCGCATTCCATTCCGATGTGCCGTCGCGCTGGCCGCGGCGATTGCATTGCTGTCGCCGCCTGCGAAGGCAGGGGAGCGCACGGTCAACTTCTACAATTGGTCAAACTATATCGCGCCGGGCGTGCTCGAAGACTTCACAAAAGAAACCGGCATCAAGGTCGTCTACGACACCTTCGACGCCAACGAGACGCTGGAAACCCGCCTGCTCGCCGGGAAGTCCGGCTACGATGTTGTCGTTCCCACGGCCTATTTCCTGCAGCGCCAGATCAAGGCCGGTGTTTTTCAAAAGCTCGACAAGTCGAAATTGCCGAACCTCGCCAATGCCTGGCCGGTGGTGACGGAGCGGCTCGCCATCTACGATCCCGGCAATCAATACGCCGCCAATTACATGTGGGGCACGACGGGCATCGGCTACAACGTCAGGATGGTGCAGAAAATCCTCGGTCCCGATGCCAAAATCGATAGTTGGGACGTCGTGTTCAAGCCCGAGAACCTGGCGAAATTCAGGGATTGCGGCGTCCACATGCTGGATTCCGCCGACGATATTTTTCCCGCGGCATTGAGCTATCTCGGGCTCGATCCGAATTCGGCCAAGCCGGCGGATCTGGAGAAGGCCGCCGATCTCGTCAGCAAGATCCGGCCCTATGTCCGCAAGTTTCATTCCTCGGAATATCTGAGCGCGCTGGCCACCGGAGAGATCTGCCTGGTGGTGGGCTGGTCGGGCGATATCATGCAGGCGCGAAGCCGCGCCGCGGAAGCCAAAAACGACATCGCGATCGGCTATGCCATCCCGAAAGAGGGCGCCCAGATGTTCTTCGACAATCTGGCGATTCCCGCCGATGCCGGGAATGTCACCGAAGCCTATGAACTGATCGATTATCTCTACCGGCCAGAGGTGGCCGCGAAGAACACGAATTTTCTGTCTTACGCCAACGGCAATCTGGCGAGCCAGAAACTCGTCGACCCCCAGATACTCGGTGACAAGAACATCTATCCGGACGAGGCGACGCTCGCAAAACTGTTCGTGATCACCGCGCGCGATCCTGCGACGCAGCGCATCATCAACCGGCTTTGGACGAAGGTGAAGACGGGACGATAGGCGGCCTGCGTTACCGCCAGCGGCGGTGCAGCCAAAGCCACTGATCCGGATATTCGCGAATCCAGCCTTCGACCACCGATGTGATCGCCTGCATCGTCCCCGGAACATCGATCTGCCCGGCGGCATCGCGCACCGGCTTTACTTCTTCCGATAACTCGGCGCGGAAACGGTGACCGGGCAGGCGGATGATGCGGACGCCATGGATCGGACATTCGATCTGCCGCAGCAGACGCGCGAGCGTCGGGTTGGCCTTGGTCTTGCGGCCGAAAAACGTCACCTCGACGCCGTTGGTAAACCACTGGTCGACCAATATCGCGACGTGCTGGCCGTTCCGCAGCGCTTCCGCCATCCGCAGCGGCGCGTCGCGGCCGGCCGGGATCAATGTTCCCATTTTCACCGCGCGCAGCTCTTCGATGATCCGGTTGGCGGACGCGCTATTGGGCCGGCGAAACAGGATGGCCGCGTCTAGTCCGTGCGCCACGGCTGCCACGGCGGGAAGCTCCCAATTGCCAAGGTGTCCTGCAAATATCAGCGCCGGTTTGCCGTCGAGCCGCAGTTGCGCGAACAGTTCGTGGGTGCGCGGCCCAATCTCGATCCGGCTCTGCTCGGGGAAGGCGGGATCGTGCTCCCAGATATGATCGAGATGGGCAAATTCGGCGCCAAGGCGGCCGAGATTGTCCCAGACGCCTGCGAGGATGGTCTCGATTTCCGCTGGCGATTTTTCCGGGAATGCGGCGGTCAGGTTTGCGCGGCCGATCCGCTGTTCGCGCGTCAAGGGGCCGATCAGACGTGTGATTCGGCCGAACAGATTCGCCGTCTTGATCGGATCGAAATAGCGGGTGGTGCGCAGAAGTCCGGTCGTCAGCGCGCCTACGGCGGCTTCGCCGATCGGCTTGATCGCGTCGCGCACACGGGCCTTGGTGCGAAGCAGCTGAGGATGCATCAGAGACCAACGACGATCTTGCCGAGCGCTTTCCGGCTTTCCCTGCGCTTTTGCACTGGACGGGCTTTTCGCCGGCTAAACCGGTTCACGCGTCAGAATCAGCACGGCATTCTGGCCGCCGAAGCCGAACGAATTCGACATCACGGCGGTGACGCGTGCATCGCGCGCTTTGTTGGGAACCACGTCGAAGGGAATCGCCGGGTCCGGAACGTCGTAATTGATAGTCGGTGGAATCCGCTGGTGCTCGAGCGTCAGCAGCGAGAACACCGTCTCGACGGCGCCCGCCGCGGAGAGGGTGTGACCGACCATCGATTTGTTGGACGACACCGGAATCTGTTTGGCGCGCTCGCCGAACACCGTCGAAATGCCCAGATATTCCATCTTGTCGTTTTCCGGCGTGCCGGTGCCGTGCGCGTTGATGTAGTCGATCTGGTCGGAGACAAGGCCGGCGTCGGCCAATGCATTGCGCACGCAGCCGATGATCGGCTTGCCGTCGGGACTAGAGCGGGTGCGGTGGAAAGAGTCCGCCAGCTCGCCGCAGCCGGCAACGATGCCGAGAATCGTCGCGCCGCGCGCGGTGGCGGCTTCATAGCTTTCCAGCACCAGCGCGCCCGCACCCTCGGCCATGACGAAACCATCGCGGTTCTTGGCAAACGGCCGGACCGCAGCCTGCGGCGGATCGTTATGGGTCGACAGCGCCGACAGCAATGAGAACCGGACCAGGGCTTCCGGATTGACCGACCCGTCGGTCGCGACGCAAAGCGCGGCGTCCGCCTCGCCGCGGCGAATGGCTTCGACGCCGAGCTGGATGGCGCTGGCGCCGGATGCGCATGCGGTGGAAAGTGAAATCGGCGACCCCTTGGTGCCAAACTTCTCGGCGAGATAATCGGCGACCGAGCCGAACAGGAATCGTCGATGATACTGCGTATATCTTTCGCCGCCGCTGACCCGCAGCATGGCATCATAGTCGACTTCGGTACCGGCGCCGATCGCGCGCCCGAGTTCCTGGCGCTGCGGCCACTCGACTTCGACCGGGGCCACGGCGAGGAACAGCGGGCCGGGAAAATTGCCCTTGGTCCCGATAGCGGCCTGGGCGATGGCTTCTTCGGCGGCGACCTCGCCGAGCCGCTCGGAAAGGTCAGTGGAGGAGAACGGCTCGACCGGGATGAAATCGACCGCTCCGGCCATCGTCGTCTTTAACCCGTCGGTGGGAAAACGCGTAATGGTGCGGATGCCGGACTCACCCGCGGTGAGCTTCTTCCAGTTGTCGGCCTTGCCGGTCCCGAGCGAGGTCACAACGCCCATGCCGGTGACGACGACGATCGGCCTTCCGAACTTATCGCGCGTTGCTGTCATGTTTTCCCCGTCAGTTCGGCGATATTCACCGGATCGCTTCGACCAGCGCCATGCCTTCGCCCCGCCAATGACCTGTCCCGATCACCACAATCTGGGTCGGCGGAGCGGACATTTCAACCTCCAGCCCGGTGGGATCGTTGGGCGGAAACAATGCGCCGCGCGAGAGTGAAAGCGCCGCAAGGGCCAGCCCCAACGGAAACTGCGTCTCCATGGTGTGGCCGAACATGGTTCCAGTGGCCCGTACCGCGAAATCCGGGTGCTCGCCGAGGAATGCCCGCTCTTCGGAGGTGGCTGGTTCGGCGCCGGTCGCGCCTGAGATGATGGCGCCCTTGTCCTTGAGCTTGCCGAGCTTGGACCACAGCCGTTCCAGCGTCGAAGTAACCTCGCCGGAATGCTTGCGGCGCGCCATATCGGCTACGACATTTGTCAGGCGTGCGTAGGGCTTTGCGCCGCGCGCCTCGGCATGCGCCCTGGACTCGATCACAAGAAACGCGCCGCCCGATCCGAGCGCAAAGCCGCCGTTCTTGCCGCGCGCCCAAACCGGAACGAACTTGTCCTTGAGGTTGAAACCGCCGAACTCGTAGAGCACCAGCAGGTCCTTGCGCTCGCCGTTTTGCGAACCGCCGATCAGGGCGATGTCGCTTTGGCCGGCGGCGATGCGCGCAAGAGCGATCCTTGCCGCGTCGACGCCGGCGGCTTCCTCGCCCATGAAGGTGCTGGACGATCCGGTGACGCCGTGCACGATCGCGATGTTGCCCGCCAACAGGTTGGACAGCTGCGCCAGGAAGAGCGTCGGACGCAGATCGTTCATCAGCCGTTCGTTGAGAAAGCCGGGGGCTGAATTGCCTTTCGCTTTCATATTCAGAATGTTGGAGTCGACGGCGAGATCGCGTTCGCCGCCGCCGGCAGCGACGATCATGTCCATTCGCGCCAGGATTTCCTTGTTGCCCTTGATGCCGGCCGACTCCAGCGCCAGCCCCGCGGCGTAGGTGCCGATCCGCTGCCAGGCCTCCATCTGACGCTGGTCGCCCTTTTTGGGGATCTGGGCGTCGAGGTTCACCGGCGCCCAGGGATGCACGATGTAGGGCGCGAAGCTCTTCTCATCGACATTGATTCGCCGCTGATTGAGCGCGTCCCAGTGCGCGTCCAGACCCTCGCCAAGCGAGGTGGCCAGACCAATGCCGGTGATCCAGACTTCCACCGTTCCGCGGCTCGAAGAACTCGTCTCAGTCATGGGCGATGACCTGCTGGGGAAAGCCGATACGCATGGCTACGGCATCCATGTATCCGCGCAAATCCGGATTCGGGAAGGGAATGTGGCTGAACGTGATCGTCGCGTTGCACTTCAGCTTTCCGCCGACCCTGACCCTCGCTTCGGTCATCGCATAACCCGAGCCTTCATGAAGGATGTTGGCATCGATCGTCAGTAACTCGCCTGGGCTCACGAAGCCGCGCATCTTGGCTTCCTTGACCGCGGCCAGGAACGGCATGCGCTCGAATTTCATCAGCGCAAGCAATAGCCACCCCGAGGTCTGCGCCATCGATTCGATCAGCAACACGCCGGGCATGATCGGATAGCCCGGGAAATGCCCTTCGAAGATGGTGTTGTGCTGAGGGACCTGCGCCTCGACCGTGATGGTCTTCTCGCCGATGTTGAGGTCGAGAATGCGGTCAATCAGCTGGAAATATTCGAGCTGCATGGCGGGCGGCTACGCGCCCTTGGCCGCGACCAATTCGTCGATGCGAGCGCTGAGGTTTTTCAGGACGAAGTATTGTTCGGTGGTCGCCTTGCCGTCGTTGACTTCCTGGGTCCATTTCTCCAGCGGCAATTTGATCCCGAACGCCTTGTCGATCGCGAAGGCGATGTCGAGAAAATCGAGACTGTCGATCCCCAGATCGTCGATCGCGTGGCTCTCCGGCGTGATCGTGTCGCGCGGTATGTCGCAGGTTTCAGCGATAATCGTTGCGACCTGATCGAATGTAGAGGACATCATTAAGCCTTTGATATATTGAAGATAAATTCCGGAACCGTGGGAGGGGCGGCCGCTGCGCCCCGGAATGCCCTGTCCACAAACCGGAGTCGAGTGCCCGTATATCGGAGCGCCGCCTTTAGTTCAATGGAGGCGGGTGATGCCCGCTGAACCCGATTCGGGGGCAAACGAGCTGCGCGGGCCGTAAAGGCTAGGTATGCGGCGTCGAAATCCGCACGCAGTCGTGGCGTCCCATCAGCACGCAGTCCTGGGTTCTGCGCAAATGGGCGATACTCATGGCGAGCCATATCCCGATCGCCAGGAGGGCGACGGTAAATGCGAAAGCCGCCACATTCGCCAGCATGCGATGGCGAAAATCATCCGGTTCTTCCCGGTTGTGCTCATAGCGGGATAAATCGTTCGCTACCTCGCGCTGCCGAACCGGCTCGTTCGGATTCCTGCGCTGGCCGGGCGCAGGGGCCACGGCACGCGGCCGGAATTGGAGCACACGGTGCTCGTCTTCCGAGGAGGCCGAGACAATGGGCCGCTGGGTCTTCACGGCTGCCAGCTCCGGGAAATTCCGCTGCTATTTTAGCACGCACGCCCGCGACGCGTCTCCCGGAAAATGCTGGCATGGCGCGGGCACGAGAATCTATCCGTCCAAAGTCTCATGGAACCTGCCGTAGTCGATTCGAAGCCGACCGTCCTCGGCAGTATCGAGGATATCGGCGTAACGCTGCCCAAAGCGAATTTCGGTATGATCGTAGGACCTTCGGGCATGGACCGTTTGCGCCGCGACAACGTCATATCCGGTCACCACAACCACAAGTGATACGCCCAATGCGCTGAAGTCATCCGCAGTCAGCCCGTAAATCGGGCTCTGTTCATCGAGGACGTGGTAGAGCGTCCAGCTCAGCGCGAGCGCGGGGTGTTCGTTCCGCACCAATGGCAGCTCATAGAACCTGCGCAGCGACTGGCCCTCCTGGCTCACGACATTCTGCAGCAGCCACAGCTTGGCGGTGGCGTTGCCGATGATGTTGTGACGTTCGTTGGCGAAGCGAACCATCAGGGTCGGCTTGCCATCATGGTTTGAAATGACCGGATGATCGGCGAACAGCAGCCGGGCATTCGGTCGCGAGAAACGGGCGAAGATCAGCCCGGTCATCAGCGACATCGAGAAGATCCCCGTGAACAGCTCCACGGTGGCAATGAAATGTCCGTAATGGGTCTGCGGATGCATATCGCCGTAACCGGCGGTCGAAAGCGTCTCGATGCTGAAATAGAGATAATCGATATAGGCGCTGCCCGGCACGTTCGAGACCGGCTGATCCCCGATCCAGTAGAATACGGCGAACACCGCGTTGAAGACGATAAACACCAGGGCAGCCCCGCCGATAAAGGCCGGCCATGAGGCCGTCATGCAGCGATGGCTGATATCGGCCCAGAAGCTGAGATGAAGACCCTCGGTAATGATTTCGCGATCGCCGAATCGGACGATGCTCGCCTTCGACATCCGCTCGTTCTGGCTTCTGAACATCTTACGTTTCTCTTGATGGGTTGACGCATGATCCGGCAAAGCCTCGACGGCCCGGCGAAGATTATGCGCTCATTTCATCCGATTGGTGCGCGACCGGACGCAAAACCGGATTCCCGCTCTTTGCAGCTCGCACTCTTCCGCAAAGGCAATTGATCGCGGGCGACATCATGCCATAATTGCTTGCAGAGGCACCTTTTGGCAATCCGACAGGGGGATTTCAAGCCATGGCCCAGGTCCGCGAACCAATCCTCCAGCCGATTCCGATTCTAGCGCTGCGTCCGACCCAGATGACCGTCGGAATGCGGGAGGTCAGGGAGAAGCGCAAGCGCTGGCGGGACCAAAAATCGAGGAAGAAGCAGGCGGAGCTTCTGGGCAAGCATATGATTCCGGTGGTTCATGGACCGGACCAGCGCTTCTACGTCATCGATCATCATCATCTGGCGCGCGCCCTTCACGATGAGGGCGTGAAGGACATTCTCGTGACCGTCGTGGCCGACCTCACCATGGTCGATCGCGACGCGTTCTGGGTCGTGCTCGACGATCGCAAATGGGTCTATCCGTATAACGCCAGGGGCGAACGCCAGCACTACCGGGATATCCCCAAAACAGTCGTGGATCTCAAGGACGATCCGTTCCGCAGCCTCGCCGGCGAGTTGCGGCGGATCGGCGGTTTTGCAAAGGACACAACGCCCTTCAGCGAATTTCTGTGGGCGGATTTCCTGCGCCGCAGGCTGTCACGCAAAAGCGTGGAAGGCGATTTCGAGAAGGCCCTCGAGAAAGCGCTGGCTCTGGCCAAAGGCAAGGATGCGGTTTATCTGCCTGGCTGGTGCGGACCCATGGAGGATTAAGGCGTTTTCGAACAGCGGGTAGCGCTGGACTACAGCCTATTTCGGCAGGCGTCCCATCAAGTAGAATTCGTCGTTCGGACGCATGGAAGTGACGTTCGCCATCCGGTTCGACAACGCGAAAAACGCGGAGATCGCGGCGATATCCCAGACGTCGTCGTCGGTGAAACCGTGGCCGGCGATCTCGGCGAAATCGGTTTCCGAAATCAGGTGCGCCTGCGTGCTCACCTTCATCGCGAAGTCGAGCATGGCGCGCTGGCGCGGCGTGATATCCGCCTTGCGGTAATTGACGGCGATCTGGTCGGCAATTTGCGGATTCTTCGCCCGAATTCTCAGGATGGCGCCATGCGCGACCACGCAATAGTGGCACTGGTTGGCGCTCGAGGTCGCAACCACGATCATCTCGCGCTCGGCCTTGGTCAGGCCGCTATCCCTTTCCATCAGCGCGTCGTGATAGGCAAAGAAGGCCCGGAATTCGTCGGGCCGATAGGCGAGCGTCAGGAAGACGTTTGGAATGAAACCGGACTTTTCCTGGACCGCGAGCAGGCGGCTGCGGATATCCTCGGGGAGTTCCGCGATGGAGGGGATTGGGAAACGTCTGGAGATCGGCTGCGACATGGCGAGGCTCCCGCTCAATTGATGCGATGCGGTGGCTTGAGAACATAGTCGATGCCGGCCTTTACGCAAAGCACGCCGCAAGGGGCCGGTGGCGGCGCGAACCGGATGTCCGGCGTGAATTAGCGCAGCGGCTTTTTCAGCAGCGAGAAGCGGTCGGGATCGAGCCCCATCGAAGGTTGCAGCATCGGCGCCTCCACCATGCGCGCAGCCGGCCGCTCGTTGACGCCGGGATCGTTGGGCACGTCGCGATTTGACGTGGCCCCGCGCCAGCGCTCGAGCACGGCACCGACGAAATGCATATCGTGGCCGGCGATCGCCGACGGCACCGTCGAAATGGTGGCCTCGCTGCGCGGCAGTTGATGAACCGGCACTTCCTTGAAGCGCAGCCGGGTCGGCAGCGCCACGCCTTCGCCGAAGGCCAGCACTTCGCGGGTGCCGAGCGAGGGAACGAACGACAGCAGGTTCGCCGCGGCGTCGGAGACCGCCGAGCGTAACAGCGCCTGGTCGCGCTCGTTGGCAAGGCGCATCGTAAACAGCGTGTTGCACTGGGAAATGATGGTGGCATCGAGCTCGGCGGGGCGTTGCGTGACGAGGCCGAGATATACCCCGTATTTGCGGCCTTCCTTGGCGATCCGCGAGACCGCCTTTCGTGTCGGCCCGAAGCCGATGTTGCGGTCTGCCGAGGCGTAGCGATGGGCCTCCTCGCAGACGAACAACAGCGGCGAAACGCCGTCGCTCCACAGCCCGAAGTCGAATGCCATGCGGCACAGCACCGACACCACGGAATCGATGACTTCGGCAGGAAAGCCGGCCAGCTGCATGACGGTCATCGGCCGGCCATTGGCCGGCAGCC
>VFSW01009596.1_pt1 | contig 13804 bp, 22 predicted proteins | sample 5358111 | NCBI WGS metagenome assembly VFSW01 (sample SAMN11554181, study PRJNA540505) | mine drainage metagenome | isolation source: sediment from site ElyBrook_90M | place: USA: Ely Copper Mine, Vershire, VT | collected 2017
CCATTTGGGAGCACCACTCCGCTGCCGTCGCGTTCGTGGCGGAGCGCGAGCCCATTTTCACGTCATGTCCCAATTCGACGAGCTTCGTTCCGATGGTTCGACCGACCATGCCTGTCCCTAAAATCCCGATTTTCATACGTTATGATTCCTCTCTGATTACGCAGTTTACTATGTTGCCGCGCGGAGGATTTTTTCGACCGAAGGAGAAAACATCCGTCGAAACAATCCCTTACACTTCGGCGCAAGAATTCGTGAAGGTAACAATATTTCGGATACTACAGTCCCAAATGCAAAGCCCCGTTAGCTGGTGTGCCAGCAAAAACGCTGAAAACTATTTTTACAGCGCACCCGCGTTTGTGCTTCATGAATAATGCCGTTATTTCGCGAATTTACGTCTTTCCAAAAAGTTATTAACATGGCTGCTCACTTTCTGTTGGGTTTATAGAAAATTTTAGAAAGCTATTTATGAAGTCGCTCTATTCGAAGCTCCGACGCAACTGTTTTCAATGAGCAAGAATTTTTACTTCATACACCCTAATGCATATATGCACTAAAATTGGTAAAGTCAAGAGGCTCTGAAAGTTTTCTTAGGATTCTTTTGCGTAGAGCGTATCGAGCCTCGATGTTATCCCGAAAGCATCAACTTCCCATGGCCGATGCCAGCATATACGCAAAGACGCTCGCTCATGCTGCCGAATTTTGGACGGCGGATAGCCACTTCAAGGTATTCAAATAGCATCGCCACCGGCACTCGTGTTACGCGAAAGACGGGAATTCCGCCCATTGTTTCCGGATCAACGGTATCGGAAAATTCGCGGCGAGATTTTCGATGTTTTGATTACTTCATTCGCTGCCGCAAGATTTCCATCGCGATCCCTCACAACATTTCACTTCCCTTTGGTGTTTGGTTCTTTTCAGGTTGGCGAATCTGCCAGCCGCTATTAATTTACACACTCTCACATTAACGAATTTCGTGAAAGAACGCATTCGCATTGCATCCGGCCAGGGCTTTTGGGGCGATCTCCCGTCGGCACCAATCGACCAAATCCGCCGTGCCTCGCCCGAATCGCCGCTTGATTACATGATGATGGACTACCTCGCCGAGGTGACGATGTCCATTATGCAAAAGCAAAAGCTTCGCGACCCGCGCATGGGATACGCGCGTGATCTTATCGAAGTGATCGATGCGGTGCTGCCAGACATCGTAGAAAAAAACATCAAAATTATCTCCAATGGCGGCGGGGTGAATCCCGAGGGCTGCCGAGATGCAATCTTAGAGGTTGCCCGCAAACGCGGGATTTCGATCCGCGTGGGGGTTGTGCTCGGGGATAATATTTTGGATACACTGGATCCACTTCTCGCGAGCGGTCATCCGCTCAAGAATATGGAGACGGGTGAACCGCTCGCGAACATTCGTGACCGCGTGCTTTCGGCGAATGTTTATTTCGGCGCGTGGCCCATCGTCGAGGCCTTGCAGCAGGGCGCACAGATCGTTGTAACGGGTCGCACTACGGATACCGGCCTCACGCTCGCGCCGATGATTCACGAATTTGGTTGGCAGCCCAACGACTGGGACCTAATGGCAAGCGGCACGATCGCCGGACATATTCTTGAATGCGGCGCACAGTCCTCCGGAGGGAATTTTTCCGCCGATTGGAAATCAGTTCGGGATATGGCCCACATCGGGTTCCCAATCGCGGAAGCCTATCCCACCGGCGATTTCTATATTACGAAGCACCCAAAGACGGGCGGACTGGTTTCACGGCAGACCGTTGCCGAGCAATGCCTTTACGAAATCGGCGATCCCAAAGATTACATCACGCCCGATTGCATCGCGGATTTTACGACGATCCAACTCGCGGAAGAAGGCCGGGACCGCGTCCACGTCACCGGCATCAGGGGCCGAGCCGCAACGGATTCCTATAAAGTCTCGATGTCGTATAGCGATGGCTTTTCTGCGCAAGGGACGCTCACCTACACCTGGCCGGACGCGATGCACAAAGCGCGTCTCTCAGACCAGATTTTGCGGACGCGTTTAAAGGATGCCGGATGCACCTTCGACTAAATGCGGACCGAATATCTCGGCGTAAATTCCTGCCACGGCCCGCTCACGCCGGTCGATTTCGATGAAGTGCAGGAAGTCGTCGGGAAATGGGGCGTGCGCGGACCAGATAAAAAATCCATCGAACGGTTCGGTAAAGAAATTGCGCCGCTCATCCTCACCGGCCCACCCAGCGTTACCGGTTTCGCCGGTGGGCGGCCAAAGCCGAGTGAAGTCGTCGCGTATTGGCCAGCACTGCTGGATAAGAAAGCTGTGACGCCGAGAGTAATCGTATGAACCCGGAACCTTGATTGCATGGATTGCATGGATTATGCGGATGTTATTTTTTTCCGTCATTGCGAGGAGAATTCAGCGACCGAAGGGGGCTGAATTCGACGAAGCAATCCCTCCAATTCGAGCCGAATCCGAAGGGATTGCTTCTTTCGATTCCTCGGGACCGAAATTGCTCCACTTCCTTCCGCAATCCCTCCTCGCCATGGCAGAATAAAAAAGAGCATGACCACCGAAATCGGTAAAGACATCGCGAAAGCCCGCGCCCTGCTGGAACGCGGACTGCTTGTCGCGATTCCGACCGAAACGGTTTATGGCCTCGCTGCCAATGCCCTCGATCCGGATGCCGTCCTGCAAATCTTCGAAGTAAAACAGCGCCCGCAGTTCGATCCGCTCATCGTGCACGGCGCTGATCGCGACCGGCTTGCGGAGTATATCCGGAACTTTCCAGATTGGGCGGTGACGCTCGCAGACAAATTCTGGCCGGGGCCGCTGACCATTGTTTTGCCTAAACGGGACATTATTCCCGATATAGTTACTTCGGGCCTCGATACCGTCGCCGTTCGCGTGCCACTCAATCCACTTACGCACGAACTTCTGACTCAGCTTGAGTTTCCGCTTGCAGCGCCGAGCGCGAATCCGTTCGGCTACGTCAGCCCCACCACGCCACATCACGTGATGGATCAACTCTGTGGCAAAATCTCCTATATTTTGGATGGTGGCGAATGCGCGGTCGGAATCGAATCAACTATTGTTGCCGAGCAAAATGGAATCCTTCACATACTTCGGCTCGGCGGAACTTCCGTCGAGGAAATCGAGAGTGTGATTGGTCAGGTGATGGTCAGTAGCGGGACGAATGAAGGCAAGCATATTCCCGGCAGCATGAAAAATCATTACGCCACGCGAACCCCGCTCATGCTCGGCGCGATCGATCTTCAGGAACACGATCCATCAACAACGGGCATTCTCAGTTTTCAAAAACGATACCCCGAAATTCCGCTGGAACATCAGATCGTGCTTTCGACTTCCGGCGATCTTCGCAAGGCGAGCAAATATCTCTTTGCCGCCATGCGGCACCTGGATACGCTGGGCCTCAAAGTAATCCTCGCCGAGGAATTTCCGGAGACGGGATTGGGGCGAGCCATAAACGACCGGCTGCGGCGCGCGGCAGCTATTAAAGAGGCGGGCACGGATTTAGCTCCGTAAAGTAATATGGCAGAAACTCAATATGTCGCTGGCCGTTGCAATATCGGTCGAGAGGAAACTACGCGGCGAATGAACGTCGGCTGGCTTGGCCTCGCCGTAACTTTGCTTCTCGTCGCCATTTTAGTGGGAACCGGAGTGAATCCATGGTGGCGATTACTCGTCTTTTTTCCGGCAACGCTCTCGGCTTCCGGCTTTATCCAGGCACGCCTGCATTTCTGCGCCGGATTCGCGCGGCTCGGCATCTATAATTTTAGTGCTGTTGGGCAGAAACATGCAGTGCCAGACGAAACCTCGAACGCAAAAGATAAGAAAAGGGGCAACCAGATAATGATCTATGCCATGCTCTTCGGGGTCGCGGTGGCAATCGCGTGTGTCTTCCTATGACGCGGAGTGGACATTGGTTCCTACCGTTATGCCCTTCAGAGCAATAATGGGCTGAAAGCCAGTTCTACACCTTCATTTCACATCCTCGACCTTGACGAGATGCTGCACCGTGCGGATCATCCCTCGGATGGCCGGTGTATCGTTGTGGATGGCAACGTAATTCGGGCGGCCGAGACCCAGCGCCTTGATCGTGCGCTTGTGGACTTGAAGCGTGTCGTTGATGGACCGCGTCTGCTTTACGAGAATTTTTTTTGGTGCTGCCATAATTTTAACCACCGCTGCCCCCGCCTTGAGAAGCCGGGAGTAATCAAAAACCTTATCCGTTAAAAACTTTTGTGAGCGAGACGCCGCGGCGCTCGGAGATCATCGTCGCATCGCTGAGTCCTTCAAGCGCGGCCATCGTGGCCTTAACAAGATTGTGCGGGTTCGATGAACCCTGCGATTTAGTAAGAATATCCTGCACGCCCGCAAGTTCGAGCACGGCGCGAACGCCACCGCCGGCGATGAGGCCGGTACCCGGCGAAGCCGGTTTCAAGAATACTTTGCCAGCGCCAAACTTGCCGAAGGATGTATGCGGAATCGTACCGCGACGCAATGGAATCGTGCGCACGTTGCGCTTCGCGTCATCCGTCGCTTTCGAAACGGCGTCGGCGACTTCATTGGATTTGCCGAGGCCAATGCCAACATGCCCGTTGCTATCGCCAACAGCGACGATCGCATTAAAGCTGAATCGGCGTCCGCCCTTGACGACCTTCGCCACGCGGTTGACGGCGACGAGTTTGTCCTTGAGATTGAGTTCTGCTGATCGAATTTTCGCCATTAGAATGAAAGTCCTCCTTCGCGCGCGCCTTCCGCCAAGGCGTTTACGCGGCCATGATAAAGATAGCCGTTACGATCGAACACGACCGATTTAATTCCCTTCTCGATAGCAACGCCCGCGAGTGCGGCGCCAGCCTGCTTCGCACGATCGCTCTTTTTCCCGTCCGTCAAACCACGGCTGCGCGCCGCAGCAAGCGTAAAGCCCTGCGCGTCATCGACAAGCTGCGCATAAACGCCCTTGTTGCTGCGATAGACGACAAGACGCGGCCGCGCGCTCGTCCCCTGAACGGTCTTACGAATCTTATGCTTTCGGCGCTCTTGCCGAATCGCTTTTTCTTTTAATTTCAGTTTCGAAGCCATACTATCTTACTTTCCTGCTGTCTTTCCTGCTTTGCGACGGATTTTCTCATCCGAATATTTGACGCCCTTGCCTTTATACGGTTCCGGCGGACGAATGGAGCGAATCTTTGCGGCGACGGCGCCAACGAGTTGTTTATCGATTCCGCTGACCGTCACTTGGGTCGGCAACGGAATATCGATCGTGATCTCCGGCGGTGGCACAAACGCTACGGGATGCGAGTATCCGAGCGCGAACTGCACCCACTTGGCTTTCTTTTCCGCTTTATATCCTACGCCGACCAGCTCGAGCTTCTTCTGATAGCCGTTGGTAACGCCTTCGACCATGTTATTCGCAAGCGCGCGCGAAAGCCCATGCAATGCACGCACGCGGCGGTCGTCGCTCGTGCGCGAAAACGAAAGCTCTTCGCCTTCGATCTTCACGCCGATTTCCGAAGGGATGCGTTGCTCCAACTGGCCTTTCGGTCCCTTGACCGTGAGTGCGCCATCCTTGGATGTGACGGTCACACCCTTCGGGATCGCAATTACTTTTCTTCCTATTCTCGACATATACTTCTTTCTCGCTTACGCTAATCCACTAATCGTGCGGATGCTGCAGCATTCAAAATTTCCTTACCAAACGTAGCACAAAATTTCACCGCCGATATTGGCCTGGCGAGCTTGCTTATCGGTCATGAGTCCTTTCGGCGTCGAAAGGATGGCGATACCCAAGCCCGAAAGCACGCGCGGCAGTTGCGTCGCGCCGGTGTAGCGGCGAAGACCCGGCGTTGAGATCCGTTTGAGACCCATGATGGCGGGTCCGCCATTCGTGTACTTCAGCGTGACGCGCAGGATGCCCTGCTTCTCATCCTCGATCCGCTCGACGGATTCGATATAGCCCTGCTCGCGAAGAATTTCTCCCATCGCGAGTTTCAGCTTCGAAGCGGGCACATCGACGTACTTATGCCGTGCCGCAAGCGCGTTGCGCAACCGTGTTAAAAAATCACCGATAGTATCCATCTATCCTCTATTCTTAAAATTTTCTACCAGCTTGATTTGCGCACGCCCGGAATCTTGCCTTCGAGCGCGAGCTCGCGGAAGCAAATACGACAGAGGCCGAACTTGCGATAAAACGATCGCGACCGACCGCAGCGGTTGCAACGGTTATGCTTGCGCGTCGCGAACTTCGGAGTCCGCTTCGCTTTTACTCGTAAGGCTAATCGTGCCATTCAAAAAAGTGCTAAAGTGCTGAGTGCTAAAGTGCTAGATCCTTTCAGATCCGCTGATTCTAAACTCTTAATTCTTAATCGTTATGCTGCCGTTTCACGCTTGCGGAATGGAAGTCCAAATGCTTTCAGTAATTCCAATCCTTCTTCGTCCGATTTCGCGCTTGTCGCGAACGTGATGTCCATACCGGTGATGCGCGAAACTTTATCGACATCGATCTCCGGAAAAATGATCTGCTCGCGAATGCCGAGCGTGTAATTCCCGCGACCGTCGAACGACTTATCCGGAATGCCGCGGAAATCGCGAATACGCGGTATGGCGGTGGTCATGAGGCGGTCCAAAAATTCGTACATCCTCGCCCGGCGAAGCGTCACGCGGCAGCCGATTGCCTGATTCTCGCGCAGTTTGAAATTCGAGATCGACTTTTTCGATTTCGTGATCGCTGGCTTCTGCCCCGCGACGGCTTCCAGATCGCGCACGGCCGCATCCAGCAATTTCGGATCGCTCGCCGCGCCGCCGACACCGATATTGATCGCGATCTTTTCGATGCGCGGCACTTCGTTCACATTCGTGTAATTGAAACGCTTCATCATCGCGGGCACGACACGCTCGCGATAAATACCGAGCAGCCGTGCGGGCGGCACCGGGCGATTGGAAACAGCCTGCCGCTCGAGAGGAGCCTCGCTGCCTTTCGCTCGTTTCTCACCCTTCGGTTTGCTTTCGCCCTTGGGTTTTCCCTCGGCTTTCGGTTTACCCTCCGCTTTCGGCTTTCCTTCGGCTTTCGGTTTTTTTTCTTTTTCTTCCGCCATATTCTTTTCTTTTTCGAGTGACGATATTGGCCGTCACTGCTTTTGTAGCCGCGACCTTTAAGTCACGGCGAATTTCTTTTGCTTCGCCACCGTGACCCACACGTCACGGCTGTAAAATCCGCGACACAATGGTCGCAAAATCATTTTATCCCAGAAGATCCCCCGAGCGTTTGGAATACCGCTCGTAACGGACGTTCCCTTCGGCGCTCGTGAATTCCCGCTTGCCAATGCGCGTGCGAAGGCTCGTCTTCGGATCGACGAGCATGACGTTCGAAGCATCGACCGGCGCTTCGCGCGTGGTGATTCCGCCCTGCTGGTTCTTCGCGCTTGGCCGCTCGTGCTTGAACTGATTGTTCACGCCTTCGACCAGCACCTTATTCCGCTCCGGATAGACGCGCAGGACCTTCCCGGTCTTGCCGCGGTTCTTGCCCGTTATCACTTCGACGATGTCGTTCTTTTTAATCCGCATACTACTTTAAACTTTCTTACAGAAGGATATGAGATACGTTTTCATTTAATGAACTTAAATGACTTCCGGCGCCAAAGAAACGATCTTCATATACTGCCGCTCGCGGAGTTCGCGGGCGACGGGTCCGAAAATGCGGGTGCCGCGCGGCTCGCCCTGAGCGTTTAGCAGCACGACGGCGTTTTGGTCGAAACGAATGTAGCTGCCATCTTTTCTGCGCGATTCTTTCTTCGTTCGCACGATTACGGCCTTCGAAACTTCGCCCTTCTTCACCTGACCATTCGGAATCGCAGCTTTGACGCTCACGACCACGACATCGCCCAAGCCGGCGTAACGGCGCTCGTGTCCACCCAGGACGCGAATGCACCGGCAGCGTTTCGCCCCGGAGTTATCGGCTACTACTAAATTTGTTTCTTCCTGTACCATGATCGTTCGGCCCCGCTTATGTAGTAGTGAGCATTAGCCCACGCTGTATTCTTTCGCTTCGCCACCGTGACCGAAAGGTCACGGCTACAATAAAACTATTATTTCGCTCGTTCTAAAACTTCCACGACGCGCCAGCGCTTCGTCTTCGAGAGCGGCCGTGTTTCCATGATGCGGACCGTATCGCCCGTCTTCGCATCGCCCTTTTCATCGTGCGCGACAAATTTCGTCGTCTTCTTAAAATACTTTTTGTACAGCGGATGCGGCACCTGGCGCGTCAGGCTTACGATGACGGTCTTCTGCATCTTATCGCTCACGACCTTGCCGACGCGCTCCTTGCGCCGCCCGCGAATCGTCAAAGCAGCATTCTCAGCAACTTCTGTCGCCGGCACTTCGATTGCCGGGGCTTCGGTTGCTGTCGCTTCGCTATCTATAATTTCGTTCTCTGCCATGTATTCTTTCATCTCAGGAACTTGGGGGACATCCGGGACAACGATCCCAAGCATCCCACGCGCCCCATAAATCCTGGTTCAGACTATGCCTTCGCCTCCGGTTTGCGCCCGCGGAGCGCGGTTTCCATGCGCGCGATGTCGCGCCGTAGCACCTTGATCTGCGCGTGATTATCCAATTGTCCCACGACCTTTTGGAACTTTAGCGCCGTCAGGCGCGAACGGTTATCGCCGATCTGCTTTGCCAGCAGGGCATCCGTCTGCTCCGTGAGCGATGCGTATTTTAAGGCTTTCATCTATACTCTGTAAAAATCGTTTCTACTCCGCGACCGGAAGGTCACGGTTACAAATTACTCCACGTAATCGGGCCGTGTCACCATTTTCGTTTTTACCGGAAGTTTATGTCCGGCGAGCCGCAATGCTTCCGTGGCCAGCTCCTGCGTGATGCCGCCGACTTCGAACATAATGCGCCCCGGCCTCACGACCGAAACCCAAAATTCCGGCGAGCCTTTGCCCGAACCCATGCGCGTTTCCGCCGGCTTTTTCGTGACCGGTTTATCGGGAAAAATCCGAATCCAGATTTTTCCGTCGCGCTTCATCGTGCGCGAAAGCGTGACGCGAACGGCTTCGATCTGGCGGCTCGTGATCCATCCGGATTCAAGCGCCTTCAGGCCGAACGAGCCAAAGGCGACCTGCGTCCCGCGGGTCTCGTTTCCCTTGACCTTGCCGCGCATCGCCTTGCGGTATTTTACTCTCTTTGGAAGGAGCATGTCTCGTCTTCTCTAAACTTGTGTTCCTAAATTTCGGGGTGTGTCTTACGGAGTTCCTGCGGGCGCGGTCCGAGGCGCTCGCGGCTTACGAAGTTTGGGAGTCATATCTCCCGAACTCGCGGGCCCCGACTCCCGGCGTTCGCCGCCGCCGCCACGTTCACCGCCGCGCCGCTCGCGACCTCCGCGATCCTCGCGGCCGCCACGATCGTCGCCACCGCGACCACGGCCGCCACGGCGCCGGCCTTCCCCGCCCGCGGCGGAAACGATTGGACGCTTGTCCTTCTGCTCCACTCCGTTGACGGCCATATCCGCGGCCAACTGGAGCGGCGTCTGACCAATAATATCACCGTGGCAGACCCATACTTTCACGCCGATCGTACCATAAATCGTATTCGCGGTGCTCCGCGCAAAATCAATGTCGGCTCGTAGTGTGTGCAGCGGAATGCGACCTTCCTTATACTGCTCCGAGCGCGCGATTTCCGATCCGCCCAGCCGGCCACCACACTTGATACGAACGCCTTCCGCACCGGCGCGCATGGCTGCCGAAATCGCGCCCTTCATTGCGCGGCGGAACGAAATACGGCCTTCGAGCTGCTGCGCGATCTGGTCGCCGATGAGCTGCGCGTCCGTTTCCGGCCGCTTCACTTCGTTGATAAGGATCTTCACTTCCTTACCGCCTGTAATATTTTTCAGCTCTTCTTCAAGCTGCGCGATTTCCTTGCCGCTCTTGCCGATCACGACGCCCGGTCGCGACGTGTGGATCGTAAGCACGACTCGCTTTGTCGTTCGGTCCAGCGTCAGCTTCGAAAGCCCCGCCCGCTTCAGGCGGTTCTTCACGTAGGAGCGAATAAGATTATCCTCTTCGAGCTTTTGCGCGAAGTTCTTGTCGTCGTACCAGCGCGCGTCCCACGGGCGCGTCACTGCTACTCGGAATCCGATCGGATGTGTTTTTTGTCCCAAACTTGTATCGTTATTCGCTAACGGTTAATGCTTCATTGGTTGGTTTCTCTTCCATCGAAATCGCTTCCGAAGTGGCGGCCACAGGCGTCTTCGGCGCGGGCTTCATTCGCGGGATAAACTTCGTCGATTTTTTACGTGTCTTCGGAATGACGCCGTTCATCGGCGTATCGCCAACGACGATCGTAAGATGATTCGAGCGTTTGCGTATGCGAAAGGCCCGGCCCATCGGCGCGGCCGAAATGCGCTTGAGCATCGCCCCGCCATCGGCCTGGCATTCGCGGACGAAGAGATCGTCCACATCGAAGCGGGCGTTCTCCGGGTCCATCTGAAAATTTGCGACCGCGCTACGCAGCGTTTTCTCCGCCACGATCGAGGCATGGTTCGGCGTGAAATGGAGGATCGAAAGTGCCTCGGGAACCCGCTTGCCGCGGATCATATTGAGCACGATTCGCATCTTTACCGGCGAACTCTGAATGCCCCGCTTTATTGCATGTGCTTGCTTTGCCATCGTAAAAATTCCTATTCGTTCCTGAGTGCTTCCCTATGCTTTCGTCGCTGCTTCGGTCTTCGTCCCGGAGTGTCCTCGGAACTGGCGTGTCGGCGCGAATTCGCCAAGCTTGTGTCCCACCATGTTTTCCGTCACATAGACAGGAATAAATTTATTGCCATTGTGGACAGTGAACGTGTGCCCGACAAAATCGGGCGAGATCGTGCTTGCGCGCGACCACGTCTTGATCACTTTCTTCTGACGCGAAGCATTCAGCGTCTCCACTTTCTGGAGCAGCTTCTCGTCGATAAACGGTCCTTTTTTTAACGAACGTGACATACTTTTTTATTTGGAGCGCCGTTTAACGATATACTTAGTCGATGCGTTCTTACCCTTGCGTGTCTTGAAACCCTTCGAAAGCTGACCCCATGGCGACTTAGGATGCCGGCGTCCGCCGCCCGATTTCGATTTTCCTTCGCCGCCGCCCATTGGATGATCGACAGGGTTCATCGCCATACCGCGCGTCTGCGGACGAATGCCGAGCCATCGCGAACGCCCTGCTTTGCCCCAGCTAATATTGAAATAATCGGAGTTGCCAACCTGACCGATGGTAGCGAAGCATTCCAGGCGAATTTTGCGCGTCTCGCCCGAAGGCATTTTCAGCGTTGCGAATTCTCCCTCTTTCGCCATTACCTGGCACGCATTGCCGGCCGAGCGCGCGATCTGTCCGCCGCGTCCCGCGACGAGTTCCACGTTATGCACGAACGTGCCGAGCGGCATATTCTTGAGCGGCAGCGTATTGCCAACATTGATTTCCGAATCCGCACCAGAAGTGATCGTCGCGCCGACCGCAAGGTCGCCAGGAGCGAGAATATACCGCTTCTCACCATCGGCGTAGGTTACGAGTGCGATGCGGCAATTGCGGTTCGGATCGTATTCGATCGAAGAAATTTTGCCGGCGATGCCGATTTTATCGCGCTTGAAATCGATCACGCGGTACATCCGCTTGTGTCCGCCGCCGCGATGCCGCGAGGTGATGCGTCCCGTGTTGCCGCGGCCGCCCGATTTGCGGAGCGGTTCGAGCAGCGATTTTTCCGGCGTGGTCTTCGTGATCTCGTCGAATGTCGAGATCGAGTAATACCGCGTCGCGGGCGTTCTCGGTTTTAAATTTCGAATAGCCATTAGAGTGCGCCTTTCTCCTTCGTTTCCATCGGCGCGAATACGTCGATCGTATTGCCCGCTTCGAGATGCACGATCGCCTTCTTAAAGCCCTGCTTCACGCCGTGCCGCGCGCCTTTGCGCGTGAACTGCGTTTTGTGCTTCTCCTTTTGCCAGGATACACGGACGCTCTTGATCGCCACACCAAAGCGGCGACGCACCGCGTCTGCGATCTCGATCTTATTCGTGTCCGGCAGGACTTCGAAGTGATAAATTCCCTTCTCGGCCTGCAGCGTTGCCTTCTCCGTGAGGAGCGGGCGTTTTAATACTTCTCGTGCCATCGTCGTAATTTCTTATGCCGGGATCGCGATATGTTCCACTTCCGGCTTTTCCTGCGCATTGCCAGCAAAGCTTTGTTCTATTGCCTTGATCGCCGATTCTTCGGCAATAACCGCGCGCGATTTCCAAATGTCGTACATCGACGCCTTATCCGCCGACGAAATCGTGAGCGTCGGAATGTTCCGGCCGCTGCGATAGATGACGTCGTTATCTCCTGCCGTCAACAAAATTGCCTGCTTCGTATTAAGATTTAGTGCATTCAAAACTTCCTGCACCTGCTTCGTACGCGGCATGTTCAAATTAAAATCCTCCACGACGACGAAAGCATTCTTCGCAACCTTCTCCGAAAGCGCGCTCTTTCGCGCAAGCTGCTTTACCTTTCGCGGCAAGCTCTTCGTGTACTTATGCGGCAACGGCCCGTGCATCGTTGCACCGCCCGGATGAAGCCCGCTTTTGATCGAACCCTGCCGCGCGCGGCCGGTGCCTTTTTGGCGAAACAGTTTCTTCGTCGAACCCGATACTTCGCTCTTCGGTAGCGTGCTGTGGGTGCCCTGCCGCTGGTTCGCGAGATGCGCGTCGATCATGAGCCACATCGCGTGCTCGTGCGGCTCGATGGCGAAAATATCATCCGCAAGGGTAATATTTCGCCCTGTCCCGGAACCGCTTTTATTTAAAACTTCTACTTCCATTGCTACGCTTTCACAATTTCTACTACCTGATTCTTCGCCCCCGCAAAGGAGCCACTAACGAGCACCAAATTTTGCTCCGGTAACACCTTGACCACTCGTAGGTTTCGCGTGGTAATACGCTTGCCACCCATTCTTCCGCCCATGCGCTGGCCTTTGAATACGCGCGATGGATAGCTCGAAGATCCGATCGAGCCCGGCGCGCGCTGCCGATCCGATTGACCGTGGGTCGTCTGCCCGACACCGCCGAAATGATGACGCTTCACGACGCCCTGAAATCCGCGACCTTTCGAAGTCGAAGAAACGTGGACCGTGTCGCCTTCGTGAAATAAATCCGAAGCCGTAATCGCCACTCCCGGAGTGAGCGATGCCATCTGCGCTTCGTCGAACGTGCGAAACTCGTGCAGATACCGCTTTGCCGAAACGCCACTTTTTGCCATGTGGCCTTTCTCCGGCATCGTCAGCTTTCGCTCCGCGATTTCCTCGAAGCCAAGCTGCACGGCATCATAGCCATCCGCCGCCTTCGTCTTCACCTGCGTTACGTAGCAGGGGCCAGCCTGAATGACGGTGACGGGCACGTACTGCCCCTCGGCGTCAAAGATGCCGGTCATACCAACTTTTTTTCCTAAAAGTGCGCTCATATTATCAATTACGAATTACGAATTACGAATTACGAATTTTCGAGCCTCGCTCCGAATTACGATCCATTCGTAATTCGTAATTCGTAATTTGTAATTAAGCGTCACACCTTAATTTCTACTTCTACGCCCGCCGGCAATTCGAGCTTCATCAGCGAATCGACGGTGCGGCTGTTCGAATTCAAAATGTCGATCAATCGCTTATGGGCGCGGATCTCGAACTGCTCGCGGCTCTTCTTATCCACGTGCGGCGAGCGGTTTACCGTGAAGATGGATTTCTTCGTCGGCAGCGGAATCGGCCCGGAAACGACGCAG
>VFSW01009597.1_pt1 | contig 13803 bp, 9 predicted proteins | sample 5358111 | NCBI WGS metagenome assembly VFSW01 (sample SAMN11554181, study PRJNA540505) | mine drainage metagenome | isolation source: sediment from site ElyBrook_90M | place: USA: Ely Copper Mine, Vershire, VT | collected 2017
TACGCCGGGGTCGATCCGGGTGCGAACTCCGCGCAGATCATCGCCGACCTGCCCAGACTGAAAGCGGATCCCGGCAAGATCTGATTCAGCAGCTCCACCGCGCTCATGTGCTCAGGCTTCCAGGATGCCCAGCTTGAGCGCCAACGCGACTGCATGGCAGCGGTTTTCGGCGCCGAGTTTCACGAACAGGTTGCCGAGGTGGAAGCGCACCGTGGACACGGTGATGCCGAGGATGCACGCGATCTGGGCGTCACTCTTGCCGTGCGCGAGCCATACCAGCAGATCGTGCTCGCGCACGCTCAGCGCCTCGCAGCCACGGCTGGTCCGGCGCCCGCTGACCCGGTTCAGGCTCTGCATCAGAGCCAGCTGCAGCCCGCGCAAGGCCAGCATGGTGCGCGCAGGGGTATTGCTGGGCTCGGCCGTGGCCGAAAACAACTGCAGGTTATCCGTGCGCATGCGGCCACCGGCATAACCGCGCACGGGGCGACGAAAATCGCGTGCTGCCATCGCGAAGCGCTGCTCCAGCGATGCGGCACCTTGCCGCCAGGTGCTGGGCTGCGGGCCCTGCTGCATGACCGGTTCGCGGGCAAAGAAACGCTGGCCCTCGCGGATGCGCGCGATCACCGGGTCGACGCGCTCGAAATGTTCGCGCAGATAGGTGGCCAGCCAGGAGCGGTCGTAACCGCTGTTGAATATGCGCGGAGTGTCGGCGGTTGCCGCCAGGCTGACTTGCGCCAGCAGCAGTTCGCGCAGATCAAGCCAAGTACGGATATCGCCAAGCACGCGCTCCAATGCGGCACTGGTCTGCGCTTCGGCCAGTGCTTCGTTGAGCTCGAACAGGCGCAGACAGTCTTTGTCATTCAGGCCGGAGCGCATCCGCTGATCCAGAACATATGAAAGTGTCACCACGGCGCCCCGCAGGTTCGGCCCATCCGATAGGGGCAGGATACATGGCGACCCAAGCGCATACTGCGTGCGCTGTCAATCTTTGCGCATCACGGTGCCGTAGCTGTCGCGATCCAGCCGGTAATCGCGTAATGCGAGCAGCGCGAACGGCATGACGGCGAGCAGCAGGATCGCCGGGCCCATCGCCAGCCAGTAGCGGGTCGAGCTGGCCTGCGTCGACAGGCTAGCGCTATAGCCGATCAGGCCCAGCAGCAGGCCGCTGAGACCGACGCTGAGGCTGCTGCCGAGTTTGTAGGTGAAGATGTAAAGCCCGAGATAACTGCCGGCGCGCGAAGTCTGCTCCGGACGGCGGGCGGCCTGCGCGCAGTCGCCGGCCATGGCGTAGGGCAATGACCAGAACGCGCCGGTGCCGATACCCGCCAGTACCTGGAACGGCATGAGGGTGAGCACGACGTGTCCGGCCGGTGTCAGCGGGAACCAGCCCCAGGCCACATGGGTGAGCGGTGCCATCACATAGCCGAACGCCGCGATGCCGGCGGCGACAACCAGCGCCGGTTTCTTGTCCAGGCGCCGCGCCATCCAGACCCAGAGCGGCTGCGACAGCGCTGCCGCCAGCAACAGGCTGAGCGCGAGCAGGCCCATCTGCGGGCCATTGAGTCCATAGGTATAGGTGTAGGTGTAAACGCCGAGCGCGATGCCGATCTGCAGCCCGATCTCCACCGCCAGAATCATCAGCAGCAGCGCGCGCAGATTGCGGTCGTGCAGCAAGGGCAGGAACTCGCGCCAGTGCGGTCGCGCGGTGTGCTGCGGCGCACGCAGGCGCGGGATATAGCGCCAGGTGCCGGCGACGGTCCACAGCGTGGCCAGCAGCACCAGCACGGCGCAGGCCCAGCCCATCGGCGCGTAGGCGTGCGGGTTGAGCTGCCCTTGCGCATAGGCCGGGGTGGAACGGAAAAACACCAAATTGCTGCCGACCAGTGCCAGCAGCATGCCGAGGATCTGAAATACCGCACGGTAGCCCTGCACCGCAGTGCGGGTGTCGTAATCGTCCGCCAACTCGCCGCCCAAGGCGGTGTGCGGGATCACGAACACCGTCAGCGCGGTCTTCAGCGCGAAGATGCCGGAGCCGAGCCATAGCGCGGTCACCAGCATCGACATGCCCCGCGGCGCAGACCATAAAAACACGCTGCACAGCGCCACGCCGATGCCGCCAAGGATGAGATAGGCATGGCGGCGACCGTAGCGTTGCGAACGCGTGTGGTCGGAGATCCAGCCCACCGGCAGGTCGGTCACCGCGTCCCAGAAGGTCGACAGCGCCATGATCAGCCCGGCGAGATCGGCCGGCAGGCCGAGGATCGCGGTGGCGAAGAACAGGAACGATCCGGTGACCAGAAAATACGCGGCCAGCACCATGCTGCCGCTGCCGTATCCCAGCAGGCTTGCCAGCGGTAGACGGCGGCTGCTCAGGCGCCACCCTCCGCAGCAGCGGCCTCGAGCAGCGCGCGCACTTCGCGGTGCAGCAGCTTGGCCAGGAAGCTGCGCGGCAGCTCGTCCATCACCACCACCCGCTCGGGTTGCTGCCAGGCCGGCAGCGTAGCGGCGAGATGCGTCCTCAGCTCGCGCTCGATCGTGCCGGCGTCCAGCGACCGGCTCCGGCGTCGGCGCGAGACGCACAGGCAGGTCTGGTTGCGGACTTCGACCAGTGCGGCTTCCTTGACGTGGGCGCATTCGTGCGCGCGCTCCTCGACCAGGCGCGGGTAGATGCGGCCTTCGGGGCGTTCGATCAGGTTCTGGCGCCGATCCAGCACGTGCAGTCGACCGTCGGCATCGAAGTAACCGTAGTCGCCGGTGAAGTACCAGCCCTCGCGCAGCACCTCGCGGTTGAGTTCGGGCTGATCGGGGTATCCCTCGAACACGGTCGGGGTGTGCACCCAGATGCGTCCGCGCGCGTGCGCCGGCAGCACGGCAATACCCTGCTCGTCGCGGATCTGCACAGCCACCCCTTGCGCTATATGCCCCGAGGACGACAGTGCGCTCAACTCGGGCGCGAGGCCGTCGTCGACGTGGTCGCGCGGGGGCAACATCGCGATCGGCGGCATCGCCTCGGCCATCCCGTAGCCCTGCTGGAAAATCGTCCCAAAGCGGGCGATGGCTTCGCGAATCTTGGCCACCGGCATCGAGGCCGAGCCATAGATGTACTGGCGCACGCTGGCCATGTCCTCGGCGCGCAGATCGGGGTGGTCGAGCAGGTCGATCAGCAGGCTCGGCGTGGTGAAGACGTGGGTCGGTCGCTGCGCACGCAGTGCCTCGATCAGGGCGTCGGCGGTATAGGCGCGGGGCAACACCAATAGTCCGCCGCCGAGCATGGTCGGCAGGATCACGCCGCTGCCGGCGCCGATCAGCGGGATGCCGACCAACGCACGCGAGCGGCCCTGTGGCGGGTCGGTGAGGTTGAGCAGCAGCAGGCGCAGGCTGTGCAGAAAGGGCGCATGGGTCATCGCCAGCAGCTTGGGTGGGCCGGTGGTGCCGGAAGTGAAGCCGAACGCCAGTGCGTCGTCACGGTTGACCGGCTGCTGGCTCGCGGACGGAGGCGTGGCCGCCATCGCGGTCTCGAGGTCGCCGTTCGGTCCCGAGGTCCACACCCGTTCCACGCCCAGTTTTGCGCGCAGCACGGCGAATTCCGGGCGCTCGAGGTCGCTCCCGATCACGATCAGCGCGGGCCGCAAGTGCTCGGCCGCCGCAAAGATCATCGCGCTGGGATGGGCCGCGTTGAAGGTGATCAGGCCGACACCGGCTTCGATCGCGGCGAAGCGAAGCACGACCTGCTGCCATTCGTCGCTGAGCAAGGTCATGACCCGCGCGCCCTTGGTCACGCCATGCTTGCGCCATGCGGCGGCCAGACGCAGGGTACGGTCATCCAGATCGCGGTAGCTGAGTCGCACGGTCGGCGTCACCAACGCCAGCTGCTGCGCGTGCCGGCGCAGGGCAAAGCGCTGAATATCGCGGAGACTGTGCGCGCGATTGATCATGCGCACCGCCAGATGGATCTGCAGGCGACTCAGCAAGGTGCGCAGACTGGGCATCGACGGGTTGCCGGCAAGTTGAAAAGAGCCGCCACCGTATGTGCCGACGGTGGCGGGCGGGTGGCGCGGGTCAGAAGCTGTAGCGCACGCTGACTCCGTAGGTGCGCAGGTAGGGCGCGTACACCAGCGGCTGGAATAGCTGCAGGCCGGGACGCTGATGGGTCGCGAACTGAAACACGGTTGCCGGGTCGGTCAGGAACACCGCCGAGGCCGCAGCCTTATTGTTGAACACGTTGTCCATCCAGAAGGTGATCTCCAGGTTGTGCGTGCGCAGCCCGGTATGCAGATTGACCCGGGTGGCGCCGGGGATCAGCGCGGTGCCGGTCTGGATGGCGACCATGCTGGAGCGGTAGAAGGCATCGGCGCGCGTGAACCAGCTCCAGCCGTTGCCCAGCGGATGAGTGTTGATCAGGCTCAGGTTGGCGGTGTAGTGCGGCGCGTATTGCAGCTCCACGCCGGCGAGGTTGGGATTGCCACCGAGCAAGCCGACCAAGGCGAAGTTGTACTGGTCGTACTTGGCGACGTTGTAGCTGGCGCCAGCTTTGACCGTCCATTCCGGGAATGGGCGGATCTCGAGGTTGGCTTCGACGCCCTTGGATGTCGTCGCACCGGCGTTGGTGTTGAGCACCGCACCGTACTGGCCGATGCTGCGCACGATCTGGTCGCGCCACTTGATCAGGTAGGCATCGGTGTCGAGGAACATGCGCCCGTCGAGCAGGCTGAACTTGGCGCCGACCTCGTAGTTCATGCTGCGCTCGGGACCGTAGTAGCGCTCGTCCGGCGCGATGGCGCCGTTGGTGGTCGTGGCATTGAAGCCGCCGGCCTTGATCGCCTTGACCGCGCTCGCATAGAGCGTCGTGCTCGGCGTGGCCTTGTAGGTCAGATACAGGCCCGGCGTGAACGGGCGGAAGGTGCGCGAAGCACTGAAGAGCTGGGTCGATCCGGCCGGCGCGGTAGCGCTGGGCAGATTGATCTGGGTCGCATCGACCGACTTGGTCTCGGAGGTATAGCGCATGGCGAGTCCGAGGTCCCACTGGCGGGTGATATGCCAGGTGGCCTGGCCGAACACGGCGCCGCTGCGCGTGTGCTCCTGATTGTCGCTGAGCAGGCCGCCCAGTGGCGTGGCGGGGCCGATGTACAGGCTGCTGTCGTTGTGGCTGTAATCGTAGTTGTACAGATACAGGCCCAGCAGCCAGTCGATGCGGTTGTCGCCTTCCGAGGTCAGGCGGAACTCCTGGCTCGTCTCGGTCTGCGGGCCGGTCGTGCCGGCCTGCGCGATGGGCGTTGCGCTGTAGTCGGAATCATAGAGTTGATTGAGCTTGAGCCGGTTGTAGGCGGTGACCGAGGTGAACTCGGCAAAGTCCATGTCGTAGTGCAGTGCAAAGGAGGTGATCAGGTTGTCGCGGTTGAAATGACCCGGCGTGACCGCAAAGCCATTGGTGAGCGAAGGCACGTTGCCATAGAACTGCTGATAGTCGTTGAAGTGCGGCGAGAAGCCGCCGTTGTTGGGCACGAACCGCTCCGGGAAATCACCGTCGCGCACACGCTCGTAGATCAGGTTGAACTCGCCGTTCAGGCGATCGGTCGGATTTCCGCTGAGGGTCAGAAAGCCGCCACGGGTATGGCTCCAGTCCAGCTTTCCGCCGGTGAGGTTGTTGCGGTAGAAGCCGCCGAAGTCATGCGCCAGTACGCCGACGCGGTAGTAATAGGGGGCATCCTTCTTGAAGGGTCCGGAGAGCACCATGCGCGCGTCCCTGCCGCCGTCGTTGCCGACGCCCAGAGTGATCGAGCCCTGCTGCGTGTCGCTGGGATGCTTGGTGATGAAGTTGATCGCGCCGGCGAAGCTATTGCGTCCGTAGAGCGCGTACTGCGGGCCGCGCGCGACCTCGACGCGCTCGATATTGTCGCCGAGCAGGAAGTCCAGCGCCGCGCGCGACGGCATGTACACGCCGTCGATGAAGAAGCCGACGTTGGGCTCGCCGATGGTCGTGGACAGTCCGCGGATCACCGGGTTGTAGCCGGACGAACCGAACAGCGGGACCATGACGAAGCCCGGTACCAGCGAAGCGATATCGGCCGCGCTGGTGACTCCGGCGGTCTGGATGTCCCGGCTGGTCACCACGCTGATGGCGATCGGCACGTCCTGCATCAGCTCGACGCGCTTGCGTGCGGTCACGACGATGGTGGCCAGGGATTTGGCCTGTCCGTTGTCCGGTTGAGTCTGCGCAGCCCTGGCGGTGCCGGCAGCCTGCTGCGCATGGGCCGGCAACGCCAAGGTTGCACAGACGGCCACGGCAAACGCGTGCGGTCGAATTTTCATGAGTGTTCCCCCTCGAAAACACGTCGCCACGCTAACCGTGCGCGCCGCGCGATATAACTGTCAGAAATGACAGGGAGGGACTTCCCGGAGGCTTCGTTGCGCGCCAAGCCGGCAGTCAAACCGAGCTCAGGCCTCGACGCGATGCCGTCCGGGACCCAATGGGATTGCGCGCGGCGGTCGGCTGTCGATGGCGGCGGGTGGCGCGACATCGGCCTGCACGCCGTCGGGCACCTCCACCTCGAGCACGAAGCGGGATGCCGTACGCCGCCAGCTCACCGCGATGGGTCCGTGCGGGGTCGGGAAGCGACCTTCCGCCCAGGACAGTCCGGCAGCGCAAGGGGCGATGCGCGCGCGCGAGAAACCGGGGGTGAGCGGCTGCACGCCCAGCACGTCGGTCGACAGGTCGAAGGTGGGGGTGCCGGAAAAGGCGTGGCAGGTGCTGGCCAGCGGCGACAGGCGCCACATTTCCCACCAGGTGCGGGCGCCGGCATCCAGCATGGCGCCCCAGCGCTGGCGGATATTGTCGACGATCCGCGCCTGTCGTCCGACGTGACGCAGCGCCGCATGCAGGAAATGCATCTGGAATGGCTGCGCCAGCACCACGTTGTACGCGGCATCGAACGCCGGAGACGGCGGTTCGTCCTCGCCGAGGCTGCGGGTCAACAGCAGACGATCCCCGGAGGTCACGTAATCGAGGGCGCGCAGCGCGCGCGCGCGCGGTGCCAGGCCGGCGGCGATTACCGCGGCGTTGGCTTGCTGGCTGACGCGCTGACGCCGGTCGCTGTCGACATAGACGCCGCGGCGCGTGTCCCACAGTTGCCGATTGAGCGCGGCACGCACGGCGCGCACGCGCGTGCGCAGGCGCGCTGCCTCACGCACGGCCCCGGCTGCGCGCGCCAGCACCGCTGCCGCGCGCAGGGCCGCCGCATACAGCGCGTTGAGTGCGGTCAGCCGGCCTTCGCGTTCCAGTTCCGCCCAGTCGATGAACACCCAATGCGGTACCTCCGCGAGCAGGCCGTCTGCATCAAGAAAAAGTGCAAACCATGCCAGCACCCGCGCGACCGACGGATAGAGATCTTCAACCAGCGCGCGATCGCCGGCATGAACGTAATGACGTTCGAGATGCAGGATCCAGAGCAGGCAGAAGTCGGGAATCAGAAAGGTGGCTTCGGCCGCGAAATCCGCCGGGGTCGCCGGCGGCATCAGGCCATCCTCGCGCTGCGCCTGTGCGGCGAGTTGCAGGCTGCGTGCACTGAGCGTGTATTCGCCGAACGCGGCGAAGCCGATCAGGCTTTCCACATACGCATCGCCAAGCCAGTGCCGCTGCTCGCGACCGGGGCAGTCGATGTAGGTGTCCTGCATGCAGGCGCGCAGCGTGGCGGCGCCGGTTGCCCAGATGCGTTCGAGCGAAGGGTCGGAGCAGCGGAACGCTCCCAGCTCCTGCACCGGATACTCCACGGTCTCGACGGCAAGCGAATGCACGCGCAACGGTCGCGCGCAACCGCGGAAGGTGACCTGCAGATAGCGCAGGCCCTCGACACCGAAGCGCTGCCAACGCTGTCGCCCCTGGCGCAGGATGTAGCGGTGCGCTCGCGGGACGTCGAAGCCCGGGATGCCGGCGGTCGGCTGCACGCGACCGTCTGCGGCAAGCCGTTCGCCGGCAAGCAGATCGATCACCGCGCCCGCCGCGCCCTCGACGTCCAGCAACACGCGCCCGGCCAGCACGCGCGCGAAATCGAGGACCACGCTGAACGCATGACCATCCCGGCTCTGCACTTCAAGCACGCCGCCGGCAGTCAGCAGGGCGCGGGGATCGGTGGTTCTGACATGCCTGGCCGGCTGCAGCGCTTCTCCGGTCATCTGTGCGGCGGCATCGTCCAGGATCGCGCGCGGCTCCGTCTCACCCGTACGCATCACGCGCGCCGCGCGTACGACATCGTTGCGCAGTGGCGGCAGGCCGCTGGGCAGCAAGACGGGAAACGGCAGAATCGCGCTGTGGCCGTTGCGCATGCGTGCGGCCAGCACGTCAGCCTGCGGCCAGGCGCTGTCATCGAAGTCCGCAGCGGTCCAGCCCGGCGGTTCCAGGCGCGCATCGAAGCACTCGTTGAAGCCGTGGCTGCCCGCGGGAGTGTCCTGCCTCCATGCGGCTGCGGACAGACAGCGCCAGCTCGCGGCGCTGCTGAGTTCCGGCACGTCGGTGGCATCGAGATAAAGTGCGCCGCAGCCGAAATGACGTCGGTGCTGGTACGGCGGCAGTTCGTACCAGGCGGTGTTGCGACCGTAGCTGTGTACCAGCGCGGCGATGGCATTGCGGCCGGGCTGCAGCCAAGGCGCGAGATCGCCGGTGTCCGTGCATTGCCAGTGCGGACTGGAACGCGCCGGGCCGCGTCCCACCGCGATGCCGTTGACCCACAGCTGGTAGCGGCCGTCGGCCGAAACGCGCACCGGGCATCGCGCGGGGACTTCGGCGATGTCCAGCGCATGCCGGAAGTACGCGTAACGGTTGGGATCGCAGGCAGGCGCTTCTCCGCGCTTGCGCGGCAGCCAGATCCACGCTGCGTGCGAGCCGCTCACGTGCTCTCCAGGAAGGAGCGAAACAGCTGGCCGACGAGTTCGGGGCGTTCGAAGATCACCGGCAGCGTCGGCATCTGCAGCAAATGCGCCGCAGGCAACGTCTGCGCCAAGTGCTGCGCGAGCGCGAATGGATGCAGCGGATCGTCGCTCCAGGCGATGACGCAGGTCGGCATGCGCAGCGCCATCAGGCGCTGGAATTCCGGGAACGGTCTCCAGTCCGGCACCGTGCGCAAGGCGGTGGCGAGGCTGTCCTGTCGATGCGCGCGAAACGTGGCGGCCACGACGCCGATCGCCGTTTCGGTCCAGCCAAACAGCGTGCGTTGACGCTGCGCCGCCTGGTGCAGGAATTCGTCGATGCCCTGCTCGGCCAGGTTGCTGCCGAGCGTCTTCAGGTGCGCCGCCTGTAGATTGAGCGTGTCGTCGAAGGCAGGCGCGGTGAGCAGCAGGCGTTCGACGCGCTCGGGCTGCGCCAGAGCAAACAGCAACGCGGTTGCCGCACCCATGGATTCGCCGCCGACGATCGCACGCTCGACGCCAACGGCATCCATCACCGCGGCGATGTCCCGCGCCATCGCCGCAGGGTCGTAGCCAGCCGGGTCGGTCATCGGAGTCGACTGGCCGTGACCGCGCTGGTCGAACACGATCACGCGGTAGCGATCGGCGAGTGGCGCCAGCTGCTGCCGGCTGATCCCTCGGGTTGCGGCCAGGCCGTGCGCAAACAGCAGCGGCGGGCCATCGCCGAAGCAATCGCAAGCCAGGTCGACATCACCGGAACGTACCAGCTGCATGCATCCTCCTCCCGCACTCATGGGCATCGTCCGCCGTCGACGCGCTCCACGATGGCGTCGGTCCGGTACGCACGCGGGCATCAGGTCCGCGCAACCGCTCCCGGCCTGTAGGCGACGCCGTCGATCTCCACGGCGGCCCCCAGCGCCAAGGCCGCCTTGCCCACGGTGATGCGCGCCGGCGGCTCGGCTCCCATCACTGCAAGATAGGCCGCGTTCATGGTGAGGAAGTCACCGATGTCGGCCATAAACACGTTGAGCTTGACCAGATCGGCCAAGGATGCGCCGCAAGACTGCAGGATCAGCTCGATGTTGCGCAGGGTTTGCGTCGTCTGCGGCCCGACGCCGCCGGGCGCCAGCTGCATCGAGCTGCCCCGGGTTCCCAGTGTGCCGGAGACGAAAATGAAATCGCCAGCGACGACGGCATGGCAGAACGCGGGTAACCGGGCGATGCCGGGAACGCTGATCTTGATCACACTCATGCGGGCACCTTTCACGATGCTGAATTATGCGCTAGCCACACTCAGTCGCGTCTGCGCGCCTAACCGAAATGACAGCGCGCCACTTGTCGGCCGGACCATATGGCCCGGCTCACAAGTGCCTCACCATCGGTCAAGCCGCACTCAGTGGGCCGCAATGCGCACGTCGACGCGCAACCCGATGGGCAAGGGCGGATGACCATCCAGCTCGATCAGCGCTTCGAGCGTCTTATCGTCGCGTCTCTCGGCCGGATCGTCGGAGATCGCTTGGCGTTTGCCCATGATGCCGCTGATGCGTACGATCTTGCCGGGGAAACTTTGTCCGGGAAACGCATCGGTGCTGATCAGCGCCCGCGCGCCGACCCTGATCCGCGACAGATCGAGCTCGCTCACGTCTGCGCGTACGGAAAGCTCGTGCAGGTCGCCAATCAGCGCGAGCGGTACCGGTGCGAGTGCGGTGACCGTTTCGCCGACATTGAGGGGGCGCTTGAGCACGGTGCCATCCACCGGCGAGCGAATCATCGTTTTCTCGAGTTCGGCCGCGGCGCGATCGCGTTCGGCCACCGCAACCGCCAGCGCCGCGGTAGCCGCGGCGATGTCCTCCGGACGAGAGCCGGCCACGAGTTCGGCGAACGCAGCGGCAGCCTTTTCGCGCTGGGCGCGGCGCACGGCCGCCGCAGCGCGAGCCTGCTCGGCCTGCTCGGCGCTGATCAGCTTGCGCTGCGCGAGGACTTCACGGCGCCTGGCTTCACTGGTGGCCAGGGCTTCCTGCGCCCGCGCTTCGTACAGCACTGCACGCGCCTGTTCGATGTCCTGGGGGCGCGCACCGTGACGAAGTTTGGCGAGTTCGGCACTGCGCAGTTGCACCTGCGCCGTCGCCGACGCGAGTGCCGCACGATAGTCGGCATTGTCCAACTCGGCGAGCAGCTGACCGGCCTTCACCGGATCGCCGCTATGGACATCGATTCTTGCGATGCGTCCGCTCAGCTGCGGAACGATCACACGCGTTTCACTGCGGGGCTCAACCAAGCCGCCGGCGATGATGGTGTCCGTTGCCTGGAACACGGCCTTGGGGTCGTGCTCGCCGGAAGCGGAGGCGGCGATGGCCAGAGCGAGCCCCAACGCCAACGCGCCCGACACCACGCCGAGAGTCACCCAGGACGTCCTGAGCCTGTTGCCGGATTCGCGGCCGGCTGTTGACCGCAGCGGCTTCGGTGAGTCTGCCGGCTGCACGCGACGCGGCGACGTGCGTCGGGCCGGCCCGCATCGGTCGTCAACGATGACCCCGTCTTCGAGCTGCACCACCCGGTCGGCGAAGGGAACGACCCGGGGATCGTGGCTGACGACCAGAACGGCGCAATTGCGTTTGCGTGCCAGGACATGCAGAACGGCCGTGATGCCCCGACCCGTCTTGCCGTCCAGCGCGGCGGTCGGCTCATCGGCCAGCAAGATGTCGGGATTTCCGGCGATGGCGCGCGCGATCGCCACACGCTGTTTCTGGCCGCCCGACAATTGCGCAGGAAAGCGTTCGGCCAGTTCGTCAAGTCCGACCACATGGAGCAGGTTTTGCGCCTCTTCGCGGCGGTGTTCGCGTGGCCATTCCTTCAGATCGAGGGCGATGGCGACGTTTTCCCAGGCGCGCAGGGCTGGAAACAGGTGGTAATGCTGGAAAACAAATCCGTAGTGGGCAAGGCGCAGGTGTGCCAGTTCATCTTGCGCAATCCCTTCCAGCGCGCCGCCGGACAGTCGGATGGTTCCTGCTGTCGGCCGCAATTGGCAACCCATGACCTGCAGCAGCGTGGTCTTGCCGGAGCCCGACGGTCCGAACATGAGGGTCAGTGCGCCGCGTTCCAGGGTCAGCGACACGCCACGCAAAGCCCGAAACGCGGTCGCCCCGGATCCGTAGATCAGCTCGATGTCCTTGAGCGCAAGGATGGGCGAGGTCACTGGAATACCTGGGTGGGATCAATCGTCATGACGCGCCGGATGGAAATCACCGCGCCGAGCAAGCACATGGCAAACGTCAACACCGCGAGCGACAGGATCAACCAGACCGGCAATGCCATCGCCACGTTCCCGCTTCGACTGAACATCACCATCGCGATGGTCGCGCCGATGCCGATGCCGAATCCGAGCACGGCGCTGATCATGGCTTGCTTGCCGATGATCCGGTAGAGGTAGCGGTTGGTCGCCCCCATCGCGCGCAGGGTGGCGTATTCGGACAGGTGGTCGACCGTACTCGCGTACAAGGTCTGTCCGACGATGACGATGCCAACCACCAAACCCAGGACCGCGGCGAGAACGAGCGCCGAGCCCGCGCCGGTCGTGATCAGCCAGTAGGCCGCGGTGCGGCGGGCAAACCGATCGACGGTCATTACATCCACAAACGGCAGGCGTGCACTCAACGCGCGGCGCACGCGGTCAGGATCGGCGCCGGGCTTCAGCTTGACCAGCAGATAACTCGCCTCACCGGGCCGCAACAGGGCGAGCCGCTGCGCGCGCGCATAGGTCGTGAACACATACGGGCTCTGGGTAAAGGTGCGAATACCCTCGGTCAGGCCGACCACGCGGGCGCGCTGGTTGTTGATTTCGATGACCTGTCCGACGCGGGTCACGCCGAGCTTGTGCATGTACAGCCGGTCGATCAACACACCATCCGGAATCCGCAGGCTCGTCAGGGTGCTGCCTGGCGACAGCGACCATGGGCCACCACGGCCGCTGGCCTGATCAAAGCCCACCATGATCACCGACTCGGTACCGCCGTCCGGCTTGCGCCAGACCGCAAACTGGACGACGTAGGCGTCAACTGCAGCGACGCCTGGTACCGACAACGCCTCGAAACGCCGGCGCTCAGGGATGCGACCCGAGATATCGACATTGGAAACGCCGAGCGCACTGACCCACAGGTCGGCGTCGGCATGGTCCACCACGGTGCTGGCCGTTTTGGCAAAGCCCACGAGCAGGCCGAGTTGGGCACCCATCAGCACGACCGCGAAGACGATGCCGATCAGGGTAACGGCGAAGCGTGCCCGGTCGTGGACCAGGTTGCGCCATGCCAACAGCGTCGTGCCGGGCAACAGGGCGGTGCGCAAAGCTGCAGCGAGGGTTGGCCTCATAACTCCATCATGGGCGGTTCCTGGAACCGTACCGGGCTATGCGCACTCGCGACGCGATTGATCCGCGGCGGCCAGCATGCCGAAAGCCTGCTGGAAAAACCGCACCATACGCAGCCGCGAGTCCGCGGCCGCATCAGGATTGGGTGCGAACAGGACCTCACCACCCTGCCCGAAATAGGCGAACGGATCGTAGACGGTGACGGCAGGCTCCAGCCGGTTGAAAGCATGCGTGGCGTCCGGGTAAACGATGGACTCGACACAGGATCGATCCGCTGGTGCCAGCTGTTGCACCAGATTGGGACACGTATCGGCGGCTTCGTAGGTGTCCAGAGCCCCGGTGAGGATGAGTACCGGAGCGCCGGTGAGATGGCCGAACTCGTAGCCGGGCACTGTGTTGTACACCCAGCACACGGGGTAGAACGGCATATGGGCGGCGAAGCGCAGATCTGCTTGACCCATGAATCGCCGGGTATAGAAACGCGTGGCGGTGAGCATCGATACCACGCCGCCCCAGGAATAACCGGTGATACCGATATGCGC
>VFSW01009598.1_pt1 | contig 13803 bp, 9 predicted proteins | sample 5358111 | NCBI WGS metagenome assembly VFSW01 (sample SAMN11554181, study PRJNA540505) | mine drainage metagenome | isolation source: sediment from site ElyBrook_90M | place: USA: Ely Copper Mine, Vershire, VT | collected 2017
AAAGAATGGGAGTACTCGTTCGTGCTCTTAACTATAAGAAAAAAGAGTGAGAGTGCTCGTTCGTGCTCCGCACTCACTCTCACTCTCACTCTTTTTTCTTGGCTCCCCAGGTAAGACTCGAACTTACGACCCATGGATTAACAGTCCATTGCTCTAACCAACTGAGCTACTGAGGAAGATAATTTGAAGAACGGATTCTCTTTTCGATGGCCAAAAGTAAGCGCTTTTAGTGAATTAAGCAATATCTTTGCGGAAATTTTTTAAAATGAAAAAAATCCTTGGAATAGGCAATGCACTGGTAGATGTAATGACAATCCTGAATGATGATTCTGTTCTTGAAAAGTTTTCATTGCCGAAAGGGAGCATGCAACTCGTAGATAAATCACGATCGGAACTGATAAAATCGGAAACAGCTGCTTTTAAAAGAAGCCTTGCTTCAGGAGGATCAGCCGCAAATACAATTTACGGACTGGCTATGCTGGGCGCAGCCTCCGGTTACATTGGATCAATAGGAAAAGATGAGCTCGGGGATTTTTTTGAAAATGATATGAAAAGTGCCGGAATCACGACTTTCCTGTCACGGAGGGATTCACCTACCGGAACTGCACTGGCACTGATCACCCCGGATTCCGAACGTACTTTCGCAACTCACCTCGGAGCTGCTGTGGAGCTAAATGCAGAGGATCTGGATCCTGCATATTTTCACGGGTATGATATCCTCTATCTTGAAGGCTATCAGATATACAATATGCCTCTCGTTGAAGAAGCATGCAGGATTGCAGGGAAGAAAAACATGAAAATTGCCCTCGATCTTGCAAGCTATAATGTTGTGGAATCCAATCTGAATGAGTTCAGAGAGATAATCGGGAAGTATGTCGACATCATTTTTGCAAATGAAGAGGAGGCAAAAGCCTATACGGGCCAATCAATTGCAGAAGCACTGGATACTCTCTCCGCTATTTGTGAGGTAGCTGTGATAAAAGCGGGAGCTGAAGGCTCCTGGATTAAAAGAGGCCCGGAAATTATAAAGATCGGCGCAGCTGAAGTTTCCGTAATAGATACTACCGGGGCAGGGGATATCTATGCTGCAGGATTCCTTTTCGGATATTCGAATGACTGCGATCTTGAGATATGCGGACAATATGGTTCCCTCCTGGCAGGCCGTGTTATTGAAATTCTCGGAGCAAGAATTTACCATAAAGATTGGGAAGTGTTAAATGGCCTGATTAAAGGTATCAGATAATATATCCAGGAAAATTGAACCCGGATTTTCCAGTGAGGCACAACAGGGCTATTAATTAAAATTCTGAAAACATTTCAACTTTTTATCTGTTAATCAGGTAACAGTTGAATTTAATCTCTATGATTTTTAACCTCAATCCTGCAATGAACATTAAAAAATCAGGAGCTATAAGATTATTCTCAGTGTTGTAACTAAAATATTTGCTATGAAAAGTTTCCGGCTGCTCTTATTTTTATTTTTCTGGGGGATCCTGATTAATGGTACTTCCGCCCAGATAAAGGATCAGAATCAACCGATCCCTCCCGATCCCTCCATTATTACGGGGAAGTTTGAAAATGGTATGACCTATTATATTAAACAGAATAAGAAGCCGGAACACCGTATCGTATTCAGGCTTGCAATTGATGCCGGATCAGTTTGTGAAACAAATGCCCAACAGGGACTGGCTCATTTTTGTGAACACATGTGTTTCAATGGTACAAAAAACTTTCCGAGCAATAAGATGGTAGACACCCTCGAAGAGATGGGAGTAAAATTTGGTGACCAGGTGAATGCCTACACAAGCTTTGATGAAACAATCTATATGCTGGAAATTCCCACTGACAGTGCAGCATGGATAAACAGGGGATTTCAGGTTGTGGAAGACTGGGCACACCAGGTGGACTTTGCCGCAAAGGAAATAGATAAGGAACGCGGGGTGATTACTGAGGAATGGAGGCTGGGACTTGGAGCAGATGACCGCATGCAGGCTAAATATATTCCCGTAATCCTCAAAAACTCACGATATGCAGAAAGACTGCCTATAGGAAAGATAGATATCATAAAGAGCTTTCCATATGATACTCTGCGTGCCTTTTATAAAACCTGGTACCGGCCTGACCTGATGGCTGTTATTGTGGTCGGCGACATTGATCCGAAGCTGGCTGAGGAAAAGATTAAAGAGCATTTTGCAGGAATACCGGAACCGGCGCACCCCAAAAAAAGAATTGAGTATCCTGTACCTGATAATACAGCGCCTCTCATTTCAGTGGTAAAAGATAAGGAAGCTACGGGATTCGATATCAATATTTTTTATAAGCATCCTAAAAGTGAAGATATAACTTATGCTGATTATCGTAAATCACTGAAGCGTTCGTTATATACCGGTATGCTTAACAGCCGGCTTGAGGAAATCAGCCAGAAGCCTGATGCCCCGTTCCTGTATGCAGGCGTTGGGTACGGGCCATTTATCGGCAGGGCAGTGGATGTATATTCAGTTTCTGCCGGGGCCAAGGAAAACCAGATGGAGAAAAGCCTGGAAGTACTCCTGAGGGAAGACCAGATGGTAAAACAATATGGGTTTACAGCTACTGAACTTGAGCGGCAGAAAAAGGATATTCTTTCAAGATATGAGAATATGGCTAAGGAATCGGATAAAACCGAATCATCGTCATATGCCGATGAATTTGTACGGAATTTTCTTACTAAGGAATGTATTCCGGGGATTAAAATGGAGTACGAATTAGCGAAAGATTACCTGCCCGGAATAACGCTGGATGAGGTAAACAATCTCGGAAAGCAATGGATCACCGATACAGATATGGTTGTACTTATAACCGCACAGGAAAAAACAGGTGTGGAAGTTCCGACTGAGCAAAAGGTACTTGAGATAATTGATTCAGCCAGGACCATGAAGGTCACACCTTATGTCGACCAGGTTTCGGATCTGCCACTTTTGCCCGTTCAGCCTGTACCTTCCAGGGTCGTAAAAAGAAATGATGATAATGCTTTTGGTTATACGGAGCTGGTTTTTGGAAATGGCGTTCATATGATATTGAAATCCACTGAGTTCAAAAATGATGAGATCCTGATGACTGCCTTCAGTCCGGGAGGAACATCACTTTATCCCGATAAAGATATATTGTCAGCTTACCTGGCACCCAATATAGTTGTCCAGAGCGGCCTCGGAGACTTTAATTATATGGAATTGCAGAAGAAGCTTTCAGGAAACACGGCGCAGCTTAGCCCCTATATAAATGAACTGGATGAAGGGGTAAGCGGGAGCTGTGCTCCAAAAGACCTGGAGACAATGTTAAAGCTGAACTATCTTTACTTTACCGGGGTCAGAAAAGATGAAAATGCTTTTGGAGCTTTGATCTCAAGGATGAAAAACATGATTGAACCGTTAAGAACTAACCCTAAAGCAATTTTTACCGACACCCTGTCTAAAATAGTTTCCATGAATTCTCCAAGGGTAATTGCCATTCCGACAGTGGCTCAGATTGATCAGGTAAGTCTTGACAAATCATTATCGATATTTAAGGACCGCTTTGCCGATGCAAGTGATTTCACCTATGTGATGGTAGGAAATTTTAAAATTGATTCTGTCATACCACTACTTGAAAAATATATCGGAGGGCTTCCCGATATGCACAGAAAGGAGACATGGAAAGATGTCACTCCGGGATTTCCCAAAGGGCTGGTAGTTGTCGATGTTCCGAAAAATTCTGAACCTCAGAGTACTGTTGCCATGGTATGGAAAGGCGATTTTAAATGGGACCCGGTTGACCGGGAGTCACTTTACATGCTGATGGATATTCTCACAATTAAATGCCGGGAATCAATGAGGGAAGATCAGGGTGGTGTTTACGGAATAAGTATTGAAGCAAGCGTGTCGAAATTTCCTGTTCCCAGATATTCTATTACCTCATACTGGGGCTGTTCACCTGCCAATATAGAAAAGCTGACGCAGACTCTCCTTGATGAGATGTCTAAAATAATGAAAGACGGGCCCACAGCCATTGATTTAAATAAGGTGAAGGAGACGTTGCTTAATGAGCGTGAAACGCAGATGAAAGAAAACAGGTTCTGGCTGGCTGCCCTGGAGAATCATTTCATGCTCGGTGAAAAGCTCCTTTCAATGGCGGAATACAGGGCTTTCATAGGCTCTATTACGGGGAAAGAGATTAAGAACGTCGCTGATAAATATATAAATACGCACAGCTATGTTGAGGTGGAACTGACTCCTGCTGTTAAAGCTGAAGCCAGGTAACGGAAGTGGTCGGGTTACCCGGCCTCCGGGATGATGCAGATGCGGTCAGAACAACCCGTGCAGCTCGGCGTTGATTTTATCAATTACCTCGCTCAGGTGATCTTTATTGTTTGGGAAATTGTAATGATCTGCTTCAACAATAAGAACCTTTCCGAGGTCATATGATTCCATCCATGCTTCATACCTTTCATTCAACCTCTTGAGATAATCGATCCTTATCGAGCTCTCATATTCACGGCCACGGGTCTGGATCTGGTTAACAAGCGTCGGGACTGAAGCCCGGAGATAAAGCAGCAGATCGGGAGGCTTTACCAGGGAGATCATCAGTTTAAAAAGTGTCGTGTAATTTTCAAAGTCACGGGTCGACATAAGTCCCATAGAATGCAGGTTAGGCGCAAAAATATAAGCATCTTCATATATGGTTCTGTCCTGAATGATTGTTTTTTCCGATTTTCTGATTTCAAGTATCTGCCTGAATCTGGAATTAAGAAAGTAGATCTGCAGATTGAATGACCATCGCTGCATATCCTCGTAAAAATCGTTGAGATAGGGATTATCATCAACATCTTCATAATGAGCTACCCAGCCATACTGTTTTGCAAGCAGCCCTGCAAGTGTTGTTTTACCGGATCCTATATTTCCTGCAATTGCTATATGCATGGGTCAGATTTTAGTTTCAGAGGATGTAAAATTACTAAAAAATGATTCAGGTCTGACAGCTTTAATCAAATAAGTAACCGGTGAAAGGAGCTGCCCTCTTCTCCGGGTATTCAGATGTAAAATCATGTCTCACGGGTAGTGACAGCTTTCCCAATTCCCGAAATTGCATAGAGATCTTCAATATATTCCCGGGTATTTGAAAGGCGGGGAACTTTGTTCTGACCGCCGAACTTGTTTTTCAGCTTGAGCCATTTGTTGAAGGTACCCCTGGGCACCACCCTGCACAACGGCCTGCCAAGATTAAGATTCTTATATCTCTTGGCTTCATAGTCTGAATTGACCGATTTAAGGGCTTCATCAAGCGAATCAATAAACATGTCAAGGTCACCGGGTTCCCTGTCAAATTCGATAATCCATTCGTGCGATCCCTTTGAAACGGAATTCATGAAGACTGGTCCGGCAGTATATTCTGCTATTACCGCCCCGGTATTTTTGCAGGCTGTTTCAAGGGCCTTGTCAGCATTATCGACTATCACCTCTTCCCCGAATACATTTATAAAATGTTTTGTGCGTCCTGAGATCCTGAACCGGTAAGGATTAAGTGATGTAAAGATTACCGTATCTCCCATCATATATCTCCAGAGGCCACCGTTTGTGGAGATGATCATAACATAGTTTACTCCTTTCTCCACCTCGGCAAGAGTATAGGCTGGAGGAGAATCTGATGCCATTTTGTTCAGCGGAATAAATTCAAAGAATATCCCATAGTCAAGCATAAGAAGCATATCGCTGCGATCGGGATCGTCCTGAATTCCAAAGAAGCCCTCTGAAGCATTATATGTCTCCATGTACCTCATCTGGTCGCCGGTTATAAGTTTTTTATACTGTTCACGGTAAGGAGTAAAACTTATCCCTCCATGAAAAAAAACCTCAAGGTTGGGCCACACATCCAGGAGGTTGGTTTTACCGGTGTATTCAAGGATCTGTTTGATAAGCACAAGATACCAGGAGGGCACTCCCGAAATATTTGTAATGTTCTCATTTACAGTAGACCTGGTGATCAGGTCAAGCTTCTTCTCAAAGTCTTCAAGAAGGGCAATTTTCTGCCTGGGGGTCCTGATTATATCCACCCAGAAAGGGGCATTCTCAATTAGTATGGCAGAAAGATCACCGTACAGCGAATCAGTGCTGAACTCATTAATTTTATGGCTGCCTCCCAGTGTAAGACTCTTTCCTGAAAAGATCCCCGTATCAGGCCGTAAGGCAGTATAGATTATCAGGATGTCCTTGCCTGCCCTGTAATGACAATCCTCCAGGGCTTCCCTGCTCATGGGGATAAATTTGCTTTTTGCCGAGGTGGTACCGGAGGATTTGGCAAACCATTTTATTTCTCCCGGCCATAAAAGATTTGATTCTCCCTTGCGCAACCGCTCAACATATGGAATAATGTCCTCATACGTCTGCACCGGCAACCTTGACTGATATTCCCTGACCGAAGTAATTGATGAATAATTGTATTTTAGCCCCCACTCAGTCGATGCAGCCTTTGCAAGCAGCCTGTATAATGTCTCGTTCTGAGTTTCGTGCGGATACTTTTTAAATAGTTCGATCTGATTTATACGCTTAGTGTTCAGCCAGTTAATAATAGATGGTATGATCGCCATATTAAATCAGATTTGTACCTAAAGATAGATAAAAAACATCACGGCAATAACTGCGTGACTAGCTGAATACCTGCTTCAGCACTTCAAGGGAATTAATTTTCTTTAGTCCCTGGAGATGCAGATAATAGTATTTTATCAGAGTGTCAAGTACTTCATTCCTCACGCTCCCTTTTAAGATTATTTTTCCGATACTGTCAAATGATGCAATAAAAACAGCTGCAAGTATCCCTGATATGTCGGGATTGGCATAATTACCGTGCAGGGGAGGTACGGGGACGAATATACCTTCCGCCATATCAAAGAAAATATCGCCTTCATCTTTTCTTAAACCTGGCTCAAATCCCAGGAAGCCGCTGAGCCCGGCAAGAAATGCAATATGGAAATTGGAAAATCCTTCCCTGCTTCTGTCAAAGTAGATAATCGATTTCTCTATGTAATCAAACAACTCTTCATGGGGGCTCTCTTCCCTCAGGGCTGAAGTCAGAAATTCACCCAGGAAAATTGCAACGCTGCTTTTTTTAATATCGGAATAAATACCGTGAGGAGAGTAAGATACCGAGAATTCTTTAAGAAAATTCAATTCACGCGATGCTTTATAGTTGATCTCAAGGTCCAGAATGAACATCGGTTGAAACAGTATATTATGCTTTCCGGATTTCCGGCTTCTCATCCCTTTTATAATGAATGACTGCCTTCCGAACTTCTTTGTATATATCTGGACAACTATACCCGAATCGGTATATTTTATCTGATGCAGAACAATTCCTCTTGTTTTTTCAAGCATGATCGAGTGATTAAGATTACTACGGCACCTGGAAAGACTGAAAATAAAACTCATTGTAATTTATTATATTTACCCGGAAATAGCTGTTATATGCCTGTAAATAATAGTGAGAATTTATTAAAAAGATTTTCCCGCATCGTAAAACAGATTCAGGAGCTTGAAGAGCATGTGAGAAATCTGGAGAAGCTGAATGAAAAGCTTTCAGCGGAGAATGAAAAATTCGATATTCTCTATAAAAAGCTCACCCCCCTGGGAGCTAAGGGGGCCACAAGAGCAGGGAAGAAGGAAATATCCCTGAAATTCAATATGGCAACGGTCCTGTTGGCCGATATTCACGGTTTGTCGCGCCTGGCAGAGGATATGGAATCCTCAGCCGTAATGGATGAGCTTGATGAGATCATCTTTGAGTTTGAAGCTATTGCTAAAAGATTCAGGATAGAGAAGATCAAAACAATCGGTGATACTTTTATGTGTGCAGGAGGCATTCCGGTAAAGAATATTACAAACCCCATTGAAGTTGTTATGGCTGCCATGGAGATGCATAATTTTCTTGAGAGGTTTGAACAGGATAAGCGAGGAAAGGAAAAGAGGATCTGGGATTTGAAGATCGGTATTCATACAGGCCCGGTCACAGCCACTGTTTCGGGGCGGAAGAAAGTGAATTATGATATCAAGGGAGATACGGTGAATAATGCCAGCCGTGTGGAAGCTGTATGTGATTACGGAACGATCCTGATCTCTGTGATGACCTATGAGCTTGTAAAAGAGTTTTTTGAATGTGAGTACTTTGGCAGGCTTCCTGTGAAATATAAAGGAAACCTTCAGATGTACAGGGTAAACGGGATCAGGCCTGAATTCTCGGAAAACGGGGAAGGCATTCTGCCGAACGACGCTTTCAGAATTAAATTCGGACTAATCCGGTTCACTGATATTCAGGAGATAATTCTCGACAGGCTTGAAAGGGAATTGCCGCATTATCTCTTTTATCATAATGTGAAGCATACTGTTGATGTGGTTACTGAAGTCGAGCTTATTGGCTTTGGAGAGGGTTGTACCGATGAGGAGATATTATTATTAAAAACAGCGGGATTGTTTCATGATGCCGGACATACGATTACCTATGATGAGCATGAATATTATAGCACGAAAATGGCCCGGGAGATGCTTCCGGAGTTCAATTACAGCCCGGAGCAGATTGAAAGGATCTGTTCGATCATTATGGCTACAAAGCTGCCACCGAGGCCTTCAGACCTGCTGGAGCAGATTATATGCGATTCGGATCTTGATTATCTTGGAAGAAGTGATTTTATCCCTGTTTCCAATACTCTTTTTGAAGAGCTTAAAGCTCAGAAAAAAATGGGTTCCCTAAATGACTGGAATAAGATCCAGGTAAAGTTCATATCGGGTCACCAGTATTTTACAAAGACAGCCAGGAGCCTCAGGGAAGTGAATAAGCAGCAGCAGATCGAACGTCTGCAAAGCCTTATTACGTAGTAGATCTTACCTTATGACAAGGATTTTTGTTACAAATGCCTGAGAACCGTCGCTGCTTGCGCAGAATATGAGATAGACACCTGTTGCTACGCGCTTTCCATTGTATGTTTTCAAATCCCAGGTCGCTTCTCCTCCGTCAGATATGGTTTTATAAACAAGATTGCCACTGATATCGGTTATATTGATCTGAGTATCTCTGACAAGCCCGGATATAGTGACATTACCTGCAAAGTTTTCCCTCACCGGATTTGGAAAGGCATAGACATTGGAAAAATGCTCACCTCCGGCTGTTGCATTTCCTCTGAATGACTGAATCCCTTTCGACGTTCCAAACCAGACATCTCCTGTTTTGTTATCAACTGCCAGACTGATTATTGAATCGGAGAGCAGAGGACTATTCTTTTCATTGAAATTTGCCAGTGCTGATGTGCCGTCGGGAGCTACAAAGTAGACGCCGGACCCGGATGTCCCGAGCCATTTTCTATTTGCCCCGTCAACAGCGATTGATGTAATAGTTTCAGTTTTAAGCAGGTAGTCCGAAAGACCTGACCCGTCATTTCTGGGTATTTTAATCCGGTTTGCCTTTATATTTTCATCAAATACCCTCTCCGGATTGTAATAGATCAGGGGGCCCTGCCCGGTCCCGATCCAAATGTTCCCGTCAAGATCCTCGGCTATTGAATAAACAGAGGAAATTGGCTGTTTTTCAGTATCTTCAACAACCAGCCTCTTATACCTGTCATCATTGAACTGCTCCGGTGTACTGTTGTCATCAAGAATAAACAATCCGTAGCCTCCGGGAAGAATAATCCATTTATAGCCCGGCCTGGTGATTATAAGCTCCCCGATGGAGGGAGCATCAATTGTAACGGGATTAACGATCCAGGTTCCATCCGGTTTGAGGCCTTTAAGGCTTCCGGGGACACCTGACTGAGTCATCCAGAGCCTTTTCCCGTTATCCATCGCCAGTCCGAAGATCCTTGTATAGGGTTTCCCCGGTATAATACTCTGCAAAGGTGAATTTGCCTCAGTATAGTGGTTAACAAGGTTGTTGTTTTTATACTCAAGAAGACCTCCTCCCCAGGACGAAACGAAGAGATGGTTCTCATCAGAGGGATCGGTCAGGGCCCTTACCGGGTCGTCCGTTTTGTAATCAGTAACGGAGCTCCAGCTGTTGTTCCTGAATAATGAAACCCTCAGAGGTCTGTGAAGGCTATTCCATGAGGGGTCCGTACCTCCGCCGCATATTACTGTCTGTCCATTGTATGAAGTAATACTGAATGCATCATTTGAAACAGGACCCGGAAGGCTCAATACTGAAAAATCACTCATATTACGGCCTCTGATTAATCCGGATCCAATATCTGCAATCCAGATATCATTGTTGTCAGCTATTGCCTGGGCTATATCCGGCGTGAAAGGTCCGAAGGAGTTGATTGTTAATTTAATGGTACCTGAGGAATTATAATATCTCACTGACGATGGCGAAGAGACTGTAAATCCCGCGGGCGCCGTATCCATCGACAGGTTGATCACCCCCGGAAGATACGACAACAGGGAGGCTGTTTCAGCAATTACAAAGATTGAGTCACCGGATGAGAGGGGATCTGATTTATTGACAAAAAGCCTGCCGCCTGAATAAATCAGCGTAGTATATTTGCCCTGGGGATCAGGCAGGATATTTATAATTTGCCAGTTGCCAAAATAAGAGAGTCCCGGACTGGAAAGGCTGGCAGAATAAACTCCCTTATCCGTGGCAGCAAATATTTCGTCAGTTCCGAAGGTAATATCAAGTACCTCAGTATTTTCCGTATCCGGCCCGGGTTTCCATGTATCAAAGACCTCCTTTTTGATTAAATCAATAACTACAATACCGAAGCTGCAGGCGAGATACGCATATTTCCCGTTTGTCCGGATCCTCCTTATCTCCTTGCTTTCAGGAATATACTTCTGAAAAATTTCAGGGAGATTGATTATTGTGTTATCCTTTAAAAGATCGACATTGGTATTATTGTATCCGATTATCAAAGTTTGGTATTGCTCTGACCATGATATGGCGCTTATTCCCGTTTCAGTAAGGCCATTAATGCGCGACATTTTTTTCAGTTCATTATATTCCTTATTGTAGACAAGGATAGATGAGCCTGTTGATACATATACTTCGTTTGTACCAACAGCGACACTATTTGCAGTATTGTAGCTGAGGTGATCTGACCATGAGCCAACCGGTGTCTGCGCCGGCAACTTCAGGGTCAGCAGGAATAGCAGTGGTATTACCGGTATTTTCCTCATCTGAATGGCAATCGTTTAAATCTGATTTTCCTTCCCGGAAGGATTGCAGTTATATAAAAACTCCTTTAGTTTCGAGAATGCTGCAGACCTGTGGGAAATTCTGTTTTTTTCGGACAGATCAAGCTCTGCAAATGTCCGGGTTTCACCATCCGGTACAAATACCGGGTCATATCCAAAACCCTCCGTTCCTCTTTTTTCACGGATAATCGTACCTGAAACAATACCTTCAAACAGATACTCTTTATTATTATAAATAAGAGCAATTACAGTTCTGAACCTTGCTTTTCTGTTCTTTTCTCCGGAAAGCAATGAGAGAACTTTCTCTATATTGGCTGATGAATCTTTCTCCGGTCCGGCAAATCTTGCCGAGTGGACACCCGGCAATCCGTTAAGTGCCTCTATTTCAAGGCCCGTATCATCCGCAAACACATTCTGCCCGGTAATATTATGCACATACCTGGCTTTAAATAACGCATTCCCTTCAAGAAGAGGCTCATCTTCAGGGATCTCTTCATTTATATTAAAATCAGCAGGCGAAAGCAGAGTGATATTTTTATCAAGGATACTTTTTATTTCCCTTAATTTATGCTCGTTGGCTGAGGCGAAAATCAGTTTCATACAGTGTGTTGCGTTTAGGGTCAAAAATAGCAAATTTGGGCTTTCCTTTTGACCGGACTGTTTTAAGTACTACATTTGAAATGAAAAGAAAGATAAGAAAATATGTCCTCTTGCATAAGGTATTTTACCCTTTGCGGGGTTTTTATTATATCAGTTTTTTCCTCTGTCTCTTCTTCCCAGACAGGAGACAGTTCTGCTATATCACCTTATCTGCTGAGGATTATCGTAAACAGCGATTCAGTTATTTCAAACCCTTCTGCTGAAACTGATAACCCCCGGAATAAAAAGTTGATCCTTAATTACAGGGAAAATAATTTAAGATTTGAGATTGCCACCTCCGGAATTTATGAATTCCGGTATTTCCTCGAAGGATATGACAGGCGATGGACTCCGTGGGGACGATTCAATTCAAAGGAGTACACTAATCTGCCGGCGGGAAACTACATTTTTCAGGTCAGGTACAGGCATTCAGATAATACACAGGGTGTGATACCTTCATACCCCTTCAGAGTTCTTCCGCTATGGCATTTTTCAAAACTGGCGATATTGATTTACCTGATATTATTTTCATTCCTGATCTGGGCTATATATGCTTATCTGAATCTGAGGTTTGCCAGGAAACAATATGCACTCGAGCAGATTATTAATAAACGTACTGAAGACCTGATTACGGAAAAGGAAAAAACTGAGGCTTTGCTTGCTAATGTTCTTCCCAAAAATGCTGCTGATGAGATAATTTCCAAGGGTAAGGCAACAAAGATAAAGTATAATTTTGTAACAGTTTTGTTTTCAGATATTCAGGGCTTTACCAAGATTGCTGAAGAGATGAATCCTGAAGTTCTGATCGATGAACTTGATAAATTCTTTTTCTATTTCGATTCGGTTGTCGAAAAATTCGGAATCGAAAAGATAAAAACAATCGGAGATGCATATATGTGTGCCGGAGGTATTCCTGAAAAGAACAGGACCAATCCTGTTGAGGTGATTCTGGCAGCCCTTGAAATGAAAGCATATATGGCAGGGCTTAAGGAATCCTCCGAGGTCGAGGGGATGAAGTACTGGGATATAAGAATAGGGATCCACACAGGCACTGTGGTGGCAGGTGTGGTTGGACAGAAGAAGCTTTCTTATGATATCTGGGGTGATACTGTAAATACAGCGAGCCGTATGGAATCATCAGGGGATGCCGGTAAAATTAATATATCAGGTACAACCTATGAATTTGTAAAGGATTTTTTTACATGTGAGTATCGCGGGAAGATGCCTGTCAAGTACAAAGGCGAGCTGGAGATGTATTTTGTGAATGGTATCAGGCCGGAATTATGCGATGACCAGGGAAGACCGAACAGAAAATTTATTCTGAAAATGCAGATGATCAAGCTGCAGGATATAGAGGAGCGTGTGATCAAGCTCTTTGATGATGAAGCACCGCCCAATCTGTATTTTCATAATTCAACTCTTGTACGGAATATCTGCAACCAGGTTGAACTTTTATCACCTGCCGAGAATCTGACCGGAGAGGATTATATTAATCTTAAGCTTGCATCCGTTTTTCTTCTCACCGGTTATATAACCGACTACCAGAAGCCAATGGAAGCATCCGGCCGCCTGGTTGAGGAGTTGCTGCCCGGATATGGCTTCAGCCCTGAAAATATAGGATCTGTTAAAAGGTTGATAAATAATGCATTTACCGATAATCCTGAAACAATTGCAGATTTTATACTTCACGATGCCAGGTTCGATTATCTTGGCAGGGTTGACTATCTGAAGCTTAATGAGAAATTATTCCGGGAATTGAATGAGTACGGTAGATACAGTGACAGGGATTCATGGGTGGGGATGCAGAAGAAATTTCTTTCCGAACATGAGTTTAAGACCAATACTGCAAGAATTCTCAGGAGCGTTTCTGTTGAGGAACAGATTGCTGCTCTGATGGCAGATGTTGATTAATCCAAATTCCGGGATAAATCATGACTAAAATTTGTTTTAAAAAATGTACTTTTACGGCGTATTATAA
>VFSW01009599.1_pt1 | contig 13803 bp, 15 predicted proteins | sample 5358111 | NCBI WGS metagenome assembly VFSW01 (sample SAMN11554181, study PRJNA540505) | mine drainage metagenome | isolation source: sediment from site ElyBrook_90M | place: USA: Ely Copper Mine, Vershire, VT | collected 2017
CCCATCAGGGTCGGCGCAACCTCTGGCTGAAGTTCCTCGACGCCCGGGGGGTTGGATTCGACTCGTAGTTCCCCCTCAGCTCGCCAGGGTGTAGACGACCGAGACCTGGACGTTGATCGACTGGGTACCGGCCTGGACCGGGACTGATGGCTGGGCTACGTTGGCGGCCTTGAACGAGTTGAAGAAGACCGGCGACGGCAGGTTCTCCTGATCAACGAGACTCACCACGCTGGTCACGTGCGTCCCCGCCGATCTCGCCAGCTGGTTGGCCGTCGTTCGAGCGTTGGCGACCGCCCGGGCGCGGGCCTTGGCGAGCAGGGCGTTCTGATTCGTGATCGAGAGGGTGCCCCCGCTCAGCGTTGCGCCATTGCCCACGGAGCGAATGGCCCGGTCAATGACGGTTCCGGTTCCCGCGATGTTGTGCATCGTGACGCTGAGCGGGTTGTCGACCGCGTAGCCGTTCGCGGTGCCATTGCTGTTGTAGTTCTGGTACAGGCTCAGATTCGCGGTCTGGATGTTGCGCTTCTTGACCCCACCGTTCTCGAGGGCGCTGATGAGTGCGGCGACCTTACGATTGTTCGAACTGAGCGCTTGGGCGGCACTGGCACTTTGAGTATGCACGCCGATCTCGAAGTTGATGGTATCGGGGGTACCTTGGACACTGGCCGAACCGGTGACCGAGATCGTCGAACGCGCCGAGCTGCGTTGATGCCCGAGTGACCACGCGCCCACCAGCGCAGCGACGATGAGCACGACGGCGAGCGCCTGGCCCAACTGGAGCGGTCGCCGTAGCGACGCGGTGCTGTGCGAACGCGAGTTCTCGTCGTTCGAATTCTGGCCTTCGTATTCACTGCTCATCAGGACCTCCTAGTGGTCTGCGGTTCTGGCGGAGTCGAGGTCCTCGACTCCATCGCACCTCTAAGAAGTAACTGTCGCCTGCCCTTCGAGAATTTCAGCCCATTGCTCCGTTGGTGAGCGGCGAGGCGCACGCCCCGATGAATAATCGCTAAACGTGGGCATCGGGGCGTGTACGTTTGCTCAGTCCTCGCCGCTCGCGTTGGTCTCCATGAGACCGGCGATCATGTTCACGACCGTCGGGTCGGTCAAGGTCGTGACGTCCCCCAACTGTCGATTCTCGGCCACGTCACGCAAGAGCCGGCGCATGATCTTGCCCGAGCGGGTCTTGGGCAGGTCCGGGGTCAAGATGATCTGGCGGGGCTTGGCGATGGGACTGATGACCTTGGCGACGTGCAGACGCAGCTCTTCGATCACCGGACCGTAGTCCTTGCCCGCGTCGTCCGCACTCATCTTCAACGTGACGAACGCCACGATCGCCTGGCCCGTGGTCTCATCGCTCGCCCCCACAACGGCGGCCTCGGCGACGGCCGGGTGACCCACGAGCGCGTGCTCGACCTCGGTCGTGGAGAGCCGGTGACCCGAGATGTTCATGACGTCATCGATGCGCCCGAGCAGCCAGAGATCTCCGTCCTCGTCGCGTTTTGCTCCGTCACCAGCAAAGTACTTGCCGGGGAATCTCGACCAGTAGGTCTCCTTGAACCGTTCGGGGTCGCCGTAGATACCCCGGGTCATCGAGGGCCACGGGTGCGTGATCACGAGGTAGCCACCTTCACCATTGCCCACCGAATCGCCATTATTGTCCACCACGTCCACGCCGATCCCCGGTAGTGGGCGCATCGCGGCGCCAGGCTTGGTGGCCGTGATGCCCGGCAGCGGAGACACCATGATCGCTCCGGTCTCGGTCTGCCACCACGTGTCCACAATGGGACAGCGATTCGATCCGATGTGCTCGCGGTACCACATCCACGCTTCGGGATTGATCGGCTCTCCAACGGTGCCGAGCAGTCGAAGGCTCGTCAGGTCGTGATCCTTGGGGAATTGGTCGCCCCACTTCATCAGGGTGCGGATCGTCGTCGGAGCGGTGTAGAGGATCGAGACCTTGTTCTGCTCGATGATCTTCCACCAGCGGTCCTTGCCGCCAGAATCGGGTAGACCTTCGTACATGACCTGAGTCACGCCGTTGATCAAGGGACCATAGACGATGTAGCTGTGTCCGGTGATCCAGCCAATGTCCGCCGCCGTCCAGCAGACGTCGCTCTCGGGCTTGATGTCAAAGACGTAGTTGTACGTCGTCGCGCACTGGGTCAGGTAGCCCCCGGTCGTGTGGAAGATCCCCTTGGGCTTGGCAGTGGTACCTGAGGTGTACATGATGAACATCGTGTGCTCGGCCGGGAACGATTCACAGGTGTGAACGTCGTTCTGGCGTTCGACCGTCTCGTGCCACCAGTGATCTCGACCCTCGACCCAGTTGACGTCACCGTTGGTGCGCTTGACCACCAAGACGGCCTTCACGTTCGGACAAGATTCGAGCGCCTCGTCAACGGCGGGCTTGAGGGGGCTGGCCGAGCCGCGGCGATAGGCGCCGGCGGCCGTGACCACGAATTGACAGTCCGAGTCGAGGATTCGACTCGACAGAGCATCTGCGGAGAAGCCCGCGAAGACCACCGAGTGCACGGCACCCAATCGAACGATGGCGAGCATCGTCACCACTGCTTCGGGGATCATCGGCATGTAGACCGCCACGCGGTCGCCCGTCTTCACTCCCAGCTCGCTCAACGCGTTAGCGGCCTGGGCAACCAACTTCTGGAGTTGGGCGTAGGTGATGGTGCGCGTCTCTCCCTCGGCGTCGCCAACCCAGTGGTAGGCGACCTTGTCTCCGCGACCGGCCTCGACGTGGCGATCAACGCAGTTGTACGACGCGTTGAGCGTGCCGTCACTGAACCATTTGGCAAATGGGAGGTCCCACTCGAGTGTCTGGGTCGGACTGGTGGTACAGGTGAGACGATCGGCCTGTAGGCGCCACCACGCAACGGGGTCCGCGCTCGCTTCGGCATAGATCGAAGGTTGGGCGTTCGCCTGACGGGCGAATTCGGGGCTCGGCGCGAAACTACGCGTCTCGTCCAACCATGCTTCGAGTTTTGCTTCGCTCATATCTTTCTCCTGCTGTTCGGTCCTCGGACGGATGTGGGAGGAAACGTGAAATTACTTGTTCGTGCGTCTTGAGCCGAGAGTAGCCCTCAATCGGCCCAGTATGCCAACAGCGCCCGAGCCTTGTCGGCTGGGGCGCTGTTGGCGGTTGGGTCCGGTGGCAAGCCACCAGTGGTACAAAGATTAGCCTCTCGGACCAAGGGGCAGGACGGTTTTTCCATAAGTCTCGTTGATGACCCCAGCCGCTGAGCAGTACCACGCCAGAGCTGCAGTCAGGAGGCCCAGCCAGCCACCGATCTTGACCATGTTCGCGTGCCCTGCGCCCCAGTTGCCGATCGTCAAGAAGACGAAGGTCACCTCTAGCACCAAGAAGACCGCGATAAGGCCCAAATTGGTCCGTAGCGAGGCGATCAGCATGTAGGCGGTGAATATGGTCCAGGCGAGTAGGTAGACACCGAGTCCCCCAACCACCTTGAGGCCGCCGTTGAAGTTGATGAAGGCGTAGAGCCCGAGCCAGAACGCGCCATATGAAGTGAAGGCCAGTGCACCGAACGTGTTCTTTCGAGCGAACTCCCACATCCCCGCCGCAAACTGCGCAATTCCACCGTAGAAGAGGGCTAACGAGACTGCCGCGGTGAGACCCGCCCCCTTCCACAAGCCCGCGTTGGCACTACTTAGGCAAAAAGTGGTCATGGCGAACCCTGCGAGGCCTAGTGGCCCCGGATCCGCAACTTTCTGTTCAGACATGTATTTCCCCCCAAAAGTAGGTGTCACATCCGGCCGCCCGTTTGACGGCTCACCACAGATTTAACACCTTCGTAACGTGCTCAAGTGGGATAACCGGTCGAGATTGTGACTTTGGTCACATGCTGGCGCCGATTCGACACTTCCCCGCTAGCTGGCCGAGGTGTCAAGTGCTCTCAATCGATGGCTCGTCGAAAGTCCCCGATGAACCTCTCGACGTCACTCGCGCTGCCCCCGTCGAGCAGGACCTGGACCAGTGCCGAACCCACGATGACACCGTCGCTCACCCCACTCGCCGCTCGAGCCTGCTCGGGCGTGGTGATGCCGATTCCGATGTAGGTCGGCACGGTCGAAACCTCTCGAATCGCCTTGACGATTCGCGCCCCTTCACCGTCGCCCGAGGAACTTCCCGTCACCGCCATGCGCGCCGACGCGTACGCGAAACCCTGGGTCGACTGAGCAATCAGTTTCAGGCGTTCTGGCGTGCTCGACGGCGCGACGAGGAAGATTGTCGCCACGTCATTGGCGTCACACGACGCAACCCACTCTGGCGACTCTTCGAGGGAGAGGTCCGGAACGATGACACCACTCAGCCCACTCGAGTGCAATCGACCGGCCGAGCGTTCGATACCGTAGTGATGAAAGATGTTGAAGTAGGTCATGGCGATGAGCGGGACCTCAGTCGCGAGACTAGCCAGATCATCACAGGCCGAGTCGAAGGTGACCCCCGAACCCAGTGCGCGCAGCGCGGCCTCTTGGATCACGACCCCATCCATCATCGGATCGGAGAAGGGAATGCCGATCTCCACGGCGTCGGCGCCGGCGTGAATCGCTCCCGCGACGTGATCGGTCCAGTCCTCGCTGAGCCCAGCCATGAAGTACGGCACCAACGCCTTGCGACCAGAATCGCGAATCTCGCGCAGACGCACTTCGAGACTCTTCATTGCTCACCTCGCAAGATCGCGCGCACCTGGGCGACGTCCTTGTCGCCTCGTCCCGAAAGGTTGAGCAGCACCGTGGAACCACTTCGCAGGGACTGACCGGCCTCTTTGGTCATCCACGCCACAGCGTGCGCGGTCTCGAGTGCTGGAATGATCCCCTCGAGCTCGCTCAAAAGTCGCAGCGCCTCGATGACGTCGTGGTCGGCAATGGCGTGGTACTCCGCTCGACCCGCGTCGGCTAAATAAGCGTGCTCGGGGCCGATGCCCGGGTAATCGAGGCCCGCCGAGATCGAGTGGGCCTCCTCGATCTGCCCGAACTCGTCTTGAATCAAGAGCGAACGCATCCCGTGCAGAACACCCGGTGAACCAGTCCCCACTGCCGATCCACCCGCGGCTTCCACGCCAATGAGCCGAGCCGCGGTGTTCGCGAAGCCGGCGAAGACGCCAGCCGCGTTCGAGCCTCCCCCGACGCAGGCAATCACCGCGTCGGGCGGGTCCACACCAAGGTCTCGCAACTGTTGAGCGGCTTCGATACCAATGATGCTCTGGAATTCACGGACCATCCAAGGAAAGGGGTGCGGACCCATCACCGAGCCGAGACAGTAGTGCGTATCACTGACGCACGAAACCCACTCACGCATTGCCTCGTTCACCGCGTCCTTAAGGGTCCTGCTTCCCGAAACGACCGGAACAACCGTGGCTCCCAACAACTCCATTCGAAACACGTTCAACGATTGGCGAAGCGTGTCGACCTCACCCATGTAGACCGTGCACGCAAGTCCCAGGCGCGCGGCGGCCGTAGCCGTAGCCACCCCGTGCTGACCGGCACCCGTTTCGGCGATGACGCGGTGCTTACCCATTCGCTTGGTCAACAAGGTCTGACCGATGACATTGTTGATCTTGTGCGACCCCGTGTGAGCCAGGTCCTCGCGCTTGGCGAACACCGAAAGGCCGAGGTGCTCGGAGAGCCGGTGCAGTGGGGTTACCGGCGTGGGCCTACCGGCGAACTCGTGCAGCACCTGGCGGTACTCGCCCACGAACTCGGTATCGGCCCAGGCTTCGACGAAGGCGACCTCGAGCTCCTGACAGGCGGGGATCAACGCTTCGGGAACGAACTGGCCCCCGAACTCGCCAAAGCGACCTCGTTCGTCGGGTTTCGCCATGTAGCGTGCGCTATCGCTCACTCTCGTGCCTCTCGTTGGTCGAACCCGGTGCGGGCGTTCTTTACGAATCGTGACACCAGCGTAGGGTCCTTGAGGCCCGCAGACTCCTCGACGCCACTGGCGCAGTCGACGCCCCACGCTCGCGTCAGCTCGATGGTCTCGGCCACGTTCTCGGCGTTCAGCCCGCCGGCGACGATCACGGGCTTGGTGAAGGTTCTTGAACCGAGCGCGCCCCACGGGTGAGCAACTCCGCTGCCCGGGTTTGGTCCGTCGATCAAGACCGCGTCGACCAAATCATCCTCAAAACCGTGGAACTCCTCGCTGTCAATCACGAGGGCCTTGACGATCAAGAGATCCTGGGCGCGCAGCCCTTCGTACAGTCGGTCGCTGATGGCTCCGTGCACCTGGGCGACCTCGGCCCCGATGTAAGCGCTTGACTCGAGGATGTACTCATCAGAGCTCTCGCGAAAGACCAGTGCCCGTTTGATCTGCCCGTTGACGGCGCCACTGATCGCGCGCGCCGTGTCTCGCGAAACGCGACGCGAGGACTTCGCGAGGATCAGTCCCAGAGCATCGGCTCGCGATGCCACGACACTTCGCGCGTCATGAACATTGGTTACGCCACAGATCTTGACGAAGTTGGTCATCGACAACTCACGCACGCATCACCCGGTCCACGTGGCAAAAGGAGTGAACGGTGGCGGCCACGTCCGAAGCCGTGACGAAGGTCTCTCCGACCAGCACCGCGTCGAATCCCGCGAGGGCGGCGCGTTCTACGTCGTGGGTGCTGTGAAGTCCCGACTCGCACACCGCGATGATATCGGTAGGTAGTGACTCGATCACGGTGGCCGCGTGGTCTGGATCGACCTCGAAAGTTCGCAGGTTACGCTGATTGACTCCGATGATGCGCGCTCCAAACTGCACGGCTCGGCGAGCCTCGTCGCGATCGTGAACCTCCACCAGCGCGTCAAGGCCACAGAGTTGGGCGACGTCGATCAAACTCACCAGTTCCGAATCACTCAGTGCAGCGACGATCAAGAGAACCGTGCTCGCTCCCATCTGCGCGCAATCAATGACGTCATTGGGGCCGATGGTGAAGTCCTTTCGTAGTACCGGCAGCGTGACGGTCGACACGACCGATTGCAGGTCCTGGTTCGACCCGGAGAAGAACTCCTCATCAGTCAGCACCGAGATTGCGCTGGCCCCATTGAGCTGATAGGTCGTGGCGAGCGCCGCGGCGTCCAATTCGCGGTGCAACCATCCCTTGCTCGGTGATCGACGTTTCACTTCGGCGATAACGCGAATCTGTGACTCGACGGGATTGCTGAGCGCGAAGTACATTGAGGGACCCTCGTAGTGCACGTCATCGAGACGATGGTGCCAATCGCGTTGGTCCGCGCTGGCGCGCGCTCGATGGAAGGCAAGAATCTCGTCGAGGTAGGTCCGCGCCACCAATGAATCGTATCGGCGCGGCCACGTCGCCGAACGCGGCTAACTTGTCCCAATGGAAACGCCGCATCCACGAGCAGTGCGATGATCAACTCATTCGCACTCGACGTGCTCAATCCACTGGTACGAGGGACCAATCTCGAGCGCCTTCAGGCCCGCGAGGCACTTCTGGAGATCCTCGAGGGGCGCGTCGACGGGTTGCTTATCGCGAGCTTTCTCACGGGCCTGACCGCCAAGGGAGAGACCGCTGAGGAGATGACTGGGTTCATCGACGCCATGATTGCGACTGCCACCACCTTCGACATCGGTCCCGAAGCGATCGATATCGTCGGCACCGGTGGCGATCAACTCCATACGGTGAACATCTCGACGATGGCGGCGCTGACGGTGGCGGGTTGTGGCGTGGTGGTCGCCAAACACGGCAATCGTGCCGCCTCGTCTTCGGTGGGCTCCGCTGACGTGCTCGAAGCCCTCGGGGTACGCCTCGACGCGCCAGAATCGGTCGTTCGCGCCTGCGTTGAGGGCGCGGGTATCGGATTCATGTTCGCTCCAACGTTTCACCACGCGCTGGGCTATCTGACTCCGATCCGTAGGGCCCTGGCCTTTCGTACGATCTTCAACGTCCTGGGCCCGCTCGCCAATCCCGCGCTCGTGCGCCGTTCCTTGATTGGAGTCGCCCAGAGTCATCTGCTCGACCCGATGGCCCAGGTACTGAGCGCGCGCTCCATCGAGTACGGAGTCCTGGTGAACGGCGACGACGGCCTGGATGAACTTTCCTTGGGCGCGCCATCGAGCCTGCGGATCGTCTCGGCGGCCGGGATCGAGGTTCGTCGACTCGATGGCGCTCACGAGCTCGGGGTGGTCCACGATGCGGCCAGTATCCGCGGCGCAGGCATCGAGCACAACGTCAGCGTCGTTCGAGGCTTCCTCGCCGGCGAGGGCGGACCCGTCTTCGATGTGGTGTGCGCGAACGCTGCTCTAGCGCTGATGGTGGCCGGACGGGTGGACAACCTGCGCGACGGCTTCGAGCTGGCTGCCTCGAGCGTGCGCGAGGGACGTGCGCATTCGACCCTCGAGCGTCTGGTCGCAATCTCGAACTCCTAGAGTTGGCGAAGTTGCTCGCGATATCGTCGAGCGTTCAGTACGTAGGACTGGGCGTTGTCCAGGATCGCTTCCTCACCGGACACGTCCAACTTGATGCTCGCCGGCACACCCACTGCCAGGGCGTTGGCGGGGACGACCATTCGATTTCGCACCACCGCCCCGGCTCCAACGGTGGCGCCCGTGTGGACAATCGCCTCGTGCAGTACGACGGAACCGCTGCCGACCAGGGCACGGTCGTGGATGACGCAGCCTTCGAGGTGGGCCAAGTGGCCAATCACACAGTCGCTGCCGATCACCGTCGGGTATTCGCCAACCGCGTGAACGATGGCCCCGTCTTGGATCGACGTGCGTTCACCCACGATCACGGTTCAGTAGTCTCCTCGCAGCACTGCCGATGGCCAGACCGAGGACTCCGCTCCGATACGCACGTCGCCGATCACCACCGCGTCTGGATGGACGAAGGCCGTCGGGTCGATATCTGGGGTGCGATCACCCAAGGCGTAGATGGGCATGTGATTCCTCCTAGTGACTCAGCCACATGATCAACTGGTAGATTCGCCAGATCAGATAGATGATCGTACTGAGAATGAAAAAACGCCACAGCCACGGCATGGGTTCGGGTTCGGGAGCCTTGACGGACTCTCCGCAGATCTCACAGACGTCTCCCTCGACGGGCCGGTCGCAGTGATCGCACCACTGGGACATCACTCGACCCGTACTCGGACCCGAATCGGCGACGACCCGAGTTCGAAGCGTTCGCGCAGTGAACGCTCCACGTAGCGCATGTACGTCGAAGGGAGACGGCCGGCGACGAAGAGCGTGAAGGTTGGCGGCTCCGTCGCCCCCTGGACGGCGTAGCGAATCTTGCCCGTGGGCGCTGGTTGCTTGATCTGCAGGTCACGTATGGCGCGATTGAGCGCGCCAGTCGGTACGCGCTTGCCGTAGTCAGCCGCCGCGATCGAGAGGGCGGGCAGGATCCGGTGCACACCCTTGCCCGATGTCGCGGTCGTCTTCATCACCGGCGCGTCTCCCAGGAACGCAAGTTTCTCCCCGACCGTGGCGAGCACGGCGTCTCTCTCGTCGAGCGAGACCAGCTCCCACTTGTTCAACACGACGAGCGACGGACAGCCCGCAGCGGAGATGCGTTCGGCGAGGCGTTGATCCTGTCCGGTGGCCCCTACCGTGGCATCGATGACGAGGATCGCGATGTCGGCGCGATCGAGGGCGTCGAGGCTGCGCAACACCGCGTAGGTTTCGAGTCCGGCCTCGGTCTTGGCGCGCCGACGCATGCCCGCGGTGTCGATGAAACGGATCAGTCCGACCTCGGTCTCGACGACGGTGTCGATGGCGTCACGAGTGGTGCCGGGCATGTCGTGCACGACCGAACGCTCTTCGCCGATCAACTTATTGAAGAGCGTGGACTTTCCAACGTTGGGACGCCCGACGATCGCCACGCGCAGGGCGCCGTCGTCATCGGCTTCGGCTGCGGCCTCCACCATCTGAACCTCTCCCAGGTGCTCAACGATCCGATCAAGCAGGTCACCCGCCCCGCGACCGTGCTGGGCACTCACCGTATTGGGATCACCTGCTCCAAGACCGAGGAACTCCCAACTGGCGGCCTCGTGGATCGCGTCGTCCACTTTGTTCACCACCAACATCACGGGTCGGCCACTACGCAACGCCCAGCGCGCGGCGTGGGTGTCCTCATCGACCATTCCGGTCGTCACATCGACGACCAACAAAACCAGGTCCGCGCCGGCGAGAGCGGCCTCGGCCTGTTTGGAGACTTTCTCCTCCAAGGAGTCCCCGGCCTCGAGCCATCCTTCGGTATCAACCACGTCGAAACTCACGCCTCGCCACTCGACCTCAACGGCCTTGCGGTCGCGGGTGACCCCGCGGTGCTCTTCGACCACGGCGACGCGCTTGCCCGCCAGGCGGTTGACGAGCGAACTCTTGCCAACGTTGGGACGTCCAACGATCACTACCTGGGGCTTACTCACGTTCGGACCAATCTTTCAGAGCGCACCCGTTCGAGGGTGTTTCGTAGGTCTTGACCCGTGGTGCGAACGGTCGTAACGCGACGCGGCAGGTCCGAGAGCGTTAGACCATCGAGGAAGCGACCCTCCGAGAGACACACGTCGGGAAGCAACAGGAGCGTCGAAGGTGGCACGTCCGAGATTGCGTTGGCCAGGTCTTGGCCCGTGATCAGGCCAGCGACCTTGATGTTGCCACCGAAGTAAGCGTTATGTACGCTGAGGATCGAAACGTCCTCGAAGCCATTGGAATCGAAGAGGTCCCGCAGCAGCGGTGCGGCGTATTCGCCAGTCACGACCATGGTCCGTTCCGCGGCGTTGATCTCGTCGTTGCCGCCACGATCGGCGCGATACCCCAATGCTGGCGCTCCGTCGACCGACTGGAAGAACCCCGTGCCGAGCTTGTCCATCGAGGTCTCACCAGTGAAGCTCTGGGCGAAGGCGGCCACGAGACCGATGCCGTTCTCGGCCTGGTCCAGGCTCGAGAAACTTGCCGCGCTCGGGGGATTCAGGCCCGCCACGAGATAGAACTCGTCACTAGCGAAGACTGACGTGCGCCCCAAGATCCGTTGGGTCAACGCTTGGAAGCGTTCGGCCAACGCCACGACCCCGCGGGCCTCTGGAGCGCTGTGGGGACGCATTGAGTCTTCGAGCGAGAAGTCGCTCACCCCAACGGGAACGAGGGCGATCGAGGTCAGTTCGGGGTAGAGCGAGACCACGTCGTGCAGCGTCTCTTCGAGGTGGTGCGCATCGTTGACCCCAGGACACACCACCACTTGGGCGTGGACTTCAATACCCGCTCGCAGCAGTTCTTTCAACCAGCGCAGGCTCGTCGCGCCACGGGGATTCCTCAACATCTGTGCGCGCAGCTCGGGATCGGTCGTGTGAATTGAGACGTACAAGGGCGACAGCCCTTCGTCGAGCACCCGTTCGAGGTCGAACTCCGTGAATCGAGTCAGTGTGGTGTAGTTGCCGTAGAGGAAGGACAGGCGAAAGTCGTCGTCCTTCACGTAGAGCGAGCGGCGCATCCCCTTGGGCAACTGGTAGATGAAGCAGAACGAACAGTGATTGTCACAGGTACGGATGCGATCAAAGACCGCCGAGTCGATTCCCAGTCCGAGTGGCTCTCCTTCGTCCTTGGCGATCGCGAACTTGCGTTTGAGGCTCTCGCCTTCACGCTGCACGACGAGCGTCACGTTTGGCCCGTCGATCAACTGCTGGTACTCGATGATGTCGGTCGGTTCTCGTCCGTTGACGCTCACCAAGACGTCGCCGACCAGTAGATCGACGCGAGAGGCCGGTGATGACGGAGATATTGAGGAAATTCGGGCGCCCGTCACTCCACCAGCCTAGGAGTTCTTGGCGATATCGGTTACTAGGCTGGAGATTGTGACAGTTGAGAAGGTTGTGCTAGCGGCTCCGCGCGGGTTCTGCGCCGGCGTCGAAAAAGCCATCAAGGCACTGGACTGGATGACGCGGGTCTTCGAACCGCCGGTCTACTGTTATCACGAGATCGTGCACAATCAGTTCGTCGTCGACTACTTCAAGTCGCTGGGGGTCATTTTCATCGACGACGTGACCGTGGTACCGAGTGGTGCTCCCTTGATGCTCAGCGCCCATGGATCGCCGCCAGAGGTGATCGAAGCGGCCAGGCGATCGGGAGGACCGGTGATCGACGCCGTGTGTCCATTGGTGACCAAAGTTCACCACGAATTGAAGGTTCGCGTGCGCAAGGGCTACACCATCTTGTACGTGGGTCACGAGGGTCACGAGGAGGCGGTCGGCACGATGGCGGTCGCCCCCGACTCCGTTCACCTCATCGAATCGACTGCGGACATCGACCGATTGAGCGATCTCGAAGGTCCCATCGCCTTGTTGAGCCAGACCACGCTGAGTCTTGATGAGTGGCAGCACCTTCGTGAGTACGCCCAAATCAAATTCCCCGACATCTGGATGCCCAATCGCAGCGACCTGTGTTTCGCCACGACCAATCGTCAAGCGGCCCTGCGAGCGGTGGCGGCCGAGTCGCACGCCGTGGTGGTCATTGGATCGGCGAACTCGTCCAATACGGTCGCACTGACCAAGGTGGCCGAGGCCGTCGGGGCCCCGAGGGTGCTTCGAATCAACGGCGCCTTCGAACTCCCCGACGACCTGACCGGGGTGGTGGCCGTCACTGCGGGGGCTTCGGCCCCCGAATCGTTGGTCAATGAGGTCCTCGACGCCCTCGACCCGATCAACGGGGTCAGCGTGCAGACCGTGACCGTGGAGGACGAGTACTTCCCGCCTCCCCCGGAGCTTCGTGAACTCCTCAAGACCCTGTCGGCGGTGTTGGACCTCGCGCTGAACACCCCTCGGGCGTCGAACTTCGATGGTCAGGCCGATCGTGAGTTCACGGCGGCCGAAGTGCTGGCATCAGCAGCGCGCTGAGTTGATGCGGGGACGAATGTTAGTATTTCTCAGTGAGTTCCTTCCCCAGCATGGATGTCTCGACGCGCGATCAGTGGATGGACATCGCCAGTCGCACGGTGGCCGCTCAACCGAGAGTAGCGTTGCAGTTGCTCTCAATGATTCGCGGTCTCAGTAGCATTACCGACGGCTTTTCGCTCGACCAGATGGAACACTCCCTGCAGACAGCAACGCGCGCCGAACGCGACGGGGCTGATGAGCAGGTCATCGTCGCCGCGCTGCTCCACGATGTCGGCAAGCTCATCTCGGTCCCCAACCATCCAAGGATTGCCGCTGAGATAGTACGGCCCTACGTGCGAGACGAGGTTTACGCCATGGTCGCGTACCACCAGGACTTCCAGGGACGTTGGTATTACGAGTACTTGGGAATGGACCCGAATCTGCGCGTGCGCCACGTCGGCCAACCGTGGTATGAACTCGCCGAACGGTTTGCCGACGTCTGGGACCAGAAGGCGTTCGATCCCGAGTACCGATCCGAAACCCTCGATCACTTCGAACCAATGGTGGTTCGGGTTTTCGCCAAGCCAACCAAAATCGCAGGTTACTAATGTCTTCGACCGACATAGAAAAGCAGCGAATCACTAATCTTCGTGCCTACGCCATCGATCAGGCGCTGGGTCGCCTTAATGCGGAGCGCCCGGGCTTCGAGCCCGAAGCGATCATCGCTTCGATCTGCGCTTACGAAGAGGAAGGCAACATCGCCAGCGTGCTCGAGAAGATGCCCGACACCCTGGACGGACTCGCCTACACCACCCTGGTCGTCGTCGACGGCGGCGAAGACCGCACCGCAGAGATCGCGCGTTCGTTCCCCGGTGTGGTGGTGCTCCACTTCCCGGTCAATCTCGGTCACGGCGTTGCGCTGCAGGTCACGTATCGCTACTGCCTTGATCACCACGT
>VFSW01009600.1_pt1 | contig 13803 bp, 13 predicted proteins | sample 5358111 | NCBI WGS metagenome assembly VFSW01 (sample SAMN11554181, study PRJNA540505) | mine drainage metagenome | isolation source: sediment from site ElyBrook_90M | place: USA: Ely Copper Mine, Vershire, VT | collected 2017
GGGGCGGCCCCAGCGGGGGGGGCCAAGATTCCCTACCGGGGGGCCCTTAAAACATCGGCTGTATGCAGTCGCGCGACGTTCTTGGGGGGGGGGGGGTGACAGAAGTCATAGATCGAGACACAAGAGAAAATCGGGACTGGAGTGGCAAGCGACGAATCGACCAGGGCTAAACATCTGCTCGTCGCAACAGTCCACATCGACAGCGACCGGATTCCACGACGGCCCGCTGTCGGTCGCAAACTCAGTCGGAATCACCCGGTTGCGAATGGGCGGAGACGGGTGTCGCATCGGCTGTCACCACTGTACTGAGTTTCAAGCGGGTGATTCATAGGCCAGCGGTCTTGTCGGTCCGGCCACTGGGCGCTTGGTAATCACGGTTGGGCGCTGACCACAGACGAGATGCGGTGCCCGCTAAGGCCATCAGGATATGTGAGGGCGGTCTGAAACAACTTTGACCGTGTGGACCGGGCGCAATCACTCCGAGCAGTCGATACCGCGCCGAGCGCCTTCGGGAATGACGAGTTGATACACGGAATGTCCGGCCCGGTCCTATTGATACACCCGATGATGTTTCCGAGCCGTCAACCTTTGACTGAGAACAGCCGCCAAGACCCCGGCACACCCTTAAGCTCGTGCTCCCCACGATCATCGAACTCGATGCCGGAACCAACCACCAAGTCCTTCACGGTGCTCGACGTTACGACTTCATTGGCAGTGGCCGCCTCGGCCACCCGAGCGGCGATGTGCACGGCCATTCCCGCTATGTCGTCGCCCCGCTTTTCCACCTCCCCTGTATGTATGCCCGCCCGAATGTGGAATCCGAGGTCTTCGCTGGTGCGATGAGCGATGATGCGAGCGCATTCGACAGCACGAGCAGGACCATCAAATGTGGCGAGCGTCCCATCGCCAGTTCCCTTCACGTGGTTGCCGCGAAAACGCAGGAGGTGGTGCAAGACGAGCTCGTCGTAGCGATTGAGTGATTCCCGCCACCGCTGATCACCCAATCGCGCGGCGTGGGTAGTCGAATCGACGATGTCGGTGAAAAGAACTGTGGCCAAGACCCGATCCAGAACGGGGACCAACCGAGAGCCGGTGATGAAGTCCTGTGCCTCGTTGAGCAGTCGCTCGAAGTCTCCGGCGAAGGGCGTGTGATCGTTTCCCGGTAGCTCCACCCAAGTTGCTCCGGGGATGCGCCTGGCGATATAACCGCCATGCCCATGGCGCACATGTCGGTCCCCGACCCGGCTCATGAGCAGGGTCGGTGCACGGATGGCCGAGAGCACCCCGGTGACGTCGCTTCTGATGACCGACACCGCTGCCGCCTCGACGACGTCAGGGGTGGCTGAGAGTCGCTCAATCCGCGCCCATCGACGTCGATCCTCATCGCTCTGCACCAGGCTCGGATCGCGGGCCTCGATCGCCATGCCCGTTCCCCAGACATCGCGAATGGCAACGCCATACGTCTTGACGAAGTGCTCGGGCATTCCCCACGGGCAGTCCGTGCTTCGAGTGTTCCGGGCATAGGCGTTCACAAGCACCATGCTGGTGACCCGCTCCAGGTAGGTCGCCGCGAAGAACATGGCCCCAGGAAGCGGCTTCGCCCCAGGTGAAGACCGCAGTCCTCTCCCGGCAGCCGGTCGTCATAACCGTACCTAGACCATCACTCCAGGTCTGGAGAGCCGGGACGGATCGTGGATCGACCCGCGAGGAGCTACCGAACCCTCGGCAATCGAAGGCGATGACCCGGCTGAAGGAGGCCAAACGTCGGAGGCCGGCGCTGATGACCGGCTCATCCCACACCAGGTCAAGCGCCACACCGCCGGGCAGCGGCAGGAGGATATCCACCGACCCTTCGCAGAAGGTCTGATATGCCAGGAATACTCCCTCTGGTGTCTCGACGTAGTGCGTTTCGGGAACCTCGATCACGGGCGCCCGTCTTGTCCCTCGTGAGCGTGCTCGCAGAGTCGCGGTTTGTTCAGTGGCTGTCAGGCGGACCGCTCGGCTGTCCCGCCACAGCCCAGCGTGAGGCTGAGGCGGCAACGAAACCCGTCTCCCCCGGTGGAGAAGATGTATCCCCCGTGCGCTTCGATCGCCCTCCGGACGAAGGCGTCATGGCGCTCCCATGGCTTCCAGGGGCGGCCGGCCAGAGCCACCGTCGGACCGAAGCCCGGGTCTGATCCGTCATCCCGGCTCGGATAGACATGCACCGCTACCGGGATCCCGATTCTGCGCTGTCTTGGCCGATCTTCGCCGTTGTAATCCACCCCCCCGGGATCGGAATCCCTGACGAAGCGGTCCGTGTTCTTAGCTTAGGAGACGATCACCCTCAGCGGGGATCGGAACTTCGCCCCATTGATTCCTCGCCTTCATGCGAGGGGCAGCTGGAGTCGCTGCCGGGCATCCACGAGCATAGCTTCTGGGCCGAGGAAAACAGGCTCACGTCGCCGATCTCCGCCACGAAGATCGCCGCCAGGGTGGGGCCCACCCCGGGTATCTCCTCGATGGCCCGGTAGCCGGTTTCGTCTTTGAGCTGTCGGTGGGATCTTGCGTTCCAGCATGGAGACCTCCCGGTCATGGACCTCGATCAGGTCCCGCAGTGACTCCACGCGCATGCGATAGTTTTGCGCCAGCTCCATGGAGTCGAGCGTGACTTGCCCCCCAGGCCCGAACATTTCGAAGCGGGTGGGCAAGATGCCCTTGCCCATCAAGGCGTACACCTGGGCCTTGAGGCCCGAGCGCAGGCGCACCGCTTTGGCCCGGTAACGCACGAGCTCTCGCAGTTCGCGAACCGCGAGCGGGGCGATCCAGGCCTCGGGCAGCTCGCCCAGGCGCAGCTTCTTCCACCAGGTGAAGCGCATCGCGCTCGTCGTTCTTCACCCGGCTATTGCCCCAGTTGCGCCCCGACGGGCTGGCCAGGCGAACCGTGGCCCCGTACTGGGCGAGCAGGTCCACCAGCCAGTAGTAGCCGTAGGTCGCCTCCACCCTGACCTGGGGGCGCTCGCCCGCCTCGGCCACGGCTTCCATGACCTCGGCCGGGTCATGACCACCCTCTTGGTACTCAGGTGGTTCCCTTCCTGATTCACTCGCACGATCACCGAGCGGCGTCGGTGCAAGTCGATGCCGACATACTGTCGTTCGGACACGTCGGTACCTCTCTTTCGCTTGTGCCTTGGTTTGGCAACCGCGAGTGTGTCTGCACTCGCAACGGCGCGTGAAGGTGAGGACCGACGTGTCCTCTTTGGCGGAGAAGGGGCAACCCCGGCCATCCGCGCCTCCCGAGACGAGAAGGGGCTGACGGGGTTCGGCAGAAGGTGCTTGGGCCTTCAGCCGAAGCGGAGGACCCGCGTCGTCATTTCATCACATCCAGCGTCCGAGCAGACAGATATGCAAGGTGCACATATATGTACGGCTCGCATTTCCAATCAGGGTTTGGGGGCGCCGAGCACCGTCGGGTATTCCCGCTGAAGGATTCCGCCTCCTGGCATGGACGACGGAGGACAACAGGCAATGCGCTGCGGCGATCCGGTCACCTTCTTACTCAGCAACCTGTTCGGGGCTCACCGTGATCGGACTACACGCACTAAGGACCGACCGTGATGGAGAGATTCGCGAATGCCACATTGCGCTTTCCACCGACCTTCGTGTCGGAGACCTGTATCCGGAAGTTCGACGTCCCGACAGATCTCTTTCCGGGCGTGCCGGAAATCACTCCGGTCGTCTTGTTTAGCTTCAGACCCTTCGGCAATCTGCCCGAGCCCGTCAGCTTCCACTGGTACGGGGGGTTGCCACCGCTCGCTGAGAGAGCCTGCGAGTAGGACGCACCCGCCGTCGCCCCCGGAAGAGACGTGGGGGAGATGGTGAGAGATTGGGAGCCGGACCCGTCGGTCAAAACGAGCCCGCCGACGTTCCCCTGTCCGAGGCCCGCGGCCAGGCACCCGCTGGTTGAACAGCTCACCCCGCTCACGAGGTTGATGCCGGAGGGCAGGGTCGCAGCTGTCCAGGTTGAACCGCCGTTCGTCGTGACGGAGATCTCCGGCTGCCCATATGCGAAGGGGGGCCCGACTGCGACACAGCTGGTTGCTATCGCGCAGCTCACTCCACTTAGGCCAAAAACGCCGGCCGGCAGCGACTGTGGAGTCCAAGTCGCACCAGCGTTCGTCGTGGCGATGAGGCCACTTGTGCCTCCTGCGAAACAGTGCGTCGACGTGGGACAGGCGATGCTCCACTCTTCTTGAGTCCCGCTCGGAACACTTAGGCTGGCCCAGGTCTTCCCACCGTTTGTGGTTGCGACAATTTCCCCCAGGCCCGACGTCGTCGCCCCCGCCGCGAAGCAAGTGCTCGGCGTCGGACAAGTGACCTAGTTCAGCGTGCCGATCCCTGAAGCAAGAGTCGTGGTTGACCACGAGGTTCCACCATTGTCCGTTGAGACGACGCTGTCGATGCCACTGGCAAAACAGGTCGTTGAGGATGGACATGCGATGTCGTACACGTTGAAAACGCCCGGAGCCGTGGAAGCCCAGGTGGAACCTCCGTTTGTCGTTGCGATGATCCCACCCGGGCTTGAGGCGAAGCACTCTGTCGTCGAACGGCAGGCCACTCCGTAGAACTGCGCTGAGCCGGGGGGCAAAGAATCAAGCGTCCAGGTGGAGCCGCCGTCGGCGCTCGATGCAATCGCGTTCTGACCTGCGACGAGACAGGTCGTTCCAGTACAGGTGACTGCGCGGAACTGCGCTGTCCCACCCGGCAGCGTCTCCCCGTTCCACGCCGTTCCGCCATCGCTGGTCCCGGCTGCCTCGCTGCCGGTGAAGGATTGGTTCGACCCCACCGCCTGGCAGTCACTGCTCGAGGCGCACGAAATGCCCTCGATCGAGCCTATTGGTACCCCCTCGGTGGTCCACGTGCTCCCCGACGTCGTTGGGAAGAAGGCTGTTCCCCCGCGCCCCACGTCGCAGGTCGAGGGCGACTCACATGTGACGACCAATGCGGTGGACCCCCCGGGCAGGAGGTTTGACCCCCACGAACCGCCTCCATTGGTCGTGGCGATAGCGCCGCTGTTCCCAGCCGTGTAACAGATGTTGGACGATGGACAGGAAATTGACCAGATGGTCTGCGTGCCCGCCGGGAGAGTGAGCGTCTGCCAGGTTGCCCCCGAGTTCGTCGACGAGTAGGCGACTCCAGTCATTCCTGAATCGGATCCCCCCGCGGCAATGCAACTTGTGGTCGAGCCGCATGAGATCGTGAGTTCAGCACTACCGGCGAGCGGCGGCAATGCATCGACCGTCCACGTCGCTCCACTATTGCTGGAGATCGCCACCACTCCGTTCCCGGTCGTGTAGTCGTATCCGGCGGTGTAGCACACCGTGCTCGATGGACAGCTGATGCCACTGAGGATGACGTTGTCGGTCGAGATGCTCTGGAGCATCCATGTCGAACCCGCATTGGAAGTGCTGAGCACCGCGCCGTCTCCGGTTGGACCCTCGCCTACGGCAATGCAGGAACTGGTTGACGGGCAGGCGATACCCTGCAGTCCATCAGTCGCCGGCACCGTCTGTGCACTCCACGTAGCGCCCGCGTTCGTGGTGACGAGCACATTCCCATCCAGGGAACTGTTCTGACCGACTGCGAAGCAGGTTGTGGTCGAGGGACACGCGATGCGCCCAACGTCGGGTTGTGTGGCGAACGATGCGGCGACGGCCCAACCAGTCCCTCCTTGGGCATGGACTGCCTCCGTGGCCGGAACTCGACCAGTCTCAGAACGAGCCAGTCGTTTGATCCCCGAGGGAACTTCGACCAAAGGGCGTAATACAAAGATTGAAGTGGAGGACGCTGGCGTGATCCTACGAGCCGCGCTTGCAGATACGGACATCACTGCACTTGCAAAGAGAACTATTGAGATAATTGATGTTAGGCGTCCCCACCACCCGAACCGGTTCTTCATCCGCCCCACCTACCTGAATGTATCGAGCCACTCTGATGTCAAAGCCCTATTTCCACCTAAACACGATTGGGCCAACTAGGCAAGAGGCAACCATTGAGTACCAAAGATGCGTCTTGCGACACTGATCAGTCAGTTTTGTACTAGTCATAAAGCCCTGCTCGGGGGTGATTATGTCACGGCACACGAACGGCAATTGTGGCTTATGTCATGCACTGAGGCACCTGTGCGGCGTTAGGTCCGACTGCATATGCCGTTTCTGAGCGCCCTGGTCAGTCCGACTCTTCTGGCTCCGAGCGGACACCCCCAGATCCCAGGTGGGCAGAAACGGGTATCGCGCCGTGCGACGAGGCCAGACCTGCGAGCCACTCAATGCTTGAAGGTTCAGCCAAACCGGCCGACGCTCAATGCGGTGACCGCCGAGCCGCCCTCTCCCCCGTCGAGCCGATCGCTCCTCAACCGGGGTTCGAACGTAATCCCATCACCTCCGTCACCAAACCGGCTCGTTTTCCGCCGCAGCTCAGACTTTCATGTCACATTTGCCGTCACAGTGCCAAGAAGGGTTCGAACATACTCCCATCACCTCCACGGAGTTGTCGGAAATGACAACGTTTTCCCTAGTAGATGCCGCTTTTTTGTTGGCATTACCACAACGGAAGCAAATGGCAATGTTCGAACCCCTCCCGGGCCGTTTTCGACGTGACCGGTACCTCGGGTACGCGATCAGCGCGAGGGCGCTGCACGCGGATGGAGATACCTCTTCGCGGAAACTGCGCGGTCCTCGCGAGAGGTGATTCCAGTGGACTCCACCAGCCCTGAACGGCAGACTCCGGTCGCGGCTACATCGCCGGGCTGGATGCCGGTCTATCGCTGCGAGAAGTGCAGGTCACCACCCGTCGTCGTGACCGGTGGCGTGCCGACGGCCACGTCCGACTGAAGTTGGCCCCTCAGCAAATATAGGCCGGCCTGCCAGGGGACCGGCCGCTGATCGAGACCGCTCGCACACGGCACTTATCGGGTGGGCCTTCGAAACATCCCGGTCAAGACCCCAGTCGACCCTCCGGCCACAATCCAAGGTCATTGAGCTACCTCATGCGTTCGAGCACCACCCTGGCGTCTCGTTCTACATAGCCATATCCGCGCTCAGTTGCGATTGGCTGAGCCGCGTCAATCAAGGCTCTGGCCTTCGCCGGATCGCCAGGTTGGTCCCGGTCGATGAGGAGCGCAGCCCACGCCGTCTGAGTGTAGGCCACGTGGAATGGGGCCTTCATGGACTGGTGGCAATCAAGCGCCTCGGCGAACCAGTGATCCGCCTCGTCATGGTTGTCAAGCGTGTGAGCCAATAGCCCGAGGTAATGAGCCGTACTTCCCGAGACCGTGATGTGTGTGGTCGAGATCTGCGCGTGCCACGGCTGGACAATCGGGTAGAGGGCCGCCGCTGCAGGCTTATGCCTGGAACGGGCCGCCGCGCTCGCCCAGTTCGTATGAGCCGTCAACCACTGAAGCCCGTCGGGCATCGGAAAGTTGTTGGCCAACTCGAGATCGAGGAGTGTGCCGACGTCATCGGCGTCGTGGTGGCTCTTCGCATTCACGAGCGCCGCTCGGAAAGCCGGGAGTCCCGGATTGTCCTGTACGGCTTGTTCGATGAGTGGGACAAGCTCGTGAAGTCTGCCCTGCATCAGCCGAACATTCACGAGCTGGGCTCCAAAGTAGGCAAGGGCGTCGGGTTGGCCGCTCGCCAGTCCGAGGTCGAGTGCGCTGTTCACCGCTTCCTCGGCGGCAACCGGGTCGCCCTGGATCAAATTTCGCAATGCCCACATCGTGGCAAGGTGCCAGCGGTCCCAGGGCTGGTCGATGCGCTCGGTCTCTGATGCGTAGACAGCAAAGGACTCGCTCATCGTTGCCAGATCGCCCGCCTCCAGCGCCGAGATCATTCGAAGACGGTGGGAAACTGCACGGAGAACCGGGTCACCGAGGGCGTCGACGATCTCGCAGATTTCGGCTGTCCACTTTCGACGAAGCTCGAGTGTCTGCGGTGCCGAGATCGCCTCGTGGCACATTCCGATGGCATCCACGAGGGAGGCGTTGTCACCAGTGCGTCGAGCCATGTCAACCGCTTGGGTGGCCAGTACCAATAGTTGGTCGGCGTCGATGTCGTACGTTTGCTCGGCACACAACAGTGCGAGAAGCCGAGCCCGATCTGGCGTCTCGACATTTCCGATACGGGCCAACGCCCTTGTGATCATCTCGACGCGTTGGAGATCGATCTCACCAAGGGAACTGGCGATTCCCGAACGTCTGTTGCGCAACGTGGCAAGGACCAATGTGTCGATCGCGCCGATGTCGTCGGCCAGGTGCGCAGCGGCGAGCAGGGTTTCGCGATGGCCCGCATCTCCTGTCTGACGCTGGGCGTCTCCGAGTCCGAGCAGCAGTGCCGCCCGCCGCTTCGGGTCATGGGTGGGAGCGCGGTCTTGCATATCGAGCGCATCTCGATACCAGCGCAGCGCCTCATCGGGGGCGAGCAAGGCGAGCGCCCGATCTCCGGCCCGCTGCGCATAAGCGATTGCCTTCTCGCCGTCGCTGGGCTGGGTGGCGCGTGCCCAGTGGTAGGCAAGCTCACCTACCCGCTCACCGGGATCGTCGCCACAGAGTTCCTCCAGCGCATCCGCCACCCGCTGATGGGATCTAGCCCGTCGGTTGGTGGAGAGCGTGTCGTAGAGAGTGTGCTCAATGAGGGCGTGGCCGAAGCTGTAGCGCCCGTTCGCCTCGGTAAGCACGGCGGCGGCGACGGCCTGGTCACAGAGCTCGATGACCTCGTCCTCCTCCATTTCTGCCACTCGGGCAAGCACGTCGGTGTCGAAGTCACGTCCTATGACGGCGCCGAGGGACAGGACCCGCTGGGTGTGTTCCCCGAGCCGGGCCACCCGACGACCGACGACCTCCCGGATGCTGACCGGCAGTCCTGAGGTCCGCAGATCAGGACTGGCAACCCAGCGACCTTGGTCGTCCTGGTAGATCGCCCCGGTCTCAGCCAGGTGGCGGAGCATCTCTCCAACGAAGAAGGGATTTCCTTCGGTCTCGGCCATGAGGGCGTTACGGAGAGCCACCCCGTCCTCGGTCATCGGGTGGCCCGCCGTCGACTCGAGCAGGTTCAGCAGTTCGTCGTCTCCCAGGCCGCGCAGGGCCATCCGCTCGACCCCTGACTCACGGTGGAGTGCTGCCAGTGTCTCCGCTAGTGGATGATCAGCCCCCACGTCGGACTCGCGGAACGTCCCTATGACCAGGAGTCGGAGCGGGACATCGGCCGACACCACGTGTCGGAGCAGCTGGACCGTCTGGCGATCGGCCCAGTGCAGATCATCGAGGAGGAGCACAATCGGTGCGAGCGCAGACACCCGAGCCAACAGGTCGAGGACTGCTCCGAACAGTAGGTAACGCTCCGATTCGCCGTCGCTAGAAGAACTCGGAGGAAGGGACGCCCTGTGAGCTAACCCCGGCACCAGTCGGGCCAACTCCCCTGCTCGGGCCTCTACGTGGGCTCGAAGCAGATCATCTGGGGCAGAGGCGACCAAATGGGCCATGGCCTCGCCCCAGGGTTGGTAGGGAATGCCCAGGTCCTCGTCACAGCGCCCGTAGAGGACGACGTTGCCGTTCTCGAAGGCGCTGCGGGCGAACTCCGAAGACAGTGTTGTCTTCCCGATCCCCGGTTCGCCTGAAAGCAGGACCGTCCGCCGCGCTCCGGTCGACACAACCTTCAACGACTCCCCGAGTGCCTCGAACTCGGCAGCGCGCCCGACGAAGTTTGCTGGCACCGCCGAAGCGATCCGACCGGGGAGTGGTATCGCCAGCCCCTCGACCTCAAGGGGCATCCATGCCACCCGGCACGCCAGCACCGGCTGGTCGAGCCCCTTCAGCTCTAGCTCGCCCACGGAGACGAACTCGAAGTTGCCCCGAGACCCAGCGAGTGCCCGGACCACGTCAGTGACCAGGATGTCCCCACCTTCGGCCTTGGCACACAGCCGGGAGGCTTCGACGATGGGAATCCCGAAGTAGTCGCCATCCTCCACGTCGGCATCCCCGATGGATACACCGACCCGTATCAACAGGGGGTCAGTCGTCTCCCGATTGCGCTCCTCAAAGGCCTGCTGGATGGCCACGGCGCACGCCACGCCCTCAGCTGCACTCGGAACCTTGATCATTAGCCCATCGCCGAGGTTCTTCACCTCGGTGCCACCCGATCTGGTGACTGCATCACGCAACATGGCGAAGTGCTCGCGCCGAAGCTGTTCCGCGCGTTCTTCGCCTACCCGCGACAGCAGGGCTGTTGAGCCGACGAGGTCCGTGAAGACCACAGTGACTGTCTCGGTTCCGGCCATGCAACCCCCGCTGCCTGTGGAACAGATGCTAGACGTGGGCGGTCCGACGGACCTCGATCGGAAGGGACTTCCAAGTTCGATAGGTATTGCTCGGCCTTACCCCCTCATCAGAGGCGCTCCCGACCGCCCGGTATTGCCGGTGATGCGCTACTTCCCGTCAGTCGGTTGGTGGTTGGGGCCGCACTATATTGCTCACCAGTAGCGATCCCGGACCGGTCGACCGTTGGTCAGGCCGGCTGACTCTGGCCCGACCGGGCCCGAGACCGACGGGATGCACGGCCGCTCATAACCCCGCCCATGAGAAGGTCCGGTGTCAAATATTAGGCGCCTCAGGCGCACACGGGGTTACCTCGGACTCGCCCGGCCGATCTAACCAATCTCACGAACATTGGCGCTGCTCGTCTTCGAGGGCCTTCAGCGCGTAGAGGGCCTCGGTGAGGAGCTTGCGTGACACCCGCACCAGGGCGATGCCCGTCCTCCGACGTTGCTTGGTGGCGAGGAAGTCGGAGTGGTAGGGCTCCTTGCGAATGGCCGTCTGGGGGCGGTCCAAGCTCGCTTGAGGCTGACCGCACCCCGGATGAGTGTTAGCGCCACGCGATACATGATGTAACCGAGATTCTCCCGAATACCGGGTGACCCAGCTCTCGTCGCAAGTCCATAATGGACGTGGGGTGCCTGCCGAATATGGACGGCGTCCATTGCTTGCGCCTGCCAGCGATAGACCGCGAACGGCTGGGACTGTTGGCAAATCGAGGAGGAAAAAGAGATGTTCAGAATGCGTTCGGCAATGAAACGTTCTCTTATGGCCTCGCTGCTTGTTGCGGGGGTGACGGCTGGACTAGTGGCCGCCATCGGTGGATCACCTGCGTTAGCGGCTTCCAAGGGAGTCAGCTGCCCCGACAACACTACGGGGGTGACTGACGGATCCTTCAACGTTGTCTGCACCGGCCAGACGGCAGCAGGAGCGACGGTAACTATCACCCAGGCGAAGGCGAGATCCCTCAGCTTGACGGTCGCCGGTACCAGCACCGACACACTTGAAGGTGCGAGCGCTTCCTTCAACGGTGAGTGTCCTTGCTCAGCCAGCTTCAGTGTCGAGTTCGCTCCGAAATCCGGCCTAGCTCAGAGTGTCGACATAACCGTGACGAATATGGGGAAACTTAGTCCCGAAGGGATAACAATCCATCATGTGGGGCTCTACCCCGGGGGTAAAGATGAAGGCACCGCTGACTGGTGAGGTTAAAGATACGCGGCGTACGGGATCCCAGAGATTACGGGATGATTCATGCCCGCTGGGCGCCCACCGCAGCCCCGGTCGGATCGAAGGAGAGCCTTAATGTTCAAGGTGTCGATTCGCTCAACGTGCACGTTGTCCCTTCTGGCGTGGATCATGATAGTCGGAGTCATCGCCGGCCTGGCGATCTCGATCACCGGATCACCAGCTGTGGCTGCGCCGAAAGCTGTCACCTGTCCAGACAACACGACCGGAGTGGGCGACGGGTCTTGGAGCGTCGTATGCACCGGACAGACGGCAGCAAATGCCAGCATAAGCATCACCAAGGCGACTTCAAAAGATCTCAGTCTTTCAGTCGACGCCACCGGTGTTACCAACACGATTGTGGCTATGAGCGCATCGTTTGACGATACCGAATCCACGTTCAGCGTGACCCTTGGTCAACAAGGTGCTGGTAACCAAACCGTCATCATCACTGTCCAAAATGCAAGCGGAAGCCCAGCCGGTGTGTCGACGCTTAGACGCCACCGGGATCGGGCCGGGCGTCTCACGGACCTTGACTTGTGAGGTTAATCACAGCTGAAAGGTGATTGCGATCGGCTTGCGGCGGGCTTCCTCTACCTCGTGCCTGGTACCCCGCGCCTTGGGAGGCTGCCGGTATTGGCGCGTCATTCCCAAGGTGATTCCGAATGCTGATCGGCATATCGCCATCGGATGGAATTCTAGAGAAGCGCCGGTTGCCCTGGGCGCTCGCTCGGGAGGACCGCACGGTCGCCAGGGAAACCCCGACGTTGGCGTAGAAGATTGTGGTCTTGACAAGGTGATCCATCACCGAAGCGGCGCCCGCAAGATCGAGGCGGAATTCGACAGTGACTGCTCGGTTTGTTCGGCGATTCCCTCCGAAAGGCTCCCGGTTACGGGATCGGTGCCGACCGTCCCAAGCAGAAGACAAAGCTCCAGCAACGATCGCCTAAATGTAGGGACCGAGCGCAGGCAGAGTCTTGTGTCGAGTCCTATCGCCGCGCCACTCGGCTCCTCATCTATGGACTCCCGCCAAGCTTGCAGCCCGCCGGGAGCGGCCGATTGGGTGCGTGTGCGGTGTCTTACAGGCTGTCGCGGCTTCGAGCGAAGAGGTGGTGCTCGACAGCGAACGCCGTAGCGCTCGCCCGTGACGACACGCCGAGCTTCGTGAAGATGTTCGACAGATGTCGTGACACGGTCTTGGGGCTGAGAAACAGCTCGGCGGCGATCTCGTTGTTCGTGAGCCCTGCCGCCACGAGCCGGAGAACCTCCGCCTCTCGTTCCGTGAGACCGGCTGGCAGTGCTGGCTTGCTATCACCGAGCACCTCTCGGGAATCCAGCCGGGCGCCAATCTGGTCGAACAAGCGGGAGGCCGCGTCGAATGAGGCGGTCGCGCCGATCTCGTCCCCTGTGCGGCGCAGCGCCTGGCCCAGCAGGGTGTGAGCGGTCGCTTCCTCGTAGGGGACACCGAGTCCGTGCCAGGAATCGACGGCCTGCTGCAGGACGACGGTCGCGACGGGATCAGCATCAGCCAACAACAGTCGGCCACGCGTCGATTGCTCGATGGCCCGAAGCGAAGCGATTCCGAACGTGGCGGCGGTGGTCTCGAGCTCCGCCAGGGCCCGATTCGCTGCGTCGAGCTCTCCCGCCGCCACCGCGATCTGCACCAGCATCGCCAACAGGGCCGCCCGACCCAGGGGATTCGATTGCTTGGCCACGCAGCGCGTGATCATCGTCATAGCCTCGTCGATGCGGCCCTGGGCCAGGCGGAGGAGCGCGAGCCCACCGCAGGGGGCGCCGCTGACGGCCTGTGAGCGGGCAAAGGCACCTTCGGCCTGATCGAGTTGGCCGAGCCGGCGTCGAATGTCACCGACCTCGGCCCAGGCCGCCGCACTGTTCGCAACATGGCTCTCGGCCAGCTCCTCACAGGCTCGCGCCGCCTCTTCCTCGGCGGTGCCTAGAACGCCCTTCCGTTTCAGGACGATCGCCCGGTGAAGCCGACAGATGCCGGGGAAGATGGCGAAAGGGTGTTGCTGTGCCCAGCGCATCGTCGCTTCGGTCCACTCTGCGGCCCGGTCGAAATCGCCGAGTTCCTCACAGGCGGCGATGAGGCTGCAATACACCTTCCCGGTGGCAAAGGGCCCGAGCCGTCCTTCGACGGCCAAAAGCATGGCCTCGTCCAGGTGGGCCATGCCTTCATCGACCCCACCCCGGTCGATGAAGATACGCCCCTGGGT
>VFSW01009601.1_pt1 | contig 13801 bp, 11 predicted proteins | sample 5358111 | NCBI WGS metagenome assembly VFSW01 (sample SAMN11554181, study PRJNA540505) | mine drainage metagenome | isolation source: sediment from site ElyBrook_90M | place: USA: Ely Copper Mine, Vershire, VT | collected 2017
GCCGATTGCCTACTCCTCGCCGTCCAGCCAGCCGCGCGTATTCAGCAACTGCCGCTGATCCAGCGACCACACCTTGCCGGTCAGCTCGTCGGGCGCCTTTCCCTCTCGCGCAGACTTCTCGAACTCGGTGGCGATGGCCTGCATTTTGGCGTCCAGGTCGTCCACAAAGTTCAGCACCAGCGCCTCGGGGATCATGGGCAGCTTGGGCGAGCCGAACTCCAGCTTGCCGTGATGCGACAGAATCATGTGCAGCACCAGCGTCCGCAGCCGCGGCGGAAAGTCCGGCAGGCTGTCAATGGTCTTCTCCACCAGCGCCATGCCCATCTGGATGTGACCCAGCAGCGTGCCCTCCACCGTGTACTCGAAGCCGACGTCCCATGCCAGCTCGCGCACCTTGCCCACGTCGTGCAGAATCACGCCGGTGAGCAGCAGATCGCGGTGCAGGATGGGGTAGTGCGGCGCCACGCGGTCGGCCAGCTTCAGCAAACTCACCACGTGCTCCAGCAGGCCGCCGAGCCAGGCGTGGTGCAGTTGCCGTGCCGCGGGAGCCTCACGATAGGCCTGGGCCAACTCCGTGTTGGCCAGAATGGCGGTCAAAAGCCGCTTCAGATCCGGCTCGGTAAAGCTCTCGACAAACCCCATGAGATCCCGCCACAGACCGTCCACGTCCAATGTGGTGGCGGGCAGCAGGTCGGTCTTGTCCGCCTCATTCGCGGCGGCCTTGCGCAATTGCTCCACTTTCATCTGCAATCGATCGTCGAAACGCGAAACGCTCCCCCGCGCCTTCACGATGTCGCCGCGGTCGAACTCGCGCGCAATGCGCGGGTCGGCGGGATCCCAGATGCGGCCTTCCAGTTGGCCGGTCTTGTCGCCCAGAATCAGGTTCAGATACGGCTTGTTGGTCTTGGTGGTCCGCTGCTGCTTGTGCAGAACCAGAAAAAAGCTGTCGAAGGAACGGCCTTCCTCAAAACCGGCCAGGTCCGCAATGTAGAGGTCTTTCATCCTGCCCGACAGATTACCGCACGCGGCCTCGGCTGCAAAAACAAACCGGGCCGGGGAATGAAATCCCAGGCCCGGCGCAGTTTGTGTGGCAGCGCGGAGTTTACTGCTGTGGCTGTGGAGCGGTAGCCGGCGCCGGTGCGCCGGGTACGGCAGGCGCCGGTGTGGGCGTGGGAGGTGGCACAGGCGCGGCCGCCTTCTTGTTCCGGTCGCTGAGGCGAGTCTTCTCCCCGGTGGTCGTTGACTCGTTCTTCTTCTTGCCCACCGTATTGCCGCCCAGCCCTAATGGGGCCGACTGCACCTGGCGATCGGCAACTTCAGCCGCATCCGGCGCTTCAGGAGCCATCGCGTCCTTGGGCGGCGACTTCACTTTGCGCGCCTTGGGCACCTTGGCGCGCGCGCTGAAGCGCGTCTTCTTTTCCGGCGCGTTGGAAGCCTCCAGCGGATTCACAGGTTCCGGTTCCGCGCTGGTAGTGGCCTGCGCCACCGCTCCCGCATCCTCCGTCTGGGCTGCGGCGGCGTTGGGCAGCGTCTCCTGCGGCGCCTTGCCAAAGCGGATCTTCTCCTTCTTGCCCGGCTTCATGGATGCCTGCTCAGTCTTGCTGGCGTGCTTTTTCTTGCTCTTTGCGGGCGTCGGAGGCGGAGGAGATGCCGCGGTCTGCTCTAGCTGCGCAGACTTCTGCCGAAAGCCCCGAGCGGTCTCGCGGAAGCGAGTACGCTCCACCTTCTTCTTTTTCTTTGACGAGGGCGGCGTGTAGGCCGAGTAAGCAATCGGGAACACCCGCTTGTTCGGACTGGCCCCCGTGTCGATATACCCCGGCTTGATCTCGATGTAGGCCTCATCGCGCATTTTGGTCAGATAGTCGCGCATGGCCGGTTCCATCTTGCTCATGTAGTAGTTCTGCTCGACATCTTGCTCCACATCTTTGTAGAGAGGAACACCGCCCGGAACGTGATCCGTCACCTTAAGAATTACAAAACCCTGCCGGGTGCGAATAGGGTCGGTATATTCTCCGGCCTTCAGCGGAAAGACCTTGTCTTCCAGCACCTTGGCTAGAGCGCCGCGCCGGAACTGTCCTAGATCACCGCCGGAAGCCGCCGTTGGGCCATCGCTGAAACTGCGCGCCAACTGACTGAAGTCCGCGCCTGCATGGAGCTTAGCCTCAATATCACTCGCCTTCGCCTGGGCCGCGGCCAGTTTCTGCTCATCCACCTGCGGCTGATCGCCCGTGGAGACCAGAATTTCGCTCAGCTTCACGCTCTCCGGTTGAGAGTAGTCCTGCTTATGCGCCTCAAAGTAGCGTTCAACTTCCCCCGGAGTAACCGAAATTTTACGGCCCACCTCATCGCGCATCACGTTTTGGGTGATGATGCCGTTGCGGATATTGGCCTTGAAGTCCTCGTACGAGACGCCCTGATCTTTTGCAGCCTTTTCCAGGTCTTCAAGAGAGCCAAGGTTGTACTGCTTGCGAATCTCGTTGAGGCGGTTCACCAGTTCGGTTTCGCCGGTAATGCCCAGTTCCTTGCCTTTGGAGAGCCAGAGCTGCTGGTCAATGAGGTTGCGCAGCAGATCCTGGTGCGCCTCCGATATCTCCTGCATGGAGGCGCCGCGCTGGCGCTGTTCCTGGTCCAGTTCCTTCATGGCGCGGTCGTAGTCCGAGCTCGTGATGATCTGATCGTTGACACGGGCGATGATCTGCTCGACCGTGGTGCCGCCGTATGGGCTTTGCGGCGTGGCACTGCGCGTTTGCGCGGTTGCGGAACTTGCGAGCAGCGCCGTGCCAAACACGAAAGCCGCGGGAATGCGAAGGAGTCTAAAAGTCATAGGTCGGCACAGCGAAGGCGGCAATCGGTCTCCACCTGTTGCATAGACGTCATTGTAAATGCACGGATAGCGGCAAAGCGATTCCGCCAGTCCTTTTAAGGGCGCTCAGGATCTGCTGGCGGCACAGAAAATGACCTTCGGCAAGCTCCCCTTCCGGCCGTCCAGCTACCCGCGGGGCAGCCCATTCCGTCTAACCCCCAGTGGTATACTTCAGCCTAAGACCGCCTTGCGAGGCCCCTTCACGGCGCCTGCCGCACCTGCCGTCCGGAGGTTTCTTCCGCCTATGACTCCCCGCGCCCGCAGGGCATTATTCTCCCTCATTCTGTTCTTCACCGTCTGCGCCCTTGTGGGCAACGTGATGCAGCGCAAAGTTGGCGCGCAATCCTCAGAGGACGAGAGCCAGATCCGCGACAGCCTGAAGAAGTTCACGGACGTATACTCGCTGGTTGAACAGAACTATGCCGAGTCGATCCACGGCGACAAAGCGGACACCGCAATCTATGACGGTGCGATTCCCGGCATGTTGCGCGTGCTCGATCCCCACTCCAACTTCTATGACCCCAAGGCTTACGCCAAGATGCAGGAAGACCAGCGCGGCCATTACTACGGGGTTGGCATGGTCATCCAGCAGCAGGGGAATAAAGTCTACGTAATCACTCCTTATGAGGGTACGCCCTCGTTCCGCGCCGGCATCCGCCCCGGCGACATCATCTCCGCCATCGATGGAAAGTCGGCGGATGGCATGACCTCAGACCTGGTGGCCAAGGCGCTGAAGGGACCCAAAGGCACACACGTGCAGGTGACCATGATTCGCGAGGGCCAGCCCAAGCCCCTGGTCTTCGATTTGATTCGCGACGACATTTCGCATCCCTCAGTGGACCTGGCCTTCGAGATTCACCCCGGCATCGGCTACATCCACCTCACCCAGTTTCAGGAGACGACCGCCCAGGAAGTCATCGACGCCATCGACAGCTTCAGCAATCTGAAGGGGCTGGTATTCGACCTGCGCGGCAATCCCGGCGGTCTGCTGAGCCAGGCAGTCGAAGTCTGCGACCATCTGCTCGCCAAGGGCCAGGTCATCGTCTCGCAGCGCGGGCGCGCCTATCCCGATCAGATCTACACGGCTACCCATGGCAACGGCGGCAAGACCTTCCCCATTGTGGTGCTGGTCAACCGCAACACAGCCTCAGCGGCCGAGATCGTCTCCGGTGCATTGCAGGACCACGACCGCGCCCTCATCGTGGGCGAGACAACCTTTGGCAAGGGACTGGTGCAGACCGTCTATAACCTCAGCGAGAACACCGGCCTGGCCCTAACCACCTATCACTACTACACCCCCTCCGGCCGTCTTATCCAGCGCAACTACAATGGCGTTTCGCTCTACGACTACTACTACAATCACGCTGGCGCGCTGCCCTCAAACGCGACCAACCGCGAGGTCAAATTCACTGACTCCGGACGCACTGTCTATGGTGGCGGCGGCATCACACCCGACGAGAAGATCGAGAGCCCCAAGAGCAACCCATTCCAAGACGAGCTGATGTATAAGTCGGCCTTCTTCCACTTCGCGCCCTATTACCTGGCCAACCACACCGTGGACAAGAATTTCCAGGTAGACGACGCCGTGCTCAAGGACTTCAAGACCTTTCTGACCAGCCAAAACATTCCGTGGACAGAAGCCGACCTGAACGGAGTCATGGACTGGCTGAAGGTCAGCATTCAGGACAAGATTGTGACCAGCCAGTTTGGCCAATTGCAGGGCCTGCGCGTGCTCGCCGATTGGGATCCGATGATCCAGAAGGCGATGGGCTACCTGCCTGAGGCTCAGGCTCTTGAAGACACCGCCCACAAGGTGCTGGCGCAAAAGGCTGAAGCGCGCAACGCAGGGGCAGACCCCTCGACAGCGCAACGCTGACCCGTCGCGCTGAACCTGTTATTTGAACCCCGCCTCGATGGCCTCCGGAACTGCCGGCGTGCCTTGGCGGGGTTTTCTTATCTCTGGCTCAACTCGCCGGAAGCAATCTTCCTGTTGAACTCCGCCGACTTGTTGCGCGGCACGCTCAGCGATTGCCACCGGTCGGACGCAAAATGCTTGGCCAGCAGTACAATCTGCCCCACGTGATGCGAGTAGTGCGCCAGTTGCCGATTGATCGCCTGCATCACGGAGTGCGCCTCGCCACGAATCATCACCTTGCGCGCGAGGTCCGCATCGGTCAGTGCCTCCAGAGCTGTGAAGACGCGCCTCCAGCCATCTTCCCACTCGGCCAGCAGCGCCATGCGCGTGGCCGGCGGATCCACAAACTCGCTGTCGCGATTGCGGTCGGGCTTCTCTCCGTCTGTCGTCAGAAAATCGGTCCAGCGCGAGCGCATATTCCCAGTCATGTGCTTCACGATAATCGCAATCGAGTTGGCCTCACCGTCGAGCACGGCGAAGAGATGCTCGTCGGCCACCTGCTCCATCGCACGCTCCGCGAGCCGCTTGTAATACCGGAGCAACTCCAGAGAATCTGCAAGGTAGGAAGTCGTGAATTCAAGTGCCATGCGCAAAGTGTATTCCCATAATCGGCGTGCAGCCTAGCATCTCACGGCTCGTCGTTATAAATTCCCATCTCCAGCTTGCCGCCCTCTGCGATCCGCGCGCGAAACATACCCGGCGTGTTGAAGCTCCAGGCCATCTGCCCATCCGGCGTGATGGCAATAACGCCTCCATCGCCATGCAAAGCCTCCAGTTCCGTGTGGATGACCTCGTCGGCGGCCTGCTGCAAGCGTACGTGTTTGAAGTACACCAGATTGCAGACTTCGCGCGCTACGCCAAGCCGGATGAAGTACTCGCCCGTACCCGTCGCGGAAACCGCGCACGACTGATTCGACGCATACGTGCCCGCGCCAATAATCGGTGAGTCGCCAATCCGGCCCCACTGCTTGGCGGTGAGGCCGCCTGTAGAAGTGCCCGCGGCAATGTTGCCTTGCCTGTCGAGCGCAACCACGCCTACGGTGCCGTACTTGTGCGCATCCGGCAGCTCAATTTCAACCATAGGTGTTGAGGGTGCGGGCGGCGCACCCGACGGACGCGGCGGAATCGGCAGGCCCTCTTTCTTCAACTGTCGCACCAGCGACTGCCAGCGGCGTTCGGTAAAAAAGAAACTCGGGTCCACCTGCTCCAGGCCCACATGCGCGGCAAAGGCATCGGCTCCCTCGCCTGAGAGCATGAGCCACTGGGACTTCTCCATCACCGCGCGCGCAAGGCTGATGGGATGCCGAGTGCGCGTCACGCCCGCCACCGCGCCGGCCTTCATCGTTGCGCCATCCATGATGGCCGCGTCCAGTTCGTTCTTGCCGTCGGCGGTGAACACCGCGCCACGGCCCGCATTAAACAGCGGATCGTCTTCGAGGATGTGGATCGCCGCCTCAATCGCGTCCAGCGATGAGCCACCACCGTCCAGCACCTTCGCGCCCGCTTCGATCGCCTCTTTCAGCGAGGCGCGATAGGCGGCTTCGGTTCTGGGGTTCATGGAGGCACGCTCGATCACCCCCGCGCCGCCGTGCAGCACAATCGCCCAGTGATGCGGCACCTGCGCCGCTGCGGACAGCGTGCCTGCCGCCATCGCTACCAAAATCAGCGTCCCTGTCTTCACCTTCATGCGCGTCACCTCGTGCCTCCCATGCTATATCGCATCCGCGCGTTCGATTTCCCCGCATTCTCGTTTACCATCGCAATCAATGACATCCTGCACTCGCCTTCTCCCTGCCTGCCTGCTGCTGATTGCCTTCGCCTCCGCGGCTCTGGCCAGGCCGCGACCTATTCCCGTCAAAGTGGTGGTCGTGGCCATGTTCGAACAGGGCGAGGACACCGGCGACGCGCCCGGCGAATTGCAGTACTGGGTGGAGCGCGATCACCTCGATCGCATTTTTCCGCTGCCTGCCGCCTACCATGCCGTGCGCATGAACGGCATAGGGGAAATGGCTGTGCTCACCGGCCAGGGAACGGCCAACGCCGCTGCCACCATCACGGCGCTTGGTCTCGATCCACGCTTCGATCTGCGCCACGCCTACTGGATCATCGCAGGCATCGCCGGCGCCACCCCTGCACGCGCATCTCTCGGCTCTGCGGTCTGGGCACGCTGGGTGGTAGATGGGGACCTGGGCTACGAGATCGATGCACGCGAAATGCCGCAGGACTGGACTACTGGCTACGTACCTCTGCGCAAGGCTCACCCCTTTGAGTTGCCGGCCGCGCCGCTCGCCGGCCAGATCTATGCCCTCAACGCCCCCCTGGCCGAGTGGGCTTTTCGTCTTACCCGCGACACACCCCTCGCGGACTCTGCGCGCCTCAAAGAGATTCGCACCCATTTTGACGGCGCAGCCGCGCAGCGCCCGCCGTTCGTCAGCATGGGCGACGAGGTATCCTCATCAACCTACTGGCACGGAAGGCTCTTCGACGCATGGGCCACGGAGTGGATGAGCTACTTCACCGGCGGCGAGGGAGAATTCGTCACCACCGCCATGGAAGACACCGGCACGTTGCAGGCGCTCAAGAATCTCGCCAACGCCGGCCGCATGGATTGGAACCGCATTCTTGTCCTGCGAGCGGTAAGCAACTTTGACCAGCAACCGCGCGGCATGAGCGCCGCAGACAGTCTCGCCGCCCAGCGCACCAGCCAATTCGGAGCTTATCTGCCTTCACTGGAGGCAGCCTACACCGTTGGTCACGCCGTGGTGCGTGAACTGCTTTCGCATTGGCCGCAGTATGCTGAAGCAACAATCGGCGCGCAGCAGCCATCTACCCCGAAGCCTTAAGCTCAGCGGGCGCGTACCTGCAATCGCCACAGAAGCACATTCTCAGAAACGGATCGAAATGCCCTGCTCGCACATGTCCGTGAGCACAGAGAGCAGATTGGTGATGCCGAGAAGCTGTCGAATCCGCTTACCCAGATTGACCAGCTGGAAGACACATCCTGCCGACTTGGCGGCAACGTACAGGCGCACGAGCGTACCCAGACCCATGCTATCCATGTGGGTCAGATCCGTCAGGTCCAGCACGATCCGCTTTGACCCAGGAATCAGCGGGCGGATCGTCTGGTAAAGCAGATCGCTTACGCCGGCCACCAGTTTGCCGTGGCACCGCACGAGCACGATCGCTTCTTTGCGCTCAACTTCAAGTGTCAATGGTTTTACGGGTGTTTCTTCAGGCATGGGGTACATCCTTGCCGAGACAGGTTGCGCTCCGGGGAAGCGGCTTCGCGCGATTCTCTCATATCGCCGTTCGGATTGAAACGGACAAAATCGACAACTTATCCTCCGCCCGCTCGGTGCCTCTTGGCGAAGTCAGGCCCGGCAGTGCAGAATGCAAGGGTTCCGCAAGTTCCATACTTCATTGCTCTCTGCCATCTTGCCGATCGGACTGTGGCAGCACGAGCGCAAGGAAATGCTGCATGCACTCTGTCTGGTTTGGCGAGTTTATGGGCACGCTGGTTCTGGTGCTGCTGGGCAATGGCGTCTGCGCCGGCGTCACTCTGCGCAAGTCTTACGCAGCCGATGCCGGGTGGATGGTCGTCACCACCGGATGGGCACTGGGCGTGCTCTGCGGGGTGCTGGTGGCGCAGGCCTTCGGCAGCCCCGGCGCCAATCTGAACCCTGCCATCACGCTCTCCAGCGCCGTGATCAGCGGTGATTACGCGCAGTTGCTCAGCCTATGGTCGGCACAGTTGCTGGGAGCGATGGGCGGCGCGGCGCTGACGGTATTGCACTATGGCCCACATTGGAAACTGACGCCGGACCCTGCCGCCAAGCTGGGCATCTTCTGCACCAACGGCGCTGTGCACAGCCCATTCTTCAACTTCATCGGCGAAGTGATTGGCAGCATGGTTCTGGTGGTGGTGGCCGGCGCCATTTTTTCGCATGGCGTATCCGCAAGCGGACCTGCAGCGGGCGTCGGTCCCTGGCTCGTAGCCAGCCTGGTCTGGGGTATTGGCCTCTCGCTCGGCGGCACCACGGGCTACGCCATCAACCCCGCGCGCGACCTCGGTCCGCGGCTCATCCACGCACTGTTGCCGATTCCGGGCAAAGGTGGTTCCAACTGGCCCTACGCACCTATCCCGATCGCAGGCCCGCTGCTAGGCGGCGCGCTGGCCGGCCTGCTGCTGCGATTCGCGCATCTGTAGCGGAAGACCCGACGCAGCACCTCACCCCACCTCAATCATGATTTTGGTAAAGCGCGCCGGCTCCCGATCCCACGCCCCCAGAATCGCCGCCGCTTCTTCCATCGCCGCCATGTGCGTCACCGCATCCTCCACCGGGAAGCGTTGCGCTTCCAGCATACTAATCACTTCACGAAAGTCCTGAGGCAGCGCATTGCGTGAGCCAAGAATGTCCAACTCCTTCTGCACAAACAGCCGTGTCTCATACGCCACCGGCTCTTTGGCATAGCCGATGTAGACCACGCGGCCGGTATAGGCCACCTCTTCCACCGCCGCTCGAAAGGTTTGCGGCAGACCGATGGCTTCGATGATCACGTCCGGTCCGCGACCATCCGTAAGCTCCACGAGGCGCGCGTGCAGGTCCGCACGGGCCGTGTTCACGGTGTGCATCGCCCCAGCCTTCAGAGCCGTCGCAAGTTTGGCGTCGTCCAGGTCCACGCCAATCACCATTGCCCCGCGAAAGGCCGCGCCTGCCACTGCACCCAGCCCCACACCGCCGCAGCCCATGACGGCCACCGTCTCGCCCGGGGCAACGTGCCCCCGCGCCGCCGCATGAAAGCCCACCGTAAGCGGCTCGACCAGGCAAAGCTCCTTCAGGCTGAGCTGGGCGCGATAAAGCCGCGACACGGGCACAACGATGCGTTCTGTCAGCGCGCCATCGCGCTGGACACCGAGCGTCTGGTTGAACTGGCAGGCGTTGGGCCGTCCGCGAAGGCACGACGCACAGCGCCCGCAATTCGTGTAGGGTGACAGTGTCACCGCCATACCCGCGGTCCACTCCGGATGCGCGGGATTCGTCTCCGCCACGGTCGCGGCAACCTCGTGCCCCAGAATGCGCGGGAAGCTTACCAGAGGATTGCGCCCGCGATAGGAGTTCAGGTCGCTGCCACACAAGCCCACTTTCCGCACACGCAGCATCACTTCATCCTCGCCCGGGGACACAGGATCCTGCACGGTTCTCAGCACGGCCTGTCCTGGCCTTTCCAATACCACGGCTTTCATCCCGGAGTCTCCAAGCAGCAGATTAGGTAGAAAGATTGATCATACTGCGCGTTGAATGCCGACGTGCCGCGAGCCCGGCCGAGTCGTTGAAAATTCTCCATCGTCGGGCAGGTCACCTCACTCACGCAATGCACAGGTTGTATCCTTGCCTCAGGCAGTATCTGCTTCGTACTGCCTACATCGACCCAAGGGAGCTGTATGGCGGAGACCGTTCTGCAACTTGACCCGCGCGACAATGTTCTGGTCGCTCTTGCGCCGCTGGCGGCCGGCACTATCGCCCATTACGGCCAGTCTTCCTGCCCGGTCACGCAAGCCATTCCCGCCAAACACAAACTGGCGCTCCGCGATCTCGCAGCCGGCGACCTCATCCTGATGTACGGCATGGTGGTGGGTGAGGCCACCGCTCCAATCTCCCGAGGAGGCCTGCTCACCACACGCAATGTGCGCCACCGCATCGGCGACTACTCCGCCACGCGCCAGCCCGTCACCTTCCAGCCGCCCGATTCCTCGGCATGGTCTGGCCGCACCTTCATGGGCTATCACCGCGCCGACGGACAGATAGGCACGCGCAACTACTGGCTAGTACTCCCACTTGTCTTTTGTGAGAACCGTAATGTGGAGCGAATGAGAGAAGCGCTCGAAGAGGAGCTTGGATACGGCAACGCGCAGAACGGCTATCGCCAGCAGGTCCGCACTCTGGTGCAGCGCCAGTCCAACGGCAATGGCCGTGACGAAGATGCCGAAGTGGCGTCAACCCGCGCCGCACGTGTCTTTCCGAACCTCGACGGCATTCGCTTTCTTACCCACCAGGGCGGTTGCGGCGGCACGCGCCAGGATGCGCAGGCTTTGTGCGGCCTGCTCGCCGGCTATATCCACCACCCCAACGTTGCCGGGGCCACTGTCTTGAGCCTCGGCTGCCAGAACGCGCAGGCCGACATGTTGATGAACGAGCTGCGCGCGCGCGATCCCCAACTGACCAAACCTGTGCTCATCTTCGATCAGCAGCGCACCGGCCGGGAATCTGTCCTGATGAGCAAGGCGCTGGACGAAACCTTTGCCGCACTGGTCGAAGCCAATCTAGTCACGCGCGCGCCCGCGCCTCTCTCTGCGCTGACCGTCGGCCTCAAGTGCGGCGGCTCCGATGGTTTCAGCGGCATCTCCGCCAATCCAACCGTCGGCTATCTCTCTGACCTTCTCGTCGATATCGGCAGCAAGACCCTGCTGAGCGAGTTCCCTGAGCTGCACGGCGTCGAGCAGGAGCTCATCAACCGCTGTGTCACCGACGAGTTGGCCCAGCGATTCTTTGACCTCATGCAAGCCTACTCCGCCCGCGCCAAGGCCGTTCACTCCGGCTTCGAGATGAACCCCTCTCCGGGCAACATTGAAGACGGCCTCATCACCGACGCCATCAAATCCGCCGGCGCGGCGCGCAAAGGCGGCGTCTCGCCCGTGCGGGATGTGCTTGACTACCCCCAATACGCCACCACGCCCGGCTTGAACCTACTTTGCACTCCAGGCAACGACGTGGAGTGCGTTACCGCACAGGCTGGCGCGGGCGCCAATCTTGTGGTCTTCACAACCGGACTGGGAACGCCCACCGGCAACCCCGTCGCGCCCGTGGTAAAGATTTCCACCAGTTCGTCCCTCGCCGAGCACATGAGCGACATCATCGACTTCGACGCCGGCGGCATTGTCACGGGACGAACCAACATCCCCACCTGCGCAACGCAACTGCTCGATTTCTGCATAGACGTCGCCAGCGGCAAACGTTTCACAAAGGCCGAACTGCTCGGGCAGAACGATTTCATTCCCTGGAAGCGCGGCGTCTCGTTGTAATGTGTCGGCAGAGAGCCGGACTTTTGTTTTCAGGTCCGAGCGGCCAGAGCCTTCTATTCCAGGAAAGAAGCAATCACCGCCAGCGCCGCAATGGTCGCCGTCTCCGCACGCAGGATACGTGGACCCAGCGAAACCGCCTTCCAGCCATTCGCATCAAACAGCGCTTCTTCGCCGGGCGCCCATCCGCCTTCCGGACCGATGGCGATCTCCAGCGTTGGCATCTCATCTCCCGCCGCGGCCACAGCTTCTTCCAGCGCATAGCGCAGCGTGGTCGATCGCTCCTGCTCGGCCAGCACCAGCCGCATTGCGCTCGGCGCCGTTCCAACCCGCGCGGCCAGCGAGACCGGATCGTGAATCTGCGGCACATCGCATCGCCGAGACTGCTGCGCTGCCTCATGTGCAATGCGACGCCACCGCTCCGCGCGCTTCTCCGCGGCCTGCGCCAGATGCTTCTCGGTCCGCCGCGCAATCACCGGCGCCACCGCGGCCACACCCAGTTCCGTTGCCTTTTCGATCGCCCACTCCATGTGGTCAAACTTGTAGACGGCCATTACCAATGTCACGGGCAGTGCGGGCTCGGCCTCAATCTCGGCAAGCAGATTAAAGCGCACCTCGTCCTTGCCCACCGCGGCCACTTCGGCATGAAATACGTGGCCGCCTGCCACCACATCAGCTTCTACTCCCGGCTGTACGCGCAGCACGCGCGTCATGTGCCCGGCCTGCAACCCGGTGAGTGTTGCGGTGGCTTCATCCCAATGCTCTGCAATCCAGCGGCGGCGTGTCATGGTCGTTCTCCAGGCTTGTTTGCGCTTACAAGTCTAATCCTTTCGCACAAACACTGAGGGGGACGCTGGAAGCGTCCCCCTCAGTGTTGCCTTTTGGTTGGTTGACCCGTTACTTCTTCTTCGCGGCTTTCTTCGCGGCCTTCTTCGCGGGTGCCTTCTTGGCTGCTTTCTTAGTTGCCATTTGCCTATTCTCCCTTTTCGATGGGTTGCATCGATGCTGCAACGTGAATTGCAGTTGAAGAATGTATAGATTCATGCTTGCTCAGTGTCAAGCAAAAAACGTATGCAGAGTGGAAAAAGTGGCAACAATTATTTTGCCGATCTGTTCCGCCTGCCCCGAAAGAGTCAGATGAGATGATGCGACTTCAACAATCCCAGAGTCACACCGGCGATCAGATCGTGCAGGCTATGCGCAAAAATACATGGCCGCAGGCTGCGTCGAAACAGCGCGAGCACACTGAACAGCAAGCCGAAAGCCGCAAGCAGAACCATGCTGCGCAGCCCCTGATATCCATGCGCCGCACCGAACAGCGCGGCGGAAAGAACCACACCCACCACCACACTGCCGCGCGCCCATGCGGCAAACTGTCGCTGCAGATAGCCGCGAAACAACGTCTCTTCGACCACGCCCACCAGCAGGCAGAGCAATACCCACCCGACAATCTCCTGCCCCGTTACTGGAGCCAGTTGCGCCAGAGCGCGCACAGATTCCTGTCGTGCCGCATCCAGGGTGGGCGCATGCCCGCCGTGCGCCGCTGCATAATGACGCGCAACCGCCGCTTCCACGCTGAACCAGAGAATTCCCAGTGTGCTCAGAATCGTCAGCGACCCCATCCAGAACGCGAATGCGATACCGACATCCTGGACGATTGAGCGCAAGCCGCCTTCAATCTCGCCAAATAGGCTGCGCAGAGCAACCTTGTTCAGACGCAGCCCGAGCGCGACCCAGCCCAGCATCGCAAGCTCCATCGCTCCCGTCGCCGCGTAGGTCGCTAGGCGGCTATGTGTGCCATGAAGATGTGCAAGCCGCGACGCTCCACTCACTGAGAGCGCAAGTATCGCTGTGATTAGAACCACGGTATGCCAGGCAGGGGCCAACGCTCCCGGCTGCACTTCATGCAGCGTCATCAGGTTTGTGTCCGTCGCCGGCGTCTCCA
>VFSW01009602.1_pt1 | contig 13798 bp, 10 predicted proteins | sample 5358111 | NCBI WGS metagenome assembly VFSW01 (sample SAMN11554181, study PRJNA540505) | mine drainage metagenome | isolation source: sediment from site ElyBrook_90M | place: USA: Ely Copper Mine, Vershire, VT | collected 2017
AACGTGTCCTTTCCCGGAATACGACCTTGGCGAGCAAGTTATTCATGAGGGAAACCCTCTGGGCGGTCGCTCCCCGAAAATTGGAGTGGGATAGGGGTTTCACGTTCGGTAGAGTCCCAAAATGGGAGCCGTGATCCTTGATGGTGTGAATTACATGAACGACGCGGACAGCCAGACGGTCGAACAGACCGGCAATTATGTTCGCTCTTTCCTTTGCGGAGTCAAATTGACCCCCTTTGCAAAGGGCTAGCGCCTCGTCCAAGCTAATGCTCAAGATGAAGTCTGAAGATTCCAACTCGTGGCGGGTGGCGTCGAAAAGCTGGTCCATCTCGTTGGGAATCCAGGCAGACCAATCCTCGTGCACGGAACGTGAACGTTGGCCTGCGCGTTTGGCGCGCGTCACTCCCAAGGCCCCCCCACTAAAGCAGCTATCATACCATACGATGCAAGTTTCAGGCTTCCTTGCCAGTGGCGTAAACAGCCGTTATACTGCCCATCGCCTATCGAGGGGAGAGCCCACTGTTACCTTTTGACCCAGTCGACCAGTTTCTTCAGCGCCAGAAAAAACTTGCCGAGATTGAGGCGCGCGGGCACGAAGCTTATCCGCACAAATTCGATTGGACGGCGACGCCTGAGGAACTATTCGAGAAATACGGGACGGCGGACGCAGCCACGCTCGAAACCGCCAAACCGGCCGTGCGCGTGGCCGGCCGGATTCTCACCCTCCGCCTCCATGGAAAAGCGGGTTTCGCCCACATTTTTGGATCGGGACAGCGGCTGCAAGTTTATGTGAAGCTGGATAACGTGGGCCCCAAGTCATACGAACTATTCCAATTGCTCGATCTTGGGGATTTGATCGGCGTCGCGGGGCACTTGTTCAGGACGAAGACGGGCGAACTCACCGTCTGGGTCACCGAAGTGACCCTCCTATGCAAAGCCCTCTTGCCCTTGCCGGAAAAATGGCACGGGCTCTCGGACGTTGAAATACGCTACCGGCAGCGGTATCTCGATCTGATCTCCAATGAGCGAGCCCGCGGAATCTTCATCCGGCGGGCGCACATCGTTCGCGAACTGAGGCGGTTTTTCAACGCGCGCGGCTACATTGAAGTCGAAACGCCGATGATGCAGCCCATTGCGGGCGGGGCGGCGGCCCGGCCCTTCATCACGCACCATAACGCGCTTGATCTGGACCTCTACCTGCGCATCGCGCCCGAACTCTATCTGAAGCGCCTGGTTGTCGGCGGCCTGGACCGCGTTTACGAGATCAACCGCAATTTCCGGAACGAGGGCATCTCCACTTCGCACAATCCCGAATTCACGATGCTCGAATTTTACGAGGCCTACAGCGATTATCACGACCTGATGAAATTGACCGAGGAACTCTTCGCTTCTCTCGCAACCGAAGTGACCGGTTCCACGTTTGTGAAATATGGCGAGCACGAAATCGATTTCTCGAAGTTTCAGCGGCTCTCCATGCGCGAGGCCGTTTGCCGGTATTGGCCGGCCGGCGCCGCGCCGCCGCCAACCATCGCGGAACTCGCCGCGCCCGGAGGTCCGCAAGCGGCCGGGCAGCGCTACAATTTCTGGGCGCCGTCCGCGGGACGCGAGCCTTTGCTGGGACTCGCGAGCATGAAGGACGGCGAAATTACCGGATTGCTGTTTGAAACTCTCGCTGAGCGTCAATTGATTCAGCCCACGATTCTGTACGATTTCCCGACGGAAATATCGCCGCTTTCAAAATGCCGCAAGGACGATCCCTCGCTCGTCGAGCGCTTCGAGATCTATGTTGCGGGCATGGAGCTTGGCAACGCCTTCTCCGAGCTGAACGATCCCATCGAGCAGGAACGCCGTTTCCGCGAGCAGGTCGAAAGCGGCGGCGAGGAGGCGCCGCGCGAAGTGGATATGGATTACGTTCGCGCGCTGGCGCACGGCATGCCCCCCGCCGCGGGCGAAGGCATCGGGATCGATCGCCTCACGATGCTGTTCACCGATTCCCATTCCATCCGCGAAGTGATTCTGTTTCCGTTGCTGCGGCCCGAAGCCTCCGCTCAGGCCGCTGCTGCCGGTGCGCCTAATTCCACCGAACAGGATTCAGGCGAAAAGAAATGAGATTTGCGTGGCTGGTGGCGCGGCGCTATTTGCGGTCGCCTTATAAGCCCGCGGTGCTGCGGCTCGTCACCCTTTTTTCCGTGATTGGAATCGGCGCGGGCGTGGCCACGCTCGTGATCGCGCTGTCGATGAACACCGGTTTTCGCCGCACCATTCAAGACCGGCTGCTCGGCGTTTCCGCGCACGTCAACCTGACGCGGCCCGGCGCCGAAGGCATCGAGGATTATGGCGCGCTCGCCGAAAAGCTGAGCCACGTGCAAGGCGTGCGCAGCGTCGCGCCCGCGATTTATTTGACCGTGCTGCTTTCCGGCGGCGGGCATGCGCGCGGCGTGGTGATCAAGGGAATCGATCCCGAACGCGAGCGCCGCTTCGATGACGCCCTCCGCCGCATCGTTTCCGGCGCGGCCGATTTTACGCCGGATGCCGACGGATTCGATTCCATCGTCGTGGGGCACCTCATGGCGGACGAACTCAACATCCGCACCGGGGATTACGTCACGCTGACGAGCCCCGAAGGGCGGCTCACGCCGTACGGCATGGTTCCGCGCTCGCGGCGCTTCCGCGTCGCCGGCGTTTTCAATTCCGGCTTCTACGATTATGACGCCAACTGGGTCTTCGCCAAGCTGGCCGCGGCGCAAAATCTGGCCGGCGTGGGCGATGTGGTGAGCGTCCTCGAATTCCGCGTGAACGATGTGGACCGCGCGGCGGATGCGGCCCGCGCGATTGAAGCGGCTGCGGGCGCTGGATTCACGACCACCACGTGGGAAGACGAAAATCGCGCGCTCTTCCGCGCGCTGCATCTAGAAAAACTAGTCACCGCGCTATTTATCGGCCTGATCACGTTTGTCGCCGGGCTGAATATTCTGGTCGTGCTCTCGATGAGCGTCACCGATCGCGCGCGCGACATTGCCGTGCTCATGTCTCTCGGCGCGTATCGCCCGCAAATTCGCAACATTTTCATGCTGCAAGGCCTCACCGTCGGAGTGATCGGCACGCTCTCCGGCCTCGTCGCCGGCTACACCATCTCCTGGGCCGCCGGCGCCTATCATTTGATCCCTCTCGATCCGCAAGTGTACTCCGTGCCCTACGTCCCCTTTGTCTCCAGCGCCTTCGACGGCATGTGGATCGCCGCCGCCGCTCTCGGCATCAGCGTCGCCGCCACGCTGATCCCCGCGCGCGCCGCTTCGCGCATCTTGCCGGTCGATATTCTGCGCTATGAGTAGCAATCGGTTTTACGCGAGTGCGATATCTCGCGTGGGGCTTGTCGACTCGGAAAAACCCCACTTCCCGGAGGCAGCATTCGCTCTTTCCGAAAGCGTTTGATTAGCTTCCGCGTTCGCCATAGAATCGGTTGTAGTTAGGCTTGAAGGATGAAGACGTTGAAGTCTCTAATCTGATGAGCGGCAAGAAAGCAAGGCCCATCGGCGTCGATCTATTCGCCGGAGCGGGCGGTATGAGCCTCGGCTTCGAGCAGGCTGGATTCGATGTCGCAGCCGCCGTCGAATACGATCCTATCCACTGCGCTACGCACGAATTCAACTTCCCCGACTGCGCGGCGATTTGCCGAAGCGTCGGCGATATAAACGGCAAGTACATTCGCGATCATTCTCGCATAGCAAGCCAGGAAGTAGCTGTGGTATTCGGAGGAGCGCCCTGCCAAGGCTTCAGCATGATTGGCAAGCGGGCGATCGATGACCCTCGTAATTCGCTCGTTCAACACTTCGTCCGTCTCGTTGTCGAGCTGAAAGCGTCCTACTTTGTATTCGAAAACGTTCGCGGTTTAACGGTCGGGGCCCACAAAAAGTTTCTCGAAGAGATCATCGGCGAATTCCGCAAAGCCGGTTATCGCGTCCTGGAGGACTACAGGGTGCTCAATGCCGCGCAATACGGCGTTCCGCAGGATCGGCAGCGCTTGTTCCTAATGGGGGGCCGGAAGGGCCTTCCGCTGCCCGAGTATCCTGAGTCCACCCATGAAGGAAAGCATAATGGCAATAGCGGCCCGGGCAACTTATTTCTAAGGCCTACTCCGACTGTGTGGGACGCTTTGCGGGACCTCCCGGAAGCCGACGACTACGAGGAGCTGCTGCATCGCGATTGGGTGAAGGCCAGATTCAAGAAGTCCACGGCCTACAGTGCAACCCTTCGCGGGGATGAAACCGATCCTGGAGACTACTCCGTCCCCCGTAACTTCGACGCGTCCCTGCTCACATCCAGTCTGCGGACTATTCATACCGACTTGTCAAAGAGGCGCTTTCTCGAAACTCAGCAGGGAGAGACCGAGCCAGTCAGCCGATTCCATAAACTCGATCCAGGGGGTATCTGCAATACTATTCGCGCCGGAACTGCCAGCGATCACGGCGCGTTTACTTCGCCGAGGCCCATACATCCCCATTCTCCCCGCTGCATCACAGTGCGCGAGGCAGCGCGTCTGCACTCTTATCCGGACTGGTTCCGCTTTCACGTTACGAAATGGCACGGTTTTCGGCAGATCGGTAATTCCGTGCCACCTCTTCTGGCCAGGGCAGTTGCCGCCAAAATCCGGATTGCGTTCTCAGCCGCTCAGAAGCCGGATCGCCCCATCTCGCAAGGCGACCCTCACTTGCTTTCACTTGGCATGTCGGAGGCAGCCACTATCTATGGGGTGCGGCCCGATGTCGTCCCGAAGCGCACGCGCGCTGTAAGAAAAGGCGAGGCAAATGGTTAAGAAGGCCCTTGCCGAAACTCAAAAGAAACCGAATCGATATTCCGCCATTATCGGGACTATTTTTAAAAATCATTATAGGTCCGGCAAGACGGAATTCGATTTTTCGCGTGACGAGTTCGTCGAAATAGCCCGTTCGCTCGGTATAGCGCTTCCGAAAAACTTGGGTGACACGATTTACTCTTTTCGGTTCAGAACGCCATTGCCGTCGGAGATCCTCGCTACAGCCCCGAACGGCAAGGAATGGGGAATCGAGCTTGCTGGCAAGGGGCAATATCGTTTTAAGCTTGGCAATCTGGTCCGCATCGTGCCGAGGCTCAATCAGATTGCCATCAAGATACCCGACGCCACGCCGGAGATTATCTCCTCGTATGCGCTCACGCATGAGCAATCGCTTCTCGCCAAGGTTCGCTACAACCGGCTGATCGACGTCTTCCTCGGCATCGTAGCCTACTCGTTACAGAACCATTTGCAGACTTTCGTTCAGAACATGGGGCAAATCGAAGTCGATGAAATCTACGTCGGCGTCAACCGACACGGTCAGCAGTTCGTCGTTCCCGTGCAGGCCAAAGGCGGTACCGACCAGCTTGGGGTTACTCAAACTCGTCAGGACATCGCATGCTGCAACCAGAAATTTCCGCGTCTCACCTGCCGCCCGATTTCAGCTCAATTCATGTCGGACGACGCGATTGCGTTGTTCGAACTCGCTCTCCAAGGCGACGATGTAAAGATTGTCGAAGAGAAGCATTACAAACTCGTGCCGTCCGATCAAATTAGCGAAGGCGATCTCAAGCTGTACTCGAAGCGATAAGTGATATTAAGATTGCGGCATATGGACCACGTTTCCAAGAAGATCCGGTCCAAAATAATGGCTTCGGTACGTTCTCGGGGCAACACGACCACGGAATTACCGCTTGGCAAACTACTCTGGGCCTCCGGACTCCGAGGTTACCGCAAGCATTGGCTAGTCGAAGGGAAACCCGATTTTGCATGGCCCGCTCGCAAGATAGCGGTGTTCGTGGACGGCTGCTTTTGGCATGGCTGCCGTTGCAAATACCTACCACGTACCAACACGAAATTCTGGAGCGACAAAATTGAGAACAACAGGCGCAGGGACCGTCGGGTCTCACGATCTCTCAGGCGTGAAGGATGGACAGTCATACGGATCAAGGAGTGTTTCATGTACAAGCCATCGACGCTGAGGCGCATTGCTAACGCATTCGGTGCGAGGTGAAGCGAAGGGCGGAAGTCAGGCATGTCTTTTCTTGCGCCAGTGTTCTGGCTGAAGATGCAGGTGCAGCACGACCTTTGGCATGCCCGAAATTTCAAGCTCGTAATTCCACGCCGGAAACCCCGCCTCTGAAGAGGCGGGCTACAACAATCTGTCGTCGCTCTCGCGAATGCTGTAGCCAAGGTCTTATGACCCGTGGGTTTCATTTGTGCGTTCTGGTCCAATCGTGACCAAAAACTGAGACACGACCTACGAGTAGTTCCTTGTGATGAAATTTCCGAACGGACGTATAATCTCCCCACGGAGAGCATCGATGGAGCAAAGCGAAATTATCTTTTCGATCCAGGAATCGCCCGAAGGTGGCTATGAGGCTCGAGCATTAGGGCATCCGATATTCACTCAAGCGGATTCGATGGAGGAGCTGAAGACAATGCACCGCGATGCGGTAGCGTGTCATTTCGCGGATGACGCGAACCCCCCGGGCAATTCGGCTGCATATGGTTAAGGATGAGGTCATCCCATCTTGAAACTTCCGCGCGACCTTAGCGGGGAAGACCTCGTGGGATCACTTCGTCAGTTCGGCTACACCGTAACCCGTCAGACTGGAAGCCACATGCGTCTGAGTTCCGGATCGAGGGGCACTGAGCATCACATTACGGTCCCCGCCCACAAACAGCTGAGGGTATCGGGACACTAGCCGAAATCCTGAATGATGTCGCCCAATACTTGGAGATCGGTCGGGAAGATTTGGCTCGAAAGTTATTCGGCTGAAATGAGGCATTGAAGCGGTCGAAGGAGAATCATATGAGCGAGATCACCAGGCGAGGATTTGTGAAAGGGGCGGCGCTGGCGCCTTTGGCGCTTACACCGTTTCGTTCCATGGCGCAGCAACCGGCGGCGCCGGGCGACCGCTTTGATTTCGTTTTTGCGGGGGCGGGGCACAACAGCCTGATCTGCGCGGCGTACTTGGCCAAGGGCGGGTTCAAGGTGCTGGTGCTGGAGGGGCGTCCCACGATTGGCGGCGGGACGAAGACGGCGGAAGTCTGTATGCCTGGATTCAAAGAAGATTTGTGCTCGAGCGTGCATTCGGGAATCTCCAACAACCCGCTGATCCGGAACAACGAACTCCCACTCCGCGATTATGGCTATGGCGAGTACATCGATCCTGATCCGGTCATGCACATTCCTTTTCTGGACGGCGCGTCCATCACGGTTTGGCGCGATTTGGATCGCACGTGTGAGACGATCGCGCGCGTCTCCAAAAAAGATGCGGAAACATTTCGGCGGATGGTGGCCGAATACAAGGCGTACACCGCGGCCACGAGCGCGAGCCGCGGCGTGCCCGCCGCCGGCAGCGCGCCCAAGATTCCCAAGGCGGGAGTCTGGCAGCGCCGCATGGCGATGTCCGGCTATGACCTGGTGTGCGAGTTGTACGAAAGCGATTACATGCGCAGGGCTAACTTGGTGTGCGGCCACTTTGGCTCCGTGCCCGGCGGAGATCCTGGCACGGGAGCGCAGGCTTTTTCGCTGGTGGTGCAGAACATCAGCGGGCGCCCGATTCCCAAGGGCGGCTCGGGCACGCTGAGCGTTGCGCTCGGCCGCTTCATCGAGGATCACGATGGCGTGGTTCTCACCAACAAGCCCGTTACGCAACTGATGATAGAGAACAACAAGTGCGTGGGAGTGAGCTGCATGGACGGCAGCACCTATCGCGCCGAAAAATCGGTGGTCTCGACCATTCACATCAAGAATCTGGTGAACATGGCGCCGCGCGAACTGTGGGGCGAGGATTTTCTCGAAGGGGTGGAACTGTATCAGCCCGAACACGCCATGCTCAGCCTGCATTACGCGACCACGGAGCCGCCGAAATATCCTCTGGCGACAGGTGGCACGATTTCAACCTGCGAGGCTGCGATTCCTCCCCCGCTCGATTACTACCTCGAAATGAACTATCTGGAGGCCCGCGGAGAGGTCCATCTGGACGAGCCACCGGGACTTCAGATTGTCTCTCCGAGCGTGGCCGATCCGAGCCGCGCCCCGGCCGGTTTTCATACCATGAAAATCGAAAGCAACCTGCCGTATGCGCTGAAAGAAGGACCCAAGCACTGGGATAACATTAAGGACCAGGTTGCGGACGCCCTTCTCAATCACTTGCGGCAATTTGCTCCCAATCTGACGCCCGACAAATTTCTGGGAAAATTCATCGAGAGCCCGCTCGATATCGAGCGCATGAACCCGTCGATGTGGCGGGGGAGCACGCATGGCGGAGCAATGAATCCTGCACAATCCGGGAATATGCGCCCGGTCCCTGGCTGGGCCAATTACCGCATGCCCATCGCCGGGCTCTACCAGACGGGAGCCTGCACCGCTCCGGGCGGCGCCGTCACCGGCATGCCGGGACGCAACGCCGCGACGGTGATCCTCAAGGATTTCGGCACGAGCCTCGAGGAAGTGGTGGCGAAGAAATCAAGCAAGTCGTCTTAGGGACTAGAAATAAGAAAACGGATACGCGGGTTTGTCATTGCGTCGCGATGCCGCGGCGTAAGTTCTCGGCCGGGCTACTTGCTCCACAGCCGGCGGGGCAACAAGTAGGTGAAGCCGGCGAAGGTTTCCCAATGCGTGGACGTCACTGTTAAACCTTTCTCGAAGCCGGCGTCGAAGACCAGATTTTTCCGCGCAGCGTAGCTGGCGGCCCACAGATTTCCGATGGCGTTGCCGCGCAGAAAGGGCTGGCTGAAGCGCCAGATCTCGCCGGAGAGGGCGAAGCCTTTCCCGAGCGGGTGGGAAATCGAGAGCGTCTGGCCGAACTGGAGCCGGTGCACCGGGCCTTCGAGCACTTCGTTGAAGACGGCATTAGCATCGTAGTGAAAACCCTTCACCTCCGCGCTGGCATACAACACCGTGGAGTTTTGCGGGCTGCCGATATCGAGTTCCGGTGCGGGACCGTCGTACATTCGATGCGAATAGCTGGCGGAAATCGTGGGTTTCGCGCCTTTGCCGGGCAGAAGCACGATTTGCGCGCCTAGGAAAACCTCCGCGATGCCATTGGCTGAAACTCCGTTCACCGTGTAGTGGACGGCAGGCTCGGAAGCCTCGACGAATTCGAGTCGCCGCGAAACGGCGAGTTTTATGACTTCGTTGAATTCGACCCGGCTGGAAAATTCGGGCGAATTCGATGCGCCCAGCGTGCCGGTTTCAAATTGCAGATAGCCGACGGGCGTAAGCGTGGCGGGATTGCTCAAGGTGGGACGGGCAGGATTTGCTTCGGGCACCTCCGCTTGCGCATCCTGTGGCGTGGCCAGTTGCGCGGCGGCGGGTTCCTGAGATTGTCCGACCGCCGGTTGAGCGGTAACCGCCCCGAGAAACGCAAAAATCAGGGCAAAGCGCGCGTCACGGCGGATTCTCCGAACATCGCTCCGCCGCCGGAATGAACATCCGATGCCCACCGCACGCATGGTATCGCAAATCCAAAGTCGACGCACTGAACGGCTGGATCCCGATCAAGGTTCAATCAAGCGACGGTTTTCCCTCCCGCACCAACCTATATCCATCGAAATACAAAGAAGCGAAAGTTTCGATAGCGATTTGGGCAATTTGGCGTCCTGGTTGCACTTATAATCGGCGTACGCCATGCCGGGGTGAATTTTGCCTCCGAAGTTGGCAGGCACTCTTTCGGCGCATGCTACAATCGCCGCCGTATCAAAGGGTTAGGGGGCGGGGCGGCAAGTGCCAAAAAGGGCCACTATTTCCACAGGCACTCACAGGGCGATAAAGTGAAATCGTTTGCCCCCGAGAGGCAGTGACCGCAAAATGGCTGGCCGGCAATCAATCGGCGCCGTGGGGAAGAGCATCTAAAATGATGTAGATGGGAAAGCTGTTTTGAAGTATTGCGGGACCCCATTAGGCAGGATGGTCCCAGCGGAAATTTTGAGCGAGCATGACAGCAGAGACCACAACTTCGGCGAGTACACTAGCCAGCGGCGCTACGCCTGCGGGCGCGCTAATCGAAACCCGGGATTTGCGCAAAACGTATGGCGCGGGGGCTACCGAAATCACGGTGCTCTCGGGTGTCACGGTGAGTGTCGAAGCGGGAAAATTAATTGCAGTGGTAGGCCCTTCGGGAGCGGGAAAAAGTACTTTCCTGCATTTGCTGGCTGCGCTAGACACGCCAACAAGCGGTACAGTATACTTCGAGGGGAAACCGATAGATTCATTTCAGGAAAGCGAGCTTGCGAATTATCGCAATCGGTCCATTGGTTTTGTATGGCAGAGGCATCACCTCCTGGCTGATTTTACGGCAGCCGAAAACGTGGGGATGCCGCTGCTGATGCGCGGCGCGGGGTATAAAGAGGCGCTCGAAACCTCCGAACGCTGGCTCAGGGAAGTTGGCCTGGGTGCGCGAGTAAGCCAGCGGGCGGGGGAGTTATCCGGAGGGGAGCAACAGCGCGTGGCAATCGCTCGCGCGCTTGTGCAACAACCGGCATTGTTGCTGGCCGATGAACCCACCGGAGACCTGGACGAGCGAAACGCAATGGCAGTGTTTGAGTTGATGCAGCGGCTGCATCGCGAGCACCAGCTCACCTCGATCCTGGCGACGCACAACACGGTTCTGGCGGGGCGCGCAGATCGCGTGCTGCAGTTAGAGCACGGAAAGCTCCAGCCGGTTTAGGCGTAAACCAAAAGCCCTGGTTTTTGTACTGAGGGAGAAACGAGTTGACCCGTGTTTGAACGGTACACAGAGAAGGCACGACGCGTCATATTTTTTGCGCGCTACGAAGCCAGCCAGTATGGCTCCCCGTACATCGAGACCGAGCATTTGTTGCTTGGCTTGATGCGCGAGGATAAAGCGCTGGCCAATCGTTTTCTGCGTTCTCACGGCTCGATCGAGTCGATCCGCAAAGAGATCGAACAGCGCATTACGATTCGCGAGCGCATCTCCACGTCCGTGGAAGTGCCGCTCAGCCAGGAATCCAAGCGCATCCTGAATTTCGCCACGGAAGAAGCCGAGCGCCTGGGGCACCGGCACGTTGGCACCGAGCATCTGCTCCTGGGCATTCTGCGCGAAGAAAAGTGTTTTGGCGCGGAAATCCTTCAGGAACGCGGACTGCGGCTTTCCACGCTGCGCGAGGAACTGGCCCGCAGCGCCGGAGAGAAAGCGCCCGCCGCGCGCCCGAAAGAGACCTCGCTGCTCGCGGAGTTCAGCCGCGACCTGACGCAAGCCGCGCTCGAAGGCCAGCTCGATCCGCTCGTGGGCCGCGAACGCGAACTCGAACGCGTCGTGCAAATTCTGTGCCGCCGCACGAAAAACAATCCCGTGCTGATCGGCGAGCCGGGAGTCGGCAAAACGGCCATCGTGGAAGGCCTGGCGCAGCGCATTTCCGACAGCGACGTGCCGCCGTTTCTGGCCGATAAGCGCATTTTGTCGCTGGATCTTTCCTTGATTGTCGCCGGAACAAAATACCGCGGTCAATTCGAGGAGCGCCTCAAAACGATCATGAAGGAATTGATGGAAAGTCAGAACTCCATCGTTTTCATCGATGAATTGCACACCCTGGTGGGCGCCGGATCGGCGGAAGGCTCGCTGGACGCCGCCAACATTCTGAAACCCGCCCTTTCGCGCGGTGAAATTCAGTGCATCGGCGCGACCACGCCGGGCGAATACCGCAAATCCGTGGAAAAAGACCGCTCCCTGGAGCGGCGCTTCCAGGCCGTGAAAGTGGGCGCGCCGTCCGAGGACGAAGCCATCCAGGTCCTCGAGGGAGTGCGCGAACGCTACGAAAAATTCCATGCGGTTAGCTATACGGACGAAGCCGTCCGCTACGCGGTCTATCTCTCCAGCCGTTACATTCCGGACCGCTTCCTGCCGGACAAGGCCATCGACCTGATCGACGAAGCGGGCGCGCGCGTCAAGCTGCGCCAGGCCACGCTGCCCGATGAAGTGGCCGAAGTGCAGAAGCGCGTGAAATTCATCACGCACCGGATGGAAACCGCGATCGCCAATCACGAATTCGAGAAGGCCCGGTTTTACTCCGAGGAAGAGCGGAAGGAAAAAGAGAATCTACGCGCCGTGCGCGAGCGGCTGAAGCTGGACGATACCAATACCGGCATCGTCACGCGCGAAGACATCGAGGACGTGGTGGCGCGCTGGACCGGAATTGCCGTCACTTCCATCAAGGAAGACGAACAGCAAAAGCTGCTGCGCATTGAAATCGAGCTGCACAAGCGCGTCATCAGCCAGGACAAGTCCATTACCGCCTTGGCCCGCGCCATTCGCCGCAGTCGCGCCGGACTGAAAGCCCCGGGACGCCCCGTTGGGTGCTTCCTGTTCCTTGGTCCCACCGGCGTCGGCAAGACGGAAGTCGCGCGGCGCCTGGCGGAATTCCTCTTCGGCAGCGAAAAATCGCTGATCCGCTTCGACATGTCCGAATACATGGAGAAGCATTCCGTTTCCAAGCTGATCGGCGCGCCTCCGGGATACGTGGGATACGAAGAGGGCGGGCAACTGACCGAACGAGTGCGGCGCACGCCCTATTCGGTGATCTTGCTGGATGAAATTGAGAAGGCGCACCCGGACGTGTACAACATCCTGCTCCAGGTTTTTGAGGATGGGCAATTGACGGACGGTCTGGGAAATACGGTCGATTTCCGCAACACGATTCTGATCATGACGTCGAACCTCGGCGCGCGGCACCTTCAGAAGCGGTCCACGATGGGATTCCAATCGGCCGCGGAAGAGGGCACGGCGAAGAGTCTGGACGAACTCGTGCTCAGTGAAGTGAAACGTGTGTTCAATCCGGAATTCCTAAACCGTCTGGACGAAATTATTCTCTTCAATCCGTTGGGTGATGAAGACCTTCTCCGCATCATCGATTTGCTGGTCGGCCAGATCAACGACACTTTGATCCACCGCCAGGTCCAGATTGTACTAACGCCGGAAGCGCGCCAGTGGGTCCTCGAGAAAACGTGCGCGGATCGCAGTTACGGCGCGCGACCGCTACGGCGGGCATTGCAAAGGTACGTCGAAGATCCGTTGTCGGAAGCGCTGATTCAGGGGGGCCTGCAGCGCCCGGCAACGCTGGAAGTCTACGTCACAAGCGACGGGCTCGGTTTCCGACCGGTGGTCGAAGCAACCCCGGTATCCCACTAGCGAATCCTACGCGCGCAGGCCGGGCTCACTCTCTTGAGCCGGTTGGGGGGAGCGTACAATATTGTTTCGGGGGAAGCGGCCTTGAGTATTTCCTTGGCCGCAAGAAACTATTCGTGTTTTGTCACAGGTCTGCGCGCAAGCATGCTATGCCTGCTTGCCGCCGTTTCCGTGTGTCTGGCGCCCGGCGCCTCCGCTTATCCCCTTTCCTCTCAGGCAGCGGCGCCGCAAGCGCCTGCCGCAGCAACGGAGGGCGCCCCCACCATCGAGCGAATCGAATTCCAGGGCAACCGAAGGATTCGCAGCGAGACGCTTCGCGCCCGCATTTTTTCCCGGCCCGGCGATCCGGTGAACAACGACGCTTTGCGGCGCGACTTTCACGCCCTTTGGAACACGCAGTACTTCGAGGACATCCGGCTCGAAGTTGAGGACAGCCCGGACAAGCCCAACGAAAAAATCATCATTTTTTATGTGACTGAGCGCCCGATCATCCGCCGCATTGAATACAAGGGCAATAAGTCGGTCTCCGAATCCGACATCCTCGACCGGTTCAAGGAACGCAAGGTCGGGCTCTCGATTGAGAGCCAATTCGATCCCACGAAAATCAAGAAAG
>VFSW01009603.1_pt1 | contig 13796 bp, 12 predicted proteins | sample 5358111 | NCBI WGS metagenome assembly VFSW01 (sample SAMN11554181, study PRJNA540505) | mine drainage metagenome | isolation source: sediment from site ElyBrook_90M | place: USA: Ely Copper Mine, Vershire, VT | collected 2017
ACGTGGCCCCCGAACTGCTTGCGAGCCAGTCGCTCACCAACGAAGCCATCGACGCGCTGGTGGCCGAGCGCACTCAGGCCAAGCGGCAGCGCAACTTCGCCCGCGCCGACCAGATCCGCAGCGAGCTGGCAGAAAAGGGCGTTATCATCGAAGACTCGAAAGACGGCGTCCGCTGGAAGCGGAAGTAAACTCCCCAATCAACTTCCCCGCAAGGAGAGCGTCCCCATGGAAGCCAACGAAGCCCAGGAATTGCAGGAACAGCAGGAGCACGGCGGTGAATCGTCGATGCGCCCTGTCGCCTTCACCATGAGCGTAGTCGCTGTGCTGGTGGCCATCACCACCGTCCTCGGCCATCGCACCCACACCGAGGCGGTGCTCGACCAGAACAAGGCCACCGACCAGTGGAACGAGTACCAGGCCCACAAGATCCGCTCCAACGACACGGCCCTGACCTACGATCTGCTCAGCGTGGTCACCATCGCCGACAAGCAAGCAGCTGCCAAGATCACCAAGTCCTATGCAGACCATCAGGCCAAGTGGACCGATGCGTTGAAAGACGACAAGGAGAAGGCTGAGGCTCTGGAAAAAAAGGTAGAACAGGCTGAAGCCCGCGCCAACCGCTTCGACCTGGGCGAGGCCATGCTGGAGATCGGCCTGGTGATCAGTTCCGTCACCCTGCTCACCCGCACCAGAATGTACTGGTACTTCGGCATCGTCTTCTCGCTGCTCGGCATTGCCTCGGCGGCATCGGTCCTCCTTCTCAAATGAAGCCCAGGCGGCTTGGCCGGCTCAGCAGAACGCCTCGGCAGCCTGTGACGGAAGCCGAAATCTGGAGCAACCATCCATCAGGGGACTAACGCCTGATTGATTCCTGAGGCGTTACGGCACGACCCTAGCCGCAGCGGTTGTGCGGCACGACAGCGGCACAGTTGCCCTTCACGATGTCCTGCACTCGCTCGAAAAGCTCATCGGAGACGAGAGCCTCGAAGCTGCCACGCTCCTTGAGATTCCACGCGGCAATGACAACCCAAGCAGCGTAGATGGGGTTCCGCAACAGGTTCTCGACGCTCTGTGTGGTAAGTTCCTTCCCCGTTTGGGCGATAAGGCCAGGCAAGGTGACCTGCCGCAGCGCCCCGGCACGGCTCTCAGTACCGCTCCCGTATAGCTGAAACGCCCTCTGGATGAGTGGTGCACGCTCCGGGTGAGAAATAGGGCTGGCGCCCGCACCTTTGGGGTGAACCCCACGATTGTGGAGCGGATCAAGGGTGGGGCAGACGGCGGTTTCTTCGCTGGGTCCAGGATTGAACAGCGATTTGGACAGACTGCCCGGGGCGTCTTTTTGGAGAATATGGCAGCGATGAAACCTTAATGGCCCAGAACACATCGTAAAAGGGACAGGCTCGCGCGGCTGGCCCTCGTCTACCGGCTCGCACTGCGCTCGATCTCCAGTATTCCCAATCTGAAATGAGCGAAGAATAATGAGTGAGCAGTTGTTGTACCGGTGGCTTGAGCAGCAGGGCGAGGCCTTTGGCGCGCCGGGCGTGGAGCCGCGATGGACCTCAAGCGTGAAGGATGCGGTAGGCACGGCCTACGCGGCGTCCAGCCGCATCTGGTTTACGTGCGCATACGGGGTTCTGAACGAGATTTATCATCCGACCATCGACCGGGCCCAGGTGCGCGACATGGAATTCCTGGTCACCGACGGCGAGACGTTTGTCCACGAAGAGAAGCGCGATCTGCACTCCACCTTCGAGTACCTGCATCCCGAGGCGCTCGGCGTGCGCTACATCAACCGCGATCCCGAAGGCCGCTACACGCTCACCAAGGAGATCGTCTGCGACCCGCACCACTCGGTGATTCTGAATCACGTCCGCATTGAAGGGGACGCGGGGCTGCTGCCACGCCTGAAGGTGTATGCGCTGCTGGCGCCGCACTTGGACGACGGCGGGGCGGCCAACTCGGCGCGGGCTGTGGACATTGCCGGGCATAAGGCGCTGCTGGCGTGGAAGAACACGTGGTCGCTGGCCATGGCGGCCAATTGCGGATTCTCGCGCGTAAGCTGCGGCTTTGTGGGCGCAAGCGACGGCTGGCGCGACCTGATGGACAACTTCCGCATGGACTGGGAGTTCGGCTCGGCCACGGGCGGAAACATAGCGTTGATGGGCGAGCTGGACGTGAAGCCCGTTTGCGCGGACGGCGCGATCGAGTTCACGCTGGGGTTCGGCATCGGCGAGGGCCATCACACGGCGGCGCAGAAGACCATGAGTTCGCTGGCCACGCCGTTTGTCGACCATCGCAGCCGGTTCATCGAGCAGTGGCATCGGGCGGCGAATCCGATGTGGTTGGCGGAAAAGGCGGGCGATGGCGGCAAGCTGATGGCGGTCAGCCACAACCTGGTGCTGGCGCACGAGGACAAGACCTACTCCGGCGCATTTGTGGCCTCGGCGTCCATTCCATGGGGCCAGGCCAAAGGCGATGACGACCTGGGCGGCTACCACCTGGTGTGGACCCGCGACATGGTGCAAACAGCCACGGCCCTGCTGGCCTGCGGGCGGGCGGAGACGGCGCGCCGCGCGCTGGTTTACCTGGCCTGCACGCAACAGCCCGACGGCGGCTTCGCCCAGAATTTCTGGATCGACGGGACCCCCTACTGGAGCGGCCTGCAACTGGACGAAGTGGCCTTTCCCATCATCCTGGCCTGGCGGCTGTGGAAGGCCGATGCCCTGGGCGAGTTGCAGATCTTTCCCTTTGTCGAGCGCGCCAGCGGCTTCCTCGCGCGCCATGCGCCCATCACCCACCAGGAGCGCTGGGAAGAGAACGCGGGCTACTCGCCCTCCACGCTGGCGGCAGTGATCGCGGGCATGATTTGCGCGGCGGAGATTGCCCGGGCCCACGACTCAATGGAACTGGCTGTTTTTCTGGAGGAGTACGCCGACTGGATCGAGAAGCATCTCGAAGACTGGACGGTGACCAACAACGGCGTGCTTCATCCCGAGGTGACCCGCCACTACATGCGCATCCGTCCGCCCGAGAGCGGCGAGGCCTACGCCTGCGAGAGCTGCGGCACGGAGACGATCAGGCTGCAGAACCGTCCGCCGGGAACGCGCGTCGAGTTCGAGGCACGCGAGATCATCGACGCCGGCTTTTTGGAACTTGTTCGCTATGGGGTACGCCGTGCGGACGATCCTTTGATTGTGGACTCGCTCAAAGTGGTGGATGCGGTGCTCAAGCGCGGGCTGCCGCAGGGGCCGGGCTGGCTGCGCTACAACGGGGACGGCTATGGAAATCGGCCGGATGGAGGCCCCTTCAAGGGCTGGGGCAAGGGCCGGGTGTGGCCCCTGCTCACCGGCGAGCGCGCCCACTACGAACTCGCGGCAGGCAAAGATATCGGCGAGCTGATCAAAACCTATGAGCGGTTTGCCACCTGTGGGCAGATGCTCCCCGAACAGGTGTGGGACGAGGCCAACCTGCAAGGAACGAGCCTGCAACTCGGCAAGCCCGCGGGCTCTGCGGTGCCGCTGGTTTGGGCCCATGCAGAGTATTTGAAGCTGTTGCGCTCGGCTCGGGATGGCAAGGTCTTCGACCGCATCGACCCCTTGTATGAGCGCTACTGCGAGCCGGAAGGCAGAAAGCGGCGGCGCAGCGGCCTGGAGATCTACAGCCGACACCGGCCGATCCAGAAGATGGCCGCGGGAGAGACGCTGCGCATCCTCGACGAAAAGCGGTTTGAACTGGTATGGAGCGCCGACGGCTGGCAGACCAGGCAGTCGGCCTTGAGCCGCAGCCTTGGCAGCGCAGGCTTCAGCGCAGAGATTCCAACCACGCGGCAGACTGGCAAGTTGCAGTGGACCCTTCACTGGCCGGAGCCGGACAGTTGGCTTGGATACAATGTGGAGGTACAGGTAGACGGGTGAGTAACAAGCGGAAAATTGACTGAAGCAATTGACTTCCCCTTACGCGATTTACCGGAGCAGCGCGCGGCACAAGGAAAGGAAACGTACAGACCTTATGACTACAAGCATTGCGGGACTTTCGCTGGACGAGCTTTCAATCGACACCTTGCGGCTGCTGGCCGTCGACACGGTGGAGAAGGCCAAAAGTGGCCATCCCGGCGCTCCGCTCGGTTGCGCGCCCATTGCCTACTTGCTGTTTCACAAACTGCTGAAGCACAATCCCGCCAACGCGCATTGGGCTGACCGCGACCGCTTCGTTTTATCCAACGGCCACGCCTCGGCGCTGCTCTATTCCACGCTGTTTCTCTCCGGCTACAACGTCACGCTCGACGATCTGAAGAGCTTTCGCCAGTGGCACTCGCGCACGCCCGGCCACCCCGAGTACGGCCACACCGACGGCGTGGAAGTGACGACCGGTCCACTCGGGCAAGGCATCGCGATGGCGGTCGGCATGGCCATCGCGGAGAAGCATCTGGCGGCCGTTTACAACCGGCCCGGCTTTGAAGTGGTCGATCACCATACCTTTGCGCTGCTGGGCGACGGCGACCTGATGGAAGGCGTGAGCCACGAAGCTGCGTCGCTGGCCGGAACGCTGGGCCTGGGCAAGCTGACTTTCATCTACGATGACAATTTGATTTCGCTCGACGGCCCCACGGAACTGAGTTACACCGAAGACGCGCTGGAACGCTTTGAAGCGTACCACTGGCATGTGCAGCGCGTGGCCGACGGCAACGACCTGGCAGCCATTGAGGCAGCGATTGAAGCAGCCAGGGCGGAGACGGGAAAACCCTCCATCATCGCGGTGCGCACCATCATCGGTTACGGCAGTCCCAAAGCCGGCACCAACAAGGTGCATGGCGAAGCGCTGGGCGCTGCGGATACCGCGGCCACCAAGAAGTTCTTCGGCTTCCCTGAAGACCAGAGCTTCTATCTGCCCGACGACGCGGTCGCCAACTGGCGCAAGGCAGTCGGGCGCGGGGCCGCATTGGAGAGTGCATGGAAGGCTCTGTTCGCGGGCTATGCGGCGGCCAATCCGGAGCTGGCCGCGGAGTTTGAGCGCACGCAGAAGGGCGAGCTGAAACCAGGATGGGAGAAGGCGATTCCCAGCTTTGCGCCAGGCAAGCCGCAGGCCACGCGCAACGCCGGCGGCGCGGTGATGAACGCCATTGCCGAGGTGGTGCCTGAACTGTTCGGCGGCGCCGCGGATCTGACCTCGTCGACCAAGACCATCTTCAAGCCGGGCGCGAACTTCCACCTGGACCCGGCGGGGCGCAACGTCTTCTTCGGCGTGCGCGAGTTCGGCATGAGCGCGGCGGTCAACGGCATCGCGGCGCACGGCGGGCTCATTCCCTTCGGGTCGACGTTCTTTGTCTTCAGCGACTACGCGAAGCCTGCAATAAGGCTGGCGGCCCTGATGCAGACGCACTCCCTGTTTGTGTTCACGCACGACTCCATTGGCCTGGGCGAGGATGGCCCCACGCATCAGCCCATCGAGCACCTGATGGCGCTGCGCGCGGTTCCGGGGCTTACGGATTTTCGTCCCGCCGACGCCAACGAGACCGCGGCAGCGTGGCGTCTCGCTCTGGAGCGCAAGAGACCCAGCTTCTTTGCGCTCAGCAGGCAGGATTTGCCCGTGATCGATCCGGCGGCGCATGACGCTTACGCCGAAGTAAGCAAGGGCGCGTATGTGCTGCAGGATGCGGCCAACCCACAGGTGGTGCTCATCGGCACAGGCTCCGAGGTGTGGGCAGCAGTCGAAGCCGCGAAGCTGCTTGCGGCTGACGGAATTGCCGCGCGCGTCGTGAGCTTTCCAAGCTGGAAGATCTTCGAAGAGCAAACCGCTGCGTACAAAGCCAGCGTGCTGATGGCAGGCGTGCCCAAACTGGCAGTCGAAGCGGGAGCAACCCTGGGCTGGTGGAAGTATGTTGGCACGGACGGCGATGTCATCGGGCTCGACCGCTTCGGCGCCTCCGCGCCGGGGCCGACTGTGCTCAAGGAACTCGGCTTTGGCGCAGATAACATCGCGGCGCGGGCCAAGGCGCTCGCGAAATGAGCGAGTTGACGGAAAGGAACTTACCGTGAAGTTAGTGATCGCATCCGACCATGCGGGCTTTTCTCTCAAAGAAGAGGTGCGCGCCTATCTTGCAAAGAAGGGGCACGAAGTGATCGACCTGGGCGCGTATACCGGCGACTTGCCCGACGACTATCCCGATTTTGCTGAGAAGGTTGGCGAGGCGCTCAAGCGCGGCGATGCACCGCGCGGCATTCTTATCTGCGGCTCCGGCGTGGGCGTGTGCGTGGCGGCCAACAAGATTCCCGGCATTCGTGCAGGCATGTGTCACGATACGTACTCGGCGCACCAGGGCGTGGAGCACGACGATATGAATGTGATTGTGCTGGGCGCGCGCATCATTGGGGCCGCCCTGGCATTCGAGTGTGTGGATGCGTTTGTCGGAGCAAAGTTCATCGCCAACGAAGAACGTTTCGTGCGGCGGTTCAAGAAAGTGCTGGCCATCGAGGCGAAGTACCAGTGCGGCGATGGCTCGGCGAACCCGGCTTAACGCTGCGTAAGAAAGCAAGACAGGCAACGTGTGGGAGGTCCACGGTTGCCGGTACGCTGTCCAATCGCTTCATCAAAGATTCATCGCCGAAACGCATACTGAAAGGCGCCGATGTTCCCCTTCGACGTGATCCTTTTCGATGTAGGCGGAGTGCTGCTGACCAATGGCTGGGACCGGGGCGAACGCGCACGGGCGCTGGCGCATTTTGGGCTGGACGTTGCGGAGTTCGAGGCGCGCCACCCGGCGCCCTACGATGCGTGGGGGCGCGGCAGGATCCCCCTCAAGGACTACCTCGACGCGGTCGTCTTCAATGAGCCGCGCAGCTTTTCCCAGGACGACTTTTTCGCCTTCATGCTGACCCAGTCGCAGGCGCTTGCGAATGGCGCGCTGGGAACCCTTGGCGAGATTGCCGCATCACACAAGTGTATGCTGGGCGCGTTGAACAACGAGGCGCGCGAGACGAATGAATACCGCTTCGATAAGTTTGGACTGCGCAAGTACTTCAACGTCGCGCTGAGCTCGTGCTACCTGGGGCTCCGCAAGCCGGAACCCGCTATCTACAAGTGCGCGCTGGATATTCTGGGCCGTCCGGCGGAGCGGGTCTTGTTTATAGACGACCGCCTCGAGAACGTGGCCGGAGCACTGGCCGCGGGCATCAAGGCCATTGAATTTGTTGGCGCCGGCCAATTGCGGCGGCAGTTAGTAACTCTGGGAGTTATCTGAAAGAGATGAGATTGGAGGCGCGATGCAACTGGGATTGATAGGTTTGGGCAAGATGGGCGGTAACATGGCCGAACGGCTGCGGCTGGGCGGTCACCAGGTGGTGGGGTTCGACTTCAACGCGGACGCAGTGGCGCGGCTGACCGCATCGGGCAATATCGGCGTCTCAACCCTTGAAGATCTCGCCAGGAATCTGACCGGACGCAGAGCCATCTGGATCATGGTGCCGCAGGGCAAGCCTGTGGACGAGACGATTGCGAAACTGGAGCCGCTGCTGAATCCCGGCGACATTCTGATCGATGGCGGTAACTCGAATTACAAAGATACGATGCGCCGCCACGATGAGATCGTGGTCAAGCACTTCAACTTCGTCGACGTGGGGACCTCGGGCGGCGTGTGGGGGCTCAAAGAGGGATACAGCATGATGATTGGCGGCGACGAGGAGCCGGTCGAGTATCTGCGGCCGATCTTTGAAGCGCTGGCTCCGGGGGCCGACAAGGGCTGGGGCCGCGTGGGTCCCGGCGGCGCGGGCCACTTTGTGAAGATGATTCACAACGGCATCGAGTACGGCATGATGCAGGCCTATGCGGAAGGCTTCACCATCATGGAAACGAAGAAGGAGTTGGGGCTGGACCTGCCGCAGATTTCACAGATCTGGCGCTATGGCAGCGTGGTGCGCAGTTGGCTGCTTGATCTGACCGCCGATGCGTTGGCCAAGAATCCGAAGCTCGACGGCCTGGAGGCTTTTGTCGAGGACTCCGGCGAAGGCCGCTGGACAGTGATCGAGGCGATCGACCTGAATGTTTCCGCACCGGTGATCACGGAGTCGCTGATGCGGCGCATTCGCTCGCGGGAGGAGAACAACTTCACCGATCGGATGCTGGCTATCATGCGCAATGAATTTGGCGGTCATGCTGTAAAGAGAGACTAGATGACAGATGACTGACGACTGATTACAGATGACAGGGTTGTTTTGGGAACCGGGCTTTTGACTGTCACCTGTAACCTGTCATCCAACAACCGGAGGCAGAAATGGCGACGATCCAGATGAGTGTTAGTCCGGAAGATCTTAGGCAGGTCAAGACAGGCAACGAACGGATTCCCGACCCCGTGATCATGGTGATCTTCGGCGCGTCCGGCGACCTGACCAAGCGCAAACTGCTGCCGGCGCTCTTCCATTTGCGGCAGAACAACCTGCTGCCCGCAAACTTCTCCATCGTTGGGGTGGCGCGGCGGCCGCTCGCCGGCGAGTTCGAGGCCGACATGCGCGCGGGCATTGTTGAATTCGGCGGCGGTGACAGCACTGACCCAAGGCTCGATGAATTCGTCAAGCAGATCAGCTACTACGCGCTCAACTTCGACGATCCGGCGAGTTATACCGGACTGAAGGCCGAGTTGGACCGCATCGACAAGGAACAGAACATCGGCGGCAACCGGCTCTTCTACCTTGCGACCTCTCCGGAGTTTTTCGCCGGCATTGTCGAGAACCTTGGAGCCCAGGGCATGGCCGTGCCCGCTCAGGGGCATGTGGGCGTGGTGATTGAGAAGCCCTTCGGACACGATCTGGACTCAGCCCGCGAACTCAACCACCAGGTAAACGCAGTCTTCGAGGAGCGGCAGGTCTTCCGCATCGACCACTACCTGGGCAAGGAGACGGTGCAGAACATTTTGGTTTTCCGCTTTGCCAACGGCATCTTCGAGCCCATCTGGAACCGGAATTACATCGACCATGTGCAGATCACGGCGGCGGAGACGCTGGGCGTGGAAGGCCGCGGGCCGTTTTACGAGAAGGCCGGCGCGCTGCGCGACGTGGTGCAGAACCACATGATGGAGCTGCTGAGCTTTGTGACCATGGAGCCGCCGTCGAGCTTCGAGGCCGAGAGCGTTCGGCAGGAAAAGCTGAAGGTATGGAAGGCGATGCCGCCCATTCCGATTTTGAACGCGGTGCGCGGGCAGTATGGGCCGGGGGTGATCAACGGACAGAAGGTGGTGGGCTATCGCGACGAGGAGCGCGTCAATCCCGACTCGGGCACGGAGACGTATACGGCGCTGCGGCTGGAGATTGAGAACTGGCGCTGGGCGGGCGTTCCCATCTATCTGCGCGCAGGCAAGCGGATGAAGCAGCAGGCCACCGAGGTCAGCATCCAGTTCAAGCAACCGCCGCTGCTGATCTTCAACCGCATGCAATCAGGCGGGCCATGCCAGGAGATTCAGCCCAACCTGCTCACGATTCGCATCCAGCCCGATGAGGGCATCGCGCTTCGATTTGGCGCCAAGGTGCCGACTTCGTCGGACATGGCGGTGTGCCCGGTCAACATGGACTTCGACTACGCTGCGTCGTTTGGCAAGTCAAGCGCCAACGGCTACGAGCGCCTCCTGATTGAAGCCATGCTGGGCGACCAGCCGCTGTTTGCGCACCGCGACGGCGTGGAAACGACATGGGCCTTGTGTACGCCGATTCTGGAGGCCTGGGCGGCGAAGAAGCCGGAGGTTTTCCCAAACTACTTCGCCGGCAAGTGGGGCCCGGAGTGCGCGGACCGGCTGCTTGAGCGCGATGGGCGGGCGTGGCGGAACGATCTGGGGCGGAAGGTATAGGCAGCGGTGGTCAACAGCGATCCAAAGGGCCTGAACTCCTGCCAGGAGTTCAGGCCCTTTGCGTTTGGAAAGCCAATGCTTATTGGCACTGGGTGAACGCGATTGTCTGCACCGGTACGGTGAAAGGCCCTGCCGCGGTCAGTGCGTAAATTGGAGTCTGGATCTCCGCTGGACTGCAGTCTGCCGTGCCGCCCGATGATTGGACAAAGGCCTGCCCATCGACGACATAACTGGCCCACATGGAGCTGGCGCCAAGCATTGTGCCGCTGGACGACCATGCGCCAATATATGGCCCACCGGAGGCAACGCTCATGGTGTAGCTGGCGCAATCGGTTCCCGTGGGGCAACTGTTGCCTTGTGCCGTCTCTACTGACAGTGCGTCTGTGCTTTGGGTGGATGTTGGCGCCAGGGGAATGGTAAAGACCGTGGAATTCACCGTCTCCAGCGCCGCAAGCTGCACGTCCGCGACTGTGCCGGCCGATGCGCTATTCTGCGAAGTGACGGTGCCGGCAAGACTAGCCGAGCTGGTCGCGGAGACCGATGGCGCATACAGGCTCACGTTGCCGGTGGTGCTGCCAAGGGCGACGCCGGTCACGATCGATGGCTGGTAGACGGTTCCGTCTGCGCGGGTTCCAACAATCACGATGTCATAGGTTCCCGCAGGCAGCGGGCAGAAGACGAACGAGCCATCGCTCCCGGCCAGCGTAGACATCTGCACACGGTCCACTCCGCCGGAGTCCTTCAACTCGGCAGCGACGAGCACGACGCCGTTAACGGGATTGCCGGTTGCGCTGTCCAGAACTTTTCCGTTAATCGAAGTCGACGTCGTACTGACCTCTCCCGCGTGCAGAACGGGCTTCAACCGGTATTGTCCGTTGCCCTCCTGGACGATGGACTCGCAGGTGTTGAAATCGATGTCCAGGTCCTTGGTCTGGCCCGCGCCGATTGTGAAACCACCAGAGGCGATCTGACCGGAGGGAATCTTAATCCCCGTCTTCGACTCGCTGGAGAGTTGCAGCGGGTGGACGCTCGAGTCTGCGGCAAGCACAACGCAGTTGGTGGCGCTGCCGCAAACGTTGCCGGAAACGCTCGCGCCGTTGTCGGCCAGGATCAGGCGAATCTGCTGGTAGGTACCGGCCTGCAGTTGCTGCGTATCCCCAAGGGTCGCCAGAAAACACTGGTTGTTGGCCTGACCCAGGAGGTCGATTTGCTTGGGTGAACCGGCGAGGCTCGGGGTCAGGTCAGCCCAGCCATTGTCTGTGCTGCCGGCGGTTGCGCTCACGTTGGCCTGAACATCGGTAATGGTTACATAGACGTGGGAGTATGGCCCGTTTGGAGCGACGCAGGTTGCAGGGTCGCTCAGCATCACGTTGACGGTTCCCATGCTCGAGGTCGACATCGAACTGGAACCGCTGTTGCAAGCCACCACGACGAGAGCGACTGCCAGCAAGCAGCCGAGAACAAGAATGAGTTGCCAATGGCTTTGGAATGAGCCCGTTTTGCGATCTAGACACATAGCTTTTCTCCTTGGCGATCTGACTGCCACACAAGGAGAACCAAGGCAGATATTCAATTGGAAGTGCCAAGTTCAGAGGGGGTTGCCTTGAACGACGTCCCCGAGACAGCAAGCTGCACACCTGGCAGTACCGGCTCCCGCCCCCTACTCGCGAACGATCTTCACGAAGATGCCGTCGGGGAGCTCGCCGTCAAGCAAGTGTACTACGCCGCCTTTAACATAGCCTTCGAGAACCTGGCGGGCGGGCCTGGGAAGAGCAGAGGGTGCTGGCCGAGGAGCCGCCACGGCCGGCCTGCCGAAGGGTTGCCCCGCTGCCTGCGCGCTTGCAGTCCCGCCAACCGGCCTCCCCATCCCCTTATCCATGGCCTCATTCGCCAACTGGTCCGCTTCTTTGTTGCCGCCGCGCAGGGTGTGGCGCATCTCAAAGCGCTCGAGCTGGCGGGAGCGCCGGCGAGCTTCCTCATAGAGCGGCCGCAGCACCGGGCTGGCCACCTTGTATTTGCCCTGCATCTGTTTGACCATCAGCTCCGAGTCCGACACCACGCGCAGGCGCTTTGCGCCGTTTTCAAGCGCCCATTCGAGCACCGCCAGCAGGCCGGAGTACTCCGCAAAGTTGTTGGTCTGAATGCCGAGGAACTTGCCCAGGCGGGCGACGACGCGGCCCTGCGGGTCTTCCACAACGGCGCCGTAGCCGGAGGGGCCGGGGTTGCCGCGGGAACCGCCGTCGCAGTGAGCGGTGAACCAGCCTTCCGGGGCTGAGGGATCGGGAGCGTTGAAGAGATTTCCGGTCATCGATTTCCAGTGTAGCGGGATTTGGCGCTGGAAGGATTTTTGTTACAGATGGCCGATTGGACGCATCTGAAGGATTATGAGCATAGAGAAGGCAACCTTTGGAGCGGGATGTTTTTGGGGCGTGGAGGCGGCTTTTGCGGTCCTGCCCGGTGTCACGGCTACGGCAGTGGGCTATGAAGGCGGCAAGCTGGAGCAACCCAGCTACAAGGACGTATGCACGGACTCAAGCGGGCACGCCGAGGTGGTGGAGCTGGACTTTGACCCGGCGCAGATGAGCTATGAGCAACTGCTGGACGCCTTCTTCATCCTCCACGACCCCACCACTCTGAACCACCAGGGACCCGACTGGGGCACGCAATACCGCTCGGCCATCTTTTTTCACTCGTCCGAGCAGGAGGCGCAAGCCCTGGCCAAGATCGAACAGCTCACCGCCGAAGAACATTTCAAGCCCAGGCGGATTGTGACCAAGGTCGAGCCGGCGCAGACCTTCTGGCGGGCCGAGGAGTACCACCAGCGGTACCTGGAGAAGCGCGGACTGGCAGCCTGCCACTTTTAAGGGTCCAGGTGCAGGGTTCAGGTGTTCGTGCGGGCTGAGACGGCTATTTCCCGCTCCCCGGTTTCTCGGCCGCTGCGGCGGCGGCCTCCGCGTCGCCGGCCAACAGATACTCGGGCTGGGGCGAGGCGTGCTCCGTTGCGGCGGCGCCGGGCTCGTCGATCCACAGGACGACAATCCACCAGATCAGTACCGCGATATAGACGGCTCCGTTGGCGTTGAAGAGCTTATCGCGCAGCCCCAGGATGTGCTGGTACTCGGCCTGTGAGTGCGGCACGGCGGTTTTGGCGATGAACTGCCAGATTGCTTCTACGGTCAACTGGGCAATCGAGGCGGTGGAAAGGCCGATTACCACGCGCTGGGGGTGTGTGCGCCAGCCCGCGCCGGTGCGGCTGCCGAGCAGGACGACCAGCAGGCCCAGCTCAACGGTGAGCAGATCGACCAGCATATCCATCCGCTGGGCGGCCATCTGCATGAGGCGGAGAACGGCCATGGGGGAGTCGGCGGTGAGAGTCTTCCAGGCCGGCCAGGGCACCCAAAGCGTCAGAACGACGACCCCAAGCACCAGCGTGGCCAGGGCCATGGCGAGCCAGATGCCGCGGCGAACCGGGACAAAGGCGCGGCGAGCCATCTCCACCACCACCAGCACGCCGACAATGGCGTCCACGTCGGCCATGGTGATGAAAACTTGACTGAGCGTGATGGTCGGCAGCCGGTCGGCGAGCAGCTTCACGGCCAGCAGGCGCAGCGCCATCAGGGCAATGCCGAGGGTGAAGAAAGGAAAGCGCTTGATGCGGTCGCGGCCGAGCAGAACGACCAGCAGGACCAGTTGCGCGGCAAAGGTCAGCGTCCAGATGATCTGGACGGTCGAAAAGTGAAAATTCAGATGCATTTTGTGCCTTGTCCGGGCCGCGCTGTGCTTGCCGCGCCAGCCACACCATTCAGTTTAACTGGCGATGGGGGTGGGGCGCGTTCTTTCCCTCGCCGGACGGGCGGGCCGACCGATCCAATGAGTGGAAGCTGCCGAGGAATCCAAAGTGCGCTATGCTGGAAGAGCGCGCCCGTAGCTCAGCTGGATAGAGCGAACGCCTCCGGAGCGTTAGGTC
>VFSW01009604.1_pt1 | contig 13796 bp, 13 predicted proteins | sample 5358111 | NCBI WGS metagenome assembly VFSW01 (sample SAMN11554181, study PRJNA540505) | mine drainage metagenome | isolation source: sediment from site ElyBrook_90M | place: USA: Ely Copper Mine, Vershire, VT | collected 2017
GTTCCAGCGCGACCAAACTCAACCGCCGCGATTGTGGTGGAAGCGATCGCCGGACTGTTTGGATTGTTCGGCATCGGCTGGCTCATGAGTGGATTCACCACGATTGGCCTGTTCCTGCTCATCGGCGGCATCATCTGGGATGTCGTGGGAAGCTTCGTCTCGGTTTTCACCCTTGGCCTCGGCTTCATCTGCATGGGCATCGTCAATATCATCGTCCTTGTCACATCAACGATCGTCCTCAACAATCGCCAACCGCCTGCGCTAGTCCAGGCGCGCAGCAACACCGACCGAAGCGTCAGAGCATCAACCGCTCTGACGCTTCGGCGTTTGCCCCGTAGCGCACAGACCCTCCCTTCCGCTGCGCAGCCTTCATTCTGTGACCATTGGGCGGCGATGAACGCTCAGCATAAAGACACGTCCGCTCAGTCGCCTACGGTAGCGTCTGGGGGCGGAGTGCGCTATACTAGCCTGTGCGCGCGGCGATGCTCGCGCCAGACAGGCAGGGCGCACAAGGCTGTTGCGCGCGCATCACTGCGCCTGCCCCTTTTCACGCTGTTGGCCAACCAGGATGCGCCCAAACAGATCACCTGTGTTCTGCGACATCCACCATGCAGGAGAATGGTATGCGCATCGAAGGCGCCTATACATTTCCGGGCGACATCGGGCGGGTATTTACTATGCTTACCAACCCTGACGCCCTTGCTCGCGCCATCCCTGGCTGCGAGCGCTTCATCCAGTTTGGCCCTGCCAGCGCCGAGGGCGCCATCAGCTATGAGACACGCCTGCGCCTGGGGCAGACTCGTCAACCTTACACCATCGCCTTGCAGGTGAACGCCATACGGCCTCCCGCCTACCTGACGCTGGATCTGCGCGGGCATGGCCCATCTGGCGCGATCACCGGCTCTGGCTCGCTCGATCTCGTCGAGCAGGATGACCATACCGTCGTCGCCTATCGTTTCACCATCAACGGCGCCGAACTGCCAGAGATCGGCGACACCCCCTCGCAATCGGCCAGCTTCCTCGCCCGCGCAACATGCGCCCATCTCGCCGATGAACTTCACGCCGAGCGCGAGGATACACCGTTCTGGCTGCCAGGCGCCAGTGAGGCCGCTGACGAACGCGCAGGACAACGTGCGCGTGGTGTCGCCAGCCCAGACGCGCGCCGCGTCTCCCTGCCACTGGGCTGGACGGAGCGCGCCGTCTGGTTGACTGCGGGGCTGGCGCTAGGTCTCGGCGCCATCGCGCTCACCGTAGGCATCGTGCGCCGCCTCGGCGCGCATGCTTCACACCAGGAGTAGCGGCGCAGCTTCCCACGACGAGAATGCGCGCCAGCGTCATTTCGCCTTGCGCGACGCCGCTGGCCTGTGGCTAGATATGGACGAGCAGCGTATCGTCCCTTGATTGTCCGCCTGCTAGCCGCCCTTCGATGGGCGCTGGCAGGCGGCAGTGCGAATTGCAGCGCAGGGAGTTGAGCCAACCACACATGGCGGCAGAGACGACCAGCGTCATCGAGCGCATCAAACAAAAGCTCGACATCGTCGAAGAGATCGGCGCCAAAGTCCCCCTCAAGAAGTCGGGCAAGGCGTGGCGTGGCTTGTGTCCTTTCCACGGAGAACGAACGCCCTCATTCTATGTGTATCCTGATGGACACTGGCGTTGTTTTGGCTGCAACGAGCATGGCGACCTCATCAGCTTCGTCGAGAGGACAGAGGGTCTCGACTTCATTGACGCGCTCTCGCTGCTGGCCGAGAAGGCTGGCGTTTCGCTCGACCGCAGCCCGCGCGACGAAGCCAGCCGTGATGAGATCGCCGAAGGGTCAGCGCGCAAACGTCTGCGCGCCCTCAATGAGGCTGCCGCGATCTGGTTTCATGCGCAGTTACTGCAATCACCCGCCGCGCAATATTGCCGCGTCTACCTCGAATCACGCGGTGTCAGCAACGAATCTATCGCCACCTGGCGACTGGGCTACGCTCCTGATGGCGACCTGCTCGCGCGCTATCTGCTCAGCCAGGGCTACACACCAAAAGAGTTGATCGAGAATGGCTTCGCGCGCGAGCGTGAGCAGAACGCCGGACAGCATGACGGCGGCTCACTCTACGACTACTTCCGCAATCGGCTGATCTTCCACATCCGCAATCAGGCCGGGCAGACCATCGCGTTTGGCGCCCGCGAGCTGGGTGGAGGGCATCCGAAGTACCTGAACACACCGCAGACGCTGCTCTTCGACAAGAGCGCGACGCTCTTCGGCCTGGATCTCGCCCGCGAGGCGATCAAGCGCGCCGACCGGGTCGTGATCGTCGAAGGCTATATGGACGCCATCGTGGTCTATCAGCATGGCTTCCGCAATATCGTCGCCGTCATCGGCAGCGCGCTGACAGAAAAGCACGTCCACCATATCAAGAAGCTGACCCGTCGCGTGACCCTCGCGCTCGACCCCGATGCGGCGGGCGAGTCGGCGACGGTGCGCGGCATTCAGGTTGCGCAGCGCGCCTTCGACCGCATCGCCATCCCTGTGCCGGCGGCGGCCCCAGGCGCGCCGACCAATCGCAAGGGTGAGCCGAAGGGTCTCGTGCGCTTCGAGGAGCAGGTTGACGCCGAGATTACTGTCGCCCGCCTGCCGCCACATGAAGACCCCGACGAATTCGTGCGCCGCGATCCCGATGGCTGGCGACTCGCCATCGAGCGCGCGCAACCGCTGATTGATTTTCTCATCGAAGCCGAGACGGCGGGCCTCGCGCTCGATACGCCCCAGGGCAAAGCTGAGGCGCGCAACCGCTTGCTGCCGGTCATCGCCGAGGCGCGCGACCGAACACTGGCGGACGAATATATCGGTCGGTTGGCGCAAAAGCTACGCCTCGACAAGATCGAATTGCGCCGCGATCTGGCGCTGACACGCCAGCGACTCGACCGCGAGACACGCGCCGCCCGCCAGCGCGAGCAGACGCAGGAAGCGCCCGGCGGCGATGCGAATACAGGCGCGAACAGCGCTGCCAGCGCAGAGTCTGTAGTATTTAAGTACCCCCTATCCGCGCCTGACCATTCAGGGCGGGGGTATAGTTCGTCCAGCGCATCAGGGGGACTGAGCGAAAACGCCTTGTTTGCAGAGCAAACGCTCGAAGCGTATTGTCTGGGCCTGGCGCTCGTATTCCCCGCGACCTGGGCTGAGGTGGCCGCCATTCTCGATGCGCGCGACTTTGCGACACCAGAGTTGCGCGCGCTCTATGATGCGCTTGCCAGTCTATCCGCCAGCGCCTTCGGAGTCAGCGAGCCACACGCCTCAGACGACTTCATCAACTCGCTTCACCCCTTGCTTCGTGCCGCAGCCGAGCATGCGCGCGGGGAAATCGGCGAACGCGAGCGGGATACGGCGCATCTGATAAAGGATGCGCGCGATGCGTCTTACCGGCTGAAGAGCCTGCGACTAAAGAGCGAGATGGCCGAGCTGGACGCATTGCAGCGCGAGGCAGAGCAGGCGAGCGATAGCGAGTCGCTGCGCATGTTGCTCGCACGCAAGGCGCAATTGCTCGTGCAGCGTCGCGCCATTGACAGCGCCAGCTCCAGCGGGGTGGGCAAATCGGGTAAGTCGAGCAAATATGCGCTCAAACGGGGCGCTGTGTAGCGGGATTGACAGGCGCATTGCGCTGCGCGTGTTGATCCCGCTATATCACCAGTCGGTCATTATTTCATTGGCTTGTTGTCATTATTCGGACATCTGGAAGCATGCGGGGTCACTGGCGCTGCGCGCCCAGTCTCGACATTCGCGGGAGGATTGTGGCGAAATGGGCACACAGAAACGGGATATGCGTGCGGCGCATGTCGCCAGTCCGAGAGAGTCCGGAGATGCGGAGTGGCCGACGCTGGACGTTGCCATTGCGCATGCGCGGGACGCGGAAGGCGCTGACGACGCCACCTCCGCTGAATGGCTGGCGGACGACACAGACTGGCCAGCGAAAGCGCAGCCGCATACGCGGGAATCCGTAGAAACAAGCGGTGAGAGTTCTTTTCTCGACATCGGCGCGTTACATACTGTAGGCGCCCTAGAGACACCACAGGCGTCGGGAGAAAGAGGTAAGCGAGTCAGTGATCTCGCGTTCGGCTTCGCATCACCTGTGCGGGCGGAGAGCGCGCTGGCAGGGCATTCCATGCTAGCAGAGCCTTCCGAATCCGAGCTGGATGACGTCGAAGATGAGTTGACCGAGCCAGACGACGAGACACTTGACGACGTGTATCTACTGCAGGAAGGGCCTATGGCAGTTGACCCGTTGGACCCGACCAGAGATGCCTGGAAGATTCCAGGGCCGGAAGATGTACTCGGAACGACCGACAGTCCTAAGTGGGACGATCTGCGCGAAAGCATCAGCGCGTTGACCGCCGAACTCGACAGTAGTCTCGATGACCCCGTTCGCATGTACCTGCGCGAGATTGGTCGTGTGCCGCTGCTTTCCGCTGAGCAGGAAGTCTCGCTGGCCAAGCGCATGGAGCGAGGCAAAGCCGAACGTGTGAAGCCACGCGACCAGCAGAGCCTGCGCACACTCTACGACGCTGAAGAAGCCCAGCGTCAACTGACCGAAGCGAACCTGCGCCTGGTGGTCAGTGTCGCCAAGAAGTACATCGGGCGGGGAATGAACCTGCTCGATCTGATTCAGGAAGGCAACATCGGTCTCATTCGCGCAGTCGAAAAGTTTGACTATACCAAGGGCTATAAGTTCTCCACCTATGCCACCTGGTGGATTCGCCAGGCGATCACGCGCGCCATCGCCGACCAGGCGCGCACGATTCGCATTCCTGTTCACATGGTCGAGACGATCAATCGGCTCATCCGCACGAGCCGCCGTCTGCTGCAAGAAATGGGGCGCGAACCGACCGCCGAAGAGATCGCCCTGGAGATGCAGATTACGCCAGAAAAGGTACGCGAGATCATCAAGGTGAGCCAGGAACCTGTGAGCCTGGAGACCCCTATCGGCGAGGAAGATGACAGCCATCTGGGCGATTTCCTCGAAGATCATGCCGCGCTGGCTCCCGCCGAGGCCGCCAGCCACCAGCTGCTCAAGGAGCAGGTGAAAGACGCGCTCTGTAGCCTCACACAGCGCGAACAAGAGGTGCTACGCTTACGCTTTGGCCTGGATGATGGCCGGAGCCGCACGCTGGAAGAGGTAGGCAAAGAATTCCGCGTGACCCGCGAACGCATTCGCCAGATCGAGGCGAAGGCGCTGCGCAAGCTGCGACATCCCAGCCGTAGCCGCCGCCTGAAAGATTATCTGGATTAATAGATCCAGACCCATTTCGACTGTCCACCTCCACCACACAGACAGAGAGCGATCAGGCGCCCCGACGACGTTCCATACGCCGGGCCTGGTCGCTTCGCAGTGTCACTCCGCTTGCGCTATCCACCGTTCGCGTTGCGCAGAAACGCCTCGACCTCGGCGCGCGTAGGGATGCTTTCCTGTGCGCCCGCGCGCGTGACACAGAGCGCCGAGGCCGCCGTGGCGAAGCGGAGCGCATCCGCCACATCCATGCGCAGCGCGGCGACAACGTACATGCCGATAAACGTGTCGCCCGCGCCGGTCGTATCTACGACAGTGACGGGAAAGACGGGGGTCTCGATCAGTCGTCCGGCGCTATCGAGATAGACCGAGCCGAGCGGACCCAGCGTGACGATCACCGCACGCGCGCCCCGCTCGATCAGATCACGCGCCGCCTGCGTCGCATCGGCGCTGGAGACAACGGCGCGCTGAGTGATCCGGGCCGCTTCGATCTCGTTGAGAATCAGCGTGTCGAGCAGCCGGTACGCCTCGCTGGGCGGCGCGAAGGCGGGCGCGGGATTGGCGATGACCCGCGCGCCTGCGCGATGCGCCAGGGTCATCGCGGCGAATGTCGCCTCCCACGGAATCTCATTCTGTGTCAGGAGCGCATCCGCCTGGGCGATACGCGCCTGCTGCGCCTCGACCACCGCCACGGTCATCTGGCCGTTCGCCCCAGACGAGAGGATAATCTCGTTCTGGCCGCTGGCATCCACCGCGATGAACGCCTGCCCAGAGGTGGTTGGCTGGCGGGCCAGCGCCGCCACCCCCACACCACGCGCGGCCAGCCCGGCGGCCAGCGGCTCGGCGAAGGCGTCATCGCCTACTGCGCCGATGAACTCCACCTTGCCCCCAGCCGCCGCAGCAGCGACCGCCTGGTTGGCGCCCTTGCCCCCGGAATGGAATGCGGTACTGAGCGCTCGAACTGTCTCGCCAGGCTGCGGAAACGCCGTCACGCTGCTCACGATATCCATATTGACGCTGCCAACCACGACGATTGCTGGTGTATCGCGCATCGCCTATCCCTCGCTCTCAGTTCGCCCCATGTGTCGGGCGGTCATTCCGCGCACAGCCTATCACGTTCGCGGCGCGCCTACTGGACGGAGCGACGGAGCGCGGCATGACGCTTGCGCTGAGCCACACAGATGGGCTACACATAGAGAGCGCATGCGATTCGGCGCACTATGGCGTCGGAGACGGATACGCAGGGCGCGAGACGCGCGCAGGAGGAGGATCGTCGCATGGATGAAGCCTATCTGGTCGGCATCCTGACCATCAGCACTACAGGCGCGGCGGGCGCGCGTGAGGACACCTCAGGCGAGGTCATCCGTGAACTGGTGGAGGCCGAGCCATTGCGCGGGCGGGTCAGCCAGCGGGCTGTGGTCGCGGATGACTACGCCGCCATCGAGCGTATCCTGCGCGAATGGTCAGACACGCAGCGGCTGCACCTGATTCTGACGACAGGCGGCACTGGCCTCAGCCCGACTGACATCACACCGGAGGCGACGCTCGCTGTACTCGACCGCGAGGCGCCAGGCTTCGCCGAAGCGATGCGCGCCGAAAGCCTGCGCCACACGCCGTTTGGTATGCTCTCGCGCGGCGTGGCGGGAACACGCGCCGCCACACTAATCATCAATCTGCCCGGCAGCCCGAAGGGTGTGCGGGAGTGTCTGGAGGCGGTCATGCCTGCGCTCCCGCATGCGCTCGACATCCTGACCACGCGCGTGCGCGAGCATCTGCCAGCGACGCAGGACTAGCGATCGGGAGGGTGCGCGCAATGCTCCCAGCGGGCTATACAGTACGCGCGGCGCAGCTCGCCGATGCGTCCGCCACAGCCGAGATCATCAATGCTAGCGAGTCGCTCGATATCGGCGGCCCGAATACCAGCGCCGACGCGCTCCGCCGCATCTGGCGATCACCCGACCACGCGCCTGATGATAGCCTACTGGTGGTCACGCCGGATGGCCGGATCGTCGCCGCGCTCAATCGCTTCCCGGTGGGCGCGCATCTGGTGGAATTTCAGGGCTTTGTCGCGCCAGATGCGCGTGGGCTGGGCATTGGCGCGGCGCTGCTCGATCTGGTGGAAGCTGAGGCGCGCAGCCGGGCGCTAGCCGCAGCGCTGGCGCCAGCAGACGTGCGCCTGACAACGGATGTCTGGAGTTCAAATACTGGCGGGCGAACGTTGCTGGAGCGCCGTGGCTTCACGTTGACGCGGCGCTGGGAGCGCATGTTGATCGAGATGGATGGAGCGCCCAGGCCGCCTGAGCCACCAGCGGGCGTCACCATCCGCGCATTCATCCCTGGCGAGGACGACCGCCCGTTCGCCGAGGCGATGGAGGAGGCGCAATCGGATGAGTGGGGACATATCCCGCTGAGCGTCGCGCAGTGGCGCTATTTCCATATCGAGAGCCTCGTTAACTTCGATCCCACGCTCTACTTCGTCGCTGAGGAGGAAGGGCGAATCATTGGCGGCGCGCTGTGTAGCTGGGAGCGGCCGGGAGAGCCAGAGGTAGGCCATGTGCGCTATCTCGCCGTGCGGCGTCCGTGGCGCGGGCGCGGCGTCGGCATGGCGCTCGTGCGGAGTGTCATCGCCACCTTCTTCGCGCGCGGCAAGCGCATGGTTGGCCTGGGAGTGGACGCCGACAGCCCCACACACGCGAACCTGCTCTATCGGCGGGCAGGCATGCGCGCGATCAACACTACCTGCATCTACTCCAGGACACTGGAGCCTGAACATGCGTAGAATTACCCCTGAGTGTCGTTGAGATGTTTCCTCAGCGCCAGCTTTCGCCACAATGAACAGCTACCTGGAGGATTCGAGCGATGGATGAACGCACACACACAGATCTGCAATCCGCGCTGATCGCGCTGGTGGAGCGTGGACAGACCGACGAAGAGGCGTACCGCGCCAGCCTGAGCGCAGAAGAGCGCACGCGCGTCGGCGTGGCGGACGCCTGGGCGCCGAAGGAAGTCATCGCGCATCTGGGCTACTGGAAGCGCAAGCAGGCGGAACGGCTGGAGGCGGTGGCGCGCGGTGAGACGCCTCCAGATGAAGAGGACTTCGAACAGCTCAATGCGGAGTCGTGGCCTGAACATGCCCGACTGACCTGGGAGGAATCGGTGGCGCGCTCAGACCAGGCGACACGCGATCTCATCGCAGCGCTCGCCGCGACGCCTTCGGAGATCCTCGCTGGCCAGAGTGGTTCGCCTGAGGGGCAGCTCATCAGCCTGACACTTGGTGACTCCTACGGGCATATCAACACGCATATCAGCGATCACTATCTGGCGTTGGGCGACCGAGAGCGCGCCCTGCGGATACAGCGCGACATGCTCGATGCGATCGTTGCGGCTGGCCTGGAAGGTGGCGCGGAAGGCGGCGCACACTATAATCTCGCCTGCTTCTACGCCCTGCATGAGGAGCCAGCGGAGGCCATAGTTGAGCTACGCCATGCGCTGTGGCAGCGACCTGACCTCATCGCCTGGGCGCGCAAGGATCCCGACCTCGACAGTCTGCGCGCCGACCCGGATTATCAGGCGCTCGTCCCTCCCTTGCCAGCGGAAGACGCATGAGTCTGATCTTTTCAGCGATGACCGAAGCCGACGCACACGACATTCTCGCCTGGCGTTATGAGGGCGTCTACGCCGCCTACAACACGCCTGACACTGCCCCAGACGCGGCTGGCTTCGACTATCTTGCTGCGCTACTGGACACGCGCAGCCCCTACTTCGCCGTGCGCCAGGCAGGGCATGAAGCGGCGCCGCCCAGCGCATTCTTCGCCTATGGCAGCGCCTGCGAGGTAGGCGACGTAGCGACACAGGGCCTTGCCGCGCCCTATCTACTGCGCCCGGATGGCTCGCTGACCATCGGGCTGGGGTTGCGACCAGATCTTACAGGGCAGGGGAACGGGTTGGCGCTGGTCATGGCCGGGCTGGGCTTCGCGCGCGAACACTACCACCCCAGCCTGTTCCGCCTGTACGTCTACGCCTGGAATGAGCGCGCCATTCGCGTCTACACGCGCGCAGACTTCCTTGCAGTTGACGAGGCGCATAGCGCGCGCCCCGTCAATCGCGCCTTCATCGAGATGACACGCCCGGCGCTGTAGCAAAAATCACGGCTACTGGCGCGCGTAAGGGAGCACATGCTCCACCATGAACACCAGAAACGCAGCGGCGGCGGCGATGGTCGCCAGATGGAATACCTCGTGGTAGCCGAATACGCGCGGCCACGGATCGGGCCGATGGAAGGCGTAGGCCAGCGCCCCCAGCGTATAGAGCGCGCCGCCCAGCGCCATCAGCAGCAGCGCGCCCGCGCCAATCGCTGAGGAGATCTGCGGCAAAAAGCCGAGCGCTACCCAGCCCATCGCGACGTATAGCCCCGCCATCACTTGCCGTGGAATGCGCAATGCCGGCGCCGCCGCCAGCATGCCCAGCGCCGCCAGCGACCAGACGAGGATCAGCAGCGCCGCGCGTCCGGCGCCCGACAACAGATTGAAGGCGACTGGGGTATACGTACCCGCGATCAGCACGAAGATATTCGCGTGATCTATCCTGCGGAACACCTTGCGCACCCCAGGCGACCAGTCGCCCAGATGGTAGAGCGCGCTCCAGCCAAAGAGCAGGATGGAGCTAGCCCCGTAGACGAGCAGCGAGATCTGCTTGGGTCGGTCATTCGCGCTCATCACACCGAGGATAATGGTGCAGATGATCGCCGCGACCGCCGCGCCCGCATGCAGATAGCCCCGCAGCAACGGCTTCTCGCGCTGCATGGCTGGCGCACTCTGCATGGCTGGCGCGTCTGGAGCCTGGGACGCTGGCGCCACATCCTGTCTCTGCCCGTTCGTCATGAACCCATCCTCCTCGCTCAAACTCAAAACATGAGCTTTATCTCATGTTTATGTAGCATTGTATCACATGGAGGCAGACGGCGACCTGCGCGTATGTGTCTGTCCATTGGTCAGAGGTGGCCAGGCGCCTGAATGTTTCAGTAGGCGAACTGCCTAGACGCCACGCTCGGCGCCGTACATCAGCGTATGCAGCTGCGGTAGGACGACCACATCGGCCATTGTGGGGTCGCGCATGGCGAGCCGCGAGAGCCAGTCGAGCTTGCGCAACAGGGAGGCGGCGTCATCCTGGCCAACGGCGTCCCCCGGCTGGAGGTAGCATGGACGGTCGGGGAAGCGCAGGTGGGTGTCGCGCGCATAGGCGAAGTCAGCCTCATCGAAAACGACGATTTTGAGGTTGCTCTGCGGCAACGCCATGAAGCGCGCCAGGCGGGCATTATCACTCTTCATTCCCGCGCTTGGCGGCTTGGGCGAGACCGTCACCACATCGCATTGTTCCAGCCACGGGCGAAAGATGGTCCCCTGCGTCTCGACGGCGACCTTGCGCCCTGCCGCATGCAGCCGCTCGATCAGCCCGCCGAGGTCGTGGATGACCGGATTGCCGCCAGAGAGCGTCACCCAGGGCGTATGCGCGCTGAGGCTGTCGAGTCGCGCCATGATGGCGTCCACCTCCAGCCACACCGCCGCCGCCTGCACCTGCTCCGGCTCGACGGCGTAGAGTGTATCGCACCAGGCGCAACGGAAGTCGCAGTAGCCGAAGCGCGCGAATAGCGTCTGGACGCCGATCATCCGGCCCTCACCCTGGAGCACCGGGCCGAAGATCTCCACCACCGGGAAGGTGCGCGCCACACCGTAGCGAGCGCCACGCGCGCCCGTCTGCTGCGCGAACGGGGAAAGGCTCGTGGCGGCGTCTGTCATTGGCTCGGTCGTCGTCATGCGGGGCTACGCCTCCTCGGCGCTGGCGCCCAGGTCATCCAGCGTGACCTCAGCCCAGGATGTTGGCGTCTCGCTGACGCGCACGGCGATCACCTCTGGCAGTTCCTCGCGCATCTCGGCGAGCATCCACGCCGCCAGCAGCTCCGCCGTCGTGCGCGCGACGGGCGCCGTCTCATTGAGGAACTGATGATCGCAGCGCGCCTCGATACGTCGCTTGAAAACCTCTTTGATGCGTGTGAAATCTACGACCATGCCCTCCTCAGGGCGACCATCGAGCGGCTGAACTCGCCCACGCGCCATCACCGTCACGCGATAGGTATGGCCATGCAGCCGCTTGCACTTTCCGTCGGAATGCGGCAGGCTATGCGCGGCGTCAAAGGTAAACTCTTTGGCGATGGTAGCGTAGGGCATGCGGACTCCTCCTGAGACAGCGCACGGCGGCAGGCTTCGCGCGGCGCCATCTGAGTGTATCACGTCGCCGGAGTGGCGCTGCGCCCGCGTGGCAGGTCGGCTATTCTTCTGATGGCGCCCCACGCTGGCGTTTGCGCTCGCTGGCGCGGCGCTTGGATTCAAGGCGGCGCTCGCGGCTGGCGGTGGTCGGCCTTGTCGGAACGCGCGGGATCTCCTCGCGCTGCGCCTCCTCCAGACGGGCGGCCATGCGCGCGAAGGCAGCCTCGCGGTTCTGGAGCTGTGAGCGGCGTTCGGTCGCCGTCACGACGAAGCCGCTGGGTCGGTGCGTCAGCCGCACACCCGTCTCGACTTTGTTGCGATTCTGTCCGCCGGGGCCGCTGGCGATGAAGAAATCAATCGTACAGTCGCGCTCCAGTGACTCGCGATCGGTTGGCCAACGCGGCGTTTCTTCATTCATGGGCGTCGGCTCTGGCTTCCAGGGTTGGGCGGCGGCGGCGCCACCAGCCAGTGGAACGCGCGTCGCTTCGCTGGCTTGGCGGGAGTATTCGGTGGGCTGGTGGGCGTCAGGCGCGCCGCGTGGTCGGCGCTATCCCAGCCATCGAGCGTATCCAGCAGCGCGTTGACGCTCTGCGCGACACCCTCCACCATCAGGTAGCCCGACGGCTTCACCGCGTCGCCAACGAGATACAGCCCGGCGAGATCGGTGCGCGGCGACACATCCGCGCCCTGCGCCATGCGGTTGACCGGCCACTCGCCGCGATACTGGCTCATCGTCAGGATGCGCACCTTCGTCCCGAAGTCGTCGCCGAAGAGATAGCGCAGATCGGCCCGCGCCGCTTCGCGCTCAGCATTCACATCATCGCTGCGCATCAACTGGTGTGTGATGAGCAGGTGCTTGCCTGGAGGAGCCAGCCGACGGTCGCTGTTGCTCGGCTGCACGATGCCCGCGATGCGCTCTGTATCGAGACAATACATGATGCCACGATGCGGAATGATAGACTCATCCGCGAGCAGGTGCGTCTTCAGGCCGCTCGCCTCGCGTCGTGGCGCCACAATAGCCCCCGCAGCATCGGCTTCCGGCGTGTCGTCCGTCGCCGCCAGCGCGGCTCCGTCGCGCAGCAAGCGCTGCGTCGCGGCTGGCCCGATATTGCTGATGATGAGTGGAGCGCGCAGCAGCAACGCCTCGCCGCTGCGCTTGTCGCGCACGAGCGCGCCTGTCGCGGCGCCGCCATCGCTGAGGATGCCGAGGGTCTCATGCTCCAGCAGCACCTCGCCACCGACATCGGTCACGCGCCGCTCCAGCTCGCCGGTCAGCGCCGCGCAGCCGCCTTCAACGATACCTGGCGCGCCATAGCGAAACATATTCTTCGTCGTCTCGACAATCTCCGGGTAGAACACATCGTCGAGATCTACGCTCAGCGCAAAGTGGCAGACGCGCTCGAAGTAGGCGTAGAGTTCAGGCGAAGTCGTGCGCGAGATTCGCTGATCGAGCCATTGGCGATAGGTCTGCTGGCGCTCGGCGGGCCGTGGCTCACGCAGCAGCATTGCATAGCACAGCTGGATGAACTGGCCGAACTGGCGCAAGCCCAGCACCTGCGCCAGTTGCAGCACCGAGCGCGTGACGATCTGCCTGCCGCCGACATGGAACGATGCGAACACCTCCGCGTCATGGATGGCATGCGGCACACCGAGCGCGCGGAGCATCGCCGCCAGCTCGCCATTCGTGCCGAAGGGCAGCATATGGACGGCGCCCGTGCTGACCTGCGCGCCCTGAAACGTCTTGGCGGTGAATCGTCCGCCGGGGTGCGCCAGCCGCTCGACCACCACGACACGCTGCCCCCGCCGGAGGAACTGCGCGGCGGAGAGCATACCACCCAGCCCCGCGCCGATCACGACTACGTCATAGTCCGCAGTCCGCGCCTGCGCACAGGCGTCGCGCCACGCCCGCTCATCCGCCAGATTCGCCGTCGTCATGCGTTCTCCATGTCCTGGGAAACTCGCTCCGCGTGGTTAGCCGCGCTCCTGCAAGCGGAAATGAATATCTTCGAGCGCCCGCAGCGTCTGGGCGCGCTCGGCGCTCCACTGCCCCTCGGTCGGCCCCTGCGCCCGTAGCGCCTGGGCGATGGCGCCCGCGTTGTTGGCGAGCGCGCGCAGATGCTCCAGATTGTTGGGGTCGTCGGCCACCCGACTCGCCAGCGCAATGAGGTCTATCGGCGCCTGTCTGGTTGGAATGCCTCCAGGCGGTTCGTCGCCACGCAGATCAGCCATCAGGTCGGCAATACGCTCGCGCGCCTCCGCCAGAGTTTTG
>VFSW01009605.1_pt1 | contig 13793 bp, 6 predicted proteins | sample 5358111 | NCBI WGS metagenome assembly VFSW01 (sample SAMN11554181, study PRJNA540505) | mine drainage metagenome | isolation source: sediment from site ElyBrook_90M | place: USA: Ely Copper Mine, Vershire, VT | collected 2017
TCTCTGGTGGCGATGCTCTCGCTGGGGGTGGGGCTGCAGCGGCTGGCCTCCCGCCGGCTGGCGCATTCCGGCCTGTTCGATACCGTGATCGTGATGCCGCGGAACAACCTGCGGGGCTTCGACCGGGAAGCCTCCGCCAGGCAATCGCCGGGCCAGCCGCCCAGGCCGCTTGACAGCGAAGCGCGCCAGGCCATGGAGCGCCTGCCAAACGTCGTGGAGGTCTATGCCCCGGTCCGCTTCCTCACCGAGGTGCGCTTCGAGGGCAAGCCCTTTGCCGCGATGGTCACCGGTATACCCGATTCATCCAGGAATAGCGACGCCTTCGACGGCATCCAGGGAAGATTTTTTTCCAGTGCGGCGGCCGACGAGGCGATCCTGCAATCGGATTTCGCCAAGTCTCTTTCGGCCCAGCCGGCCTCGCTGGTGGGCAGGAATCTGGTGGTGCGCTATGCCGAGCGCCAGGCGCTGCCGCCAGAAGGCAAAGGGAAGCGCGCGGGCGAGACCCCGGCCGGAAACACGGAGACCGGCTTCTCCATCGTGCCGAAGGAAAAGACGCTGAGGATTGTGGGGATCGTTGAAAATGATCCGGTGGCAGGGGGTGGCGGATATGGCCGCGGGCGGATTTACATGCCGCTGGCCGTCGCCGAGGCGTTGCAGGCGGCACAAATCAACGATCTGCAGGATGTCCTTCGTCCTTCGGCGGGCAACCGGACTTTCGCCAGCCTGACTCTGCGGGCGCGCAGCCCCAGCGACGTGGCGGCCATCGAAGAATCGGTGAAGCAGATGGGCTTTGGAGCCTTCTCTCTGCTGGACGCCACGAAAAACCTGCGTATGTTTTTCGCCATTTTTGATCTGCTGCTGGGAATATTCGGCAGCCTGGCGCTGGCCGTGGCCACGCTGGGAATCGTGAATACGCTGGTGATGGCCATCCTCGAGCGGCGCAGGGAGATCGGCGTGCTGAAGGCGCTGGGCGCGGCCGACCGCGATGTAAAGCAGTTGTTCTTCGCCGAGGCGGGTGTGATGGGATTGCTGGGAGGGATTCTGGGAGCGGCGATGGGATGGCTGATTGGCAAGGGGGTTACCCTGGGAACCAACCTGTACCTCCAGAGGCAAAATCTGCCCGCGGCGCATGTGTTTCTTGTTCCGTGGTGGCTGGTGGGAGGCGCGATCTGCTTCGCCATTGTGGTGAGTCTGGCGGCCGGACTCTATCCCGCGGCGCGAGCGGCGCGCCTGAATCCTGTGGAAGCGCTGCGGTATGAATAGCAGCGGGAAAGCCGCGCCGCTGGCGGCAGCGCTTGCGCTCCTATTGCTGGCACTGGCGCCCGCTGGTGAAGCGCAGAGGCAGGGCAGGGTGGAGTGCGGGGCGATGCCCAGCCGCGTGCTCGGCCGCTCCGTAAAGTACTGCGTGCTTTTGCCGCCGGATTATGATGCGGAGAAAGCGCGGCGCTTTCCTGTTCTGTATTTTCTTCATGGCCTGGGGGACAACGAGGAATCCTTTGTGCGCTCGGGAGCGTGGAACATCACCGAGGACCTGTGGGAAGAGCAGCGGATGGGAGAATACCTGATCGCCACACCGGCAGGCGGCACGAGCTTCTACATCAATTCCTTCGACGGCAAGGTAAAGTACCAGGATTTCCTTCTTCGGGAGTTTCTTCCAAGCATCGAAAGAAGATACCGCGTGCAGTCCGGGAGAAGATACCGCGGGATTGCCGGGATTTCGATGGGAGGCTATGGGGCGCTGCACCTGGCGTTTCTTCACCCGGAGCTTTTCGAAAGCGTGAGCGTGAATAGCGCCGCACTGATTGAGAAGCCGCCCGAGGTTCGCTTTGAAGGGAACGAGGCGCCAGCGCAATTCCGGCTGTTTGGCAGCGTATATGGCTTTCCGATGAACCGCGCCTTCTGGGACCGCAATAATCCTCTGACGCTGGCCCGCAAGGCCCCTCTCGATGGGCTGAAAATTTACTTCGATTGCGGCGCCGAGGACGGCTACGGTTTTTATGCGGGGGCCAAATTGCTGGATGCGGAACTGAACGCGCGAAAAATACCGCACGAATTCCATCTCTACCCCGGCGGACACGATGCGGCGTACTTCGCGGCGCATTTGCCGGCTTCGCTGGAGTTTCAGGCGCGAGCTTTCGGCCTATCGGTTCCGGCTCGCTGACTTGCCGGTGAAAATGCGGGAAGCAACGGCAGCCTGCCGCGGGCTACGGCAGCAGGCCATAGACGTCCAGTTCGGTATGCGTACCCACGTACACTTTGCCATTGGCGACCGTGGGCACGGAGAATTTCACCGCGATACCGGCATGATCCCGGCTGAAATTCTGCCTGGTGGAATAGATCTGGCGGGAAACGTTGGAGGCATCGTAAGCGTAGAGCACGGCGAAACCGGACGTGCTGTATCCGGTGGAATCGATGATCCAGAGGACGCCGTTGGAAGCGCCGTTGGCGGAGACCGAAGCGGTGGCGCCGGGATAGCCGAAAATATTCGATGATTGGCTGATGGGAGTGGTGCTGAGCAATCCGCCGGAAAGGCGGAAGGATTTGAGCGTGTCGCTGACACCCGCAAAATACACGTTGTTCAGCCAATAGGCGGGCATGGAATGAGGATCCAGGACCGTTCCCGCCGGGAGGCATTGCAGGACCTGGTTGGCTCCTGAATTATATTTTCCCAGGTTGGTGCGGTCGGCAAGATACACGGCGCCTTCCTTGCCCGCGGCCACCAGCAATTCCGTGGGCGGGGAGGGCTGATCGGGAAGAATCAGCGGGCCGCCGGAGCCCAGATCGAGATCGGATTCATTCAGGCTTGCATAATTGGAAGGCGTAAAGTAATCCAAAGGCGCCAGTGAGTTCCCGCTGGGAATCACTTTCACCAGGCTGATGCCATAATCGGGGCCGTTGGTATCCGCGTCGAAGGTGCCATTGCCGGACATGTAATAGATGTATCCGGAGCTGTCTACCGCAGGTGCACCTCCGCTCTGCCAGATGCCTCCTTCGGTCCCATTTGGCGTGACGCAATAGATGGTGCTCTGCTGAAGGGAAACTTCGTCGTAGCCCATGATCCAACCACTGTAAGGCTTGATGTCGCAGTGCGACCCCCAGCTAATATAGACAATCCCGTTGAGGAGGAATAATCCCGAGCGCTGGTTCTGAAGCTGAGGATTGAAGGTGGTGGTGATGCCATTGACCGTCACCGAACCGGAAATCACCACGGGGCTTCCTGGCATTTCCTCTCCGGTGGCCAGATTGAGAGCGTGCAACGATTGCACATAGCTGACGTTGGAGCCGTTGGTGACCTTTGTTCGCGCCACCAGGAAGATCGTGTTCGACGCCGGATCTATGACAGGGGTAGAAGTGATGCCGATTTCAGGAGTGATGTTGTCGCAGCCGCCGACGTCGCTATCGGCCAGCGTGGTGATTCCGGCGGAGGGATTGATGAAGCTGACCTGCCACAGAGGGGTGGAGGAGAGCCCATCGGCGTCGAAGGCAAAAATGCTGTCATTTTCGGTGACCACAAAAACGACGTTGCGGATGCCGACGCCCGGAATATTCACGCCTTGAACGTAGAGAGGTTCGGCATAGACGTCGCCATCCACCGGATAACTGAATAGTTTGCCGAATTGGGTGGAATTCACGTTGCCGGTATTAAGCACGGTCTCGCTGAGATTCTGGCCCGTGCGACCATCGTCATTGTGATAGACGAACGTCCCTGCATAGGACGTGACGGTGACCGGTACGCTGGCGCTTTCCGGCGGATCGGATTGCGAGGTGGCGGTGATGGTATGGAGGCCCGCGGCGATCGGAGCGGTATAGAGACCGGTGGAAGAAATCGTCCCGGAAGAGGATGTCCCGCCGGTGACGCCATCGACAGCCCATGTAAAGCTTGCGGAATTGCCATTGAGGAGCGCGGAATATTGCAGCGATTGTCCGGGTGTGGCAGAGCCTTCCCGCGGGCTGATGACCACAGAGGCGGAAGAAGCGGCGCCGGTTCCGGTGAGATTCACGGTCTGGAGCGCGGAGGGATCATTGTCGCTGAAAGTCACATAGCCGGTGCGCGTCCCCGCGGCCGTAGGCATGAAAGTGACCTGGATGGTGCAACTGACGCCCGGGGCGAGAGAAGAGCCGCAGGTATTGGTCTGCGCAAAATCTCCGCTGGCCACGATGCTGGCGATGGTCAATGCTTCTCCGCCGGAATTGGTGAGTGTCACAGTTTGCGCCGCGCTGGTGGTTCCCACCGTCTGTGAAGCAAAGGTCAGGCTAGTGGGAGAAAGGCTGGCAGTCTGATTGCTGGAAACGGCCGTGCCGGAAAGCAGGACGGTCTGAGGGCTGCCGGGGGCGTTATCGTTTATGCCCAGAGAGGCCGAGCGCGTTCCCAGGGCCGTGGGCGTAAAGACCACGTCAATGGTGCAATTGCCGCCGGCGGCCAGCAGCGTGCCACAATCGTTGCTTTGCGAGAAATCGCCGCTATTGGCACCCGTGATGGCGATCGAGGAGATTGCCAATGAGCCATTCCCCGTATTGAAAATCGTCACGCCGCTGGCTGGGCTGCTGGTGCCCAGCCCCTGGCTTGCAAACGTGAGCGAAGAGGCCGTAAGGCTTACGGAAGGCGCCGTGCCGGTCCCAGAGAGACCAGCGGATTGGGGGCTGCCGGGGAGGGTATCGGAAATCAGAAGTGAAGCGGCCCTGCTGCCGGAAGCCGCGGGCGTAAAAACAACGGAAGCGGTGCAAGTGGAGGCTGCCGCGAGAGCGGCGCCGCAAGTGGAGCTCAGAGAAAAATCCCCTGAGTTCGCGCCTGTGACGGTGATGCCGGTGATGGTCAGCACGGCCGTGCCGGTATTGGTCAGCGTTACAGGATAGGCAGTGCTTGCGGTCCCCACCGATTGATTGCCGAAGGCCACCGCGGTGGGCGAGAGCACAAGGGATGCGGCCAGGCCGGTGCCCGCCAGAGGAACCATCTGCGGGCTGCCAGGAGCATTATCGGAAACCATAAGATTTGCGGAACGGCTGCCAGCAGCGGTGGGCATGAAGATGGCGCTGATCGCGCAGGAAGCCCCCGCGGCAAGTGAAGTGCCGCAAGTATTCGATTCAGAGAAATCGCCGCCGTTGGTTCCACTGATCGAGATGCCGGTGAGCGTGAGAGCGCCGGTGCCGTTATTGGTCAGCGTGACCGAACCTGGGGCGCTGGCGCTGCCGACATTCTGCCCCGGGAAGGCCAGCGAGGCAGGAGCGAGGGCCACGGCCGGCGCTATGCCGGTGCCGGAGAGGGGCACCACCTGGGGACTGTCTGCGGCGTTATCGGCCACGACGATTGTGCCGGGTCTTGTTCCTGTGGCAGTGGGCGAAAAGGTGGCGTGAATCCCGCAGCCCGCGCCGGGGGATAGCGTGGCAGGGCAGTTGTTGGTCTGCGAGTAATCGCCGGAAGAGGTTATGGAGGTGATGGTGAGCGGAGCGCCTGTGGTATTCGTCAAATTGACCACGCGGGAAGAGCTGGAGGTCCCCACGGCTTGGCTGGAAAAGAGCAGGTAAGTGGGCGAAAAGCTGAGAACGGCGGCGGTGCCCGTGCCTGTTAAGGAAGAGCTTTGGGTGCCTCCCGCGCTATTGTCGGCCACCACCACACTGGCAGAATGAGCTCCTGTGTTGTTCGGCTGGAAGGTGACCGAGATCGTGCAGTTGGCCCCCGCGCCCAGGCTCGAGCCGCACGTGCTGCTAATGGCATAGCTGGTGCCCACGGTGATGCTTGAGATGGTGAGCGGGCCGGCGCCGGTATTCGACAGCACAATCGTCTGCGGTTGGCTGGAAGTGTTGATGGGCTGGTTCCCAAAGGTCAGGGTGCCTGGGGCAAGCACAGCCACCGGCACGCCTGTGCCGGTGCCGCTCAGCGCAATCTGCTGTGGGCTGCCCAAGGCGCTATCCGTGATGGTGATGGAGCCGGAATAGGAGCCTGCGCCCGGCGGAGTAAACGTGACGCTGATGGTGCACATCGCCGCAGGAGCCAGCGAGCCGCCGCAGGTATTCGTTTGTGCGAAGTTTCCAGAGGCGGAGATGCCGGAGATGAGGAGCGAGGTGGTGCCATTATTGAGCAGCGTGAGCGCCTGCGGAGCGCTTGTGGTGCCCGCCGTCTGGCCGGAAAAAACGAGTGCCGAGGAGGAGAACACCGTCACCGGACCCGCACCCAATCCGGTGAGCGGCACCGACAAGCCAGGAGATGCATTTCCCAGGATGGTGAGGCTTGCGATGCGCGCGCCGGGGGCCAGGGGAGAAAAGGTGACGCTGAAAGAGCAACTGGCGCCCGGTGCGAGACTGGTTCCGCATTGGGAAGTTTCCGCAAAGTCGCCGCTATTGGCACCGGTGATGGAAACTCCGGTGATGGTCAGCAGCGCGCTGCCTGAATTCGTGAGCGAAATGGTCTGCGCCGGCCCGCTCGCGCCGAGCGTCTGCGTGCCAAATGCAGCGCTTATAGGCGCAAGTATTCCCAGAGGGGATTGCAAAAATACCGATGCGGTGTTGGAGACGGAATTGGAAGCGGCCAAATCGGCGCGGCCGTCGCGATTGAAATCGCCGGTGGCCAGGCCGATGGGATTTGTGCCGGCATTGAAGGCCGTGCTGAGCGAGACATCGAAAGTTCCATCTCCATTCCCGGGCAAAATCGAGACGGTATTATCGGCAAAATTTGTCACCGCAAGGGAAAGATTGCCGTTGCCGAGGAAATCTCCGGCGGCAAGCGAGAAGGGCTGGTTGCCGACGGGATAGGAGACGGGAGGGGAGAAGGCTCCGTGACCCTGGTTCAGCAGGATGGAAACGCTGTTGCCGCCATTGTCGGCCAGAGCGAGATCCAGTTGAGAATCATGATTGAAGTCGGCGGTGACAATCGAAGTGGGCGTCAGGCCGCCGTCGAAATAGATGGCGGGCTGAAACGTGCCGTTCTGATTGCCGAGGAGCAGGGCGACGTCGTTGGATCCTGAATCCGCTACGGCCAAATCCAGATAGCCATCGCCGTTCAGGTCGGCGGCAACCAGGGAGAGCGGGCTGGCCCCCACGCCGTACGCGGCGGCGGCCTGCAGCGCGCCGGTTCCCGTGCCAAAGAATATGGAAACGGTCCCGCTGCCGGAATTCGCCACAGCGACATCGAGGAAACCATCGCCATTGAAGTCGCCCGTGGCGACGGCGATGGGTTCTGTGCCCGCGGGATAATCCACGTGATTCTGAAAAGTGCCGTCGCCATTGCCGAGCAAAATCGAGACGGTATAGGACGCGCGATTGGCAATGACCAGATCGGGATGACCATCGCCATTGAAGTCACAGGAAGCCAGCGCAATCGGATCCGTGCCGGTGGCATAACTCACGGCGGGAAGAAAGGTTCCGTCACCTTTGCCGAGGAGGATCGAGACGGTATTGGAATCCCGGTTCACGATGGCCAGATCGGGAATGGTATCGCCATTGAAATCAGCCGAGATCACACCCCGCGGATTCGTGCCCACAGGATTGTCGGTGCGGTTTGTGGTAACCACAGGCGTGGGGGAAGTGATCTGGAAAAACTCCGGGTTGGAGGCGCCGCCGCCCGGCTCCGGATTCAAGACGGTGACCTCGGCGGTCGCCGCGGTGGAGAGGTCCGTGGAGAGAATCTGGGCCGTGAGCAGAGTGGAGTTCATATAGGTGGTGGCGCGCGCGCTGCCATTCCATAGCACAAAGGCGCCGGAAGCAAAGGCTGTGCCATTCACCGTCAGGGTAAGGCCGGAGGTTCCCGCCGGCGTGGAGGTGGGAACCAGGGGCTGGTTGATGATGGCAAGGGCATTCGGGCAGATGCCGGAGAGACCCACCGATTGCGGGCTGCCCATGGCGTTATCGGTGATCAACAATCCGGCGGAGAGGTCGCCGTGCGCCGCGGGGGCAAACTGCACGCTAATGGTGCAGGAGGCGTTCACAGCCAGCGTGCCGGTGCAGGTATTGGTTTGAAGGAAGCTGGAGGAGTTCATGCCGGTGAGAGAGACGCTTGAGAGCGAGACGGGGACCACGCCGGTGTTCATGATGGTCACAACCTGGGCCGCGCTGATCGTTCCAATAAATTGCGAGGGGAACGAGAGTGTGGAAGGAGTGTAACTGAGCGTGGGCGTAACGCCAGTGCCGGAGAGATTGACCGGGGCGGGATTGCCGCCACCGGTGATGGAGAAATTCAGCGTGGCCGAGCGCGCGCCCGATGCGGCAGGAGTGAAGGTCACGTTAATCATGCAGCTTGCGCCAGGCAGGATCAGAGTTCCACAGGTATTGGTCTGAGCGAAATCGGAGGCATTCGCGCCTTGAATGGAGATGGCGGGCTGGGAGGCCTTCGCCGTGCCCGTGTTCGTGACGGTAATGGTTTGTGCCGCGCTGGCCATGCCAACAGCTTCGGAGCCGAAATTCAGGCTGGAGGGAACCAGATTGATCACGGTGCCGGTTCCGCTGAGGGCCACGGTCTGCTTTCCGCCGCTGGCATTGTCGCTGACGGTGAGCGTTCCGGTGATTGTGCCACGGATTCTGGGGGAGAAAGTGACCGAGATGGAGCAGCTGGCGCCGGCGGCGAGGCTGGCCGGGCAAGTATTCGTCTGTTCGTAGCTCGAGGTGGTGACAATATCCTTAATGGTGAGGCTGCTCGTGCCGGAGTTGGTAAGCGTGACGCTCTGGGGAGGGCTTGTGGTGCCCGTGAGCTGGGGCGCAAAGGTGAGGCTGGAAGGAACCAGTGAAGCGCCGGGAGTGCGCGCGAAGGCGGCGGAGATGAGCACAGCACAGCCGCAGAGAAGGAGTAGGTAGTTGGATCGCAATCTTGCTCTGCCTCGAAGAGGCTCTCGAGAGTTATTCATCCTACCGTTTGGGTGAGGTTTATACAATGGCTTCAGGGAATAGATGGTGCGGGATCAGCACAGGCCGAGATGTTCGAGCAGGTAGCGGCCTGAGGAGATCACCTGATCGTCGTCAATCCAGACATTGCAGCCCCGCGTGAGCACGTCCACATGGGTGGTTGATTGCCAATCGGCATGCGTCTGGCTGGCGTAGGGATCTCCGAATGCGATGTGGATGCCGGGAAATTTTTCATCCTGGAGGAGCACGCCGATGAATTCGCGCAGAGCGAGATTGGTGCCAAAGGCGAGCTCACCCACGCGATCGCTGTTTTCGTCGGTGTGACAATACTCCCAGAATTCCTTTTCGAGTTCGGCACGGGCGCAGCGCGCCTCGACCAGGCGGCCATTTTCCACCTGGAGGCGAAGAGGCGTGGCGTGGAGATCTCCGTACTTGGCGCAGAAATGGTCGCCGGCGGTGCCATCGCAGACAAAGGTTCCGTCAACACGCTCGGGAGTGGTGAAGACTTCGCCGGCCGGAAGATTTGACCAATAGCGCGGGCTGATGAGGCCGCTGGTCTTGATCCATTCGAGGTTGCGGCTGAAGGTGGCTTTTAGAGAAGTGCCGGCTTCGGTTTCGACGGTAAGCGTGGTGGCGCGCATCATGCGGTCGCGGAGGCGTTCGCTGAGGCGGTCAATCTGGCGGTAATCGGCGCGCATGCCCTGCTCCATGATCTGGGGCGTAACGCCAACCATGTGAGCGTAACGAATCTGGCGGCGCTCGACCAAGCCGACGATGTCGCGTCGCGCGCCCAACTCACCCTCGTAGGGATGCATGCAGAGGATACCGACGTCGGCCGATTCCAGGGCCTGGAGAATTTCGGCAGGGGCGCAGGCAATGGGACGAGGGCCATAGTCCTCGAGCAGGTAGCCATCCCATCGCGCGCCGCATGAGCGGAGAGTGGAAGCAAGGCTGGCTGCCACGGCGCGCGTGGATTGATCGGCAATCAGCGCCACGCGCTCGCCGGGCTGGATGGCCAGGCAAGTCTCGACAGCGTTACGAGCTCCCTGAAGGAGCTCGGGATCTACAGGACCAAAATTTCTTTCCATCATGAGTATCCTGCGGGCACCCCACTCCCGCCATTTCCCCTTCCTTATTGTAACCTGAGCGGGGCGGATTCGCCGCCGCGGGCGAGCGCCAGGAAAGCGGCCGCCCGATACCAGCGCCCTTCGCTACAACGGCCCTTCCGCGGTGGCCGGCTCGCGGGGGCGAACCACGAAAACGGGAACCTGACCGCCGCCGGAGGTGACATTGGCCAGGCCCGTGGCGCTGAGCCGCGTAAGGAATCCTGAGAGGCGGCCACGAAAGAGATAGGGGGCGCAATCGACAAGGACGTCGCGGAGCGCGGAGGCGTGGCCCGGCACGGCCTGCGGGAAAATTTCCCTGCGGATGGCGATGCGGTGTTGGGCGACCCACTCGCCTGGAGGGTCCTTGAGGGCGGCTGAAATGGCATCGTCCCACTGGGCAGGGGAGGCCTCCCAACCGAGGGTCACGCCGGCGCCGCCGTATTCATCGTTGGGCTTGAGGACGAAGCGGGAGCGTTCTGCGCGGAGGAAGGGAATCAGATCGATCTGGCGGCCCTCGAAGTTGGTGTGGGCATCGGAGAGCAGACGCGTCCAGGGAATGTGGCGGCGAATGACGGAGCGCTCTTCGGGGGAGAAAAGGGAGGCGTTGCTTTCTTCGGTGAGCAGGGCGAAGAAGGCTTTCTTGTGGGGAATCTTGCAGCGGAAGGTGTTGGCGACGCAGACGGCGCGGGACTGGTAGGCATTGAGAAGAGCGGCACATTCGGCGGGGCGGGAAAGAATATCGTTGATGAGGACGCGGCGATAGACGAAATCGATTTTGCGGCCGTCGGCGGTGAGTGTTTTGCCATCGAAGAGGAGATCGCGCGGGTCTGCCACCAGCGTGGGAACGCCACGTTCGGTGAAGCGCGCGGCGATGATTTCGAATTCCGTCCAGGTGGGGACATTGCGCCAATCCACGATGGCGATCTGCGGCGGGCGGGCCGTGCCGCCCCATTCGCGATAGCTTTCGAGCAATGCCTCGAGGAGCAGCTCCATGGAAGCGTAGAAGCGCGTGTGGAAGCGCTGGCGGAAGCGAGCCATGACGGGCAAATCGTCAAAGAGCTCGGCGAGCGATTGCGTATAGCCGGGGCCGGCCGGGGATTCGGCATTATACTCGGCGAATTCGAGGGAACCGGGAAGGAGGAAAGAATCCAGGCGCGAAGCGGTGCTGGCGCGCTGGTAACCGGGATCGATGCGCGCCAGGCGTTCCTCGGGTTCGCGGAGGCCGACCTGCCGGAGCAGGGAAGGCTCCGAGAGAGAGGCCTGGGCGATGCGTTCGCCGAGGGCGGCGATGACTTCACAGGCGGCGCGCAGGCGCGATTCCTCCTCTTCGGAGAGGAAGAAGGGGCGGAGGAAAGGGCAGTGGACACGGTCGCCGAAGGTGAGGCGGCGCGCGCGCATCTGTGCGGAAAGATCCTGGAACCAGTCTGGGGAGAGCTCGACGCCGGGGCGAAGAAGGGAGTGCCAGTAATCCACCGGCGAGAGGGCAGGGGTGGGACCCGCGCTCATCGCGATGTGCTTCCGCCGTGGGCGGCCTGGGGCTGGCCGACAAAGCCAGCGGCGCGGTCCATGCCGGTCATTTCCTCCCAGCGAGGCCAGGAAGTGCTTGGGTGGCCGTGAAGGGCGCGGTCAATGACGAGGCGGGACATTTTTTCGACGACATGTTCGAAATAGAAAGGGGTGATGCTATCGCGTTCGAAATCGGGGGCGGGATTGAGGAAATCGATGGCGAAAGGGACGCCATCGCGGACGGCGAATTCGATGGTATTCATTTCGTAGCCGAGAGCCATGTTGATGGTCTGGGAATCGCGGACGATGCGCGCGGCGAGCTCGTCGGAGAGATAGCCGTGATCGACGAGGTAGCGGCGGTGGGCGGGGTCATAGGCGGCGGGAAGGATATCGCTTTTGCCGAAAGTGAAGCAGCGGACGTATTGCTGAAAATCGATGAACTCCTGGAGGACCATGCAGTAGGGAGCGGTGCCATCGTAGGCGGCGAGGAGCTGCTCGCGAGTGGAAACTTTGTAGACATGCTTCCATCCACCGCCGGTGAAAGGCTTGAGGAAGGCGGGGCGGCCGACGTAATCGAGGATGGCGTCCCAATCGAGAGGGTATTCGAGATTGCGGAGGGATTCGCCGACGATGTCGACGTCTTTGGGATAGCCCTTTTGAGGGAGGAGAACCGTCTTGGGGATGGCGATGCCGAGCTTGGAGGCGACGGCGTAATTAAAGAATTTATCGTCGGCGGTCCACCAGAAAGGATTATTGATGACGTAAGAACCCTGGAGGGCGGAGTGCTTCATATAGCCGCGGTAATAATCGACCTCATGGGAGATGCGATCGACGATGACGCGATAGGCGGGAGGCTCGCCCATGCGCGTGCCGCCGAGAAGGCCCATTTCGGCGGAGATGCCATCGGATTTGCCGAGTTCGTTGACGCGACCGATGAAGGCGGGAGGGAAGCTATATTCCCGGCCACAAAACAATGCAATTTTCATAAAGAGATACCCCTTGGGGATGGAAGAGCATCAAGCATCCGGATGCGGGCCTGGATCAATGGGCGGCCCGGGAAGCGGCGGCATGAGAGACGAGGCCGGCGCGAGTCTCGGTGACGAGGTGGCGGACGACCTCGCGAATATCGCCGGACTGTGCGAAGACGCGCAACTGGCGATCGGCGCTGGTGCCTTCGCGGAGGATGGTGGGGATATAGGCGACGGCTTCGCGGCTGCCAAGATCATCCAGGACATCGTCGACGAATTCGAGCATTTCTTCCATGAGGCTCGCGAGGGGAACTTCCTGCTGCTTGCCGAAATCGATGAGCTTGCCTTCGACGCCCCAGCGGGCGGCGCGCCATTTATTTTCGTCGATGAGCGAGCGGCGATAGAGGCGGAAGCCCATGTTCTGGGTATAGAGATGATGGAGCTTGACGACGACGGCCTGCACCAGGGCGGCGATGGCGACGGTCTCTTCGATGCGGGTGGGCAGATCGAAGATACGGAATTCGAGGGTGCCGAAGGTGGGATGAGGGCGAACGTCCCACCAGATTTTTTTGGCGTTATCGATGCAATTGAGCTTGACGAGGAGGCTGACGAAATTTTCGTAATCGCTCCAGGAGCTGAAATGATCAGGGACGCCCGTGCGTGGGAAGCGGCGGAAGATGGCGGTGCGGTAGCTTTTGAGGCCGGTATTGCGGCCCATCCAGAAAGGAGAGCTGGTGGAAAGGGCCAGGAGGTGGGGAAGGAAATAGCGGACCATGTTCATGAGGTCAATGGTGGTGGTACGGTCTGGCATGGCGACGTGGACATGCATGCCGAAGATGAGAAGGGAGCGGGCAAGCTGCTGAAGCTCCTCGACAATCATGCGGTAGCGCTCGCCGGGGGAAATGACCTGGTCAATCCAATTGGAAAAAGGATGGGTGCCGGCGGCGGCGACGTGGAGGCCGGCGCGGTCCGCGGCGGCGACGAGCTCGCCGCGGGTGCGAAGGATTTCCTTGCGGAGTGCGGGAACATCCGCGCAAATGTCCGTGCCCATCTCGACGATGGATTGATGAAGTTCGGGTTTGAAATGATCGCCGGAGCCGGGCGAGGAGGCGGCAATGAGTTCGCTGACGTGAGAGCGAAGCTCACAGGTTCGCGGGTCAATGATCTGGAATTCTTCCTCGACTCCGATGGTGAAGCGGTGAGCCATAGGATGAAGACCCCTTCGACAGCCTCAGGTGAATACGCCCCGTATCATAACACCGAGGGAGGGGGAAAAAGCGAGGGCGAAAGGAAATGGGGAGCGGGGGAAGAAAAGGGGAAAAGATGCGTGGCGCGGGAGATGATTGAAAAACTTTCTGTGGCGAATATCGGCGATGTGCTGCGG
>VFSW01009606.1_pt1 | contig 13793 bp, 10 predicted proteins | sample 5358111 | NCBI WGS metagenome assembly VFSW01 (sample SAMN11554181, study PRJNA540505) | mine drainage metagenome | isolation source: sediment from site ElyBrook_90M | place: USA: Ely Copper Mine, Vershire, VT | collected 2017
CATCATCTGTTTAGACGGCCAAACGACAGTTTCCACACGAATCGTTGAAGAACCGGACATCCAGCTTTGCAGTCCTTGCACCACCAACGAATTCTGTAACCAGCATGTAGAACCTGGCTTGCTTCTTGTTGGCACCGCGAAGGTTGTAGTACCAGTTCCTGACCTGCCGGAAAAAGGTGAAGTTGTGCGTCAGCACAAAGAGCTGCCCAGCGGTGTCGGTGCGCTGCTTCATGAAGCCGAACGCGCTGAACAGCGAGTTGGCGTCGAGGCTGGATACCGGATCGTCGATGACGACGATGCCAGCCTCCAGGTCAAAGTCGGTGCCCTTCAGCGATTTGAGGAAGTAGAGAAAGGCAATCGCCGTGCGTTCGCCGTCGCTGAGGTGCGTAGCGGGCTGGCCACCGCGCGTGATGCGGTAGCCATTCTGTTCAACCTCAAAGCGCAGTTCGTCACGACCGAGATAGGCGGCAACCTCCTGGGTCAGCTCGTCAGCCGGGCGTTGATGCAGCAGCACCTGCACCTCCAATGCGGCGATCTGAACCTTGAGCTTCGCAGCGCTGCCGTGCGCTGTGCCGACTTGGTCGCCAGCATCGGCCACGGCCTTCTCCTTCTTTCGCCACTCCGGCAGCGCTTTGAGAACTTCATTCCGAGCCAGTTCGCCTCGCGCTTTTTTTACCTCAGCTTGAAAGCCAGCCGTGTACTTGTTGTGCCGGGCGATGATCGCCTCCAACTGCTCGAACGCCGTTTGGCCGATGATCGCAGCCAGCCCCATCGATCCAGCCATCACGACCCTGAAAAAGGTTTCGATGCCACTTGCTGGCTCCTCGCTAGCGGTCCTGCGGGTAAGGAACTGCGACAGTTCGAATCGTTTGAATGGCTCGTCGCGCTTCGCCCTCAACGCACCCAGCAGAACATCCAAAGACAAACCAACAATGCCCGCTTGTTGGATCAATGTGTTCAAAGCATTTGTGTACTCGGAACGCAGATTCGCGTACAGCGCTTCCTTCGGCGGCGGTTGCAACGCCTTGGTGAAATTCTGGGCCGTCGCAATCTCGTTGATCAGTTCGTCTACGTCCGCCTGGAAGCGCTTGAACTCGTCGTTGAAGTGCGCTTCAAGTTGCCGGATGCGCTGGTCAGGCAAGGGCTGATCGCAGAAGCGGCACTTGGTCGATGCCAGCTCGCCTCGGTGCAGACCGAGCCCGGTGTTGACCCATGCGGCAACGCTCGGGTTGTCGACCAAGTCGCTGATGACCGACAGCACCACCGAGCGTTCAAGCATGGCACTGGTGCGCCCAATCAGGTCAGCAAAATTCGGGAAGCTGAGGGAAGGCTTGCTGACCTCATCCATCGCCTTGCCATCCTTGGTTGCAAGGTACTGCTGGCGCAGATCGTCGGTCAGCTTTTCAGGCAACGGCGAGCTGGTCGAGAGTCGCTGGACATCTGACTTGAAGTTGGCCTTGTCGTAGTTATTGAACGGGCCACCACCGGCAACCGTGAGCAGGTTCTTGATGCCTTTGGCCTCCTCGGCGCAGAAGTTGTCGAGTGCTGTGTTGGCATCCGATTTCTTGCGGTTCCATTGCGATTCGGCGTCCACATGCTCGCCAAGCTCCTTTTTCAGCGCCACGATCTGCTTCTGCTTCTCAACGCTGTCTTCCCCGAAGTAAAAAACGGGCGGGATCTGCTGATCTGCGCTCTCGAAGACGTTGCGGATCACCGTATCGCGGGTGAACGTGCGCACTGCAGGCAACGCTGCTCTGGCAAAGTCAGCCCCAGAAACGGGGATCTGATCGACGAGGATTTGGACCTCTCCTTCCGTCAGTGCCTCGCGATGCTGAATCAAGCGAAAGACGTTCGAGAGTGCAGTTTTGCCAGAGCCATTCCATCCGTAAATGACGTTGAACCGTGCGAAGGCAGGCAGACTCGCCGGCCAACTGAAGTCACGGAAGATGCGATAGCCCTTGGCTTTTTGCAGTCGCGTGATCTTCATGCTGCAGTCCCTATCTCGCTGACACGGCAATGATGACGTGGCGCGCTCACGCGGCGGTGGCCTGCGGTTCGGGCAGGTCGGACACGTCCAGCTCGCCGGAGATCAGCTTGGGCAGCAGCAGGTCGCGGGTGGTTCGGAGGCTGGTGTTTTTCAAAGCGAGCACTTGCACGAACTTGAACATGGGGCGTACAAAGCTCTCAAACGTCGCTAGCGTTTTACGGTCAGGCTGTGCCAACAGGAACGTATCGAAACATGCCTCACGGACGCGTTGCCTTCCCGATGCCCCGGACATGCTTTTGATCGCGTTGTCGCGAAAAGTATTGGACCGTGCCAGCAAGTACACGAACTCCGGCGTCAATGTTTGTGACCTGAGCACGATGAATTCAGTCGAACCAAAGGCAACAGCCTCATCGCCCGGCAGGCATTGAACGAATCCGGTTTTGCCATTTTCCAAGCATGGCGTGATTCGAGCAAATAACGTATCGCCGTTGCGAAACTTCGAGCCGCTGTTGCCGTCCCGCTCACTTGCGCCACCGATTAGCATGGAGCCTTCGGCAAGGCAGTTCATCGCCAAAAATGGCTTCAACCCAGCCTTTGGAACCTTCGTGGTCGGATTGATCTCCATCGCCTGCGACGCCGCAACAACATCCCACCCCCCCGGCACCGGGCCGAGTGGGGACTCGACCATGCGGGTGTGCTCGTGGCCGGGGAAGCGGAAGCGCACGAACCATTCCTCGTAGATGCGCCGCGCCATCTCCTCCAGTATCGCGATGCGCCGCGTGTTGTTCTCGATCAGGTCGTCGTAGGCGGAGAGGATGGCGGCGATGCGGCGTTGCTCTGCGAGTGGCGGCGCTGGTACTTGTAATTCTCTGATTGCATCAACGTCTGCACGTTGACGCCCTGAAGCTCCAACCATGCTCTTCTCGGCTGGTTCCCGAATGATGTTGGAGCAGGCCAGATAGAAGACGAAAGCGGGGTCTGATACTTCTGGTTTCGCTCGCAGAACCCAGAATTCGGTTGAACCCAGCGCTACATCCATACGCGTGCTTTTGAACTGCGCAATCTTGCCGTTTTCGAGGCAAGGGGTGATCCGCGCCATCAGTGTGTCGCCACTCAGGAACTTCGAACCACTGCCACCACTGCCACCATTGACTCGCTTGACTGTGCTCCGCACGTAACGACGACCCGACGTGATGTCGGCCATTTCCACGAATTCACATTCGTGCCCGCGCGCGACTTGAACTCGCGGGTTGATGTGCACGAGGTCTTCAAGGGCAATCGCTGGCCACGTCATCAGACGGCCTCAAGGATAGAGCTGACATTCTCGGCAATCGTGCTTTCCAGCCCGGCAGCCTCTGCGTTGAGAACTTCCAACTCTTCCTGCAACTCCTCCAGCCGCTCTTTGAATTTAAGGATATGGGGAGCACGGTGTTCTACACCCACATAGCGCCCCGGATTCAGGCTCCAGCCCTGTACCTCGATCTCGGCTAGCGTCGCGGCCTTGCACAGCCCGGCCACGTCGCGGTAGCGGCCATCAGGAAACTTCTCGGCCAGCAACGCGGCGCTGCCGGCGTCCGTCTCCGGTGCCTCGCCGCGGTACAGGCGCACGATGTTGGCGAGGAACTCCAGTTGCTCGGGCGTGAATTCGCGGATGGCGCGGGTGACTTGCGTGAACCAGGGGCGGGCGTCGATGAACAGTACGCGGTCGGCACGCGGGCCGCTGCGTTTGCTCTTGTCGAAAAACCACAGCGTGCACGGCAGGGTGACGGTGTAGAAAAAGTTGCTGCCGACGCTGACGATCACGTCCACCGCGCCGCCCTGGATGAGCTTCTTGCGGATCTCCAGCTCGCTGCCGCGCGCGTCGCCGGCCGAGTTGGCCATGACGAAACCGGCGCGGCCGCTGTCGTTGAGCGCGGCGTGGAAGAGCTGGATCCACAGGTAGTTGGCGTTGTCGGTGCTGGGCAGGCCGAGCGCGAAGCGAGCGTCGTCTTTCAGCCGGTCCTTGTCCACGCCCGACACATTGAACGGCGGATTGGCCATGACGAAGTCGAAGCGGCCGCTGATGTTGGCTCCGCGCCCGGACACGGCCTTGTGCGGGTCTTCGTAGTAGGTGTTGCTTTCGCGGATGTCGCCGGAGAGGCCGTGCACGGCCAGGTTCATCTTGGCCAGCTTGACCGTGTCGGCGGCTTTCTCGGTGCCGAACACGGTGAGTTCGGTGGTGGCGTTGCGGCGGTGGCGGCGCACGAATTCGGCAGACTGCACGAACATGCCGCCCGAGCCACAGGCGGGGTCGAAGATGCGGCCATGAAACGGCTGGATGATTTCCACGATCAGCCGCACGATGCTGCTGGGCGTGTAGAACACGCCGCCTTTCTGGCCTTCCTTGAGCGCGAAGTTGCCGAGAAAGTATTCGTAGACCTTGCCGAAGGCGTCGCCTTGCAGGTCCAGCGGGGCGAGCAGGCGCAGCAGTTCGACGAGGGTGGCGTTGGGCAGCGCGTTGTAGCCGCGCGGCAGCACGCCGCGCAGTTCGGGGTTGTACTCCTCGACCATGATCATCGCGTTGGTGATGAAGTGGCCGAGGTTGGCGCCTTCAGTCAGGGACTGCAGGTAGGAAAAGCGCGCTTCCTCATGCAGGTAGAGCACGCCCTCGGCCTGGTAGTCCATGGGCTCGCGGTCTTGCGGCGCGATGCCCTTGGCGGCCAGCGCGGCATCGGCCTCGGCGTAGCGCGTGTCGGCATAGCGCAGGAAGATCAGCCCCAGCACCGGCGTGGAAAACTCGGACGGCTTCAACCCGGTGTTGGCCCAGAGCTGATCAGCGGCCGCCCACAGGCGGTTTTCCACGGCGACGAGATCGGATGTCACGGGGTGTTCCCTTCAGCGCTGCGGGCCACGGCGCGGGTGGCCGGCTGTGGGGGCGTGGTTCTCTTCTGAGGGCGCGGACAAACGTTGCCGGCTCAGATGCGGGGATGCTTGGGATTCGTGCTCAAAGAGCATGTGCTTCTCCAACTGCTTGAGGACGTTGTCCGATGACGAACCGCAGTGCCGCGTAGATCGTCGAGGCATGGATTCGTCCAGCATGTCATAAAGTTGTGCGTGCTCCTGAAGCCCTGGAGTTCCTAGCAAGATAGCAAGGGGGTGGATGACGTCGATGCGCGTCGCCAAGGACAGCCGCGGTCCTTTCGAAATTCGGCGAATGCCGCCCCCCATGATCTCGATGGCTGACAGGCGATCCCATAGGGCATTCTGAAAGCCCTCGAAAATCTCCGGCCTCAAGCGGATGACGTAGCCGGCACCTCGCAAGCCGTTGAGCACGAGCTTCCCAAGGATGTCGGCTAGTACATCGACGATGTTGCATATGAACGGATCAGCGGCTATCAAGCCCAGCATTTTGATCGTTGCGGTAGCCAGCTGAAACGCACGCGCATCGTTCTTGGTGGCCATCGCGAGACGGATGCCAACCACCAGCCGGGTGAGTGTTTCGAAATCGGAAGCAACACGCACCAAGTCCGCGAGATCATTGCTCGAAAGCGCCGCGGCCGCTCGATCGACTGCGGCCTCCAGCCCCAGCGTGCGCTGCAGGGCTGCGCAAACACTCAAGTCGGTTTTCGGCTCCAGTGCGACCCACAAGCGATACGAATGAACTTCTAGGCTTTTCGGTGCGTAGAGGGCCACGCTTCGTAGCGTGCGCTGCTGTGGCGCGTGCACCCCTTGCTTGTAGGCTTCCTGTTGAGCCTTGGGCAAGGCCGCCCACGAGCCTTTCGGAGCGGGCTTACCCCAAAAGTATGGCACCCCGGTCGAGTCGATCTCACTTTCCGCATCCGCAACCCGAGCCCAACAGATGATGCGGGCCCGGCGAAGCTCACGGATGGAGTTGCTGCCATGGGTGCTCGTCCACCCATCCTCGGTTCCCGGAAGAAATGCCTGGGCACTCATGAGGGTTACCCGCGTCGACGGGATCTGTACTTGGTGCGCTGGGTCATTGCTGAAATGGTGCGGCGCGCCAAAGGCATAGTAATCTTAAAATTGTTGATCTTTTAGCTCCGATCAATAACTTACAAGCAGTAGAACAGAAAACTTGGGGCTGGCGGACAGCGGAACGGCTCGCTAAGTTTGCTGCTTCGTCCGTCAGCCTGGAGGAGGGGTACTCGTAGTTCTTACGAACCGGCGGGTCAGAAAGCACGAAGCCCACAGGCTGGAACCTGCGGGCTTCGAGTGACGCATCGCTGACTGATTGGGTCTGCGTCCTTCAGCTTCCTGCCGCCCACGTGATTTGTCAAGTGACCCTCTGCGGAGGGTCCGGACGCTTGCGGCTTGCGAACGGCCTCGATCGGCGTCGCGAACCCCATGCCCATGGGAGGAAGCATCCAATGTCACGCAACAAATCATCGATTGCTGCTGCTCTGCCGGAGGCACTGCTTACCGCTACCGACCGGCAGCAGATCTATCATCGCTGTGGGCTCTCTCGGGAGCAGGCACGCGAAATTGAAGCCACGGTTCGCGGCAGCCCTGCACGTAAGGTTGGACAGGGGGCGCTCCAAAATTTACGCGGGCTGTTGCCATCAAAGAAAAGCGGCGAGGTGCGGCTCTTCGAGAGCCATACCGTTGAACGGCTATGGCTCTATGAGCTGGAGCTCGACCCGGCAGTGCGCGGTTACTACGTGCAGGTACCCTGCGCCGGGGTAACCCATCTCACACCGAGTGGTCGCCGCCATGTATCAGCCGCCACGATCGACGGCCTGGTCTTTAGAGACGATTCGATCACGCTCACCGAATGCAAGGATAGCGACTGGCTAGCAAAGGCGCAGGGTCGTCACGGCTGGACGTGTTCGGATGGACGCTGGACACGCGAGCCCTATGAGCGATGGGCGAGTGAGCGGGGGATCGCCTTCAAAGTCTGGACACCGCCATATCCGTCTGCCATCTACTTGCGAAACATGGAAGCGGCTTATGCGCTTCTGGGCGAGGTGCTGACTGACAGCCAGCGCCGCGCGGCGGATGACACCGTCGCAGCACTTTCAAAACGGGCCTACGCTCTGGGCGACCTCCAAGACAGCATTGAGGGCCTAACCGCACGTATCGCCCTGTGGCTGATCGCCCATCGGCAGGCCTATGGGCTGATGCTCAGCTTTCCCTGCACTGACGCCCGAGGATTCACGCTCTTTGGGTCACGGGCAGATGCCGAGGCGGCGGACGCCGCGATCCTCACTCAGCGCGCCGATGCGTTGATGCAACCTGTCATCACCAGCGCTTTGCAGACGGCGTCCGGTGCAGATCTTGCAGCGGCAAGGCGCCGCCTCGAGAGGCTTGAGGCCATCAACAACAAGACGCAGCCGGCAACAGTGCGCATGACGCAGCTGGCCAAGCGGGTCACTCAGGAGGTTGCCGCAGGGACCACGCCGTTGGAGGCATGCCTGACCAAATACTCGGCATGCGGTAACAGGACTCCGAGACTGACGAATGAGCAACGCAGGAAACTGGAGGAGGCAGCGATCGCATGGCGTCGCGCGGGTGCGCCATTGACCAAGCAGGACGCGTGGTACCAGTTGGAGAAATCGTGCAAGCCGGATGGGATCATAACGCCTTGCCTTACCACGTTGAAGGAGGTGCTGGGAGCGCAGGATCCGACGCAGCGTGCGTTGGCGATTGGCGGAGTTCGTGCCTATCAGGCTGTATCCCCGCGCAGCGACCCTCGCCACCGCTCAGGGCGGGCGTTGGGCTTTGGACATACGTTGCATATCGATTCGTCGAAGCGCGACATCGTATGCACCCCGGCGATCCAAGCGCTCATAGCAGAACGTCGCAACTCGCAGACGAAAGGCGATGGCCGAACCTACGACTGCTTCTATGTCGGCGTGGATGATGCAACGGATTACCCCGTCGCACACGCCTTTGTATGTGGTCCCGCGCGGATCGATGCCGAAGCGATTCTTATCCGCGAGTTTGTCTATCGCCACGGAATGCTTCCAAAAGTCATCATAGTCGATAGCGGGCCAGAAAACACAAGTTTGTGGCTTAAAGAGTTCTGCGCTATTCACTCCATCACCCTGATCCATGTCATGACCGCGGGAAGCCGGTGGAACTCGGAAGCCGAAATAGTGGTAAACCAACTCAACAAACGTGTGTCCCATAGGTTACCGGGAAGCACGGCGCCCGATCAAGCCGGTCGCAAAGTCGATCCATCTTTCAAGGGGCGAGCTACGGCGCGCCTCGACTTTCTAACGATTTGTGGCTTATTCGAGGGATTCCTCTATGAGGATCTGCCAAATATTCCAAAGATAGACGGGATGACACCGTCGCAACGGAAAGATGAAGCTCAAAAGCAATTCGGCAACATGGGCACACCGCACGCACTGGATGACGAGATGCTGATTGCGACATCGCCGCGCTGGGATAATCCTTACAGCGTCAGCGAAAAACGAGGCATCCGGATTTATGGCCACGACTACACCAGCAAGGAAGTTCGAGCATTATTGCGCACATGTAAGCCACAAGAATTGCGACTCGATCCCGTGGATCCCGGCGTATTGTATGTGCGCATCAATGACCAATGGTTCAAGGCGTTTCATGGAGAGGTGCAGCAGATGGCTGCGCTATCTCAATCCGAGAAGCTTTGGTGCCGGCTTATCGAACCCGTAATCCAACGTGATAATCGAATCCAAAAGACCAAGGCGGGCAGGCTCATCGATCAAAAGTTATCACGTGCCTTGCAGGCCACAACAGCGACGGGTCATCTTGGTCCAGGAGCTGTTGCAGCCAAAAGTGAGACAAGAAAAGGGTGTGCACATGCGAAAGAAGAGCCGAAAGAGGAGGATACCTGGGGAACCGCATGGGACGACACTGACCCATTGCCGGAATCCGACAATTGAAGCTGATCGCGCATCACCACTTCGTTGAGGCAAGGAAGGACCTGATGCGCATCCTCGATCGACAGATGCGAGGGCGCCTCATCTTTGTTTGTGGTCCCACCGGTGTGGGCAAGACCACGTTGCGGCATAGCGCATTACGGCAGATCGCAGGCAGTCCACGAAATTGGGGCCGCGGCCATTTGCCCATCATTGAAGTTTACGCACTCTTATCTGCCGGTGCTTACTTCAGTTCGAAAGCATTTGCTGAGCGCCTGGTGTCGGAGCTGCACGCACCAAAGCTTACGTGGCTCATCGAAGAGGGCGCGAAGACGGAGCCTGAAGTGACGCACCTGATCGAGGAAGTGGCGGTCGCCAAGGCGCAGTTGGATGCGCTGCGCCTAGGCAACCGCTCCGAGCCAAGGCTGTGGCGCGACTTCGAGAATATGGTGGAAGCGCGCATGACGATCGTCGTTTCCATCGAGCAGAGTGCGTCTATGTGCGTCAATCACAAAAACAAGGAAGCCGCCGATCATATCTTGAACCTCATGGCGCTCGGCGAACGCTCTCAGCTGATCTTCGTATTCACAGGTGTGCCGGCGATGTCAGAACTTTGGATTACGCGATCCGAGATTCGGCGCCGCTCGGACTTTGTATGGGTGCCGCCATACAACGCTCTTATTGCTGAGGACATGTCCCACTTTCTCGCACTCCTTCGAACGCTTGAACGCGACTATGCGTTCGAGAAAGGTGTGCTGCGTTTGATGTCGCAGGACATCATGGCTGCAACTGCTGGCATTTACGCTGAAATTCAGCAGCTTTTTGGCAGGGCCCACGATGCAGCATTAAGGGATGGCCGCGAGCACATCGCCAAGCGGGATCTGGAGTCTTCAGTCTACAACGATGCAACCCTCAGAATGATGTGGGATGATGTTCGGTACTTTGAAGAGCTTCGTGAAGCGGGCTCAACGAAGCCCTTCAAGAGGCTGATAGCAAGGCCACCGATAGCGAAGACTTGCGCTTGAAACCGGGTCACTTCATTCATCCCACTGGTCATTGGACTATCCTGCCGCCGCTTCCACTGCGTGGGATCGGCACATCCATGGTCGAGTCCCTGGATTCGTACCTGACGCGCCTGTTGCGTGTGACGGGCTGGCCACAGCACGCGATACGACAATTGGCGAATGCACGCGGCGACATGATATTTACCTTGCGCCAGGAGGGTGCGCTAAGCGCGCCCACCAAGGTCTTGAATCAACGAATAGCTGCCCTTGAAGCGCTGACAGGACAACAGCATTTTCGCTGCGGGACCCTGTGGGCTCTCTCGCAGGTCGTCAGCATCAAGGCCTATGGAAGGGCCACAAAATACCGACGTTGGTGCCCACGATGCTACCTGGACTGGGAGGAGCATCGTTCGGTTGAGGCCCTTGCCTGGGAGGTCGCCCTGCTGGAGGCGTGCCCAGAGCATGGTTGCTCGCTCGTAGACGCATGTCCAAAGTGCGGCGCAACGCAGCCGGTGCAGACACCGGATGCTATTCGACGTGTGTGCCGCGTTTGTCATGCATTGCTCGGCTGGACTGCGCCGCGCATCACGTCAACGCAGAGCCCTTTCGAGCGGTGGATCGATCAGCAAATATGCAGCCTGATCCAGCTTTGCGCCGATCCGCAACAGGGCCAACTCCCTGAAAAGACGTTTGCGACCTTCTTCGACACCCTGAGCAAGTGTCACGGTCATCGTGCTGACCTTCCGAGCGCTTTGCGCGTGTCATTACGGATGCGATGCTACGAATCCCACGCGCGCGCGCCAACTTTTCGAACATTGCTGAATTTCGCTGCGCTGCAGGGGTGTTCCGTGACCGACATCGTTACAAGTCCGGAGAGCGCCGCGAGCGCCGAGCCTCTATTCGGATTCTGGAAGGACTTCGACCGCCTCCCGCTGGACGGGCTGGATGTCGTATCGAAGGAACGACTCCTCGAGATCGGTCTCGAGCGTCTCCTGGACGAGGCCGGTCAACTTTACCTACCGCCTCTGGCTGCTGTTTTGGATCGCGCCGGTATTGTTGAGCACGATGCACGGCGCGAATTTCCAGAACTGATGCGCGAGTATAAGGTCAGATACAGCAGCCAAGGCTCAGGTGCTGCACTCAAGCGCATGAACCTGGCGTTCAACAGTGCGATGCGTGGCCTGCACGATCTCGATCCCACCTGGCTTAAGCAGAGCATGCTCTATAAGCTCCACAAGCATGTGATGAGAGCTGGAGGCATTTCCATAGAAATGGCAAGGAACATCTGCAAAGTAGCCCTCATGTTCCATCGCATGGTGCGGGATGCCCAGCAACGCCGGAAAACATGGCCGAGATCGATTTCTGAGCACACCATGTGGTCAAAGTGAGAGCGAGGTTCAAGGCGTGTCTGGACGCTCAACAAGCCGTCACCCACGGACACTGATTGCGGCGCGCATTTGCAGAAAACTACGGGCGGACTATGATCCCTGCGGGCCAGCAATCTCTGCTGGAACGCCACGCACGCCGAACGCAAGGAACCCACATGGCGCTGGATCTGAAAGGCTTCAACCACGCCCAGCTGCATGAGCTCATCGCAAAGGCCAAGCAGCGCGAAATCGATCTGCGCAAGGAAAGGCTTGCAGACCTGCGCGAACGCATTGCAGCACTGCTGACGAAGGAAGGCTTCGCCCACGCCGACGTGTTTCCCAAGCGCGCGACCAAGGCCAAGGGCGCTCCGGTCGCCGTGAAGTACCGCAACCCCGCCAACAAGGAACAGACCTGGGCTGGTCGCGGCAAGCGCCCACGTTGGTTCCACGAAGCGCTGGCTGCCGGCAGGAAGGAGAAGGATTTGCTCGCTAAGTGAACGGCTTGACACGACCCGAAGCGGGCGCTGACATTGCAACTGACGTTTGTGAAATTGATACTTGTCAACTCTAAGGGAAGTGCACGGATGAGGCTGGCGATTGCCGTAATGGCGCTGATGAGTGCGTCCGTCATAGCGCGTGCGGGCGACCTTGCGAGTGAAGGGAAAAGGACAACTACTTCCGCCGTAGCTGCCGATCAAACTCCATCTAGAGAAAATGGTGCAGATCTCGAGCAGTATCAGCGTGCGGCCCGCGATGGCGATGCTGCAGCACAAATTGCTCTTGGTTTGATGTATGCCAAGGGTGACGCTGTGCAGCAAAGTACTGCTACTGCGATGAAGTGGTTTCGGCGTGCTGCAAAGCAAGGCAATGCAAAGGGTCAATACAGCCTCGGCGTTGAATACCAGCGCGGACCGGGTATGCAGAATCCCATCAAGGCAGCCAAGTGGTATCGACTCGCGGCTCGCCAAGGCTACGCTCCGGCCGAATACAATCTTGGCGCGATGTACGAGAATGGCCAAGGTGTGTCGCAGAACATTTCCAAGGCTCTGACGCTATATCGGCATGCAGCCCATCAAGGAAGCGTTAGTGCCGATAACAATTTGGGTCGCATCTATCAAATCGGTCTCGGTGTACCGCAGAGTTACGGAAAAGCTGCGAAGTGGATTCGACGCGCGGCAGTGAGCGGCGCGCCGATTGATGAGAATAGTCTGGGTCTGATGTACCTTAAAGGACTAGGTGTAAAACAGGATTACGCTAAAGCTGCAAAATGGATCCGACTGGCAGCCAAGCAGGGCAATGCCGGAGCCGAGTTGAATATGGGTCGCATGGCGTTTTTCGGACAAGGTGTACCCCAGGACTACAGCCAAGCAGCGAAGTGGTATCGACTTGCTGCAGAGCAAAATTATGCGGGCGGTGAGAACAGCCTTGGTGTCATGTATGGGATAGGACGAGGCGTCGCAAAGAACTATACAAAAGCTTACAAATGGTTTTATTTGGCCAAGCTGAACGGCAACCCGTCTGCCGCGCGCGGCATGTCAGTGGTATCCGTCCACATGACGTCCGCACAGATCGTCCAGGCCCAGCAAGAGGCAACAAGCTGGTTGGCGCTTTATGGGAAGGGATAGCGACTTTGCGTGTGATGAATATGGACAACGAAATTCGTCGGTATCGGCCCACATGGGAACGTGGCACCCGCGCTGCCGCCCGAGCTCCTTGGGTGGCATGCTGCGACCCATTCCGGTCAGTCTTCGTTCCATAGGGTATCCGCAAATACTTCTGCAAATTGGATACGGATTTCAAAGATGATCAAATCGTCTGTTCGCGCTGGTGCGTTTCTCACTCTCGCCATTGTTGTGGTGTGGTTAAGCGCGTGTTTTTCCACTGCCTCTGCTGCGGTATCTGACAATGTAATGATGCATGAAACATTCCAGCAATTCGATCAGACATTGGATGCTGGCTGGAGGACGTTGCAGCTTAAGCGCGATTATCTGGGTGCGGCCGCTTCGATAAAAGAATATATGACTATTCATTCTGCGAAGCTTAAACCATGGCAAACAGATTCGCTTGCTTTTCATCTCGGCCACGTTTATGCCATGGCCGACAAAAGGCATGAGGCCATAACCTGGTTACGTAAATCAACCACTGATCATTTGATGGGCAATTCTGCATATGTTAAGGCATATATCGCTTTTCTTGAAAATAACAAACCAGAACTCCTCGCCGCTCGCCATACCATTGCAACTGCCGATCCAGGGCCTTGGCGTGTGGGCGATTTGAGAGAAGTTGATGTCATGCTGGGTTATTTTGGAGATCCTTTCGAGGCCGCATGGGGTGCGCTGAACTGTCATAACCATGCCATCAAAGAAAATAAAAGAGGCTGGACTTCATATTGCAAAGCAATCAATGAGAAATACCGGGGTATATACAAAATACACGGTATCAAATAGCATCCGCGACAGCTCAATGGTGGCTCTCTCGTAGGCTGAATGGTTTGTAAGTATTCTGCACATTTTTTAGATTAGCTCGAATGACTGCAAAGGGTCGCACTGTGCCACTCGCCTATTTTGGTTTGCCGGCCATATCGATCGGCTTG
>VFSW01009607.1_pt1 | contig 13793 bp, 11 predicted proteins | sample 5358111 | NCBI WGS metagenome assembly VFSW01 (sample SAMN11554181, study PRJNA540505) | mine drainage metagenome | isolation source: sediment from site ElyBrook_90M | place: USA: Ely Copper Mine, Vershire, VT | collected 2017
GTTCGCTTTCATCCCACCCTTGAAAGGTGTGGGATTTCTCGCTATGCGATGTTAAGGCTTTCTTATAATCTGTTTCAGCTCCTCCAACTTTCTGTCGACTGTGGGAGCAATCTCTGCAAGAACGGCCGCGCATCCAAGTGCTATACCTGAAGAGATTGTCGCAAGCAATGTCTCGGCTGCCGCATGCCGATTTGCAAGAACACTGTCCCTTGCAACATTGCAGAACAAATCTATCCCCCTGCAGGCAAAATATATCGAGCCAAGCGCAGACCCTACTGTAACTGCTCCAAGCTCAACATCCTCGATAATCTGCCTGACCCTTGGATTGTTTGGTCTGTGCATCAGCTGGATGTAAGGTGCAACATATAAAAGCGATTACTCCAAGGTCCCAAGGTCGCTTAGGTTTATCTTTGCAAGGGCCCTTGCCGGATTATCATAGTAATCCCTGCAGAACTCGTTTATCGACCTAAGATCATGCACGCCCATGGTGTCTAGCTGCTTGAGTATCTGCGCCCTCCTCTTCTCCTCAGAGATTATGTCAGATGGCGAATATCCTGAGGCTCTTGCAAGCGTGTCCCTGTATGTGACGCTAGGGAGTATATCCGATCCCTTGTGCGTCTTGTAGTCGTATCCATAAAGATCTGAGAGCAGCACCTTGGTCTCGAGTCCGGATATTTCAGAAACCTGGGTTATCCTTCTCACGGGTCCTGTCTTCTCCTTTACCTGAGAGATCATGATTATAGTGTCGATTAACGGTATGATGGTGGGATCAACGTTCATCGGTGTGTTTTGCAGCCTTGTGATAACGTCCCTTGAGCTACCCGCGTGTATTGTACCCATTGCAATTTTACCTATGTTCATTGCGGTCATCATGTCCTTTGCCTCCTCTCCCCTGACCTCTCCTACAAGTATCATGTCCGGCCTCATCCTAAGCGCGTTCTTGACGAGGTCCTCTATGCTGATGTCAGGGCTTGTCTCAAGTCTCACGCAGTTGTCCTGCGTATCTGTGTTGAGCTCGTACGTCTCCTCTATCACGACTATCCTTGCCTCCGGTCTAAAGAAGCTGAACATCGAGTTTAGAAGCGTTGTCTTTCCGCTAGCTGGCATCCCTCCAATAAGCATGTTCGCAGGCCTTACCCTAAGCCCGTCTACGTATATCCAGAACCTTGCGGCCATCTGGTAGCTTAGCTCTCCTGCTCTTATCAAATCTATTATGCTAAGCGCGGTCTTTCTAAAGTTCCTAATGGTTATGTCCGCGCCTATAGGAGAATCGACTATGTTGACCCTTGACCCGTTAGGCACGTGCACGTCCAGTATTCTCCCATCCGAGGAGGCGGTGGTAGCGTACATCTTGAATTTGTCGACAAGCCTGTCAAGCTCGATCCTGCTCTCGTACCTCTCAGGAATTTCCACCATTCCCCTTGTCGCGCTTGATATGAATATATTGCGCGTGTTGTTCACCATTATGTCCTCTACATCCTCGTCGGCCAAGTATTTCTCCAGGATCCCAAAGTCTGTCGCATCCCTGGTTATCTGGTCTATCTGAGACTGAGTCGCCCTTGGGTTTATCGTCTTGACTATGGATGTGATATATGCATCGCGCGGTCCCTTCTCCTGCATCCTCCCAAGCTTTTCGGCAAGCGCCCTGAACGTTATATTTTCGAGAATCTCAGTGTTTTCAACGTCCTGCTCATCGAAGTTTGGCATTCTGATCGCACCAAATACTTATTGTCCGCTCAGCTTTAAAAAGATATGCAAAATCCCAACACCATTCAAAGCCACACAAACGCTTATTGTACGAACACAAAGCAAATATTTTAAATAACAAAATTGCTTATGGTGCCTGATAACATGCGAGAAAAAACATCATTGCAAAATGACAATCAAAGCCCACAGCCACTTCTGAGTGTGGTAAGGGAAACTACGGCTTGTGCACTGCAGGCCGTTGAATCTGCAAGGCGCGAAAGCGAAGACAAAAGAGTGTCAGCAATTAAAAAACATATGCAAGAATACGGCGCAGAACATTTCGACGTCGAAGTAATAGATGTAATACTTGAGGCTGCAAATAATGGTAAATACTTCGTAGATATACCTATTGTGTACTGTTTGCAAACTGAATACGGAAAATACCTCTCTGAATACTACAAAGACCGCCTGGAGAAAGAAGGGTTCAAAGTCGAAGAGAAAGCAAAAAAGGCGGAGGATCCGGATTATGTTTATCCAATCGACAGGAGTCTCTTAGTATCGTGGGAAAAAGATTGATGCCTGTCTATTTCAGCAATAGCAAAAGCACCTGCGCATTGTTGTATTTTTCATCTTTCGCAGCGTAAATAAGTGTGACGTCGTTTTCATGAACTAGCTTCTTTAGCTCTTCAAATGCTTTGTTGCTCTTTAGTTCATCCTCGTATCTTCTCTTAAACTCCTCCCATTTTTCCGGATCGTGGTCGAACCACTTCCTAAGCTCGTCGCTTGGCGCAACATCCTTTAGCCAAAAGTCTATATTTGCCGTGCTCTTTTTGACGCCGCGTGGCCAGAGCCTGTCAATGAGTATCCTCTTCCCATCGGAAATGCTTGCCTTATCATATACCCTTTTTATTCCAAGCAGCATCAAACCACAAACATTTATTCGATGCTTCATATTAAAACCCTTTTCTGCACTTCGATAGCTTCAATAATCATATCTGAGAAATATTAGCATGGCGATGAATGTAACAGAGCTTAAGGGAAGAATCCCAAATGAGATACTCGAGTCGCTAGAGGAAAGGGGCATAAAGAGGCTCAACGAGCCTCAGGAGCTTGCAATCAACTCCGAGCTTTTGCTAGGGAAGAACATAGTGATTGCCTCTCCCACCGCCAGCGGAAAGACCCTCATAGCAGAGCTTGCGATGCTCCGCACCGTAATAACGATGCGAAAGAAGGCGGTGTATGTTGCACCCATGCGGGCCCTTGCAAGCGAGAAGTATGAGGAATTCAAATCTTCGTATCCATACCTCAAGGTCGCACTGTCAATAGGGGATCTGGATTCACTGGACAACTGGCTTGCAAACTACGACATAATATTTGTGTCCACGGAAAAGTTTGACAGCCTTATTCGGCACGGGATAGAGTGGATCCACTCGCTCGGATGCGTTGTTATAGACGAGGTCCACATGCTAGACGACCTCAACAGGGGCCCGACACTAGAGATACTCATAACAAAACTCCGCAGATACTGCAAGGGTGCACAGATAGTGGCACTAAGCGCAACGATAGGGAACGCTGATGAGATAGCGGACTGGCTCGATGCAAGATTAGTCATGAGCGAGTATAGGCCTGTGAAACTAAAGAAAGGGATAGTGCTAAACAACAAGGTCCACTACGAAGACGAAGAGGAGAGCTTGGGGGGAGCAAGCATGATACCCGAAATAAGGGTAGCGGAGGATGTGATAGAAAAAAACAAACAGATACTCATCTTCTATTCCACAAAAAGAAATACCGAGGCCGGAGCGGAGAAGCTAAAGAAGGTAATATCACGCATGATAGATTCCAAATCAAAGGAAAAGCTCAACGAGATTGCAGACAAAGTCCTCAATTCGCTTAGCAGACCGACAACACAATGCGAAAAACTCTCCGATGCAATAAGGCACGGCGTTGCTTTCCATCACAGCGGACTTGTAAACGAGCAAAGAAAGTTGGTGGAAGACGCATTCAAGAATAATCTGATTAAAGTTATCTGCTCCACCACTACTTTAGGATACGGCGTCAACATGCCTGCTCATACGGTGCTTGTAAGAGACACAAGCAGATACTCCGGTGGCCAGGGTGCTGAGAAACTCGGAATAAACGAAGTTACGCAGCTGTTCGGAAGGGCAGGTCGGCCAAAGTACGATACCGAAGGAAGGGCACTGCTCCTTGCAAAATACAGGGAGGAGATAATGGAACTATATGGGACCTACATGAACTCCCGGCTCGACCCTATAAACTCTAAGCTCGGGGTTCTTCCAATACTCAGGAGCCACCTTCTCGCCTTCATTGCAACCGATTTTCTAAATAGCAAGGAAGCGATATCTAATTTCTTCAATGAGACATTCTACGGCCATCAGTACTCAAACATCCGCGAGATAAATAGGAACATCGACAAGATACTTGACGAATTGCAGGGGTGGGGGTTCATAGAGAAGGCAGGCAGCCAATACGGCGCAACAAAGATAGGGAAAAGAATAAGCGAGCTCTACATAGATCCGCTCACAGGAAGATTCATAATTGAGTGCCTCTGGAAGGAGAGGGATGAGATCGCAGACCTGTTCATGATAGCAAATACCATGGAGATGCGGCCGTATGTCAAAGTGACCGAAGAGGCCGAAGAGAGATTCCTATTCTATCAAAACCTGATCTCAGATGAAACACTGGAAAGGAGCATGGATAATTATGAACTTGGATACTACGATCCGCTAAAACCATTCAGCACTGCTCTGATGCTGCACGAATGGATAGACGAGGCAGGAGAGCCGCTGATAGTAAAGAAGTACGGAACCACCCCCGGAGCGCTATACTCAAAGATAACAAATGCGGATTGGCTGATGTATGCCGCTACTGAGATAGCAAAACTAATGAAAGCAAAGCAGACAAAACTTCTTGAGATAAGAGTGAGAATGAGATACGGAATAAAACGCGAGTTGCTAGATCTTGTAAGACTAAAGGGTGTAGGAAGAGTAAGGGCACGCATGATGTTCGGCAATGGCATAAAACGCGTATCCGATTTAAGGACTCAAGAAGCCCAAGCCACTATAACAAAACTTTTCGGAAAGGATATTTCATCAAAGATAATCGAGCAGCTCCCTGAGATGGGCTAGCAGTTAGTCTATCGTCAACGTTGTACATCAAGTTTAAATAGTGGGGAAATGCTGATAAATCATGCAAGGAGAAATTCCTTACCATGGAGACTCGCAGCAAAACAAGCATCTTAGATTGGAGACTGCAAAGGACAGGAACACAACAAACGAGATACTATCAAGGCTTATATACGATAAGGAAAAGTTCGTAAGATTCGAGGCTTCAAAAAACCCTAACCTAAGCGGATACGAGATGCAAAGGGCGCTCTCGAACATAGATTATCCAAGGCTGTGCGGATTCGCAAATAACTCAAGCGCGCCTCCATACATACTAAAGCAGATCGCCAGGATCACAATAAATTATCGGCAATCGATGTTCGAAGGAGAGATATTGGACATACGGATTCTGCTTGCAAGGCACAGGAATCTTCCATACATCACACTAAAAGAACTCTCATTTGCAACCATAGAAGAGCTTAAGGGAAAGTATGGCAGAAACTATGCTGAGAGGGCAAATGACAAGGAGAGGACTTTGCTCAACTGCCTTGCAATCGCGCAGGATAGGGTAGAGAGGGAGTCAATCCAGCCTCAGAACAGGGTCTCCTCTGAGAACTATGGCTCTCCTCGGGCATCTTTGATAAGGACGCTTGATGAAATCTGGAGAAGGCCTGGCCCGGAGACTCAAAAATAGAAGCATAACCTATTATTTATACGAATTTCGCGTCAGGTTTAAATAACACAAAAATCAAAAGTGAATTTATGCAGGAATGGATTCCTAGAAAACCTACCCAAAGCGAGAGAAGAACCCAGTTCATGCTGACTCTTGCAAGGTATGGCAGTGCAAGCGCATCGATGCTATCTATGCTCATGCAAAACGATTGTGGTATGGTCAGATTCGAGGCCGCCCGCAACAACAACCTTGACGCCAAAGACATGGAAAGGGCCATACTTGGCAGTGATTACTATCAACTGAGCGGGATCGCAAGGAACGAGAACGCAAGTGGACGAATACTTGCGCAGCTTGCAGAAATAGCTGCATGGAACACTCCCAGATTAGATCCAAACCAACTAAACCTGCTCAGGTCGGATGTCATAAGAAACCGCAATACGCCAATGATATCAGTTATGCAGATCAGCAAGATAACTATAGAAGAAATCAAGAAAAAATACCCTGATAAAGTGCACATGATATCCTATGATTCATCATTCATTACCCAAGAAGAGCGCGTCCTAATAAAGGCGATGCAGGATGCGCTTATGGGATCGCGGATCCTCGCGGCGCTTGAGCGCGATGCCCAAAAGGACACGAATAAAAACGAGAACTGCCAGGACACCCAAATCCTTGATAGGCTATGGCTCGACACAAGCATGCGCAACATAGATGAGATTTGGAGAAGGAGCTAAGAAACCAACTCACGGATCCTGCGTATTTGGCTTGGGCTGGGCGGAATAATTCTCCAAAATCCTCTCATTCACAAGGTTCCCTCCGAACATTGCCGGAGCCGGTTTTCTTCTTAAAATTTTGAAAATATAGTATACGACTACGATTACAAACGCAAAGACCAGCAGTATCGCCACACTCTCCTCCGCTCCATGCCAATTATCTGACGTGGGCCCTGCGACCACGCTTTTGTTGGTTGCATTTTGCCCAACCGAAGTGGCTGTCGCAGGGGTCGCGGCATTCATCTTCATGAGCGATACTGTGATGCTATTGTTAGCTTTTACTGTAAATAAGATTTGGCACGCCGCCTGATTTTCGGAGTAATTCGCTATCTGGATCCATATATTGTTCAAGAGCTCATACGGTACTGCAACCACACCGCACTGGTAGGGCGCGGTGATACGCAATGTGCCTGAGGAGTTTGTACCGGATACGTTTATCCTTGTGGTATAGAGTTCAGAATATCCTATTGGCGCAAGCGTATTGTTTACACCAACAACTTCAAGTGTCTGTGCAGTTCCATTAACCGTGAATATCCCGAATCTTGTCATATACTCTGCTGTCTTGTTTGTCGGATTGGGCTGCGAGTATATTTGCAATGCAAATGTTTGCTGCATCGGTATCCAGGATATGTTGATCAACCTCACATAGTAGGACTCCGCTGCGCTTTTGCCTAGCAGGACTGTGGTATTCTCATACAGCGTATATGCCGTGCCATTCACGCTTACCCCGACATAATTTGGAGATATGAAATTCTCAGTGAATTTCAAGTTCAAGGCCCCTATCGTGGTGTTGAAACTTGACGGGTTCGATATATCCGTTATGGTGCACGAGGTGTCGGCGAAGTTGCACGTCACTGCAGGCACCAAGTTTCCCCCAGCTCCACCGCCTCCCGAGCCTCCACCACTAGACTGGCTAGAAACTGTGGTTGCAATAGTGGTAACTACTGTGGATGATGAAGTGGTTGGAAGAGAGGTGGAAGACGTTGATATAGAGGTGCTGGTTGAAGTTGTTGTCGTGGATGTTGTAGTTACAATCTGGGCAAATGAGCTTTGGACATCCGGGGCAATGGTTCTTGTGTCAATCCATTGAATATCTATGGTCTTTGAAGTGCATCCTGCATTTACGCACCCAATCCCTATATGGGAGGGTAAGGTTGGGTAGTCTTTGGATAAGGTCTGTGGGCCAGAATAATTTATCGAGTAATCATACGTTGTTGAATTGTACGTCTCCACGGTAAATACTCCGTTTGTCGGAACTCCTGCGAGCGCTGGAGATTCAACATAACTTGAGTTCCATTGCTCTGCAAATATGCTATTTTTATACGACAGTATGTAAGCACCGTTCGAGAACGTGTTCGGCATCACCCCGAACGCCACACCCGCCGTTCCGGGCTGCGTTATGGATCCAAAGAAATCAAGTGCAGTTCCAGATGCAAACTCATTCCCTGCGGATCTTAAACCATAGTCCAAATTGCCTGTTATGTTTGTAATTATCAGTGCATTATCGACGCTATATGCCATACCTTTGGGAGTATTCCATAAGCTGCTAAGAACCTGCCCTGCGAAGTTATCGTAGAAATTAAAAACCGATGCACCGTCGTCATATTTCGCATATGTTGAGCATCCTACTACCGGCCACGTACCTGCGCAACCTATCTGCGGGGCCTCTCCAGTAGGTCCGCTCGCTGACAGTAGACCTGAAGGCAAAAAGTTCATGTAAATATTCAGCGTCCCTCCCTGAGCTATGCTGCTTGGTATCTTCACGAAGACCACCGTGTTTTTGGATGTGTTTGTGGCATTTGATTCTACCCACGCATAAAGCGGCGTTCCGTTTGCCTTTGGCTTGGTTGTGAACTCTATATTACTCCAGCCTGACTTGATATACTGTTTATAATCGCTGCTGTTTACTCCTAGCATTATTTGGAACGGCGACGGCGTGGCAGCGGGTCCACGGTTTACAAGAGTGATTGGAACATAGTTGATTCCTATCGTCGTAGTGGAGGATGTCGATGTGGTGCTTGTAGATGTTGTTGAAGTTGACGTGGTTACTGCAGGAGGCATATATAGCAAGGTGTCGCTGGGAGAAATCACTTTCAAATTGCTGACAACTTGCGTGGTCATATTCAATCTAAATCCGACCCCCGTTCCAATCCCATATTCAGAATATACCTGCGTCCACGGGTTCGCATAGCCCGCATTGGTGTACGTATAATTTTCAAGCGCCCTCATTTCCCAGCAACATCCTGTATCAGTAACAAATGCGCCGTAATGGGCAAGCGATGTCAGCACTATCTTATCGTACGCCGGAACACCAAGTGCCTGTATTTGCGAATCCGACATGTTCAAAAATATCCTATATCCATTTCCTATTCCTGCGGTTTTTGGAGAGCATGCGTAGCCCCCAACAGCAACTCCTTGCACCGGAGCAGGCAGATAACCAGCGCATGGCAAGATTATGTCAAGTGCATGCGGTATAACTCCATTCAAAAGCTCCTGCGGCGTAATTAGCCCTTCTGTTATGGGGGTGCCGGAGTTTATCGCACCGCCTCCTCCGGTAGAGGAAGCAGAGTTGTACCCTATTAAGCCCGAGTACCATCCATTAGACACGTTTATGAGATACGCCTTTGCACCTTCCACCTTGCATTCCCCTCCAGTGCCTAGGCCAACGCAGTTTTGTGCAGCAAATAAGTCATACTCTATGCTTCCATTCGGAGATATCACGGTCATGTGCCCATCCCCTGGTTGATTGTTGCCCTCTGCTACTGCATATGCAGGTATATGGATCGACTTGCCCTGCACCGTCGGGCATGCATAGTATGTGCAATTCACTATGTACAGTGGATCTGTGTTCGATGCAAAATATACTGGCTCATCCTCATACCCTGTCATATTCTCGGGCGTGGTGTAGTGTCCATTTGCATCTGGCTCAAGATTATTTGCATAGTAAGCTATCATCTCAGAGCTATTGGGATCTACTAATATGCTGGAATGTGAAGGAAGAGGCTGTGTCCATGGGCTGTTTTGATACCATGGATAGACGTGCCCTGCAACAATCATTATATCGCTAGAATTTGCAGGGACCATCCTTGCAGAAGTGGTGGCATGCATTGCCCCAATATAAAATATGCCAAGAATCATTGCACATAAAAGTGCTTGTTTTGCGTAGTGCATCAAACCCTCTAGACAAGCAAGCATTAATCAATAAAAACTAAAACTGCTTTCTCTGCGGCTTTGTACTCTTCTACACTGGCTAGAGCTTCTCGTAGCTTTCTATGGCGCCATTGGTCGTCAGCTTCACGAACCTTGCATTATCCCTCAGCTCCTTGAGATTTGATGCACCGCAATAGCTCATTCCTGATCTTAGTCCACCCATGAGCTGTCCAACTACCTCTGGCACTCCCCCTCGATACGGAACTACTGATTCAACGCCTTCGGGTATTATATCCTGTATGTCCCAGCTCTCAACCTGCGCTTTGTCCACCTTCTTGCGCGAGACGTTGGCCCCAAACGAGGCCATTCCGCGGTACGCCTTGTACTTTATCCCATCCCTTATTATGAAGTATCCTGGGCTCTCATCTGTGCCCGCAAGAAGGCTTCCAATCATAACTGCAGACGCTCCTGCTGCAAGTGCCTTTGTTATGTCTCCGGAAGTTTTCACTCCGCCATCCGCTATTATCGCAGTTCCCATCTTTTCGGCGACCTCCGAGCACTCTGCAACGGCTGTGAACTGCGGCATTCCGGCTCCTGTGACCAATCTCGTAGTGCACGCTGCTCCGGGTCCGATTCCCACCTTCACGCAGTCCGCTCCTGCGCTTATCAGCTCCTCTGTGGCCTCCTTTGTAGCAACGTTGCCCACTATCAGCGGCATCCTCGGGATCTGCGACTTTACCTTCTTTATGGCCCTAATCACGCTTTCGGTGTGGCCATGCGCTACGTCCAAAACAAGAATATCCGCATCTGCATCGCAAAGCTTGATGGCCCTGTCTATGAAGTCTCCCTTGGTTCCTATGGCCGCTCCAACAAGCAGCCTTCCCCTCGCATCCTTTGCAGACCATGTGCTGCTTGTGAACCTCTCAAGATCCTTTGCTGTTATAAGTCCCTTCACGGTGCCCCTCTTGTCGACAAGCGGAAGCTTCTCGAGCCTGTTCTTGTCGAGGAGCTTTATCGCTCTATCTATCTTAATGTCCTCCTCCCCTACTATGAGGCTGGACCTCTTTGTCATCAGGTCCTCTATTCTTTGGGTCTCGTCCTTTTGGAAACGGATGTCTCTTCTCGATAGCAGGCCTTCGAGCTTGTTGCCCTTACCCACAACCAAGAGCCCGCTCACCCCATGCCTCTTCATCACCTCCTTAGCTTCCCCAAGGGTCGCGTCTTTGGAGATCGTGTATGGCCTATTTATTTTGTATGCCTCCGCCCTCTTCACCTTCTCGACCTCGCTCACCTGCCTCTCTATGTCCATGAACCTGTGGATTATCCCGATCCCGCCCTGCCTTGCAATGCCGATCGCCATCGCAGACTCTGTGACTGTGTCCATATTCGCCGAGATTATGGGTATCTTTAGCTTTATCTTGCCGCAAAGGGTAGTCTCGGTGTTCACGTCTTTGCGGGAGTTTATGCTGCTCCTTCTAGGAACAAGAAGCACATCCCCATAGCTTAGGCCGTCACGTATGCTATTGGCATTCAAAAAATCCCCTCTAGTAAGCAGAAAAATAGCTTACAACAGGCTTAGAAGTGCAAAATATATAATACTGCTATACCCCCGCAACGCTTGCAATGCCTGCAATCTCTGCGCTTCGGTCGTTTGCGTAGAAGTAAAGCCCAATAGAGAGCACCGCATTTGAGAACAAGATCACAAGGAACATTATGTCTACAAGGTTTGGCACAACCATTCCTACTGAAGCCAAAAGCGATATAACTATTGCAGGAGCAAGCCCTTGGGCTATGTAGAACACATTTATGGTTGTCTCGCTCTTCCTATGTTTATCCCTCGATATTATCCCGTCAAGCGTCCTTGATGTGAACGTCCTTACAACAAGCATGATAACGCACATCAATACTGCGAGCATCACTGGAACGTACTGCATTCCGCGTATGTCTACTAGCATACCGATGTATACGAAAAAGAATGTACTGACAAAAAACGTAATCTCCTTCTGGTACGTTTTTATGTGGGAGAGATCGTTTAGTATAGGCCTTGTGAATTTCCTTGCGACTTTCCTTATCTCAGGTATGCTTCCAAGCATGTCCGGTATGTTTATCAGGAGTATCCCGAATATAAACGAGGATAAGGCCCCGTTGAATCCCATTTGCTGCGCGATCCCGTATACCGCAAGAACCACTGTAAGCGTAAGCATCCAGCTGTACTCGCTGCTGTACTTCTTGAACCTGCTAAGCACGAATATCCACAGCAGGGCCATCATTATCCCAAGTATTATGGACCCTATCACAAAACCCACAAGCTCCGATGAAACTATGCTCCAGCTGTAGGTTCCGCTGATTAACATGCCAAAGAATATCAAAGGTATCACAAGGCTGAAGATATCACTAAATACGCTCTGATACGCAATTACGGTTCTCATATCCTCGTTCACCTTTATCACCTTGAACAATGATGGGAGTATTATTGAGCTGGTTCCGGAAAGGGCAAAACCTACCATAAGTGCGACTATTAAGCTCCATCCCTCAGCGTAATATAGCACAGTGCTGAGGATCAGGCCGGTCACCAGGCTTGTCATTATCGCGAACTTGGTGGCCTTGAGCAGAACGTTTCTAAGCGAGGAGATCCGTATGTTCATTCCCACATCAAATAGTACAAATGCTATTGCGACTGCGGTGACAAGTGGAGATATCTGGACTATTATGCTGGTCTGCGATGTGTCCACCAAATGGAAGATCGGTCCTAGCGCAAGGCCTATTAACAGCAGCGGCATGATGTTTGATATCTTAAGTCTGTAGAACATCGCATTTAATATGTATCCAAGGAAGACTATGCCTGCCAAAAGTATGAAAAGTAGCGATATGTCTATCATTTTTGCACCGCGGCTTCAAGAACAAGAGCGCAGGCAACATATTTAGCATATCCATTATGCGATATTTCCTAAAATACAACCCACCCAAATGCAAAAATCCCTCGTAAAAACAACGTTTTTAGATATAATCCCGTATCCTGCGCTGATGGAAAGCCTTATAAAAACTAACGTATCTATATTATCAGCGCTTAATATATAAGGCGACGTGATATAAATGGGAGTTTTTGATAAGTTAGGTCAAGCATTCGGAGTGTCAAAGGGAATAGACATAGAAGACTATATGGGATCAGCAGAGATGGAAGACGTAGACATCCTCCACGAACCTGCGGACATGTATGTCAAGCCTGTTGCTGTTGTAAGCGAGGGAGACGTCAAGCTAATAGAGGACGAGCTCTCAAGGAGGAACATAATACTTCTAAACATCGAGGAAGTGGCAAAGAGGCCTACCACAAGAAACAACATAATCTCAAGGCTAAAGCAATATGTAACCAAGATAAACGGGGACATAGCGCAAATAGATGACAACAGGGTGCTGCTAACCCCTGCGAAGATAAAGATAATCAAGAGAAAGAAGGTAGGGGACAGGGAGAGATAAGCTGCCTGATTTTCTTTCTTTCTATATTTCTATTTTTATTCAGTTTTTTAGCTAGCTACGCATTCATTATTTTTCTCCTCTAAAAGTCAGGATAAACCCGTCCTTTAGCGTAAATCCTGTGCTTATCGGTCTGCCTTCGATTTGCCTTGCAAACTCCTTTTTGCCATTGCGAATAGCATATCCAATATCTGGCCCAAGTGAAGTTGGCAACCTATGCTCAAATGCAACGTACATGACATTGTTAAATCCAAGCTTTAGCAACGCATTTGCTATCACCCCTACTGTCTCCCCGCTGGATATCACGTCTTCGGTTATGATTGCCGTGCTATGTGTGTTGCTCTTAAGATGGTCGAGGTGCTTTTTGGGGATATATACGGCGTCCTGAATTGTCAGTTCGTCCTTTGCGTGGCTTCCAAAGTCCTGGTAATGCTTGAATGGATTTCTAACGTGAGAGTAGCTCACCATCGCATAATTTGGCGACTTGCCCATATTTGATAGCTTTGCAACCAAGGCCGCTGCGCCTGCGAATCCGCCTCCCAAGACGGGCAACACGATCGCACCATCAGGTATGATCGACAAATCAAGCCTCTCTAGGGTCTTTTTAGAGGCGTCTGTCTCGAGCAGCATGTTCGAGCGGGCCCTTACAGGAACTTCTCCGCCAGCCCATCTAACGAACGACTCGAAGAGATCCTCAATCTTCCTCAATGAAGCGTCTCTTTCCACATCCGTCCTTGAGCAATTGAGGCATTCATACCAAATCCACTTCACATCATCCATTTTCAATCTCGGATTCGAACTGATAACCCCATCCGCCGTTTTTGCGTCGATAAACTGTTTGGAGAATTCGGACTCAGCGCCGCTTTTTGTGGCAACTGTGCTTTTTGATCTTGCAAAAATAAATACCATGAGTACCAC
>VFSW01009608.1_pt1 | contig 13791 bp, 11 predicted proteins | sample 5358111 | NCBI WGS metagenome assembly VFSW01 (sample SAMN11554181, study PRJNA540505) | mine drainage metagenome | isolation source: sediment from site ElyBrook_90M | place: USA: Ely Copper Mine, Vershire, VT | collected 2017
GGCCGGCGCCCACCTCCGGCCCCGGCCGGCCCGCCCGCGCCACGATCGGGCGCCTCCTCGCCACGGAGGGCCCCGGTGCGCTACCGTCGATCGTCGCCGAGCTCGCGGACGCCGCGATCCTCGACAGCCGGGTGCTCATCGCGGACCATGCCGGCCCCGACGAGGATGCCTGGCCCTCCGACGAGGACCGGTTCGCCTCCGATCTGCTGCGGCCCGCCGGCATCACGGACCCCTGGCTGCGGAACCTGACGGCCGCTGCCGCCGGCTCGGCCGTCCCGATCCTGCTCGGCGGCCACACGCTGGTGGGACCCGGGGTGCCGCTGGTCCTCCACGGCATCCGGTGAGGCCGGACGGCGAGGGCGAACCAGGCCGCGGGACGCGTGGCGTGTCTGAACCGCGCGATCAGAGGCGCTGGCCGGCGACCGGCACGATCCGTGCGGCCGGCGTTCGGGCGGCCGCCGACCGTGCGGCGGTGGTCGAGCATCCCGTGCCGTGCGCCCGCCGACCGTCGCGGCGCTCTCCCTTGGGATCGGATCCGCCACACTGCAGGAGTTGCAGGGGTGGAACGGTTGAGTCGCTTCGCGCCCAGCGCGGGCCCGCGGGGTTGGCCGCGCGCCACCGGTAACGGTCCGCCCGTGCGGGAGCGCGTGCCACGGCTCGCTCGGCAGGGCCCGCCGCCCCGGCACGTGGCGCCGATACCCGCGGTGCCGTTCCGTGGGTGCAGGTCCTGCAGGATGGCCGGCCGCCGCGGGCACGCTGGAGCGGATCGGCGAAGCCCGACCCGCGTCTCGAGCCCGAGCCCGAACCAGCCGCGCGCGCCACCCGCGACGGTCCGCCGGGGTTGGCCCGGGCCCGCCCACGTTGCCCGGCTCGGGCAGGTTCGCCCCGGCTTCGCCCGGGCCATCAGGCGTCCCGCGCGCGTGGGGCGCATCGGGCGACCGGTCGCTCTGCGATAGAATGGCCCCCACCAACAGGCGCGTCCCGAGCATTGTCCGCGGCGCCTGGCGCTTCGTGATGAGGAAACGTGACCGGACTCTGGTACGTCCTGGGCTTCCTGATCGCCGGCACCTCGTTCGTCTTCCTGACGATCGGGCTGGCCTGGCTGATCAGTCACCGGAACCGGGGCGATCGCCACAAGGGGCTCCCCTACGAGTCGGGCATCGACACGTTCGGTGACACCTGGGGGCGCTTCGGCCTGTCGTTCTACATCTACGCGCTGCTGTTCGTCGCCTTCGACATCGAGGTGGTGTTCGTCTACCTCTGGGCGATCGTCTTCCGCGACGTGCTGCTGGGCGGCCTGGTCAGCATGGCGATCTTCGTCGGGATCCTGATGCTCGGGCTGGCCTACGCGTGGCGCAAGGGCGTGCTGCGGTGGCGCTGAGGCCTGGGGACATGCCGCGGGCGGACGCGGCGTCCGCCAGCTCCGGCGCGGCGGAACCCTCCACCGGCAGCCGCTCGCTGGCGGTCCCGTCCAGCCGCGAGATCGCCGAGCCCATCGTCGTGCCGAACGACCTGTGGTCGTCCTCCAACCCGGCCGCCTACGGAGGCGGCCAGCCGCCCGCCATCACGCACCTGCACCAGGTCGAGGCCGAGGTGGACCCGGGCGACAACGCGCGCTGGGGCGCGCTGGAGGTCATCCCGGCGAAGGCCGACTACCTGCTGGACCTGCTCCGCATGAACAGCCTCTGGCCCCTGCTTTCCGGGCTGTCCTGCTGCGCCATCGAGATGATGTCCACCGCGACCAGCCGCAACGACGTGGACCGCTTCAACATGTTCCCGTTCCGGGCCAGTCCCCGCCAGGCGGACGTGCTGATCGTGGCCGGCACGCTCACCACCAAGATGGCCGGGCCGCTGCTGCGGCTCTGGGAGCAGATGCCGGAGCCCAAGTGGTGCGTCGCGATGGGCGACTGCACCTGCTCGGGGGGCCGGTTCAAGCGCTCCTACTCGGTGGTCCAGGGGATCGACCGGATCATGCCGGTCGACGTGTACGTGCCGGGCTGCCCGCCGCGCCCCGAAGGGCTCATCTACGGGATGATGAAGCTCCAGCAGCTGATCATGCAGCGACGCGGGCGCTGGGCCGAGCGCGCCGTGGGACCGAACGTGCCGGTCGAGCGCTGACGGGAGGATCGCCACGGACACCGCGCTGAAGCGCCGCCTGGAGGCACGGCTGGGACCGACCCTGATCGGCCCGGTGCGGCAGCGTCACGACCAGACCGAGATCCGGATCGCCGCCGGCTCCACGGTCGACGTGCTGCGCACGCTGCACGACGACCCGGCCTTCCGGTTCGAGGTGCTGGCCGACATCGCGGGCGTCGACACCGGGGACGGCATGCAGGTCGTGTACCACCTGTGGTCGGAGACCACGCCGGACTGGCTCCGGGTGATCGTGGTGGACCTCGCGCGCGACGACCCGAGGGTCCCCTCGGCCACGTTCCTGTGGAAGGGCGCCGAGTGGATGGAACGCGAGGCGTACGACATGTTCGGCATCGTGTTCGAGGGGAACCGGGACCTCCGCCGGATCTACATGCCCCCCGACTACACGAGCTTCCCGCTGCGCAAGGACTTCTTCATCGCCGACGACTCCGCGCGCTCCCCCGGCCAGGGCGTGCGGCACATGGAACAGGTGCATGCGCCGGCCGAGTCGTCCGCGCCCATCCGGCGCAGCCGGGCGCGGTAGGGACGGCATGACCACCCGGATCCCGTCCCTGGACGACCCGCGGGTGCTGGTCCAGACGCCCGCCACGATCTACGACGCGATCCCGCCGTACGCGCCGCGCACCGAGCGCGAGGCCGAGTTCTACACGCTGCGGGATGGCGAGATGCTGGTGAACATGGGGCCACAGCACCCCTCGACTCACGGCGTGCTCCGGCTCGTCCTGAAGATCGAGGGCGAGCGCGTGTCGGACCTGGATCCCGTCCTCGGCTACCTGCACCGCGGCATCGAGAAGCTCGGCGAGAACGCCGACTACCACCACGCGATCTGCTACACCGACCCGCTCGAGTACATCAGCTCGCTGTTCAACGAGCTGGCCCCGGTGATGGCGTTCGAGCAGCTGCTCGACCTGCGTGTCCCCCGCCGCGCCGAGTACATCCGCGTCCTCAGCTGCGAACTCCTCCGCATCGCCAGCCACGCGCTGTTCATGGGCTGGATGGCGCTCGACCTGGGCGGCCTGACCCCGATCCTGTACGGCTTCATCGAGCGGGACGAGATCGTGGAGATGCTGGCCGCGCTCACCGGCCAGCGGATGCTCTTCAACTACATGCGCATCGGCGGCGTCAACGGCGACCTGAACCACGAGTTCCTGAGCCGCCTGGGCGACTGGATGAGCCGCGCGCTGCGGGAGATCGAAGCCAACACGACGCTGCTCAACGAGAACGAGATCTTCGTCAAGCGGACGCGCGGACTCGGCGTGATCGACCGGCAGATGGCGCTCGGGCTCGGGCTCACCGGGCCGAACGTGCGCGCCTCGGGGATCCCGTACGACGTGCGGCGGGCCCATCCGTACGGTGTGTACCCGGAACTGGAGTTCGAGATCCCCACGCGGGACGAGGGAGACTCGTACGCACGGTACATGCTCCGGGTGGACGAGATCAAGCAGAGCATCCGCATCATCGACCAGGTCCTCCACCGGATGCCCGACGGGCCCGTCATGGCGAACGTGCCGCGACGCATCACCCCGCGACCGGGGCGCGCCTGGGCGGCCATCGAGAGCCCGCGCGGTCAGTACGGCTGCTACGCGATCAGCGACGGCACCGACCAGCCCTACCGGTTCCGCATCCACGACCCGTCGTTCGTCAACCTGCAGGCGGTGGTGCCGCTGATGCCCGGCAACCTCCTCGCCGACACGATGGCGGTCATGGCCAGCCTCGATCCGGTGATGGGCGGGATCGACAAGTGAGCGTCGTCGTGCGGCCCAGCGGCCGCCTCTCGCCCACCGGCAGGGTCATGGTCCCCGTCCTCGGCGTGCTCGTGCTGCTCGTGGTGGTGCTGCTCGCCGGCATCGGGACCGGGATCATCCCGGCGATCGTGATCTGGATCGGCGGCGTGCTGCTGGCCAACATCGCGATCGTCCGCTTCGTGGTCGCCGCGACGGCGGTGCTGCTGTTCACCATCCCGACCGCGTTCGTGATCATCTTCATGGAGCTGAAGGTCATCGCCTTCATGAACCTGCGGATCGGCCCCAACCGGGTCGGCCCGTGGGGGACGCTCGCGTCGGTGGTACACGGCCTGAAGGTGCTCTCGAAGGAGGATTTCACGCCGACCGGCGCGGACGTCAGCGTGTTCACGCTGGCGCCGGTGGTCACCTTCGTGGCGAGCGTGATGGCGTTCATGGTGCTCCCCTTCGGCCCGGGGCTCTTCGGCGCCGATCTCAACGTGGGGATGCTCTACTTCTTCGCGGTCGGCGGCCTCGGCGTGGTGGGGCTGCTGATGGCGGGCTGGTCGAGCTTCAACAAGTACTCGCTGCTCGGCGGCCTGCGCAGCGCGGCGCAGATGGTCAGCTACGAGATCCCGCTGACGCTCTCCGTGGTGGGCGTGATCATGCTGGCCGGCACCATGAGCCTGAACGGCATCGTCCACGCGCAGTCCGGGAGCTTCCTCGACTGGTTCGTGGTCCGCCAGCCGCTGGCGTTCCTGGTCTTCTTCATCGCCGCGACCGCCGAGGCCAACCGCACGCCGTTCGACCTGACCGAGGCCGACAGCGAGATCGTGGCGGGCTTCGCCACCGAGTACAGCGGGATGCGCTTCGGGTTCTTCTTCTTCGCCGAGTACGTCAACGTCTTCCTGCTGTCGGGCCTGGCCGTGGTCCTGTTCTTCGGCGGATGGACCGCGCCGCTCCCCTGGCCCTGGCCGGTGCACTTCCTCCTGGCGCCCGGCGAACTGGGGCTGGGCCTGCTCGCGATCGTCATCCTGGCGCCGCTGGTGGGCTCGACGCTGCTGGCGCTGCCCCTCTGGATGCTGCGGTCGAGCTGGCCGTTCTGGCGCGCCTGGATCCTGGGCCTGGTGCTGTTCACCCTGCTGGCGATCGGCGCGATCGGGATCTACCTGCTGATCAACCTCGACGCGCTCCTCGGCATCGTGTGGTTCTTCGCCAAGTCCTACGTGTTCGTGTTCACCTTCGTGTGGATGCGGGCCACCCTGCCGCGGATCCGGATCGACCAGCTGATGGGGCTGGCCTGGAAGTGGCTGCTGCCCGCCTCGCTGGTCAACCTCTTCCTCACCGCGCTCGCCATCCTGGTGGTGCACCCATGAGCTTCGTGCCCGGGCTCGGCATCGTGAAGGGCATGGCCCTCACGCTCCGCCGCTTCTTCCAGCCGAAGGTCACCGTCCAGTACCCGGAGCAGAGCCCGTCCATCCCGCCACGGCACCGCGGACGGCTCCAGCTCCTGTACGACGAGTGGGGCGCGCTGAAGTGCGAGACGTGCTTCCAGTGCGCGATGGCCTGCCCGATCGAGTGCATCGACATGGGCGGCACCGACACCAAGGACCGGTTCCACGTGCACTGGGGCCCGCCCGAGCAGTACGCGGAGCGCCGCCAGGAGCTGGCCCTTCGCCGCTCCGGCCGCCCCGTCCCCGACCCGGCGTTCGCGTCCTTCAGCCCGCTCGACACCTCCGCCCTGGACCGGCTGCTGGAAGCCGAGGAGTACGACCCGGCCCGGATGCTGCCGATCCTGGAGCAGACGCAGGCGCTGTACGGGTACCTCCCGGTCGCCGCGATCAAGCACATCGCCAACGCGACCGGGGCCTGGTACGCGCAGGTGTACGGCGCCGCGTCGTTCTACGGGCAGCTCCACCTGGAGCCCCCCACGCGGCACACGATCGGGATCTGCCGGTGCCCGGCCTGCTCGCTGTTCGGAGGAGGAGCGATCCGCACCGCGGTGGAGCAGGCGCTCGGCGTGCCGCTCGGCGGTACGACCCTCGACGGATCCGTCTCCCTGGAGCCGGACGACTGCCACGGCGAGAACGGCGGCGCCCCGTGGGTCACCGTGGATGGCGCGCGACAGCCCGGCATCACGGTGGCAGGGGCGGCGCAGCTGGCCCGGTCGCTGGCCGGGACGGCGCCGGCGGGGCAGGCCTGATGACGACGATCCTCGCCACTCCCGAGGAGTGGGCGCACGTCACGCTGGCGGGCGCCGGGCGGTACGACCCCGACGAGGGGCTGGCGGCCGCCGAACGCTCCGGGGCATGGTCGGCGTGGCGCCAGGCCATGACCACCGGCCCGGAGACGCTGATCGCGCTGATCGACCGGGCCGGCCTGCGGGGCCGTGGCGGCGCCGGCTACCCGACCGCCGCGAAATGGCGGGCGGCCCGCGCCCAGGACGACACGGTGCGCCACGTGGTGGCCAACGGGATCGAGGCGGACCCGGGAGCCCTGGTGGACCGCACGCTGATGGAGCTCGACCCGCACGCGGTGGTCGAAGGGGCGGCCCTGGCCGCGTACGCCGTCGGGGCCCAGGCCGTCCACGTCGCCGTGAAGGCCGGCTACCAGCTCGCGGTCGAGCGGCTGCGCGCGGCGGTGGCCGCGGCGGAGGATGCCGGGTACATCGGCGTGAACGCCATGGACCGGGGCTTCGACCTGCACGTGGAGGTGCGGCCGCTGCAGGGCGCGTTCGTTCTCGGCGAGGAGACGGTCCTGATCCACGCCCTGCAGTCCGACCGTGGCATGCCCGACCAGCGCCCGCCGTACCCCACGGCGCGCGGCCTGGGCGGCCACCCGACGGTCGTCAACAACGTGGAGACCCTCGCGTCGGTGCCGTGGATCGTGCGCAACGGCGCGGAGGCGTTCACGGCCGCCGGCCGCAACGGCCTGGCGGGCACCAAGCTCGTGCAGCTCTCGGGCACGGCACGCCACGCCGGCATCGCCGAGGTCCCCATGGGCACGCCGCTCCGTGAGGTCCTGGAGCGCGTGGGCGGCGGGATGGCGGCCGGCAGCACCCTCAAGGCCGTGCTCGTCGGCGGGCCCGCGGGAGGGTTTCTGCCCGAGTCGGCGCTGGACACCCCGCTCGACCCGGCGGCGCTTGAGGCGGCCGGCGCGATCCTGGGGTCCGGCCAGATCCTGGTGGTCGACCAGCGCGCGTGCATCGTGGAGCTGGGGCGCCTCATGGAGCGCTTCATGTCCGACGAGTCGTGCGGGAAGTGCATCCCGTGCCGGATCGGCACCCGCCGGCTGTACGAGCTGGCGGAGCGTGCCACCGCCGGCCGCCCGCGCCCCACGGATCCGCAGCTCCTCCAGGACCTGTCGGCGGACGTCCGCGACGGGTCGCTGTGCGGCCACGGGATCTGCGCCCCCAACCCGCTCACCAGCGGGATGCGATACTTCCCGGACGAGTACGACGCCCATTTCACCGCCGGCACGTGTCCCGCCGGCGTGTGCCAGCCGCTGCGCGTGACCACCGTCGCGGCGGCGACGGCCCACTGATCGGGTGACAGCATGGCCGACCTGATGGAGATCCAGACCGCGCCCGAGACGCTCGCCGAGCGGTTCCTGGAGACGCAGTCGCCCCAGCGTCCCCAGTCCGCGCCGGCCTTCACCATCGAGGTGGACGGACGCCAGGTCACCGGGCGCGAGGGCCAGACCATCCTCGAGGTCTGCCGGGACAACGGCATCGAGATCCCCACGCTCTGCTACGAGCCCAAGCTTCCCGGGTTCGGGGCCTGCCGCATGTGCGTGGTGGAGCTGGAGGGCGAGGCGCAGCCCCCCATCAGCTGCGCGCGGGCTGCGGAGCCCGGCATGGTGGTGCGGACCCAGACGCCGCGCATCCGCGAGATCCGCCACACCAACCTGGAGCTGATCTTCAGCGACCACAACGCCTACTGCCTGCCGCCCTGCCAGAACAAGTGCCCCAGCCACATCGACATCCCGGGCTTCCTCAAGGCGAACGCCGAGGGCGAGTTCCGCGAGTCGGCCCGGATCTTCAAGCGGACCATCCCGTTCCCGTCCGTCCTGGGCCGGGTCTGCCCGGCGCCGTGCGAGGAGCACTGCCGCCGCGACGAGGTGGACGAGGCGATCGCGATCCGCGACAGCCACCGCTACGCCGGCGACCAGGTGCTCCGCATGCAGGCAGAGGGCCAGAAGGCGCCCGTCCCGTTCGAGCTGCAGGCGAAGAGCGGCAAGCGCGTGGCGGTGATCGGGAGTGGGCCCGCCGGTGCGTCCGCGGCGTACTACCTGCTGATCGACGGCCACGACGTCACGATCCTCGAGCGCGACGAGAAGCCGGGGGGCATGCTCCGCTACGGCATCCCCGAGTACCGGCTGCCCAAGGACAGCGTGGTCGACGGCGAGTACCAGGCGATCCTCGACCTGGGAGGCCGCTTCGAGTGCGGCCGTGAGCTGGGCAAGGACTTCACGCTCGACGACCTCCAGAACCAGGGCTACGACGCGGTCTGCGTGGCCATCGGCTGCTACGACACGAACAAGCTGGGAATCCCGGGCGAGGACGCGGACGGCGTCCTGGACGGGCTCGAGTACCTGCGGACGGCGACGCTGGGGCTGCCGTTCCCCGGCCACAAGGGCAGCCGCGTGGTGGTCATCGGCGGCGGCTTCACGTCGATGGACTGCACCCGGACCTCGCTCCGGCAGGGCGCCTCCGAGGTGACCCTGGTGTACCGGCGCGACATGAAGGAGATGTCGGCCTCGAGCGAGGTGCACGAGGCGATCGAGGAAGGCGCCCGGGCGATCTTCCAGGCCGCGCCGACCCGCGTGGTCACCGACGACCGGAACAAGGTCACCGGCGTGGAGTTCCAGCGCATGCGGATGGGCGCGCCCGACGCGTCCGGCCGGCGGCGCCCGGAGCCGGTGCCCGGCACCGAGTTCACCATCGAGTGCGACCGCGTCCTGCTGGCGATCGGCCAGGGACCGGACCTGACCTGGCTCGACCGCGGCGCCGACGGCCTCAAGGCCAACCGCAACCGGCTCGCTGCGGACGCGGTGACGTTCTCGACCGGCCGGCCCGGCGTCTTCGGCACCGGCGACGTCCGCGTCGGCGCCACCACGGTGGTGCAGGCCATCGCCGAGGGCCGCCGCGCCGCCTACGCCATCGACGCGTACCTCAAGGGGATGGACCTGGCGGACGTCCGCACGCGACAGACCATCGCCGAGCCCCAGCCCGCCTTCCTCTCGATCGTGCCGTTCACCGGGGAGCTCAAGGAGGCGCGCCACCGCCTGCGCTCGATGCCCGCCGACGTGCGCAACAAGAGCTACGTCGAGTACGAGATCCCGTACACGCGGACCGAGGCGATGGACGAGGCGCGCCGCTGCCTGCAGTGCACCTGCGAGGCGATCGGCTACTGCGACCTGCGCCGGCTCGGCATCGAGTACGGGACCACGCTCCAGACCCTGGAGCCCTCGCGGACGGGGTTCAGCTACCGCAGCGTGCTGGAGAACCGCTTCACCGGCTACAACCACGACTACATCCGCGACGACAGCCACGCCTTCATCCTGCGGGAGCCGTCCCGCTGCATCGACTGCGGCCGCTGCGCGCGGGTCTGCGCCGAGGTCGTGGGTGCCGCCTGCTACGACTTCATGCGGATCGGCATGGACACGCTGGTGACCACGCCGCTCGACATGAGCCTGAACGACACGCCGTGCGTCTCCTGCGGCCGCTGCGCCGAGACGTGCCCCACCGGCGCGCTGATGCCCAAGCCGCGCGTGCTGGAGCAGTACGACGTCGACGAGTCGCGCTGCATCCTGTGCGGCATCTGCGTGGACGCGTGCCCCTACGACGCGCTGCGCTGCGGCCCGGACTTCGAGCTGGCCCACGAGACCCGCGTGGAGCCGATGATCGACCTGATGTCGTACTCGGCGGTCCAGCACGACACCGAGATGAGCTACGTGCGACGCGAGCGCGACTGGCTTTCCCGCGCGCTGGCCTCCGGCCGCGAGGTCTCCACCGATCGTCTGCTGCCCGTGCTCCCGGCCCGCATCGGGCCCGGGGGTGACGGCAACGGGAACGGCCATGCGCCGGCCGGCGAACTGCCGCCGGGCATCACGAAGTAGGGAGAGGCAATGTCGAACGCGCTCGCGGGCGCGGCGATCCCCGGGCTGGGCTGGACCTGGGCGGATCTCCTGTTCCTCCTGCTGGCGGGCGTCATGATCGGCGCCGCGCTCACCGTGGTCCTGAACCGGGACATCATCCGGTCCGGCCTCGCGATGATCGTCGCGTTCGCCGCGCTCGCCGGCATCTACGTGATGCTCGACGCGCCGCTGGTGGCGGCCGCGCAGGTGCTCGTCTACATCGGCGCGATCAGCGTGCTGGTGCTCTTCGCGATCATGCTCACGCAGACCAAGATGGGTCCGGTGAGGCTGGTCTTCCACCACCAGGCGTGGGCCGGCGCGGTGGCGGCGGTGGTGCTCGCGGCCGTCCTGGCCGGCGTGGTCACCAGCACGGACTGGCCGCACGTCGTGGACCGGCAGCTGCACACCGCCACGGACGCGCTGGCGCGACTGCTCTTCAGCGACTACGTGCTGCCGCTGGAGATCGTGAGCGTGCTGCTGCTGGCGGCCGTGGTGGGCGGCGTCTTCCTGGCCAGGCGCGATGAGCCCCAGGGGGAGGAGCGCTGAGGTGAGCCACTCGCTCGACGCATACCTGGTGCTGTCCACGCTGCTGTTCTGCATCGGGATGTTCGGGTTCCTCGCGCGGCGCAACGCCATCGCGATGCTGATGTCGATCGAGCTGATGCTGAACGCCGTCAACCTCACCATCGTCGCCTTCGGCGCGTTCGTGCCGGAGCTGACGGTGCACGCATCGGTCATTGCGCTGATGGTGATCGCGGTCGCCGCGGCGGAGGCCACGGTCGGGCTGGCGATCGTCATCGCGATCTTCCGGAACCGGCGGACACCACTGGTCGACGAGTACGACACGATGCGGGAGTAGGGCCGGACGATGTCGAACGAGATCCTCGTCCTGGCGCTCCTGGTCCTGCCGATCGCGGGTTTCCTGCTGACCGCCGCCGTCGGGCGGCGGCTCGGCCACAACGCCTGGGCGATCTCGGTGGGCGCGGTGATCCTCACCTGGGCCATCGGCATGGTGGTGGTATTCACCCAGCTGACCGGCGGCTACGGCCCGGACGGGCTCCACTTCTCGCTCTACACCTGGATCCCCGCGGGCACCTTCCAGCTCGACGCCAACTTCGCGGTGGACAACCTGACCGCCGCGCTGCTGATCGTGGTCACCACGATCGGCATGCTGGTGCACGTCTACTCCATCGGGTACATGGCGCACGACCCGGGCAAGGCGCGCTTCTTCGCGTACCTCAACTTCTTCATGTTCAGCATGCTGCTGCTGGTGCTGGCCGGGAACTTCCTGCTGCTGTTCGTGGCCTGGGAACTGGTGGGCCTCTCGAGCTACCTGCTGATCGGCTTCTGGTACCAGCGCCGGAGCGCGGCCCTGGCGGCCAAGAAGGCGTTCCTGGTCAACCGCGTGGGCGACGTGGGCTTCAGCATCGGCATCTGGGCCATCTGGACCACGGTCGGCTCTCTGAACTTCTCCGACGTGTTCACGAAGCTGCCGCAGATGCTCGCGTCGGGGCAGATCCAGTCCTGGCAGATCACCGGCATCGCCCTGCTCCTGTTCTGCGGCGCGGTGGGCAAGAGCGCGCAGTTCCCGCTCCACGTGTGGCTGCCCGACGCCATGGAAGGCCCCACTCCGGTGTCGGCCCTGATCCACGCCGCCACCATGGTCAACGCGGGCGTCTACATGGTCGCGCGGGCCAACCCGATCTTCAGCCATGCCCCGGCCGCGATGGTGATCGTGGCCTCCATCGGCATCTTCACGGCGATCCTGGCGGCGTCCATCGCGCTCACCCAGACCGACATCAAGCGCGTGCTGGCCTACTCGACGCTGTCGCAGCTGGGCTACATGTTCGCCTCGCTCGGCGTGGGAGCCTACGCGGCGGCGATCTTCCACCTGATGACGCACGGCTTCTTCAAGGGGCTGCTGTTCCTCGACTCCGGCTCCGTGATCCATGGCGTCCACGACGAGCAGGACATGAACAAGATGGGCGGGCTGTGGCGGAAGATGCCGATCACCCACGCCACCATGCTGGTCGCCTCGCTCGCCATCGCCGGGATCCCGCCGCTGGCCGGCTTCTTCAGCAAGGACGAGATCCTGGGCTCGAGCTTCCGGAACGGCTTCTACGCGGTCTGGCTGGTCGGGGTCGTGGTGGCCGGCATGACCGCCTTCTACATGTTCCGGCTGATGGGCAAGACGTTCTACGGGCCGAGCCACGTGGACCCGCAGGTGCACCCCCACGAATCGCCGCGCTCCATGTGGGTTCCGCTGGTGCTGCTGGCCATCCCGGCGGCGCTGCTGGGCCTGGTCATCGGGTGGCCGCCCGACTCAGGGCTCATCCACCAGTGGCTCGACCCGGTCTTTGCGCAGGCGGACCAGACGCTGGGGCTGCACCACGAGGCCTTCCAGGTCTTCGGCGTGGACGGCGCGCTGATCCTGGTCAGCGTGACCCTGGCCACGCTCGGCCTGGTCGCGGGGGTCCGCCTCTTCGGGCTGCGGCTGCCCGGCCGCGATGTGCAGCCGAAGCCGGCGGTCGTCGAGGCGGCAACGGCGCGACTGCGCCCGCTCTACGTCGGCTCGTTCAACAAGTGGTGGTTCGACGACCTGTACCACGGCCTCTTCTTCGTCGCCGGTGGCGCGGTGGCACGCGCGGCCTGGTGGTTCGACGCGCACGTGGTGGACGGCGTGGTCAACGGCGTCGGGTCGGTCGCCACCTTCTCCGGCCGCGAGCTGCGCCAGATCCAGACCGGTCGGGTCCAGAACTACGCCCTCGGGATCGCCATCGGCCTCCTGGTGATGGCCGCCGGCTTCCTCGTGATCACGACGAGGTGACCGGCATGCCCCTCCTCTCGCTCACGATCTTCACCCCGCTGGTCGGCGCGATCCTGCTGGCGTTCGTCCCGCGCGACCGGCCCCAGGTCGCCCGCTGGCTGGCCCTTGCCACCACCCTGGTCGCCCTGGGCTGGTCGCTGATCATGCTGGCCGGCTTCTCCACGGGGGCCAGCGGCTTCCAGTACGTGGAGGACGTGCCCTGGATCCCCTACTTCGGGATCCACTACCAGGTCGGCGTCGACGGGATCAGCCTGATCCTGATCCTCCTCACCACGCTGCTGACCGCGATCAGCGTGCTGGCGTCCTTCCGCCCCATCCAGGAGCGCGTGAAGGAGTACATGATCACGTTCCTGGTCCTCGAGATCGGCATGATCGGCGTCTTCGCCGCCCTCGACCTCTTCCTGTTCTACGTCTTCTGGGAAGTGGTGCTGGTGCCGATGTACCTGATCATCGGCATCTGGGGCGGCGCGAACCGCATCTACGCGACGATCAAGTTCGTCCTGTACACGCTGGTCGGCTCGCTGCTGATGCTGGTGGGCATCCTGGCGACCGCGTTCGAGTACCACTCCTCAACGGGGGTCTGGAGCTTCAGCTACCTCGACCTGGCGAACTTCCACTTCTCGCCGGCGCTCCAGGCGTTCGCCTTCGTGACGTTCTTCCTGGCCTTCGCGATCAAGGTCCCCATGTTCCCGTTCCACACCTGGCTCCCCGACGCGCACGTGGAGGCACCCACGGCGGGATCGGTGATCCTCGCCGGCGTCCTGCTGAAGCTCGGCGGGTACGGGTTCATCCGCTACTCGCTGCCGCTATTCCCGGACGCGGCGCACACGTTCGCCCCCGCGATCATCGCGCTCTCGGTGATCGCGATCATCTACGGCGCCGTGGTCGCCGTGGTGCAGCCGGACTTCAAGAAGCTGGTGGCATACAGCTCGGTCAGCCACATGGGGTTCG
>VFSW01009609.1_pt1 | contig 13791 bp, 7 predicted proteins | sample 5358111 | NCBI WGS metagenome assembly VFSW01 (sample SAMN11554181, study PRJNA540505) | mine drainage metagenome | isolation source: sediment from site ElyBrook_90M | place: USA: Ely Copper Mine, Vershire, VT | collected 2017
GGAAAGGAAGCCGAGGGTGGGTGCCGTCGGGTTGGAGAAGGGCGCAGACGCCTTGGCGCGATAAGATAACGGGGAGTAAAGGAGCAGCCGCAAGCGCGATCCAAGGCGGCCAAGCTCTCCGGTCCACTCCGGCATGATCGAGGTTTCCAGATGAAGTCACTGTTTGCCGACCAATTGAACGTGCCCATCGCAGCACGTTGGGCTGCGATGGTTCTGCCTGCCGCCACGCTTGTGCTTCTCGGTTCGGACTTATCCCGCGCGCAGCCGTCGGTTGAGCCGGTGCGGGCGCCAATCGTACTGACCGGCGCGGACATGCGGCCGGCGGTCTCGCTGGATGGAGAGTGGGCCGCGATAGTCGATCCTTACTCGAACGGCTTCTCCACTTACTTCCGTAATCTGAAGCAGCAGCCCGGCGACACCCGGCCCATCGAGTACGACTTTTCCAAGTCCCCCACGCTGAAAGTGCCGGGCGACTGGAATACGCAGCGCGAGTCGCTTCTCTACTATGAGGGGCCTGTCTGGTATGAGCGCGACTTCACTTATCAGCCCAAGGGACATACGCATATCTTTCTCCACGTTGGCGCGGCGAATTACCGCTCCTGGTTCTGGGTAAATGGGAAGAAGGTCTGCGAGCATGAGGGCGGATACACCAGCTTCAACTGCGAGGTGACAGAGGCTATTCATGCGGGCGCCAACTTTGTGGTGGCGGCCGTGGATAACACGCGGCTCGCGGAGGGAGTGCCCACGCTCAAGACCGACTGGTGGAACTATGGCGGCCTTACGCGCACGGTTTCGTTGATCGAGGTTCCGGAGGCTTTCATCGATCAATACGACGTGCACCTCTCCCGCGCGCCGGAGACGGAAATCACTTCCCACGGCAACGACCCCGGCATCATCGGCTCCTTGCATCTTGCGCACATCGATGGCTGGATTCATGTTGAAGGCGGCAAACTCGGCGACAAAGTGCAAGTAGAGATCCCCGAGCTGAAGAGCAAGGGTACCGGCGTTCTCACGGCAGAGGGACGCGCGCAGATTTTCTTGGTTGCATCGAACCTGGAGCGCTGGTCGCCGGAGACGCCAAAGCTTTACAAGGTGAAGATAAGCGCGGGCCAGGATGAGATCGAGGATCTTATCGGCTTCCGCACGATTGAGACGCATGGAAGCCAGATTCTTCTGAATGGGAAGCCGATCTTCCTGCGCGGCGTCTGCATCCATGCCGAGGCGCCCTTTCGCGGCGGCCGGGCTTATTCCGACAAGGATGCGGAGACGTTGCTGGGCTGGGCCAAGGAGCTGGGCGCGAATTATGTGCGACTGGCGCATTATCCGCACGGCGAGACAATGCTGCGCGCGGCTGACCGCATGGGCTTGCTGGTGTGGTCGGAGAATCCTGTCTACTGGGCAATCCAGTTTGACAATCCAAAGGTGCTGGCCAAGGCCGAGCAGCAGTTGGACGAGGAGATTGAAACCTCGCGCAATCACGCGGCCATCATTCTTTGGTCGATGGCCAACGAGACGCCCAACAACGAAGCGCGGACGCGATTTATCGCGACGCTCGCCGATCATGCGCGCGAACTTGACCCCACGCGCCTGATTACCGCGGCGCTGCTGGTGCGCACCGAGGGGCATACAAAGATAGTCGACGATCCGCTGGGCAAGGCGCTGGATGTAATCGGCGCCAACGAGTATGTAGGCTGGTACGACCAGGCTCCCGAAGGCGCGGATACAACCGAGTGGCGCGTGGATTACGACAAGCCGCTGATCATGAGCGAGTTCGGCGGCGGCGCGAAGGCAGGCCTGCACGGCGCGGAGAACGAGCGCTGGACCGAAGAGTACCAGGCCAATATCTACCGCCATCAGTTGGCAATGTTCAACCGCATTCCGCAGCTTAGAGGGCTGAGCGCATGGATACTGGTGGATTTCCGTTCTCCTACTCGAAACCTGGCAGGCATCCAGGATGGGTTCAATCGCAAGGGACTTATCTCCGACCAGGGGCAGAAGAAAGCGGCTTTCTTTGTTCTGCAGAAGGCGTATTTGGACAAGACGGTCGGAAAGGCAGAGTAATGAGCGCAGGGTGGCAAGGATAAGTGCAATAACATCGCACACTAATTGTGCAAAAACGCTCTGTTGAGTTATGCTTGACCAATGGCTATTGAATCGATTCTTACTCAAATTGATGCGGAAATTGCACGGCTGACGCAGATTCGCGCCCTGCTTGCCAACACCGGCGCGGTTGCTTCAAAGGCAACTGCACCTAAAGCGAAGAAGACTGCGGCCACGGCGAAGGGAAAGAAGCGTCGCGTGTTGAGCCCCGAAGCGCGCAAGCGGATTGCCGATGCGCAGCGCAAGCGCTGGGCCGCGCAAAAGGCCAAGTCCAAGTAGACCGGCACGGACGATTCTCAGATTGCCTGGTGGCGTCGGGTGAGCGCCGCCCCTATGGGACTGCCCGTTTAGACCGGGACCTATTGTCGTTCACGCAGCCCCCTGTTCTGAATCCCAATGAGTATCATCGCGTCTGTCGAGGTTCAGGAGTTTCTTGAGGTCTGAGCCTATTTCCGAAGATGCGAAGAATCCGGGCAGGCCGAAACGGAGGGCGTTTCGGCTATCCGTTCAGATGACGGCAGCACGGGGTTCATGGCGGCGAGCCAGCTTCGGAACAAGCGCAAGACTTCGGCGGTGTGGTTGGCGCCCAGGTGTTGCAGCTCTCGTGCAATCCATCCCAACTGAACGTGGACACCTTCGACCGCCGCCGGGCGGCCAAAGGTGTCCGCATCGGGGCGCAGGCGCTCCATCTGATCCACTGACCGCCGCGCCCCCATCCTATTCCCGCCCACCTTGCCTTTCTTGACGCCCTTTTCCAGATTTCCAAAAACGCCCGCCTTCTGCACAGCCTGCCTTCGTCCTAAACTCTTCTTCTATGGCCACCATCCCCGATCTCACGCTGGACCAAGGCATGCCCGCCAATGTCGAGGCCGAGAAAACCATCCTCGGCGCCATTCTGCTGGACAACGCTGCCCACTCCGAAGCTGCCGAAAAGCTTGAATCTGAAGACTTTGCTCTCGATTCGCACCGTCGCATCTTTCTCCGCATGAGCCAGTTGATGGACTCCCAGCGCGCCGTCGACATCGTCACCCTGGCCCACGAGCTCTCCCGCTACAAGGAGGTCGAGTCCGTGGGCGGGGTTGCTTATCTGGCGTCCCTGACCGAGGGTCTACCTCGCCGCCCGGTCATCGAGGAGTACATCCGCATCGTCAAGGAGAAGAGCCTGGCGCGCAAGATCATGAGCATCTGCGCCCTAGCCATTGCCCAGGCTGCCGAAGGCGCCGACCCGGTCATCGATGTTCTCGGCGCGGCCGAAGCCAAGCTGATGGAGGCCACCGAGAAGAGCATCACCTACGGCTTCCAGTCTCTCGATCAGATCGTCCAGAACTCCTTCGGGAGTATCGACAACCTCTACAAGCAGAGCCGCGAAGTCACCGGCCTGGCCACCGACTTCACGGACTTCGACCGCATGACCAGCGGCCTGCAAAAGGACGAGCTGATTATCATCGCCGCCCGGCCATCCATGGGCAAAACCGCCCTGGCCATCAACATCGCCCAGAACGCGGCCGTCAACCACAACGCCGTCGTGGCTGTCTTCAGCCTGGAAATGAGCAAGGAGTCGCTGCTGCGCCGCATGCTGGCCTCGCAGGCCTGGGTCGACCAGCGCAAGCTGCAGACCGGCTTCCTCGGCAAGGAAGACACCGCCAAACTCCAGAGCGCCCTCGGCCAGTTGGTCGAGTCGCGCATGTTCATCGACGACACCGCCGGCATTTCCTTGAGCGAGATGCGCGCCAAGGCCCGCCGCCTCCGGCAGACCCACGGCGCCCTCGACCTCATCGTGGTCGACTACCTCCAGCTGATGTCGGCCTCGCTGCCTTCCAACAGCAAGAAGGGCTACGAGAACCGCACCCAGGAGGTCTCCGCCATCTCCCGCGGTCTGAAGGCTCTGGCCAAGGAACTGCATGTGCCCGTCGTGGCCCTCTCCCAGCTCTCCCGCGCCAGCGAGCGCCGCGGCGACGACAAGCGCCCCATGCTCAGCGACCTGCGCGAGTCCGGCTCCATCGAGCAGGACGCGGACGTGGTCGCTTTCATCCATCGCGAGTCCTACTACAATCGCACCGAGGAAATGTCGGAAGCCGACCGCGCCAAGTCGGAGATCATCATCGCCAAGCAGCGCAACGGCCCTACAGACACCGTCTACCTCAACTTCGTTGCCAAATACACCCGCTTCGACAATCAGGACTCAACCCACGCCGTCTAGGTGTGTGCCGGGCGGGGCGAACGCATCTGGAGCGCCCTCCCAGGGAACAGACAGCCAAAAGGAAGCGGGGATACTTTCCGGTCTTCTTGATTCGGCCTATGACTGGTGACGTTGGCCTAAACATGGTCGGTAACGGCGGTGCGATGCCGGCGGCCACCCGCCGGGAACGCGAAATCGGCAGTCCTGTTGTCTTTCCCGGCCCGTTGCAATAGGTTCATTAAGTAAGGGACTCTCCGGGCAACCCGCGGCTCCCAACGACTTAAAGCACACGGAATGGAGCAAAGAAGCATGGAAAGCACGACGGGAGTTGAGCCGACAGAATCGGAATTGCACTATCGCGCCGGCAGCCAGCCTCCCACACGAAACAAGCATCTGCTGCGGTGGGTTGAGAAAATGGCGGAACTCGCCGGGCCCGCATCGATTCATTGGGTGGATGGCTCGCAGCAGGAGTATGAGCGCGTATGCGAACAACTGATCGCCAACGGAACGTTCCTGCGCCTGAACCAGGAGCGCCGGCCCGGCTGCTTCTATGCGCGGTCGGACCCCAGCGACGTTGCGCGGGTGGAAGAGCGCACCTTCATCTGCTCCCTCTCGAAAGACAATGCCGGTCCCACCAACAACTGGGAAGATCCACGGACAATGCGGCGCAGGATCAAGAGCTTGTTCCGCGGGTCGATGCAAGGGCGCACCATGTATGTCTTGCCCTTCAGCATGGGACCGATCGGCTCAAAGTTTTCGCAGATTGGCGTGCAACTGACCGACAGCCCTTACGTTGTAGTGAACATGCGCATCATGGCGCGCATCGGCCTGGAGGTCTTTGCCGAGATCGACAAGGATGAGAAGCGCGTGGTTCCCTGCATGCACAGCGTGGGCGCGCCGCTGAAGCCGGGAGAGCGGGACGTTCCCTGGCCCTGTAACAAGGAAAAGTACATCGTCCACTTTCCTGAGACCCGCGAGATCTGGTCCTACGGATCGGGCTACGGCGGCAATGCTCTGCTGGGCAAGAAGTGCTTTGCGCTGCGCATCGCCTCCAACATGGCGCGGGACGAAGGCTGGATGGCAGAACACATGCTGATCCTGGGCGTGGAGAACCCAGCGGGCAAAAAAACCTACGTGGCCGCCGCCTTTCCCAGCGCATGCGGCAAGACCAACTTTGCCATGATGATTCCCCCGGCGGCTTTTGACGGATGGAAGGTGTGGACCGTGGGCGACGACATCGCCTGGATCAGGCCGGATGCGAGCGGCCATCTGCGCGCCATCAATCCGGAGGCAGGGTTCTTTGGGGTTGCTCCGGGCACATCCGAGCAGACCAACCCGAATGCCATGGCAACCATGGCGAAGAACTCCATCTTCACCAACGTGGCGCTTACGCCCGATGGCGATGTGTGGTGGGAAGGGATGACAGACAAGCCCCCGGCGGAGTGCCTTGACTGGCAGGGAAACCACTGGACTCCGGAACTGGCCAGGCAGACAGGGGCCAAGGCGGCGCATCCCAATGCACGTTTCACCGCCCCGGCTGCGCAATGCCCCACCATCGATGCGGCCTGGGAGGATCCGGACGGGGTCCCGATCGAAGCGATCGTCTTCGGCGGACGCCGCGCGACGACCATGCCACTTGTCTATCAGGCATTCAACTGGTCGGCAGGCGTTTACATGGGCGCCACCATGGGCTCGGAGACCACCGCCGCTGCCGCGGGCGCGGTGGGGAAGGTAAGACGCGACCCCATGGCCATGCTGCCCTTCTGCGGCTATCACATGGGCGACTACTTCCGGCACTGGCTCAAGATGCAGCGCAGCCTGGCTTCAACGCCGCGCATCTTCCATGTGAACTGGTTCCGCAGGGATGCGAAAGGCAAGTTTCTGTGGCCCGGCTTCCAGGAGAATATGCGCATCCTCAAGTGGATTGTGGACCGTGTGCAAGGACGCACCCAGGGCCGCGAATCCCCCATCGGCTGGATGCCGCGCTATGAAGACATCGAGTGGACCGGGCTCAAGTTTCCCAGGGAGCGGTTTGAAGAGCTGCAAGCTGTGGACCGCGCCGCATGGAGAGCTGAAGTCATCGGCCATGAGGAACTGTTTCTGGACCTGCATGACCATCTTCCACCCGAGATGATCTATGAGCGCGAACTGCTGATTTGCCGCCTGTAGCACGGGGCTCGATCGGACGGTGCAGGCACTGGCGCGTTCCAGTCCGCGGTTAAGAGCCTATCCGCCGCGATACACTAGTCGATTCACTGGGAAAAGACTTCGGCCAGGCCAGTATCCTGTGCCGGATTTGGAAAGGCAAGCCCATGAGTCCGCGGTCGAATCGAACTTTGCTGTTGGCACTGTTATGGCCTGTTCTGGCGGTACACGGCGTCTGCGCGCCGGGCGCGCCCGATTCCGCAACGAAGACAGTCTTCAGGATCGGAGAGTTCGATCGGTCCTCGGCCGGGTTTGCCGATGGAACCCCGGAGCGGAAGGTCAACTTCATTGTCTCCGAAAGCAATCCCGCGAAGGACTGGTTTGGCGCCCAACCGGCTCTCGTCGGTGCGGCAGGCACGGTCCAGGATATGGCCATCGCTACCGCGCCCCGGGCGATCACATTTTCGCTTGAGGGCCCGCCGGCAAGTCACTATCGGTTCCATGCCGCCGTGTTGATTGAAACCGCCAGCGTGCCGTTTTTGCGGATCGGCATCAACGGCAGGGCCGGCAGATTTTATCTGCACCCCAAACTCGACTACAGCAATGGCGACCAGGGAGACTCCTTTTACCCGGCGTTTTCCAGCGCGGATGTGGAGTTCGACTTTCCCGGAAGCTACCTGCATCGCGGGGTAAACACCATCACCTTGCAGGTGATCGAAGAGGCGGAGCAGGCCGTCCCTGAAGCCGGCCTGAACTACGACGCCATTGAACTTGACTCTGTCCCGGCGGACGCGGCTTCTCCGCCATTGTCCGCGCAACTTGAGCCGACGGTCTTCTACAAGCAGGGGAACGGCGAGTTGCTGGAAGTGGTGGAAGCCTTCATTCGCCAGGCAGAGCCGCTGAAGGCAGACGGCAGGGCGGAGCTGAAGGTCGCCCAAAAGAGCTATCAATCCAAACTTCATGGCGGCTACGACTTTGGCGAAGAAAAGGCCGAGTTTCTGGTCAGTGAATTCAAGCCCGGAACCGAAGCACAGTTGACGGTTGAGACAGGCGGCCGCGGCAGGCAATATAAGCAATCGATCGATCCATCGAAGAAGTGGACCGTCTATATCGTCCCCCAGGCCCATGTCGATATTGGCTACTCCGATTACCAGGCCAAGGTCGCCGCCATCCAGAGCCGCACCATCGACGAAGCAATGGACATGACCGCGAAGCATCCGGAGTTTAGGTTCAGCCTGGATGGAGAGTGGGATCTCCAGCAGTTTCTCGCCACGCGCACTCCCGCGCAGCAGCAGCGTGCCATCGACGCCATACAAAAGGAGCAACTGTTCGTTCCCGCCCAGTATGCCAACCTGCTCACCGGAATTCCAACGGCTGAGACGCTGATCCGCTCCTTGTACCCAAGCGCCAATTTCAGCAGAATCCACAACACCCCGTTCAATTACGCCAACATCACCGACGTTCCTTCCTACTCCTGGTCGTATGCGTCCATCCTTGCATCCGCGGGCGTGCCCTATCTGGCGGGCGGCAGCAACAACTATCGGGCCCCGGTGCTGCTGCAGGGCCGGCTCAACGAGAGCTCGCCCACCTGGTGGGTTGGGCCGGACGGGAAAAAGGTGTTGCTGTGGTATTCGCGCATCTACCAGCAGATGCAGATGCTCTTCGGCCTGCCTCCGCTGCTCTCCGCGGGGCGCGAGACGCTGCCGCTCTTCCTGCAGATGTATGGCAATGCCGGCTACCATGCGAACGCCACGCTGCTTTACGGTACACAGGTAGAAAACACGGATCTGTTCCCGCAGCAGGCCGAGCTGGCGCAGCAGTGGAACGACGTCTATGACTTCCCGCACCTCGAGTACTCCGGCTTTCACCAGGCGCTCAAGGAGATTGCCGGGCAGTTTGGCCAGAACATCCCCACCATTCGCGGAGATGGCGGCCCGTATTGGGAGGATGGCGCGGGCTCCGATGCCCGCTACGTGGCCATGGAGCGCTGGAGCGAAGCGAGAGGACAGACAGCGGAGAAGCTCGCCACCCTGGCTACGCTGGTGAATCCTGTGCTCAAGACGGATTCAGCCGAAATGGAGCGCATGTGGACGAGCATGATCCTGATGGATGAGCACACGTGGGACTCCTACAACAGTGTCTTCGATCCGGAAAGCCGGGAGGCCGTCGATCAGTTGGCGGTGAAGGAGCAGTTCGCGGTGAACGCCGCGGCGCAGGTGGACTTTGTGACCCGCCGCAGCATGGCGAATCTGGCGGATGCAATTCCGGCCGGGCCGGGGAGCGTGATCGTCTTTAACGGCCTCAACTGGAAACGAAGCGGAGCTGTCACGATCGACCTGGATAAGGGCCAGGAGATTGTGGATGTGCCCGGCAATCAATCGGCGCCCTTCGAGATTCTCGGCGGCGGCAGCAGCTTCCATCACGTTCGATTTATGGCCCGGAACGTGCCTCCGCTCGGCTACAAGGTGTACGTCACGCGTCAGGCGCAGAAGGAGGCATCCGTCCCTGGTGCGGAGACGCGCACAACGCTTGAGAGCCCCTTCTACAAGGTCCAGCTTGATCCGGAGACCGGCGCGGTTCGCAGCATTTATGACAAACAGTTGCAGCGCGAGCTCGTAAACCCCGCCAGCCCGTATCGCTTCGGACAGTATCTCTATGTCACCGGCGGCGATAAGTCTCCGAACACCCTGCTTCAGTACAGCCACGTGTATCCCCGGGCCGATCTGGACGTGCACCCCGCTCACAGCGGGAAGATCGTATCGGTGATGCACACGCCCGATGGCGACGTTGCGCGCATGGATAGCGGGGACCTGAACACTCCCAGCATCAGGACTGAGATACGACTGTTCGAGCGCGAAAAGAAGATCGAGATTATTGAAGAGCTCGACAAGAAGCAGGTTGAGAGCAAGGAAGCCGCCTACTTCGCTTTTCCGTTCGCATTCACCCAGCCTCAATTTCAATACGAGATTCAAAACGGAGTGGTAGACCCCGCCAAAGATATGTACCCCGGCGCGGGCCACGAGTGGTTTACCGTGCAGCACTGGGTCTCAGCGCAACAGGACGGAGTCTCGGCGAGCGTCTTTCCGCTTGACGCGCCACTGGTGACTTTGGGCGATATCAATCGCGGCGCATGGCTGGAGGACTTCGGAAAAAGGCCCGGAACCATCTTCTCTTACGTCATGAACAACTACTGGGACACGAATTACCGGTCCAGTCAGGGAGGACGCTTCAGCTTCCACTATCTGGTGACCAGCGCGGGTTCCGAGAGTGCCGCTGACCTGAGCCGCATGGGCTGGGAAGAGGCCACCCCGCTGGAAGTGGACACTGTGACAACCCAGGACAAAGCTTCAGGAGTTTCCGCTCAGAATGCCCCGCATGCCGCAGCCCTGGCAACGGGCGTGCCCGCAACAGCCGGCTGCTCGCAGGGTCTTGATGGCGGCCAGGGAAGCTTCTTCGACACCAGCGATGCGAACATCCTGTTGGAAACATGGAAGCCTGCCGAGGACGGAAATGGGACGATCCTGCGCTTTCTCGACCTGGGCGGCACGGAGCGCTCCGTCACCGCCCGCATCCCGTGCCTGCATCCGGATCGCGCATGGCAAACGGATGCGGTGGAACGGGATCAGGCAGCCATTCCTGTGGCAGAGGATGGCCGCATTCAATTCACTATCCACCCTCACGAGATCGCGACCCTGCGCATCGTGGCGGGGCACAATTAGACCGCAAGGGCGAGGCCCGGCTCAGGTGAGCAAGAGCGTCACTGCCTCTCCCTTGGGGAGCCGATAGGACCGGCAGCCAGCTGGCGCCGGTTCACGGCCGGGAGGCAGAGAGACCTTCTCGCGCGCTTCGAGAATCAACTCGGCTTCGATTTCCGTTGGCGTCTTCAGCGTCATCTCCCGTCCGGCATCTGTCCGCCTTGTCGAAAAGTGGATGGGACCGCGTACGGTGTGGGCGAGGAACGCGATCTGGTTCAAGGCTCCCGGCTGCGGCGCGATCACGCAGGTTGCATAGCCTGGGCTGGTCGGATGAAGGCCCAGGATGCCGTGATAGAGCAGGATCAGGGGCGCAACGGCACAGTGGCTCCACTGCGATGTGGAGTCATGCTGCGCTGTCCAGTCCTCGGCCAGCGTGTTATTTTCTACGATGGAAGCCATCTGCCAGCGGGAGCGGAAATCGTCGAGAATCGTCTGCATGGCGCGCGATTTTGCCAGCGCCCAGTAACGCCAGACGGCGTTCGCCGGATAAGAGAAGCCCATCTCCGGCGGGCAGCCCTTTAGCATCGCAAGCGCCGCCTCGTTGGCTCCGCCCGGGCATTGGTCGAACAGAATCGCAGTGGCCAGCGAACGGTCGCAGGTGCGCGTGCGCCCCTCTTCAGCCCGCCACGGAAGGTTGGCGACAAAGATCTGGCTGCCCTTGTCCCAGAAGCGCCTGACCGCCGCGCTCTCGAGTTCCAGGCCGAACTCTTCCACCGAGCGTGCCGCGCTCGCGTCGCCGAATGCGCGGGCCAGCGGCGCCAGCGCATGACGAAACGCGGCCGCGGCATACAGGTTGAACGCGCACTGCTTATGGCGTTGCGCCAGGTAGGCATTGTGGTCGATCCACACGTATGGAATGCCCAGATCCTCCACCCTGAGCAGGCCATCCCGATCGCGGATGGTCCGGAAATAGTCAACCATCCGTGAGAAGCGGGGATAGGCTTCCTTCAGCATCTCCAGTTGGCCGGCATAGAGGTGGTAGTTGTAACAGTCAAATACAAATCCAAGATTGTGATCGAGAATGGGCCCCCATTTGCTCAGGGAGAGATTTCGTTCGCACACGCGCCACACGCGGTCGAAGGCGGGCCAGCAATCGAAGAAATATCCCCCAGTACTCGCCCCCTGGCTGAAGGTGTTTACAAAGCGCCCTGGCAGCCGGTTCTCGTTGAATGCGTGATAGAGCGCATGAAGCTGGTGAGCGCCGTCGCCGCTGTACTGCTGGCGCTCGCGGGCCATGCCGTCCACCACCGTGTCCTGTGCGGAGTTATTCAGCGTATTCACGGCGGCGGCCAGAAGCTTACCGATCGCCGCATCGGAACAGGTGATCTGAGGTTCGGCGGGCCATGGATAAATGCGGCGCCGCACCGCAATGTCTTTGAGAATGACCGGACGGTTGTGGTTGCGAATGACGAACTGAATCCAGCGATAGCTTTCAAAATCGAAGGTTTCGAAGCGGTTCTCCCCTTCGCGGCAGATGAACCGGCTCCACGAGTTGAAGTGGGTGTTGAGCAGGAATGTGCTTCCCGGCTTGTGTGCTTCATGCACCAGAATTTCCACGACTGTGCCGGCGGGCGCATCGATGGTGAAGGATGGCCAGCCGACAACCTGCTCGTCGCGGGCGAAGGTGAGTACGGGAGTCTGCTCCTCATGCGCATCCACCTGCCAGGCGCCGGGAGCGATTTCGCGAGCGACAGGAGTCCACTCGCCGGAAAACGCATCGGGAGGAACACACTCGAAGTACGCTTCAGGGGAGCAGCGCCAGCTGAGCAAGGCACTCTCTTTGAGCGTGAAGCCGGCCAGCACCGGCTCATGCAGCATGGGAACGCTGCGCGCGCGGAGGGAACACAGGGTGGGATCGCCCTCGCTCTCCATCACCGTGGCGGAGTCGCCGCAAATGGATGGCTTATCGCCCGCGGAGCTGTAAACAGCCGCGGAGCGCCACCGGGCATCCGGAGTGAAGCCGGGCTCGTCCCAGCCGTAGGGATAAAGGCGCGCGTCGAACTCGTCCTGACACGCGCGCAGATCCCCGCGCGGGTCGTGGCCGGCAGGCCAGCTTCGAGCCCGGGGCGACTGCCAGCGCGCGTCGGAGACCACCTGCTGCCGGGCGCCGTGGGGCGCCTCGATGTCCAGCCGGAACATGAATCCGGGCTTGCCGACGACCCCGGTTCCATCGCCTTCCCCGGAGAAGAGGACGGTCGCCGCAATCACGTTCTTTCCCGCGCGCATGTAAGCGGAAAGGTCCAGAGGATCGGCCTCCGGCCATCGCGGGTCGCATGGCGCCGGGCCCCATTGCACGCGCTTTCCGTTCACGGCGAGCTTGTAGCGGCTGTCAGCCAGAACAAGTCCAGTCGCCTTCGCAGGCGCCGCGTCAAGCGTGATTTCACGGCGGAACAGCACAACAGTGCTCGGCAGGCAGCGGCCCATCGGGTACCAGATCCAGCGCGCCGGCGTCAGATCGATAGGCGCAAGCAGCGATCCGGCCGCCGGTGGCGGGTGCGACAACTGCAGGGGTGGACCGCCGGGACTCGCCGTTGTGGCCTGTGAAACATCGAGCGGCGAAGGAACAGCGCAGAGCGCTGCGGAATTCTGAAGGAAACGGCGCCGGTTCATGCGCCCAAGTCTATTCCCTTGGCGCTTCTGCTTCAAAGTCGGCAGGGCAATTGCATGCACAGGAATTGAGTCCGTGATCTCGATTTCGCCCCGCCCCTACGGGGCGGGGCGTCCAGGTTGGCATGCCTTCCGAGGCGGCGCTACGCTTGGCCTGGGCTATTTTCGTTTCCTCCCTCCGGGAGGGATTGCGGTAGGTGGCCGGTTCAGACTTCGAAACGAACCAGATGCAGCAGCAAAAAGGCATTCATGCGATTGCCCTGCACCGTCGGCACGGAGGCGCGCTCAGAGAGGCTCCGCTGATCTATGATGGTTAGCCGAAACGAAATCTTCATGGAAGACGAAGGTGAGCACCATGGCAGTGAGGACGCACAAGACGGGGATGTTCAAGAGGTCGCATGCGGTTCTGCAAGCAGGCTGGCTCATCTGCCTGGCGTCGGCGATGAGTGTTGTTTTCCCGGCCGCTGCCCAGGCCCCCGCGGGCGCGCTGAAGCAGGAGACAGCTTCGATCCGGGCGGCCTTCGATGCCAACAAGCCGGGGCTGAGTTCGCTGAGCATCGACTCGCTGAAGCGCGGCAGTTTCCGCCTCAGTCCGATGATCGACCCCGGCGGTCCACCGGTTCAGTACGCGGTGTCTGTCCACGATGGCTGGGTCCGATACGCTCTCAGCTCCGATCCTGAGCAGCCGGTCTGGGAGATGCGGTGCGATGGAGACCAGCTTCAGATGCGCAGCCTGTATCGGCCGAACGGCGCCTCGCGGGATCTGACGTGGGAATTCGATCCGATCGTGGTGCACGCCACCCTGCTGGGTCATGTCACGGCCGGGGGCGACATCGCGCTGCCGGCCGTGCTGCACCTGCCGGGCATGGGCTCTCTTCGTATATACGCCAAGGGAAGCGAGGTCGCGGTGCTCCACTACGACGCGCGCCGCAACACCGATGCGGATGTGCCCAACGCCAATTCTGCCAGCCGCAAGGATTTCGTCGTTGTTACCTTTCCCGCGGC